>Ga0079997_124960_pt1 | contig 79120 bp, 54 predicted proteins | sample PerSpoCPS_CMetaG_FD_69200 | JGI IMG/M metagenome (GOLD analysis project Ga0079997, IMG submission 69200) | Archaeal communities from Yellowstone National Park, Wyoming, USA - Perpetual Spouter C (PS_C) MetaG (SPADES assembly) (version 2) | ecosystem: Environmental > Aquatic > Thermal springs >...
GGGCTGGCCGCCGCCTCAGCCTGGGCCCGCCGCCCGCCGAAGGCGGGCGGCGGGCCCAAAAAATATCACCGACTCGCATTCAGAAACTCTTTATGATTCGCAGGAGGAGGTATTCTCTCTGTAAGGGGCTGCCTTGCCGGCTTCCCTCAGGGCTAATAGCTTCTCGTGTCTTCTCCCTACGGAAACCCCCTACCTTTGCGAGGTGCGAGTGGGTATTTTCTTTGGGGGTGCGGCCCGAGAACGCGAAGTGTCCTATGCGGGGGGGCGCACCGTGTACGACCTTTTAGACCGGCGACGATTCCTACCTATTCCTCTCTTTTTGGATGCCTATCATCGGCCCGTGCGCCTCAAACCAGAAAAGCTCTATTACGGCATGATCACCGATTTTTTTCCTCCGCCGGGGGATCTGCCCCCCGAGGTGCACTTTCCCCTCTATGCCGAGCAGCTTTATCATCCCAAAAGCAGTGCTTACCTCCGAGCCCTGAGTGAATTAGGCCCTCTCCTATCTTGGGAGAGCGTGCGAGAATCCATAGATGTGGCGTTTTTAGTTTTGCATGGGCTGGGCGGAGAAGACGGGAGTATTCAGGGGCTTTTGGAGCAGCTGGGAGTGCCCTATGTGGGCACGGGCATTGGCAGCAGTGCCTGGGGCATGGATAAGGCCCGACAACGCTCCTGGCTTGAGGCCCATGGTTTCGCCGTACCCCGATATACGGTACTTCCTCGTCGCCTGCTTTGGGAAAGCCCGCAGGAGATACCCGATCGCCTCTTGAGCGAAGTGGGGCTCCCCTGCGTTATCAAACACCCCCTTCAGGGCTCTACCATCGGCATAGCCTTCTGTCACCGAGTTGAAACCCTCTTGGAAGCCTTCACCCAATGCAGCTTCACGTGGCCTGTGCAGAAGCTCGCCCAAACCCCCATCCCCGAGATTTTGGACCTCCAAAAAGGGCTCAGCCTCCCCATCCTCTACCGCGACCGCGAAGGAATCCCCCGAGAAATGATTCACACCTATGCGGATTTGCAAAACTTTTTGCGCAGGCTGCCCGCTCACGGCTGGGTAGAAGCCTGGGATGCTCCCGAGTACCTTTTAGTAGAGCGCTTTCTGGAGGGCGAAGAGTTTTCGGTGATTCTCCTAGAAGCCCCAGATGGCCGCCTGGTAGCTCTCCCCCCCACCCACATCCGAAAGGAAAGCGTTCTCTACGACTACCGGGCCAAATACCTTTCCGGCATTAGCTCCAAACGCACACCTTCCCCCGACCTCCCCAATGAACGGATCCAAATGGAGGCCGAACGTTTAGGGCAGGCCGCCAACCTCGAAGTTTATGCCCGTATAGACGGAATTGTAACCCCCGATGGAAACATCTACTTCAATGACCCGAATACGACTTCTGGCATGCTGCCGGCCTCTCTCCTCTTTCATCAGGCGGCTGAGGTCGGCTTCACTCCTGCAAGTTTCTTATCGTATCTCATAGATCGCTCCCTGAATCGGGTGCGGACGGGACCTCTAACAGGCTTTGAACGGCGCTTCCAGCTCCTTCATCGCCCCTTGCCTTCTGAGACTACCGCCCCTACGGAACGTATCGCTGTGATTTTTGGCGGCCCCTCCACCGAAAGGCACATCTCCGTAGAAAGCGGCCGAAATGTGTATCAGAAGCTCAGTAGCCAATACACGGTAATACCGCTTTTCTTACGACAAGTGGGAGAAAAGATAGAACTGTGGGAGCTGCCGCCGCGACTTCTTTTCAAAGACAATGCCGACGATATTGCGGCGCATTTGGGAGTGGAGGAGGTTCCTCCCTCTACGGCTCGCAGCCGAGGTCAGCTCACTGCCATAGAGGCCTATGACCGGGTTTTGACTTACACGGCCACCCCTGTAAGTTGGGAGGAGCTCCCTAATCGGGCGGATTTTGTCTTTTTGGCGCTCCATGGGCGGCCGGGCGAAGATGGGACGGTGCAGGCCATCTTAGAGCGACTGGGATTGCCCTATAATGGCAGTAGTCCCGCTGTCTGTGCCCTCCTGATGGATAAATATGCAACGCACCAGTTTTTGCAAGAGCGGGGTTTTCGGGTGCCTCCCCATATGCGAGTAACTAAAGCAGAGTGGAAGCAGGATGCAAAAAAGGTTTATCACACTTTGCGTGAAAAGCTGGGGGATTTTCCTTGGATTGGCAAGCCTATGGATGAGGGATGTAGTAATGGGGTTCGGGTTTTGGAGGGGGAGGAGGCGGTTCAGGCCTACCTGGAGGTGATGTTTCGGGAGGGTGAGGCAATACCTGCCTTGTGGCGAGAAAAGCTTTTGATTCAGCCTGGCGAACTCTTTCCTGCGAAGGAGGAAGTGCTTATAGAGCGCTACCTGCAGGATCGGCCTGGGGAAAGGTGGATAGAGGTTACGGTGGGGGTCATCACGCATACGCAAGGCAGCGAGGTGCGGTATGAGGTGTTTTTCCCGAGTGAAACGGTAAAGGAGACGGCCATTTTGAGCTTAGAGGAGAAGTTTTTAGCGGGGGCGGGGCAAAATATAACGCCGGCCCGGCTTTTTCCTCAGAACCCCGCCCAAAACGAAAAGGCCCTTCGCCAAGTGCAATCCGAAGTAGAAGCTATTGCCCAAGCCGTAGGTATTCATGGGTATGCGCGAGTGGATGGTTTTGTGCGGGTTATAGAGGCTACGGGGGAAGTGCAGTTTTGGACTTTGGAGATTAATGCTTTGCCGGGTCTGACGCCGGCGACGGTATTCTTCCACCAGGCTGTGCTGGCGGGGTATAAGCCCTTAGATATTTTAGTGCATCTGATTCGGGAGGGCAAGCAAAAGGCCAGACGTTTGGCCTCGGTATGAATGCCTTTTCTCGTAGCGAGTGGTGGCTCATTACGCGCTTGTGGTATCCTCTGGCGCTAACCTGGTTCATGATGTCGGTGGAGGGGCCATTTGTGGTGGCGGTCATAGGTCGGCTTGCGGACCCTGCTTCCAATCTGGCTGCTTTTCAGGTGGCTTTTTCGGTGGCTATGCTGGTAGAGTCGCCGATTATGATGCTTTTGAGTGCGTCGGCCGCTCTGGGGAATAGCCGCCCTCAGTATGAGCAGCTTTTTCGGTTTGCTAGTCTCATGAATGTCCCGCTTTCTTTGCTGATGGTAGTTATAGGGGCGCCGCCTATCTTTGCGAAGCTCAATCAAGTTTTCTGGGGTTTGCCGGTAGAGGTAGCGCAGCTGGTGCAGGGGGCGGTTTGGCTTTTGGTTCCATGGCCGGCGGCTATTGGGTATCGGCGGCTGTGGCAGGGGATTTTGATTGCCCGGGGAGAATCTAAGCGAGTTACGGCTGGTACGGTGGTGCGTCTGCTGAGTATGGGGCTGTGTGCGTTGGGTCTGCGTCAATTTTCGGGCTGGCCGGGGGCTTGGGTGGGGGCTGCCAGCCTCTCTGCCGGAGTAGTAGCCGAAATGCTCGCCGCTCGCTTCTGGGCACACCGCCACCTCCAAACTCTCCCCCCAAAGCCTAAGCAGCCTCTCCTCGGCATGACCGGCCTCTGGCGCTTCTACTCCCCCCTCCTCCTCACTTCCGTCATCCATGTAGCCTTGACTCCCTTCCTTACCTTCCTCATGGCCAAGGGCCGCGAAGCCCTACCCAGCTTAGCCGTCTTTCCGGCTGTTAGCAGTACGGTGTTCCTTTTTAGCTGCTGGGGCATAGCCTATCAAGAAGTGGTGATCGTCCTTATGGGCACGCGGCTGCGCCGATGGCTCTGGAAGTACGCGCTGGGGATTGCTGTAGGAACTGCCTTAGGGCTTGCCATCACAGCCTGGCCCGACTTTTCTAAGTGGTGGCTAAGGCACCTCTATGATCTTCCGCCGACCCTTGCCCCCTTAGCCCAAAAAGGCCTTCTCCTCTCTCTCTTCACGCCTTTTCTGGTTTCCTTGCTGGCCTACTATAAGGGGACCTTCATCCATGGGGGCCGTACGCGCCTCAATCTCTTCGCCGCTCTCTTAGAAGTGAGCTCTGTCCTTCTTCTGACGAGCATAGGGCTATTTGTCTTTGGGCTTCGGGCGTTGGAAGGAGCCATCTTGGGATTAGTAGGAAGTCGGATGCTCACGCTGGCTTGGGCCAGCTGGGTACAAAAAAACCACCAACAGATCCCCAAAACCCCCACCGTCCCTGACCTCCATACCTAAAATTCCGTAGCTTTGCCTGAGTAGAGGTGGACCCCCTCAGTTCCGTACTTACTTTATGCCTTCTGCTGAGTATCTCTGCCACGCTCTCTGGCTATGAGGTGGCATTCTTTAATTTAGGAGATGAACGCCGAGAGGCCTTATTTAGCCAACATGCCGACCGGTTATGGGCCCACTGGCTGAAATTTTTCCACCAAATACCCGAGAAACTCTTGGCCACCCTCCTCATCGGAAACACCTTTGTCAATATTGGGATCACCCTTCTTATTCTAGAGCTGAGCGAAACCTTTGCCTGGCCCTATCAAGAGCTCCTAGGGAGCTTTACAGCCCTCACCCTGATTGTCTTTTTCGGAGAGATTATACCCAAAGCCGTCGCACTCTCTATCCCCGAACTCACCCTGCAATTCGGAACGCTCCTTGTCCAACTGCTATTTCTCCTGACCTACCCCTTGGTAATCCTCTTAGAGCGTCTCCGCAAACGTTTAGAAAAAACCATGCCCCTCTCTCACTCCCCGGAGACCCTCTTAGAGATTTTGGAAAACCTTCCCCCAGAAGCTCTGCCCAACATAGAGCGCCATACCCTGCGTAATCTGATTCTCCTTCGCACGCTACCGGTAAAGTCATTCATGATCTCCCGCATAGACATGAAGGCTATTCCTATCCACTTCACCTGGGCCGAAGTCAAAGCCACCTTTCAAAAGCTACCCTACATTCGCATAGCGGTATATGGGGAGAATTTGGATGATATGCGCGGGGTCTTGTACCTCAAGGATCTTTTGCCGTATTGGCAAAACGAAAATCTTGAAAACTGGCAGGGGCTCTTGCGACCCATTCATTTTGTGCCAGAAACTAAAAAAGCCTATGCGGTATTTATGGAGCTGCGGGCTCTTCGGCAACACTTAGCTATTGTCGTGGATGAGTATGGTTCTGTGGCTGGGGTGATTACGCTCCAGCGTCTTCTGGAGATTGTCTTTGGCTATGAAGAAGAGGACCGCAGTCCGGACACCGGTTATGACATTCAGCCTGATGGGAGCATTATCTTTCAGGCGCAGGTACCACTCGTTTTGGTGCGCCGCCTTTTGGAGCTGCCCGATGACTTCTTTGACCAACCGGAGGCCCGCCAAGCCGAAAACTTAGCCGACTTTTTGCTTGCACTTACAGGCCAAATCCCAAAAAAAGGTGAAAAAATTCCCTATGAAGACTACATGTTTGAGATTTTGGAGGCTACCGATTATCGGATTGATCGGGTTCGGGCTTATCGGCTCTTGTCAAAGCCCGACCCTACCCCGTCCGAAGGTTTATCCTAAGCTGACTTTGCCCCCTATGGGGCGGTATGATACGCTGGATTGCCAAGCTTGCCCGGTCAAATTTGCCTATCCCGCCTACGCTAAGCTCCAGTATGTGCCCAAAGATTCCTGTTGGTTTGATCTGTATTTTCCTGACTTAGATGCCTACTGGCATATTACTGCCCACGACCTGAAAACCCTCCACAAATCCCCCAAAGAAGCCCTCCGAATCTACAACAAACTCATTTACAAGCATGCCATTCGGGCCACCGACATCACGCATAAGCCCCTGGAGGGCCCCAACGGCTGGGGAATGTTCTACGAAATCTATGGGGAAGTGCCGACCCATGCTCTCATTTTTTACACGGATTCGGTGCGATATGCGATTATGATTGCTTCCTACTTCAAAGTGGCGGGGGCTGAAGATTCGCTAATGCCCATTATTCAGCGGATGCGACAAGAGTTAGAGGCTATTTATCCTTCTATTCAATGGCGACCCGTGGGATTGACACGCACGCCCACCTGTTTTTAGAGGCGTTTGCGGCGGATATAGAGGCGGTTACGCACCGCGCCCAGGCCACCTGCAAAGCCGTACTTCTACCCAATCTGGATGAAACTACCCTTCCCGCCGTCCAAAATCTAATCCAAAAAGCCTCCACCTTTTACTACGGCATGATAGGCCTGCATCCCACGCATGTGCGGGCTGACTTTCATCAGCAGCTCCAAATCCTCCAAAGCGCTCTCTCAAACTACCGCTGGATAGCGATCGGGGAAGTCGGACTGGATGCCTACCATGCTGCGGATAGCTTGCCCCGACAGCGAGAGGCTCTTTTCATCCAGGCTCAGTGGGCCAAGGAGTTGGACCTTCCGCTTTCCATTCACTTTCGCTCTGCCTTAGAGGAGACCTTGGAGGTTCTGCGGCCCTTTTTCGGGGAAATCCGGGGGGTTTTTCATTGTTTTACGGGCACCTGGGATGAGGCTCGTCGGATATTAGATGCGGGTTTTGTGCTGGGGCTGGGGGGAGTTGTTACTTTCCGAAATGCGGTTACCCTGCATGATACGGTGCGGCGGCTTCCTCCGGGCAGTTTTGTCTTGGAGACGGATAGTCCTTATTTGGCGCCGCATCCGTACCGAGGGCGCCGCAACGAAAGTAGCTACCTTCCAATCATCGCAAAGGCCATAGCTGAACTGCGGGCCTCCCCCATAGAAGCTATATGGGAAGAAACCACAGCTACGGCTTGCCAGATTTTCAGATTAAGCCTATAAGAAAGTAGAAGGCGGGACCGCATAGGCCCTGCCTCTGGAATGAAATCTCCTGGACAGGCGTTCTTATACCATTTCCCATTATAAACTTTCTTTTCGGGCGGCGGCCAGCGCCCTTTGGGCGCTGGCCGCCGCTGTGATGGCGCGCCCGCCCGCAGGGCGGGCGCGCCATCTCCTCTTCACCTTAATAGAGCCTTGGCCTCAAAATGGTATTAGGGTCCTACATTCATCATTCGTAGCGTCTGAGCGCCTCCACTCTTTTCTGGCTTTAGCACTACTAGATACATAGCGGTTGCTTGGCCTGTCAAGAGCCGTTCGGAAGTCCCCTCTTTTCCCACCCAGAGGGTTTTATGCTCTATGAGGTGCCCCTGCATGTCGTATATTTCCAGTCCTACCTTTTGCGGCTCTGAGGAAAAGACCCATAAAGTACTTCCATAGAGGTAAGCGTTGAGTCGGGGGGCCTGAGCCTGAGGAAGCGCATTGGCGGTGTCTATGGTATCGGGTGGAGGGGTATAACGTTCCACGATAAGGTCGTCTATGTAGATGTTATTGCCCCAGCCGGTTTGGCCTTCTATGCGGAGACGGACGCCCCGTATGCCCCGAAAGGCGGATAGCCGCACTGTATCCCGCTTCCAAGTAGCACTATCGGGTAGGCTCAACGAGGAAGAGAGGCTTCCCCGTACCACAATTGCCCCCGTAGGAAGGGTAGAGAGGTCCAGCCCGCCTTTTTCATAGACCAGCTCCCAGGTTCCGCCTCCATCCCGAGAAGCCCATATCCGTAAGGTATCTGTATAGAGCAGGGGCGCCGAAGCGCTGCTTCCCCAATCGAGGGGGGCATACCAGCGGGCAAAGGAAAGCCGAATGTCCTCACTACTATCTACCCGAAAGTCTAGTGCTGGGGTGAGGAGGTAGTCTTTTTCGCCGTAGAAGCCATAAGTGAAGGCTGGGAAGCGTGCGCTCTGGAGGGAGGCGGCAAAGGCTCCGCCGGGTTTGCCTCCCCATCCTGCCCAGCGCTCCCAGGTGCGCCGGCCATCGGGATTCTCTATGGTGATTCCTGGTGGGGGGAAGCTCCCCTCAAAGTCCACCTGATAGGGGAGGGGCCAAACGGAGTCTTCCACGGTGATATAGGAGGTTCGCACCAGGGTATCTGCGTGTCCAGTGGTATTCGCCGCAATGAGAGTAATGCTGTATGAGCCGGGTGCGGGAAAGGTCGCTGTGGGGCAAGGCTCCGTAGGATCGGAGCTTTGCCCGCCCCCAAAGTCCCAAGTGTAAGTCGTAGGAGCTCCTTGCGCTTGACTGTAAAACTTTACCGGAGTAGTGGTAAGGACTCGTCGGGAAGGCGACCAGAAATATACTCGTACAGGGCCATAGGGGCCTACTCCTGTGAGAGGCTGATTAGCTACGTCGGCAACCGGGTACAAGCGAGAAGTGGGGTCCTCTATGAAGGCATGGGCTCTTTCTACCTGGCCGAGGGTGAAGTGGGTCATAGCCGCATCATCTACGTAGTCCATGTAGTTGGTGGGATTATCGGGGCGGTCGGGGTGGTCGGTGGTGCAGGTATTTTGGCGGCGCAAGGAGAAGTTTTCCTGAGCGGTGGGAGGGGTATCGCAAACTAGGTCGCCGCTCAAAAGGCAATCACTAGTCCCACACCCCCCCTCAAAAGGATGCGCTAAGCCTAAGTTATGGCCGAGCTCATGTACGAGGGTACGCCCTCCGCGCCCCGTGAGACGACCCCCAATAAATGCCGCCTCTACGACACTACCATACAAAACAGGGTCCCCAATATCAGGGTAATAGGCATACCCGGCCACTCCACTACAATCGCTACAATCCCCAGAAAAGCCGCAAATAGCAGGGACGACCCACACATTCAGATAGCGGTCGCGGGGCCAGCCCGTCGCTTGTTTCATTGCGTATTCGTCGTAGATACACAAGCCGGGTTGGCTCCAGCTCAGGGGCGGCTGATCGTAGCGCCAGTATACTACCCCTGTGGTGGGAAGCCCTTGGGGGTCCTTCGTCGCCAGCTCAAAGGAAATCTCGGTATCTGCCCCCCAGGGGGTATACCCCAGGGTTTGCGGTAATGCCAGAAAATCTTCAAAGAGCCGCTGCATCTGGTCCTCAATCACCGTTAGGGGGAGACTATCGCTTCCTCCACTGTGAATAACATGAAACACCAGAGGTATGGTGTAGCGGGGCCGGGCGCAAGAGGCCTGATTTGTCCGAGAAGAGAAGCTATGTACGGGGGTAAGGGGCGCTGTGGGCTGCAAAAGGGCAGTCCCACATATCTGCGCCCAGAGAAACCCCACAGGCATCACCAAGCCAATTCCCCACATTCTGCAAAGATACAGGCTGCGGTCTGTGCGTCTATCCTAATACCTGTGCTTAGATAAACCCCATGGGCATCATCAATGCATACTGCCCACACTCTACAGAAATAATAGTTGCAGGCTGGGCGCTTATCCTACCCAGTTAGGCGAGGGCTGTCAAACCACCGCATCACTGGTTATCCAAGTGCGGACTTTCTTGAGCTTACTGATGATAAACCGGAAAAGTTCCTCCAGAAGAGGCATATCAAACCAGAATCGTACGCCGGCTGCCTCGTATATTTCGGGCACTCGTCTCGTATAGCCCAGCGAAAGCGCGTAGAGGTAGCGCTCCAAGGTCTCTCGGGGATGGCGGTCGTAGTTGTACCACAGCTGTAAGGCCCCTATCTGCGCAATGCCGTATTCAATGTAGTAGAGCGGATAATCAAAAATGTGGAGCTGCCGTTGCCATAAAATCTCCAAGGTCCCTTCTGGCCAAGCGACATCTTCTCCATGAAAGCGCCGATAAATCTTTACCCATGCGGATCGTCGCTCTTCGGGGGTGTGATGAGGATTTTTGTACATCCATTCTTGGAAGGCATCCACGGTGGCGATCCAGGGCAAGATGGTGATTATGCGGGAAACTTGCTGGAACCACGCTCGGCCCTGGTCTCGCAAAGAGGGGTAGAATACTTCCAGGTGATACATGGCCATTAGCTCCAATCCCATGGAAGCCAGCTCCGCTACCTCTGAGGGGTAATCGCGTAAAAGCACATAGGGAATATGGCGAGACTGAAAGGTATGTACGGCATGTCCCGCCTCGTGAATAAGGGTTACCAAGTCGCTATGTGAGCCGGCTGCATTCATGAAGATGAAGGGCAGTCCGCTTTCTTGGAGGGTGTAGTTGTAGCCGCCGGGCGCTTTCCCGGGCCGGGAGAAAAGGTCTAAGTGTCCAATCTCCCGCAGGTAGCGCATTTGGGCGCCTATCTTAGGATGTAGTCGGTCAAAAAGCTCTAAGCTTTTCTCTATGAGTTCGCTTTCGGTCTGGAAGGGCCTGAGGGCGCCGGTCCCATCGCACACATCCACCTGTAAGTCCCATGGATACAGAGTCTCCAGTCCCAATCGGCGTTGCCGATACAAAAGCAATCGCCTGTACAGACGCCGCACCACCTTTTCCACCACACGATGAAACTCATGGCATAAATCTACGCTCCAGTCAAACCGCCCCAGCTGACGAAACCGATAGTCGTAGTAGTTATCAAATCCCGCATTTTGGGCAATCTGCGTGCGGATAGCCACCAGCTCCGACAGGATCTCGTCTAATCGGGCTTGGTGAGCCGCGCGCACCGCTTGAATCTTCTCCCATACCTCTTTCCGCCGCTCCCGATCCTGCGACTCCAAAAATAAACTCGCTTGCGGCAGCGTGAAAACCTGCCCATCCACCTCTACGGTCATTCCCCCCACAATCTCATTATACTCCTTAGCTAAAAGCTCGGCTTTCGTCTCTAAAGCGATATTTTCCGGATTGTAAAGAGAAAGGAAGTTCTGAACGGTGCGGTTGAAGTTGAGAAACTCCTCTTCTGGGAGGAGGGAGCGCCAGGGGGATTCCCAGTAGCGCTTATAGAGCTGGTACCGGGCCTCCGAAAGGCGCGGCTGCACCTCCGTGATATATCGCTCATAGGCTAACTTACTCGCTTCATCTTGCGTATTTTGCGTGAAGCGAATGAAGTTCCAGGCTGCTTCTTCGCTAATAACGGCTTCTAACTCGTTGAGTCTTTGAAGCCAGCGGTGAAAGTCGGAAAAGCTTCGCCATTCAGCGGTTATGAGGGCCTCCACATAGGGTGCTACGCTGCTCCAGCCCTCTATGCGAAACTGAGGGGGTAGCCACTGACGCACGGGCTTTTCAAACATGGTTACAAAGAAACAAAATTTCCCTCAACGAAGTTTGAGCTCTTTCTCGGAGGGCACGGGATAACGTTTATTTTGGATGCGCCAGTAGCCGGCTCGGGCTTTTTGCAGGATAGCTGGACGACCTATTTCCCGGGCGATGGTTTGCGCCTCGGTGTAATATAGACGCGCATTGTGCCAGTCTTTTTCCCGCTCGTATAGCTTAGCCAAATAATAGGCGGCATAGGCGCGAACCGATGTATTTGGGGTGGTTACTTGACGAGTAGCTTGGTAGTAGGCGAACTTGGCTCCGTCTGGGTTTCCCATTTTATCGTAGAGTCGGCCGTAGAGGTAATAGAGCTGGGCTTTTTCATGGCTTTGGAGGGAGGAGAGGTTTTCGCGGAGGGGTTCTAAAAGGGCTTTGGCTCGGGCATACTGAGCTACTTCTATGGCGTGGCGGGCTTGCCAGAGAGTAATTTCGGTGGGCGAGGGTGGTGTTTTGAGCCATTGGCGGGCTAAGTTTTGGAGCCAGAGGTCTTCATCCCAGAGGGGTTCGTAGGTCAGGGTTTGGCTCCAGTAGCGCTGAGCTAAACTGGTATCACCCTGTAGCCAGGCTTTGAAGCCGCGCCACCCGTATTGCGCCGCTAAGCCATGCGGTTCCCCCTGCAGAATAACGAAGCGCTGCCAGACCTTTTCTGCCTGGTCCCACTCTCCCCGAAAAGCATAGAGCTTACCCAGCCAGTAGAGGGGATAGGGGAAGCGCTGAATCTGCGAACGTTCGGTAAGTCCAATAAGAAGCGTCTCAGCCTGCCCGATCCTACCCTCTTCCCAGGCTAAAAGCGCCAGCGCAAACTGCCATAGATAGGGAGGGGGCTTCTCTGAAAAAAGACGACGTTGACAAGTATCGGCCCATGAGACGGCGGTGGTATCAAAGTTTTTGAGGACGGAGAGATACAGGAGGGCAGACTCTATGGCGGTGTAGGATTGGGGGTCGGCGGCTTGGCGTAGGAGATGGCAAGCTTCCTCGTAATGCCCTTGGGGCAGGGTGGGCAAGAACCGGTCGTAAGGAGGCGGCAAGGATGCAAAAACCATTTGCCATAAACCCTTGAGCTGAGCGGTCAAAGGGTCGCGGGAAAGCCCTTTACGCAGAAGGCTCCAGCTCTTCCAGGCACTTAGGGCCGCCGCCACCCACTCCCTTTGAAGGACGTGGATAATAGCTCGTTGCAAATACACATCGGCGGTTAGCTCAGGCAACGCAGGGGCAATCTGTCGTTCAAAAAGCCGTTCTGTCAGCCGCGTATGCGCCCAAAATGCCTCCCTTTCTGCACGACTGATAGGAAACATCGCCCGAAAAAAGGCAATCCGATGTTGATCCCAGCTCTGATAGGAGGCATTCCACTCTAAGAGGGCTTCTCGCTCCGCCGCCTCAAAGTCTAAATCCCACAAAGCATAGAAAAACCCAGGGCGCTGTCCCCACAACAAACTAAGGCAGCCGAGCAGCCATCTCCTCAAAAAGCCCCGCATCTACTAAGAAACGACCACAGCTCTCACATAAATACAGGGCATTGCGGTTACCAATCTCCCATTCCAGCTGTCGCGGCAAAAGCGTAAAACACCCTCCACAGGCTACCCGCTTTTCATTCTTATCGGTAGTGACCTCTACAACCGGAACTAGCGCTTTTTCCTCTCGCAGAACGCGAATGCGCCGCTCAAAAAGCTTATACAGTCGCGGGTCTCTGGTTGCCAGCTCATTCTCTAACTGACGAATCTGCATCTCAACGGTTGCCCGCTGCTCCGCCGTCTGCGCCTTAATCGCATCCAGTTGGGCCTGTTTCTCCGCTTGTCGAGCTTCCATTTCATTTAATTTTTCTTCCAAATCCGCTACCTCCTTTCGCAAAACCTCTACTTTCTGCGAAAGAATACGAATGTCTCGCCTATTTTTTTCTATTGTGAGCCTTGCTTCTTTGATCTCCGTCTCAATACGAAATACATGTTCATCGGACCGCAGCTGTAAGAGCGTCTTTTCCAGCTTCTGAATATGGTCTTGGAGCGTGTCGTTACTTACATGGAGCTGAGCGATTTCATTTTCCATGTGTCGGAGTTCTGTCTTTCGGTCAGAGATTTGCTTGCGGAGCGCCTGCACCTGGTACTCCAGCTCCTGAATCTGCTTAGGTAAATCCCCTTCTCGCTGTAAGAGGGTATAAAGCCGATTGTAATAAACTTGCAGTTCAATGAGTTGTACCAGCTTCTCTTTGGCATCGGTTGTTTCTACGGTAATCATATGGCGTAGTGAATAGGGTTGGTGCGGATGCGTGAAACATAGACAGGAATGTCTGGCCAGGCTTCTTTGATGCGCTGAGCGAAAACCTTGGCGATGAACCGTTCTGACTCAAAATGCCCTACATCTACGAGCCACAGATGGTCTTCCGCCTCAAAGAAGCGATGGTAAGGGATATCGGCGGTCAGGAAAGCCTCTACGCCGGCTCGGATAGCTTCTTCTAAGAGGAAGCTGCCGGCTCCGCCGCAAACAGCCACCCGCCGAATAAGGGGAGATCGCCCCCGACTATGCCGCAAAACGGGCACTTCCAGCCGAGACCGAACGTACGCCCAGAAATGCTCTATGGGCATCCCTTCTGGCCATTCGCCGATGTAGCCCATCCCATGCTCCTCCGAAACAGCCTTTAGAAAACCAATCGGGCGTAGTCCCAGCGCCTCACATAAGGCATAACTCACGCCGTCCCGGGCTTGATCAGCATTAGTGTGGGCTGCATAAACAGCTATATCATCCCGAATAAGCTGATAGATTAGGCGGTCTGCATATCCCCTATACTCCAGCCGTTTGCGCGCCCCAAACCAGATCGGATGGTGGACGACTATCAGGTTAGCTCCTAATTCCAGGGCTTCTTGATGGACGGCTGGGGTGATATCTAAGGTAGTTAAGACCCCTCGGATAGGGGCCTGGGCATCCCCCCACAAAAGACCCACATTATCATAAGACTCAGCCCATGCAGGGGGTGCCCAGGCATCTAAGGATGCCGCTACGGCTCCAATAGTACTCATGAAGAGGATTTCTTGGAGGAGCGGCGCGTACGAGCAGAGGCTTTCTTCGGAGCGGAGCTCTCCACCGGTGAAGGCACTTCTTGAGAAGTTTCCACGGCTTCTGGCACCAGAATCGGAACTTCGGGCGGACGCTCTTGATACCGCTCGAGATAACCGGTGCCCGCTGGAATCTTTTGCCCTGTGATCACATTTTCTTTGAGACCTATCAGCTCATCGGTCTTAGCCTGTACGACCGCATCTATGAGAACCTTCACGGTTTCCTGGAAGGAAGCTGCCGAGAGCCAGCTGCGCGTCGTAGAAGCCGCCCGAGAAATCCCCAGTAGAATCGGCTCCGCTATGGCCGGCCTGGCCGGCCGAGCTTCTATGGGCCGCTTCCCACTGGTCTTTAGCGCCTCATTGTAATAAGAGAGCTGATAATAAGTGAGCAAGCTCCCCACTTCCAGCCCTTCCTGATCGCCCGGGTCCGTAACAATGTATCGCCCTGAGAGAAGCGCATTTTCTTGCTGCAACTCTACCTTATCTACCGCCTCATCTTGCAAGAAAATCGTATCGCCGGGGTCTACCACTCGCACCTTTTGCATCATCTGGCGGAGGATGATTTCTAAGTGTTTTGTGCTGATTTTGACCCCTTGAGGAGCATAAATGAGCTGGATATTCCGAAGGAGGTACTCGGATACGGCCGTAATGCCTAAGATACGCAGAATGTCATGGGGGCTGATAGGGCCATCACAGAGGGGCTGACCAGCCCGCACCTTATCTCCCGTTTGCACTAAGAGAAGGCGAGTGGTAGGCACCTTATGGAGGACCCGCATACGCCCATCCGGAGACACAATTTCAATCTCGTGGTTATTAGAGCGTCGTCGGGCCACATTTACGATACCGTCTATTTCGGCGAGGACGGCAGCGCCATTCGGCGAACGCGCCTCAAAAAGTTCCGTTACCCGCGGCAAGCCTCCCGTAATATCCGCTGTCCGGGCCGCTTGCACCGGTGTCCGAGCTAAAATATATCCTGCTGGCACCTGCGCTCCATCTGCTACCGCAATACGCGCCCCCACCGGCAATGGATAAGTCTCCACCGCCTCGTCGTACTCATTCAAAATCTGAATGGCTGGCGAGAGAAACCGATTAGACGACTCGATCACAATATACTCATCCTGCTGGACTTCTTCCAGCCGCTCTCGCCGATAAGTTTCATTTTCTATGAGGTCTACCCATTTCACTCGGCCTGCTCGCGTACTCAAAATATGACGCGCATAAGGGTCCCACGAACAGATTTCTTGGCCCTTCTGCACCAAAGCGCCGGGCTGCACATGTAGAATTGACGCGTAAGGCACATCGGCCCGCTGTAAAATATGACCCGTCTGAGGGTGCTTGATATAAACTTCTGCTGTGCGGCTGATCACGACGACCTCTTCGGATCCCCGGTAGGTGCGCACCAGCGTCTGGAGGTTGTCTGTGAATTCCACTATGCCATCATGTTTAGCTTTGATGCTGCTCTGGCCGGTGATACGCTGGGCGGTCCCGCCGGTGTGGAAGGTGCGCATCGTGAGCTGGGTGCCCGGCTCGCCAATAGATTGAGCCGCTATCACGCCTACGGCTTCCCCAATTTCCACGAGCCGTCCAATAGCTAGGTGTCGACCATAACACTTCTGACATATACCTCGCTCCGCTTCACAGGTGATAGGCGAACGCACGACCACCGACTCAATACCCGCCTCCTCTATAGCCATTGCTATCTCGTCGGTAATTTCTTCGCCGGCGCCGACCAGCTTCTCACCCGTAGCCGGATGGAAAATGTCATTGAGCGAGAAGCGCCCCGCAATCCGACTGGCTAAGGATTCCACCAGCTCTTCATTTTCATCGTAGAGCGCCGTAAGGCGCAGTCCCCGCATCGTCCCGCAATCCTCCTCGGTAATCACCACATCCTGCGCCACATCTACCAGCTTACGGGTGAGATAGCCCGCATCAGCCGTTTTCAAGGCTGTATCGGCTAAACCTTTCCGAGCCCCGTGCGTAGAAATGAAGTACTCAATCACATTCAAACCATCCCGCAAACTGGATAAGATGGGCGTCTCAATGATCTCCCGAGCCCCCAGCCGCCGCTGCGGCTTATTCATCAGGCCCCGCAAAGCACACAGCTGCCGAACCTGCTCCCGAGAACCCCGCGCACCCGAATGCATCATCATGTAAATCGGATTAAACCCATCCTGGTGCTGCGAAAGCTCCCGAATCAGCTGGTCGGAAATCTCATTAGAAGTCTTCGTCCATAGGTCAATGATTTTATTGTACCGCTCGCTGTCGCTAATCAACCCCATCCGATACTCTTCCCGAATCTGCTCCCGTTCTTCCAGCGCTTTTTCAATCAAAGCCTGCTTATTAGAAGGCTCTATGACATCGTATAAGGTAAAGGAAGCGCCACTCTGAAAAGCCACTTGAAACCCTAAGGTTTTGATTCGGTCCAAAAACTCGGCCGTTACCCGATGGTCTGTGCGGCGAAATACCTCCATGATCACATCTCGGATGGCGTTTTTGGTCAGAAGCTGGTTCACGAAGGGCATGCCGGGGGGAAGGGTCTGATTGAAGATGATACGCCCGATGGTGGTAAGGACTTTTTCGCCGGAGGGGAGTCGGACGGTGACTCGGGCATGGAGGGCCACTTTGCCCGCGTCGTAAGCTTGCAAGGCCTCCGCCATGCTCCCAAACATCGCCCCCTCTCCTTTGGCCCCCGGACGCTCCTTCGTAAGGTAGTACAGCCCCAGGACCATATCCTGGGAAGGCACCGCAATCGGCGCCCCATTAGCGGGATGGAGAATGTTGTGGCTGGAAAGCATGAGAACAATAGCCTCCACAATGGCAGCTTGGCTAAGCGGCACATGAACCGCCATCTGGTCCCCATCAAAGTCGGCATTGTAACCCGTACAGACTAAGGGGTGTAGCTGAATGGCTTTGCCTTCCACGAGCTTAGGCTGGAAGGCCTGGATACCTAAGCGGTGCAAAGTAGGAGCTCGGTTCAGTAGGACGGGATGGCCTTTAAGGATATTTTCCAGGATGGGCCAGATGCGGGGGTCTTTGCGTTCTACTAAGCGGCGGCCACTTTTTTCGGTGCGGACGATGCGCTGCGCCATCAGATCCCGAATGATGAAGGGTTTGAAGAGTTCTACGGCCATGTCCTTGGGGAGGCCGCATTCATGGAGGCGCAGGTGAGGCCCTACGACAATGACGGAACGGCCCGAGTAGTCTACGCGCTTACCCAAGAGGTTTTGGCGGAAGCGTCCCTGCTTGCCGCGGATATTGTCGCTAAGGGAGCGATACAGGCGACCAGAGGCGCTTTCGGCGGCAGCTCGGGTCTGATTGCGTTTGCGGGAGCTATCCATGAGCGCATCAACGGCTTCTTGAAGCATGCGCCGCTCATTATTGAGCAAAATGGTGGGGACGCGGTTTTCCATCATGCGGCGCAAGCGGTTATTCCGCTGAATAAGCGTTCGGTAAAGATTATTGAGGTCAGAAACAGTGAAGCGCCCGCCTGGCAAGGGAATGAGGGGCCGAAGTTCGGGGGGCACTACGGGAATCACCCGCAAGATCATCCATTCGGGGCGATTCTCAATGCGGCGGTTGGCGGAGCGAAACTCTTCCACGACCTTGAGTCGCCGCAGTAAGTCAGCGCGCCGCTGCTGCGAAGGCTCATTGAGGATCCGAGTCCGCAGCTCCTGCGAAAGCTTATCTAAGTCTATCTTGCGCAGGATTTCTTCTAAGGCCTCTGCCCCCATCTTCACGACGAGGCTGTCTGGCCGAATACTGGGATCCCGCTGCGCTTCCTCCTCCAGCTTACGCCGAAGCGCCTTGTACTCCTCTACAGTGAGTAAAGACCCTACCTCTAAGTCTTTCTTGATCCGAACAGCATCGCCGGGGTCTAGCACAACATACAGGTCATAATATACGACCTTTTCCAAGTTTTTCGCCGAATACCCTAAAAGGAGTCCAAGCTTAGGTGGTATATGCCGAAAGTACCAGGGATGCACTACGGGCACTTGTAAAGTTATGTGCCCCATCCGCACCCGCCGCCACTTCTTTTCAATCACTTCTACATTACACCGGTCGCAGCGTAGACCTTTATAACGAGCGCCTTTATACTTGCCGCAGGCGCACTCATAATCCCGTACAGGCCCAAATATCTGCTCACAAAATAGCCCTAAGGGCTCCGGCTTGTGCGTCTTGTAATCAATGGTTTCGGGGCGTTTGACTTCACCCCGGCTCCACTCTAAAATCTGATCGGGAGACGCTAAACGCAAAGTGATCCGCCGAATCGGCGTCGGAATCGTAATGACTGTGTGCTTACTGGTTTTCACTACTTTTTCCATAGGATTATTGGAAAGTGATTTTAGTCGAAGCGAACATCAATAGCCAGTCCTCTAAGTTCGTTGACTAAGACTTGGAAGGAGTCTGGCACCCCATAGTAAGTGATGTTTTCCCCCTTAATGATGGCTTCGTGGGCTTTCATGCGGCCCTCCACATCATCAGACTTGATGGTGAGCATTTCTTGGAGGAGGTTGGCGGCGCCGAAGGCTTCCAAGGCCCAAACTTCCATTTCGCCGAAGCGCTGACCACCAAAGTGGGCTTTGCCCCCCAAAGGCTGCGAGGTCACAACCCCATAAGGCCCCACCGAACGGGCATGCATCTTATCATCTACCATGTGGTCCAGCTTGAGCATGTAAATGACCCCCACCGTAGCAGGCTGCTCAAAACGCTCTCCCGTCAAACCATTGTAAAGGTAGACCCGCCCGTCTTTGGGAAGGCCTGCTTTCTCCAGCTCGGCGTTGACCTGCTCATATGAGGCCCCCGCAAAAGGCGGCACCTCATAACGCTTGCCTAACTTATACCCCGCCCACCCTAAGATAGCCTCAAATATCTGCCCAATATTCATACGAGAAGGTACGCCTAAGGGATTGAGCACAATATCCACGGGCGTGCCGTCCTCCAAGTAGGGCATATCCTCCACGGCAGCGATTTTGGCAATAACTCCCTTATTGCCGTGGCGCCCCGCTAGCTTATCCCCCACTTTGATTTTGCGTTTGGTAGCTACATAGACCTTGGCCATTTTCAGGACGCCATTGGCCAGCTCATCACCAGAAGTAAGATGATGTTTCTCTCGCTTGAGGTCGGCCTCATACCGGCTATACAACGCCATGTAGTTTTGGAATAGACGTTCAATGAGGAGGTTTGTATGGGGGTCATCTGTCCAGCCTGTGGGGTTAAGCTCTTCGTACTTGAGGGTGGAAAGCCAGCGGCTGGTTACTTTCTTGGAGGGGGGGAGCAGCTCCTGATTGTACTTATCGCGGATGGAGACAAGTTTCTTTCCTTCTAAGAGCTTAGAGAGTTTTTCATACATGCGGGCTCTGAGGGCGAGGACTTGACGCTCAAACTGGGCTTCTAATTCTTTTTCTTTTTGTTGTCGGAGGGCGGGATCTTTGATTTTTCGGTCTTTTCGGTAGAGGCGAGTGCCAATGACATAGCCATGGGTAGCTGGGGGCATGACGAGAGGAGTGCTTTTCACATCGGTGCTGCGTTCGCCGAAGATTTGGCGCAGGAGTTTTTCTTCTGGGGTGAGCTCGGCGGTCTGGCCCTTAGGGGTAACTTTCCCCACGAGAATGTCACCTTCGCGCACTTCGGTGCCAACCATGACGATGCCTTCTTCATCTAACCATCGGACGCGTTCGGCAGATTCGTTAGGCAGCTCCCGGGTAAACTCCTCAGGCCCCGCTTTGGTCTCACGAGCCTCTACTTCATACTCATCAATAGTGATAGAGGTGAGTACATCGTCCTGCACGAGCCGCTGCGAAATGACGATGGCATCCTCGAAGTTATAGCCCTGCCAAGGCATGAAAGCTACAAGGAGATTTTTGCCCAGCGCCAGCTCCCCATTTTCAATGGAGAAACCTTCCACTAAGGGCTGGCCCGCCTCCACTCGCTGGCCACGGGAAACAATAGGCCGCAGGTTGAGGCAAGTATTCTCATTGGTGCGCCGGAACTTCGGAATCTCATAGGTTACCACATCGTCCTCAAAGCTTACCAGCGCTTCTTCGTAAGGGCGCTCATAGCGGATTCGAATTTGGGTGGCATCTACGTATTCTACGACGCCGGGGTATTGGGCATAAATGAGCACGCGGGAGTCTTTGGCGACATATTTTTCCATCCCAGTGCCGACGATGGGGGCTTCTGGGCGCAGGAGGGGGACGGCTTGCCGCTGCATGTTAGAGCCCATGAGAGCACGGTTAGCATCATCATGCTCTAAGAAGGGTATCAGTGAAGCCGAGAGCCCCAGCATCTGGTCGGTAGCAACATCGGTGAAGCGGACCTCTTCCACGGGGACTTCGGGATATTCGCCCCCGTAACGTACTTGCATTTCTTGAGGGGTATCTCCATTGAGGAAGGACGCTAAGGGCGCAATCGGATGTTTTTCTTCTTGGTCGGCTGTCAGGTAAACGATTTGATCAAACTGCGGCTTGCCGTCTTTGACAGGGTGGTAGGGGGTTTCTAAGAAGCCTAATTCGTTGATGCGGGCGTAAATGGCGAGAGAGTTGATGAGGCCGATATTAGCGCCTTCGGGGGTTTCGATGGGGCAGAGGCGGCCATAATGGGAAAAGTGCACATCGCGAGCCTCAAAGCCAGCATGTTCTCGGGAGAGTCCACCGGGCCCAATAGCCGAAATGCGCCGTTTGTGCGCTAACTCCGAGAGGGGATTGGTCTGGTCTACAAGCTGGCTGAGCTGCCCCCGAGTGAAAAACTGATTGATAGCACTGAGGAATGCCTTGTGGTTGATCACGTCGCTGGGCTTGAAGTCTTCAGACTCCATGGTGCTCATTTTTTCGCGTACGCCCTTAGCTAAGCGGGCAAGGCCCACGGAGAATTGCTGGTACATATGTTCGCCCACGGTCCGAATGCGCCGATGGCTAAGGTGGTCTTCTTCATCGGGTTCTATTTTGCCCTGCATGAGCAGATGGAGCCGCTCAACGATGGCAACAAAGTCTTCTACCCGCAAAACACGGTCCGAGAATCGCTGTTCTCCGAAGAGTTTTCGGTTAATCTGATAGCGACCTACTTCGCCCAGGTCGTATCGCTTATCGGAGAGGATTTGTTTTTCCACGTATTGGCGGGCAGTTTCGGGGTCAGTTTGGCCTTCTGTGCCGCGGAGGAGTTTGTAGATTTCCTGGCAGGCGGTCGTAACGGAGTAGGAGGGGTCCCTCCGCAAAGTGGCTAGGATGATGTGACGTTCGTCTTCGTATTCAGGCTTGATGAGGTAGAGCCGGTCAATACGCAGTTCAGTTAGGGTGCTCCAGTCTTCTTCAGTGAGCACATGCCCTACATCAAAAAACTGTTGGAAGCGTTGGACAGCGGTGGTTTCGCTGGTTTCGGGGTCTACAATCTCTTCTTGGTGGGCAGCGACAATACGGGTGGCCAGCTTACGCCCTACATAGGGCAAAAATGACTTGATGGAGTTTAGTTTGAGGGGCACTTCTTCGGCGATGTTGAAGAGCCGTACCAAGTCAGCATCGGTGCCATGGCCCATAGCGCGTAAGAGTAGCGTGATGGGAAGGGCTTTTTTCCGGTCCAGGTATACCCGCGTGTAGCCGGTGGCATCCGTAGCCAGTTCGATCCACGTGCCCCGAGCAGGAATGATTTTGGCTCCGTAGGTCTTTTCGGAGGTGCCTGCCCGCTGCACCGCAGTAAACAAAATACCAGGAGAACGGTGCAGCTGATTAACAACAACCCGTTCCACCCCACTCACAATAAAAGTGCCTCGCGGCGTCATATATGGGACCGTCCCTAAGTATACCCACTCCTCCTTAGGCTTGAAGATTTCGTTATCGGGTTTGAGCGGATATAAGGCAAAGCGAGCCTTCAGCTGCACCCCATAGGTCAAGCCGCGCTCCTTGCACTCTTCTGGACTATATCTCGGGGGGTCCAGAATATACCCCCGAAAATCCATCTCATATTCTTCCCTGGAGTCTCGTACCGGAAAGTTTTCTTTGAAAACCCGGTACAGCCCTTCTTTCTCTTGCTTTTCGGGCGGCGTATGAAGGTCCATGAACGCCCGAAACGAATCTAACTGAATAGATAAAAGGTCCGGCACCTCTACAGCCGGCCGATGCACACCAAAACGAACCCGCTCACTCCGCATACGATTGAAGCCCATTGGTATAACAAAAAGCCGCACCTACCCCATCCAAAGACAGGGTAGATGCCGACCGCAGGAAAAGGAATTTAGCGAGGCGAGAACGCACTTATTTGACTTCCACCTCGGCACCCAACTCAGCAAGCTGCTGACGAATGGCTTCCGCTTCCTCTTTGGAGATTTTTTGTTTGATAGGCTGAGGCGCTTTATCTACCAGCTCTTTCGCTTCTTTCAGGCCAAGGCCCGTGATGTTTTTCACCACTTTAATTACATCCAGTTTCTTTTCACCGGGGGCCTTTAGGATGACATCAAATTCGGTTTTAGCGGGGGCCTGCGCTTCAGCAGGAGCCGCCGCTGCCGCTGGACCCGCAGCCACCATCACTGGTGCCGCCGCCGCAGGTTTAATGCCATACTCATTCTCCAAAATAAGCGCCAGCTCATTCACCTCTTTCACGGTGAGATTCACCAGAGTTTCCGCAAGGGCTTTCAAGTCTGCCATATCTGTTTAGGATTTAGGAATTTCGTTCGGATAAAGTTTTGAGTATGCCCGCTATCGTCTGCCCAGCTCCTTGAAGCATCGCCACCACATTCTGTATAGGGGCTTGCAAACGTCCTATTAGCTCGCCCAGCAGCTCGTCCTTTGTCTTGAGACGCGTAAGCGCTTCTAACTGCTCTTCACCCAAAAAGACCGACTCCTCTACATACGCCGCCTTGAAAAGCGGCTTCTCCTTCTTGTTCTTTTCCCGAAAATCTCGTAAGACCTGTGCGGGTAACTTCGGATTTTCGGAGACAAATATCACGGCCGTTTGGAGCTTAAGAGCTTCTTTGAGCTCTTGTCGAGCTGGGAGGTCGGCTATTTCCAGCGCCTTAGCCAATAGGGTATTCTTAACAACCCGCACCCGAAGCCCCTTCTCATAACAGGCCCTCCGAAATGCCACCGTATCTTCGGCGTTGAGCCCCTCCATATTGAGCAAATAAAAGCCCTTATGGGATTGCACAAGCTGGGCTAGCTCGTGAATCAGCGCCGTTTTTTCAGCCTTATTCATAGACGATTTCTATCTATAAGGATGGACGGACTCATGGTCGTAGAAACATACACCGATAAGATGTAAGTCCCTTTGATGCCCGCAGGACGAAGGCTCTCTATAGTACGCAAAACCTCCTGGGCATTTTCTCGCAGCTTCTGCGTCTCAAAAGAAGCTTTTCCAAAAGGAACATGGACAACCCCCGTCTTGTCGTTTCGGATTTCTATTTTACCTGCTTTGAGCTCTCGTATCGCTCGAGCAATATCGGGGGCAACGGTGCCACTTTTGGGGTTGGGCATGAGCCCTCTCGGCCCCAGTATCTTCCCTAAGCGGGCCACCTTAGGCATCACATCGGGCGTGCACACCACCACATCTACGTCCAGCCATCCCTGCTCTATCTTAGAGAGATACTCGTCTAACCCCACATAGTCGGCCCCTGCCGCTTGAGCTTCTTTCTCTTTATCGGGAGGCACTAAGGCCAGCACGCGAACCGTCTTGCCCGTCCCATGGGGGAGAGTAACCGTGCCCCGCACCTGCTGATTGGCCTGACGAGGATCTATATTAAGGTCCACCGCCAGCTCAAAAGTCGCATCAAACCGCTCAAAGCGAATCTTTTTCAAGAGCTCTATGGCTTCCACGAGGGGATAAGGCCGCTTCTCTATCTGCCGAAGAGCCGCAAGGTATTTCTTCCCGTGCTTAGGCATAAGGTTACTAAACTTTTTCTCCTTCTATTATCAGTCCCATGTTTCTGGCCGTGCCCGCAATCATATTCATGGCAGCCTCCAGAGTATAGCAATTGAGGTCAGGCATTTTTTTCTCGGCGATTTCTCGGATTTGCTGCCAAGTGACTTTGCCTACTTTTTTGCGGTTGGGTTCAGGAGAGCCTTTTTCTATCTTAGCGGCTTTTTTGAGGAGCTCTGCGGCGGGCGGGGTTTTGATAACAAACTCAAAGCTTTTGTCTTTATAGATGGTGATAACGACAGGGAGTAGCTCGCCTTGCTTATCTTGGGTACGGGCGTTGAACTGTTTGCAAAATTCCATGATATTGACGCCCTTAGAGCCCAGGGCTGGGCCAATAGGAGGGGCAGGATTGGCTTGCCCGCCTTTAATTTGGAGCTTAACAATGGCTGCTATTTCTTTCATAGTTTTTCCAGTTGGTGATATTGGATTTCCACGGGGGTTTCCCGATTGAAGACTTTGACATGGACACGCGCGCGCTGTTTTTCGGGATAGAGCTCACGAATGGTGCCTTCAAACCCGGCAAAGGGACCGTCAATAATGCGTACAAGGTCCCCCACGCTGAGTTCATGCCAGGCTTCGGGAACGGCTTCTTTGGAGCGGGCCCGAGAAAGGATAGCGCTGATCTCCTGCTCCGAAACCGGCTGCGGCGGCTGGCCCCGGGCCGGCGAAACAAAATACAGCACATCCGGAATAGACCGCATCACCGGTATCAAATCCGGCAGATATGACTCCGAAGCAATCTCCAAAAAAAGATACCCCGGCAAAAATATCTTCTCCTTCTCCCGCTTCTTGCCGCTTTTACTGCTCTGCAGCACCCGCTCCATGGGAACCACCACATCCTGCACCTGATGAGATAGACCCAAACGTTCTATTTCGGCTTGAATGCGATGGGCCACCTTTTTCTCCTGGGAGGCCCGAACTTTCAGCACATACCAGGGCATCGTTAGAAAAGCGAATATAAAAACCGCATGATAGTGCTAAATACCAAATCTATGGTCCCAATCACCAGCGCAATGAGGAGACTTCCAACTAACACGGCTACTGTCGTACTGAAGAGCTGAGGCAGAGTAGGCCACTCCATCTTTTCGCGCCACTCCACCGAAGACGCCTTCCACCACGACCGCAATTGCTCAAGCATTGCACGGGTGGCAGGACTTGAACCTGCAACCTGCGGTTTTGGAGACCGCTGCTCTACCAGTTGAGCTACACCCGTGTACGCTCTGCCAGATGGCAGGGCGCAAAAATACGAAGAAATTCTTAGTCCAAAATTTCGGTGACCTGACCAGCCCCGATGGTTTTGCCCCCTTCCCGAATAGCAAAGCGAAGCCCTTTCTCTATAGCGACAGGATAGATCAGCTCCACCTCTATGCTAACATTGTCACCAGGCATAACCATAGGCACATTCTCAGGGAGCTTGATGGTGCCGGTCACATCAGCTGTACGGAAGAAGAACTGCGGCCGATAGTTAGTCGTGAAGGGCGTGTGACGGCCGCCTTCTTCTTTGGTGAGGATATAGACTTCCGCCTTGAAGCGCTTGTGGGGAGTTACCGTATTGGGGGCACAGACCACCATACCGCGCCGCACTTGATTTTTCTCAATACCCCGCAAAAGAAGCCCCACATTATCACCAGCCAAACCTTCTTCCAAAGTCTTGCGGAACATCTCAATACCGGTAACGACGGAAGTCAGTTTATCCTCACGCAGCCCTACGATATCCACGGGTTCGTTAAGCCTGATTTTACCCCGCTCAATCCGACCAGTTACGACCGTGCCCCGCCCCGTGATAGAAACTACATCTTCTATCGGCATGAGGAAGGGCTTATCCGTGATCCGCTGAGGCGTAGGAATGTAGTTATCCAGCACATCCAGCAGCTCCAGGATTTTGGCTTCCCACTTGGGATCGCCATTGAGGGCACCCAAGGCCGAACCCCGAATAATAGGCGTCGTATCCCCCGGATAGCCGTAAAAGTTGAGAAGGTCCCGAATTTCCATTTCGGCCAGTTCCAAAAGCTCTTCGTCATCTACCAGGTCCACCTTATTGAGGAAGACGACGATGTAGGGCACGCCTACTTGACGGGCAAGCAGGATATGTTCGCGGGTTTGGGCCTTCGGACCGTCGGTCGCGGCCACCACCAGAATAGCCCCATCCATCTGGGCCGCTCCCGTCACCATATTTTTTACATAGTCCGCATGGCCCGGGCAGTCAATATGCGCATAATGCCGCTTCTCCGTCTTATACTCCACATGGGAAGTATTAATCGTAATCCCCCGCTCCCGCTCTTCCGGCGCATTATCAATGGACTCATAACTCCGTTCCTCCGCCAGCCCTTTCTTGGCCAACACCTTGGTAATAGCTGCCGTCAGCGTCGTCTTACCATGGTCCACATGACCAATGGTCCCTACATTAACGTGCTCGCGGTCGCGAACGAAAACCTCCTTAGACATATAGCGCCACTGGCTGGACTTGAACCAGCACCTCCTTCTCTCAGGAAAGAGAAGAAGACCCTCCTGGCAATGGCAAGGCGGGGCAAAGGTACAAAAAAATTTCCCCCGCAAGAGAGAGGCTCATGAGCTACCCTCTCTTGGTCGGGGCGCCCGGATTTGAACCGGGGACCTCTTCGTCCCGAACGAAGCGCGCTACCGGGCTGCGCTACGCCCCGAAACCTCCCCTCGAGCCATTGGCCGGGATCGAACCGGCGACCTCTTCCTTACCAAGGAAGTGCTCTACCACTGAGCTACAATGGCCTTCAGGCGCCACAAAGGTAAGAAAAATCCGCCAATCTCACCCCAAATCCCCCCCACCCCACAAACCCACAAGTTTTTGGTGTATCTTTGGGGAGAACTCCCATGACAGAGGTCGCCCAACGAATCTTAGAAGCCGCCGTAGCCGAATTTGCCCAGTACGGATACGATGGCGCACGTTTAGCCCGCATCGCCCAAGCCGCCGGCGTCCACACCTCCCAAATCCACTACTACTTCGGCAGCAAAAAAGACCTCTACCAAGAAGTCCAAAAACACCTCCAACCCGCCGACACCACCAGCATCACCGAAGTCCTCACCCAAGCCGACCGACCCCTCCCCGAACGCATCCAACTCTTCTACGAACGCTTTGGAAAATTCGTGGAAAACTTCCAAGCCCTTAGCGAAAACGTTTCCCCAGCCCTGCTCCCACCCCTCCTCAAAAGCCCCCAATCCCTCGCCCTACCCCCCTGGGAAGAAACCCTTACCCAAGCCCAGCGCTTAGGCCTAATCCGAAACCTCCCCCTCCCTCTCCTCTTAGCCCACCAATGGACCGTCGCCATGATACCCCTGTGGTTCATGCCCGATAAAACCCAATGGCCCGCCTATTACCAAAACGAAGCGCCCGCCCATTTCTGGGCCTTAGCAAAAAATATCCCATGAAAGACGAACGTCTAAGGTTTTTTGTCGTGCGCGTAGGAGAACCTACAGAAAGTCCCGAGGAAGCCGAAGAGTATTTAGCAGAGTTGAGATTTTTGGTGGAGAGTGCGGGGTATTCGGTAGGGGCCATGCACGCTTATAAATGGCGACGACCCGATCCCGCCACCTACCTTACAAAAGGCCGCGTCCAGGAAATCCAAAACCTCTTAGCCCAAGGCTCCTACGATGCCGTCTTAGTGGATGCGCCCGTCTCGCCTGTCCAAGTACGAAACCTAGAAAAAGCCTGGGAAAAGCCGGTTTTAGACCGGGAGGGGCTCATCCTCCAGATTTTTGCCCGGAATGCTCGCACCGCCCAAGCCAAAGCCCAAGTAGAACTCGCCCAGCTACAATATGAACTGCCTCGCCTCACGCATCGCTGGACACACCTCTCCCGAGAACGCGGCGGGATTGGGCTGCGGGGCGGCGGCGGCGAACAGCAAATAGAAATAGACCGCCGCAAAATCCGGGAGCGGATCACCCGCCTGCGCCGCCTTTTGGCCGAATACCAAAAGCAAGCCGCCATCCGCCGAGAACACCGAGAAACGCTTTTGCGCGTTACCCTCGTCGGCTACACCAACGTAGGCAAATCCACCATCATGCGCCTCATTAGTAAGGCCCCTGTCCTCGTAGAAGACCGCCTCTTCGCCACCTTAGACACCACCACCCGAAAAGTCGTCCTGAATGGCATCCCCTTCCTCCTATCTGACTCCGTCGGCTTTATCCGAAAGCTACCCCCCTCCCTCTTAGAGGCTTTCCACACCACCCTCGAAGAAGTCCGAGAAGCCGACCTCCTCCTCCTCGTAGTGGATATCAGCAGCCCCGGCTACCTCCAACAAATCCGAGTCGTAGAACGCACCCTGGAAAAAATCGGCGCCGGCCACATCCCCATCCTCCTCGTCATGAATAAAATAGACCGCCTCTCGCCCGAAGCCCTCGACCTCGCCGAAAAAAGCTGGCAGGCCCAAACCCACTACCCCACCGTCTTCATCTCCGCTACCCAAAAAATAGGCATAGACACCTTTTACCAGACCCTAACCAGCCTGCTCCAAGAGATTCAGCGCCGCCGCCAAAGCGGCCTCCCCGCTAAACACCACGACGACTTAGACCACCTTCTGCCATAACCCCCCGGCCCCTTAGCCACCCGCCCCTGCTCCGCCTAAACCGCTTACCAGCTCCCGACCACCCTCCTGCAAGCGATTCAGCGCCGCCGCCAAAACAGCCTCCCCGCTAAACACCACGACAACGTAGATTACACCCCCCACTCCCTACACCCTCTCCTCCCTTCTCAAGGTGGGAGAGGGTCAGGGTGCGGGGGGATCGTACACCCATGTACCGCGCCCCTTCGGCACCCTCCTCGTGAGCTTATACCATTTTGAGGCCCAAGGCTTTCTTAATGTGAAGAGGGAATGGGCGCGCCCGCCCTGCGGGCGGGCGCGCCCTCACACCGGCGGCCAGCGCCCAAAGGGCGCTGGCCGCCGCCGTGAGGGCGCGTCCATCCCCTCTTCACATTAAGAAAGCTTTGGCCTCAAAATGGTATAAGTAGGAACGAAAGCACCTCACTCAGCTTGCTCAGCGCCGTCTATTCACTCTCTTAGGACGCTCGAACTCTCATACGCTAGCTTTGTCTTGTGCTATTGGCGCTCCTCGAAACTGCATTCCTAGAAGCTTTCGCTAACCCCTCCTTGGGACAATCGGTGCAATAGCTCATCTCAGCCTTTTCGCCTGTGCTCCCCAGCACTTGGCTTAGATTTGCTCAGGGGCCGATGTTACCCGCCAGCGGATTGCAGCGCTCATCACAGGCCTTAGGAAAGCCCTGGATGATCCATCCCTGTCGGCCTTTGGCTTAGGCTGGATGAGATGGACAAGCCTCTTCACTCTACCCAAAACCAAGCGGGGCCAGCCCCACCCCAAACCATCCTATCCCTTCTCCGACAAAAGATACAGCTTACCCCACCCTCATCTGCACTTACCTACAGGGGTCTCAAAACCCTACGAACCCCGCCCTCTCCCCTCCCACGTCTCTGGGACCCCACCTTCGGCTCCCCTCAGGCTAAGCTTGGCCTATCTATGGCAGGGGGGAGACCTCAAAGGCGGACATGCTTTGAGATGGCATCGCTCCGCAAAGAAGGCACCCAGGGGCCAGAACGCCAGAGCCTGATTTTTGTTTATATATTGCCATGCCTACTTTCTGGGAAGCCATCACCTTGCTAACCAGCAAACGTAATCGCGAATTTCAAGAAGTCGCTCAACTCATCGCCAATGTTTTTCCAGATCCTATATTCGTCATAGACCTTGAGGGGAATAGGTTTGTCTGGGTGAGTCCGGGCGGCATTTCCTTGTTTGGATTAGATGTAGATGAGTCTCTTTCGCTTCCTGCGTACGAGTTTCTCAAAGCCAATTTGACGCCGTTTGAACCTTTGGCTACCCTTTGGTTAGAGCGGCGTGCGCAAGCCGAAGTGGCATTTGAGTATAACTCAGAAGGCAAGACCTACTTCTTACAGGGATATTGGATTCGGCTCAAGGAGGACCTCTTCGCTTTAGTCCTTAGAGATGTAACAGAACTCCGCCATACCCAGGAGGAGCTGGCTAAGTATGCCGAAGAGCTTGCCCAGCAGGTACAGACGCTTACGCAGCTTAGGGAGGCCCTCCAGAAAGCTAATGAAACTTTACAGGCCCAGAGCGAGCAGATTCGCCTTCTGGCAGCTGTCGCCGCCCACACCGACAATACCGTCATTATTACTGATGCGGAAGGCAAAATCATCTGGGTCAACCGCGGCTTTGAAAAACTGACAGGCTACACACTGGAGGAGGTAAAAGGCAAAATACCAGGGAAGCTTCTGCAAGGGCCTGATACGGATCCGAATACGGTAGCCAGAATACGAGAAAAACTCCGCAAGAAGGAACCTTTTGTTGAGGAAATTCTAAACTATACTCGGGATGGGCGTCCTTATTGGGTGCGGCTCTACATCACGCCCCTCACCGATGAGCTCAATCGCGTAACCCACTTTATGGCGATTGAGCTGGATATCACCGAAGACAAAAAGCGCCTTCAGCAGCTTGAGGCGCAGCTGCGGGATATTCAGGAGGCTCGCTCTTATGCGGAGCGCATATTTAGGCGCTTCCTTCCGCCCGTGGAGGGTCTGCGAGAAATATTTCGGGATGCGCAAGCATGGAATGCGCCCTTAGACGGCGTAGGAGGCGATTTTTACTTTTATGCGCCGCAGGAAGGGGGTGTATTTGTGGCGCTGGGCGATAGTACGGGGCATGGCGCCGCCGCTGCGCTTATCAGTGTGTATGCCCTCACTTCGCTATGGCGAGCCAGCCGCCAGCCTATAGGTAACCTATCCAGCTTGTACCAAGAGCTTTTAGAGGGGGTCGTGCTCTCTATGGGCGAAGGAACCGAAGGATTTGAGCTGGCCCTCCTAAGGTATGACCGGGCCACGATGCGCCTGGAATACTTAGGCGCACGGCGTCCGCTCTGGATTTTCCGGCAGGGCCAGCTCCATCAAGTTCGCGGCAGCCGCTCCGATATCAGCTCGCACACCGCATCCATCCCCACACTCCAAGCTGTTTATCTCCAGCCGGGGGATCGGTTGTATCTATTTTCCGATGGGGTCATTGATCAGCTGAACCCTGAGGGCAAAAAGTTTTCTTCCAATCGGCTGGCCCGGTTCTTAGAAGTGAATCAATACCTTGACCTAAGCGAGCAGGTGGCCCTTCTGAAGGAGGCGATAGCCCAATGGCGAGGCCCAGCTCCCCAAACAGACGACATACTCTTTTTAGCGTTGGAGGTATAGGGTACAAAGGGGATTTCGGGGAGTTCCCAGAGTTGTAATACCATTTCCGGGCAAAGGGTTTCTGCATGTAGGAGGGTAGAGTTATGTGTAGCTGCCGCTCCCCCCTCAGGCGGGCATGCCCACCTCCTCCTCACATCAAGAAGGCCTTTGACCTAAAAGTGGTATAAGGTCACGAGGAGGGCCCCGAAGGGACACGGCACATGGATGTACGCTCCCCCTTCACCCCGACCCTCTCCCCCCTTGAGAAGGGGGGAGAAGGTGTAGGGAGTGGGGGGATGGTAAGAGGGACATTTTGAGCGCCCGCGCCCCACAGAGCGGGTGCGCTGGGGGCAGGCACCGCCTAAAAAGAAAGTCTGTACCAGGAAATAGTATTAGGTGTGGCTGCCGCTTCCCCCTCAGGCAGGCATGCCCACCTCCTCCTCACATTAAGAAGGCCTTTGAGTTAAAATGGTATTAGAGCGAAAGGATTTCTACGAGGCGCAGGAGGGTGGGATTGAGGGCATGATGGGCTTTGGTGGCATACTGGAAGGGAGTGAGGACAATGCGGTCGTTTTGGATGCCGACCATGGCGTTATTCGCTCCTTCGTGGAGACGTTCTACGGCGGCCGCGCCTAAGCGGGTAGCTAAGAGGCGATCAAAGGCAGAGGGTTTTCCCCCGCGCTGAATATGACCTAAGACCACCGCCCGAATCTCATAATGCGGGAAACGCTTACCAATCTCTTTGGCGGCGAGGAGGGCGCCGCCGGCTTCATCACCTTCGGCTACGACGATGATGGCAGAAGTTTTGTGGCGCTGCCAGCCGCGTTCTAAGATGCGCACGATAGCCTCATAGTCTGTAGGGGTTTCTGGGACGAGGACGGCTTCGGCTCCCGAAGCCAAACCGCTAAAAAGTGCAATAAAGCCCGAATCCCGCCCCATTACTTCCACAATGAAGAGCCGCCCCATCGCAGCAGCCGTATCCCGCAAACGGTCAATAGCTTCCACCGCAATATTGACAGCCGTATCAAAACCAATGGTATAGTCGGTGCCCACGAGGTCATTATCAATAGTGCCTGGCAGTCCCAAAATCTGCATGTCGGGATATTCGGAGAGAAAAGTGTACGCTCCTCGGCACGTGCCATCTCCCCCAATGACGATGAGCCGGTGGATGTCGTGACGTTGAAGGTTTTCGTAGGCTTTTTGGCGACCTTCTGGGGTTTGGAAGGCGGGACTGCGTCCAGCTTGTAGAATCGTCCCCCCACGCTCAATGATGCCACTCACGCTATTAGCTGTGAGCTCAACGAAGTCGCCTTCTATGAGGCCGTTGTAGCCGCGCCGGATGCCGATGGGCTGATAACCCAAGTACAGGGCCATGCGTACGCACGCCCGGATAGCGGCATTCATGCCCGGCGAATCGCCCCCAGAACAGAGAATACCTACGCGGGGCCGACTCATAGTTTGCCTGCCTGAATAGCCTGACGAACCTGTTCCTCTATCCAGGCATACGTGATGCGCATACCTTTTTCCAGGGGTTCGGAGGGTTTCCAGCCGAGCTTTTCGTAGATGAGGGTATTGTCGGAGTTTCGGCCCCGCACGCCCGTAGGGCCTGGCACATGCCGAATCTCTAACTCAACGCCGGCAATCTTCATAATGAGCCGGGCCAGCTGATCAATTGTTACCATTTCTTCAGAGCCGATATTGACGGGGCCGGTGAAGTCGGAGCGCATGAGCCGCAGGGTACCCTCTAAGCATTCGTCAATATAGAGGAAGGATCGGGTTTGGCGGCCATCGCCCCAAACTTCAATATAGGGGATGCCTTTGAGCTTGGCCACGGCGACTTTTCGGCAGAGAGCGGCGGGGGCCTTTTCGCGGCCGCCGATCCAGGTGCCCTCTGGACCGAAGATGTTATGATAGCGGGCAATGCGCACTTCCATGCCGTAGTTGCGATGGTAGGCCAGATATAATCGCTCACTAAATAGCTTTTCCCAGCCGTACTCGCTGTCGGGGGCCGCAGGGTAGGCAGACGCCTCATAACATTTGGGATTGTCGGGGTCCATCTGGTTGTACTCCGGATAAACGCAGGCTGAGGAAGCATAAAAAATACGCTTGACATTGCGCCTGTAGCAGGCATCCAGCATGTTGAGGTTGATCAGGGCGGAGTTGTGCATAATGTCTGCGTCGTGTTCGCCGGTGAAGACGTAGCCGGCCCCGCCCATGTCGGCGGCGAGCTGATACACTTCATCAAAGCGTTGGTCCACGATACTGCGACAGAAAGCTGGGTCGCGTAGGTCTCCAATCACGAAATCATCGGCTACTGTAGGGGAAAATTCGGGGTACTTGAGGTCTACACCGCGTACCCAGTACCCCTCGGCTTTGAGGCGACGTACCAGGTGACTGCCAATAAAGCCGCCCGCCCCACACACTAAGGCTTTCTTCATGCAAACAAAGGTAAGGCTCCCCGCTTTTAGTTAGCAACCGAACGCGCATTCGGGAAAAAGCCCTATTTTTGCCTTATGCAGGCTATCCGTCCAAAAGTTCACGAACGTGCTCGCCTCTTCCAAAACCCTCTTTTGGAGCTTCTCACCCTCTCTTCCCCCTACATCATTTGGGGAATGTACATCCCTATTGTGGGTGGGCTATTATACTATAGTGTAGCCCGGTTGGGCATATCGGTAGGCGTGGTCGCAGGTATTTTTGTTGCGGCGATTTTTGCTTGGACGCTTGCTGAGTATCTGCTCCATCGGTTTGTGTTTCACTATGTAGATGAGCGGCCATGGGTGCAAAGGTTTCATTATTTGGTGCATGGGGTTCATCATGAGTATCCGTCGGATCCCCATCATCTCTTTATGCCGCCGGTCCCCAGCTTGATTTTAGCAAGTTTATTTGGTGGGCTGTTTTACTTGCTGATGGGGCGCTATGGGGTGCCTTTTTTGGCGGGATTTATTGTGGGGTATCTGATGTATTCTACAATGCACTATCTCATGCATCGGGTGAAAAATCCCCCGGCTTTTTTGCGGGGTTTGTGGCGGCACCATCACTTACACCACTTCAAGAGTCCGGATAAGGCGTTTGGGGTTTCTTCGCCTTTGTGGGATTGGGTGTTTGGGACGATGCCTGAGCGCCGCTAAATAAGTTAGACACCTGTGAATACGGTGGGCCATTGGGCCCGCCGGGAAATTCATGCAAAGAGCTTCTGAGTGGGAGTTGGTGGTATTTTGTGGGGCCGCGCCCGCCCGCAGGGCGGGCGCGGCCATTTCCTCTTCGCATTAAGAAAGCCTCGGTCTCAAAATGGTATAATGTGAGGAGGAGGTGGGCATGCCCGCCTGAGGGGGGAGCGGCAGCCACACCTAACTCTACCCTCCTACATTCAGAAACCCTTTGCCCGGAATTGATATTATAAGTCTAGCAGGCCGGTGGGCCTGCCAAGAAATCCAATATGTCTTAGGCTAAGGGGTTTGAGAGGGTATATACGCATACGAGAAGCTCAGACTCTGTCCGGGAGCTAATACGGCTTCCCAAGTGAGTAAATAAGACGAGTCCTGCTTCTCTATGCGAGCTAAGCTTACTTCTGATGGCAAAGGCTTGCCCAAGACTGGCTTTTCCACGACTAAGTAGATGGGCTCTGCAAGGGGGTTCGTCACCCGTAATGTACCAGCTACAATTAGGGGGCTTTTGCGGTCGGATTTTCGGGGGGACTCTTGTAAAGTAGCTTGTAGAGGGGGCAAGCCTGAATAAGGAACCCGTAGAGTTTGGCTTTTCTTATAAGTTATGAAAAACGGAATCCCTTCCTGATCTGCGGTGCTGAGATACCCTGGACCCGAAGGCAGGAGCGGAAGAAGCCCCTTCCCACCAGAGGGAGCGTCTAAAGAAGAGAAAAACAAAAAGCCTTCTGCTGAGACTGTCGTCCAGCTGCTATCTTCTGCAGGTAGGCGCAAAGGCAGAGAAAAAAGATAGCCTACGCGTCCCCGCAGGGTATATTGAGCGAGACGAACCTGAAAAGCCGTGTACTCGGGGATTGTTAGGCGCCCCACATTCCAAGAGAGATTATTCTGGTCCTGCACCTCCAGGGTGGTCTCGTAGCTCTGCCCAAAAAGGGGTGGGACCTTTACCCATACGGTAAGTTTGTACATATCGCCTTCGGAAGGCTCTATCCCATAAAAGAATCTCAAACTATCCGGGAGCTGTCCCCAAGTGAGGAGGTATAAGATGGAGTCTGGGGTTTGACTTTGCAGGAATAGTTTGAGGCGGGTGGCGGGATAGGGCGCGTTGCCTGCCTCGGTGCGGGAGAAGTGCAGGCTTACTAAGTGCTGGCGGTTTATCCAGACTAGACCTTGGTCCGTGGATATGATGGTATAGGTGGGGTTTTGAACGTAGAGGATGCCTTTGACTTCTTCTATGTCGCTGCCAGCCAGATAGGCGGCAACTACGGGCAAACCCAGGGGAATTTCCGCATCAAGGGGGGCATAGCTAAAGAAGGGTCCCCAGACGGTATCAGGTTCCACCGTGTAAGCAAATACCGAGGAGGGAGGTAAGCAGTGTGTGAAGCGGCCGGGTAGGCGCACTTCGCAAGGGCCATAGCTTGGGCATGGTACTTTCCAGTGGGCTTCGTAAGTGCCGTTGGTGTGGAGGATGAGCCGGTCTAGGATGATTTCTTGGGCTAATCCGAGGGAAAGAAAAAGCCATAGCTTTGCCATACAAAGCAAAGGTAATGCGCTGGGGATGGGTGTGGGTACGGCATCGGCGTCTGAAACCCTTGGCTTATGCTTGGCCGTCGGAATGGCCCTTAGTCGTAGGGGGCCGGGTGCTCGTTCCCTTAGGAAAAGACAATCGGCTCGTGATGGGCTTGGTCGGAGAAGCAGGAAGCGGCCCACCGCCCTATTCCAACCTCAAATATATTGCCGAAGTCCTGGATGAAAGGCCTATTTACACGGAGAAGGCGCTGGCATTCTTTCAGTGGCTGGCGTTTTATTACATGACGAGCATAGGGGATGTAGCCTATTTGGCTTTGCCGGGGCGGGCGGGTAAGATTGCCGACTGGGAGATAGAGTGGCTCCTTTCGCCGGGCACGCCTCCGAAGCCCAAACGCACCTATGAGCGTCTGCGCAGCCTGGGCGAGCACCGCCTACGAAAAGCCGCCAAAAGCTTGGACCAGCGCCCTAAGACCCTCTATCAGACCTTGCGCCGCTGGGAAAAGCAAGGGCTTTTACGCTTGCGACCCATTCCTTGGCGGCCTCGTCCTATTCAGCGTGCCTTTGTGACTCTGGCACCTGACTACACTTCCGAAGCCGCCTTCCAAAAGCTCTGGGAAGACCTCCCCGAAAAGGCTCAACCCCATCTTCTGACCCTCCTCCAAGCCACCCTAAGGCAGACTCCCCTTAGCTACTCGGCTTTCCGGCGGCAAGCAGGCTCTATAGCCAAACAGCTCCTGCGCCAAGGCATCGCCGTAAAAATCCCCGTCCGCACCTATTACGAGACCCTCTATGCTCAGCCCCAAGTGCCTTATACCCTAACCCCCGCCCAAGAAGAAGCCTTACAAACTATCCTCGGCCACCTTAGCAGCTCCACCCTAAAACCTATTCTCCTTCATGGCGTTACGGCCAGCGGAAAAACTTTCGTCTATATGGAAGTCATTCGCCGCTATCTCCAAAAAGGCGTGCAAGTACTCTACCTTCTCCCCGAAATAGCCCTCACCAAACAAACTCTGGATAGACTTCGGGGTACTTTTGGCGAAGGCATGGCTGTCTATCACAGTAGTCTTTCCGAAGCGGAGCGCTTCCGAGTGTGGCGAGATGTGATTGAAGGCGCCGTAGATGTGGTAGTGGGGACTCGCTCAGCGCTTTTTTTGCCCTTTCAGCGGCTGGGGCTCATCATCGTGGATGAGGAACACGAGCCCTCCTACGGGCAAGAGGGTCGGCCCCCCCGCTACCAAGCGCGTGATAGTGCCATTTATTACGCGCACCTATTGGGAATACCCATCATCTTGGGTTCGGCCACCCCCGCCATAGAGACTTATTACAATGCCCAGCAGGGTCGCTATCATCTGGTGTCCCTTCTACAAAAGGCTTTTCCGACCGTGCCGCCTGAGGTACGCATTGTTGATATGCGCTTGGAAATTAAAGAGCACCTTAGTCAGGGCGTCTTTTCCTCGGTGTTGTTAGCGGCTTTGGAGGGGGTTCTTTTAAGGGGTCAGCAGGCTATTCTCTTTCGCAATCGGCGGGGTTATGCGCCTACGGTGTGGTGTCCTACCTGCGGCTATCATTGGGAATGTCCGCATTGCGATATCACATTGACCTTTCACAAGGGTTCGCAAAAGCTCTTGTGTCACTACTGCGGACATCACGAGCCTGTCCCGGTCCAGTGCAAGGTCTGCGGCAGTCAGTATCTGCGTTTTTCTGGGGTGGGGACGGAGCGGATTGAGGAGCAGCTGCGGCTCTTTTTGCCGAAGGCGCGGGTGCTTCGTCTGGATAGAGACACGGCGGGCTCGCATCGGCATGAGGCTATTATAGCGGCTTTTGAGCGGGGGGAGGGGGATATTTTGCTGGGGACCCAGATGGTAACCAAAGGCTTGGACTTTGAGCGGGTGACGCTCGTGGGTGTTTTGTATGGGGATAGCCTCCTAGCGCGGCCGGACTTTCGGGCGGAGGAAAGGGCTTATCAGCTACTCGTACAGCTGATTGGGCGGGCAGGCCGCCGCGGCCAAGCCGGCCAAGTCATCATTCAGACCTTCCAGCCTCATTATCCCCTCTTCGCTGAGCTCAATAACCCCTACGAAACCTTCTATCAGCGCCTCCTCCAAGAGCGCCAAACTCACCGCTACCCCCCTTTCGTACGTCTTTTAGAAATCACCTTCCAGCATAAAGACCCCCGCTCCTTAGAGCAGCAGGCTCATGTCTTTCGCCAGTGGCTCAATCCAATTCCAGAAGTTCTGGAAATTTTAGGCCCTGTGTATGCGCCCATAGCCCGCCTGGCTCGCTACTACCAGATGCAGATTCGGCTCAAACTCCCGCCCCGCTATCCCCTCGCTCGCGTGCGCGACCTCCTCTGGCACCTCACCGACCACCACCAGAAAACCTATGGCCTGCAGGCCGCTCGGATTACCTTCCAAGTAGACCCCTAATCGCAAAAATCTGCAAGTTTTTTCCCATCTATCGCCTTCTCAGTAAGGAATTTATGCAAACATCTCCTACGGTTTGCCCTACGTCCGGCGCAACTCATGCGACTTAACTCGTACATTTGCCTTGGTATGCGGTACTTACTCGTATTGATGATGGCTGTCTTCTTAGGGACGGCCGTGCAGGCACAATGCACAATTGACCTAAGTTTGGTGCCTGGGAATGCTGTAGTAGAGAGCTTTGAGACTTATCCTCTGGGTGCTTCGCCGCCGGGTCCCTGCTATGACACATTATGGGTACCTCCTAACTCCCAAGACACCAATGGCTGGTATGTGCGACCCCATGCCGCCGACCTCGTAGGCGTAGGGCCCACGGTAGGCTCCTAAGCCCTCAGAGTGGGCTATCATGACAGGGATGCTACTCCTGACACCATAGCCATCCTCAGAGGGCCGACGCTTCGGCTCGTGCCCCTGCGACGTTACCGATTTGCGTATCTCTGGTACTGGCGCGACAATCCAGAAGGGTTCCAAGGTTTATATCCCAACCACAACCATTACCTTAACTGGTATCTGACTAATACTTCAGGGGATACCATTCCCTTAGCAAAGGACACTATTGGGTATGATGGGGCTTTTCTAAGTGCTCTCTACTCTACTCCTGTTCCCTCTTCAAACACCTTCCGAGTGCCCTTAGCTGGAGACCATGATTATCGCGTGATTGTAGAGCATAAAGTAGAGAGGGATGTTTTTCCCAGCTTTGTCTTTATTGACTCTGTTGCATTTGCGCAGATACCTAATGATTTGGCTTACCTATTGGATGTGAGTTACACGGGTCCAGGCATTTATCAAATCACCTCTGTTTCTTATGGAAACTCCACAACTCAGAATGACACGATTTGGATTGTTTTGCCCTGTGACATGCCGCTGGATAATGTGACAGGTTTTTCTGTTACCCTTACGCCCGGTACTACACTCAATCCGGCCTCTATTGATGGGGACTATAATGTACCTTGTCGCTGCCGGATTTTTACCATGACCTCGGAGGATGGTAATTTGAGCCGTGACCTGGTGGTATATGTTACGCCCCGCCACACCCCTCAAGTCTCCATCTCAGCCGGAGGTCCAAATGGGGCAGATCTATCCGTAGATAACCCGGATCCCAACCATAGCTATCAGTGGCAGTATTCCTCGGACAATAGTACTTGGAGTGATATTGCAGGAGCTACGGGTACTACTTACACCGCTACTCAGAATGGATACTATCGGGTCGCTGTGGACTCGGCAGGTTGTGTAGGGTACTCCAATGTAATTAATATCACAACCTTAGCCCTTCGGGCGGCTGGGCAAAAAGTTTCTGTTTTCCCGAACCCGACGGTGGGCCTCCTCACCGTGCAGGCTCCTGTCCCTCTTCAAAGCGTGAGTCTATACACTCCCGAAGGTCGCCTGCTACGGGTTTGGAAGGATAAAGGAGCGACTCTTCAGCTAAATCTTGCAGACCTTCCTCAAGGGCTATACCTCCTTCGGGTAGAAACCTCGTCTGGCATCACCTATCACTCCGTCCACAAGCTGCACTAATCCTTTTCTCGGCAAACTCCTATCGGGAGGGGGGCACTAATCGGTGTCTCCCTCTTTTTTTTACTTACTTGTGGATTATACCATTTCCCATTACAAACTTTCTTTTTGGGCGGCGGCCAGCGCCCAAAGGGCGCTGGCCGCCGCTGCGAGGGTGCGCCCGCCCGCAGGGCGGGCGCACCTATCACCCCTTCACATTAAGAAAGCCTTGGCCTCAAAATGGTATTAGAGGGGGAGAGCGAAGGTAGAGGGCTTGCTAGGGAGGTTTTTTGGTATAGCGGTTAGGGGCTGATTTTTATGATGGTTTTCTGCTCTACATTTTCGTTGTACCTGATGAGGAGCTTGTAAAGGCCGGCGGGCAGGGATTCTAAGGAGAGTTTGAAGGGGGATTCGGAGGAGCTTTTTTCCCACACTAATCTTCCAGAGCTGTCGTAAAGGGAAATTTGAGCTGGGGAGGCAGGATGGAGTAGATAGATTACCCCGGAGGTAGGATTGGGATAGAGAAGAAGGGGAGAAGCCGGGGGCAAAGCGTAGCGAGGCTTGTAGAAGGGAGTAGTGGTGTCTGGGTCAATACTTATGTGGCTAATTGGAGCAGAAGCCGTGAGGATTTCTGGATATAGGAGGGAGATGTTTTGGATTTGGGGGGTGCTTTCGGTAGAAAAGTAAAGGTGCAGGGGTACTTTCATGGGGTAAGGGCGGAGGGGATTGACGAGGCACTGGCTTGGGTTTTCCCATTGAATGAGCACTCTCGGAAAGTGGGGTTGGTATATCCAGCTTTGGAGAAAGGTTTGAGTGGTGGTGGTGCCCCAGTGAGATTGTACACTCCGGGCAAAGTCCGCTGTCCGAGCAAAGCCATACCGATAATCAGCGAGGTACTGTCGCAAGCCCCGCCAAAAAGGCTCATCTCCTAAAAACTCCCGTAGCATTTCCAGGGCAATAGCGCCCTTCGCATAAGTGGTGGGGTAGGAGAAAATGCGCCGATAATCGGCGGTGTCCGGCACGAAGATGGTATTGACAGTATCCCGCCATGCGGCCAAAATCATCAGATACCGCCAGCGGGGCCAGAGGCCAGTAGGAAGGGCTTCATAGACTTTTCCGCCGAGGAGGGTAGCAAAGGCTTCGTTGAGCCAAATATCCTGCCAGGAGCCGCACGTGACGAGATCACCAAACCACTGATGGGCCAATTCATGCGCCCACAGCTCCGGCGAAAACGCCCCAAAGAAAGTAACCGTCTGATGTTCCATGCCCCCTCCCCAGCCTATCTGAACCTGCGCATAACCCTCATCCGCAAAAGGATAAGGTCCCAGCTTCTCTTCAATCCAAGAAAAGTACGGAAGGATAAACTCTGTGAGGTCCCGAGCACGGGCCGTATCTTGAGGAAAAATGTAGTTTGTCAAGGTGTAACTGTGATAAGGGGTAGAAATGGTGTAGGTTTGCACGGCGTAGTTGGAAGCGGCAATTGCAATCAGGTAGGTGGCAATGGGATAGTGGTGCGCAAATTGGCGGATGCGCGTACCCTGAGGGGTGAGGCTATCAGACAAGAGGCGCCCATTAGCTACGCCTAAGTAGTTGGAAGGCGTCTCTACGCTGATGAAGAGGCTATCCACCTTATCGCTTAGGTCGTCCTGACAGAAAAGCCAGTCCCGAGCGCCATAAGGCTGGGAGAGCGTCCAGAGCACATACCCCGTCGCATGTTCTTTCACCTCAAAGGAGCCAAACCCTGTGCTGCGGGGCTCGCCAGTGTATTGCACCGTAAGGGTGTGCCGATCTCCGCTGAGCGCAGTCGCAGCTACGAAGGTTAGCGTCTGCTTAGAGGTGTCTCGCTGAATACTTTGCACAGGAAAGGAGGCCTGCCAGGAAATAAGTTCTAACCCTCTCCCAAAGTCCCAGATTAGGATAGAGTCTTGGGCAGTAAACTCGTAGGTGATTTTGGCCTGGAGAAATCGGCTGGGCGGCCGGACAATGAAGTGCATCTCCGCCTTTCGGAGGTCTATACCCGGCCGGGCATATAGAAGGAAAAGGCAAAGACTAAACCAGCGCATTGGCCTGCTACTTAGGACATAGGGGGTTGCGAAGGTAGAATAAGCGACTCTATTCGCGTGAGGCGTTTATCATGCTCGTACTGCGTACGTAAAAGAGGGATAAGCAGCTTGTTACGTTCGTAGAGAAGGTAAGCGATCAGGGCTACGATAGCCCCCAGCACTCCGATGAGTAGGCTCACCGTCGTCCAAAAATGCGAGCGGATTTCCCGCCGCAGGTCAGCTATCTCGGCCTCTAAGCGATCCATGCGCTTTTCCTGCAAGTCCATCCGTTTCTCCAAGTCATTCATGCGCTTTTCTAGGTAGTTCAGCTGCTCTTGCATGGCGATGAGCCTTTCCCGGTCGCTGAGGGTAAAGGGCACGGGCGTGAGTTTAGGGTCGGCTTGGCCCCGGAGTACATGCAGGAGCACCCCCGCCAGTAAGATCAGCTTTCCGCCCTGCACCTAACAAATATAAGCGTTTTTCCGATGGGCGCCGAGCCACGCGCCTGCGCTAACTTTGGCGGCTATGATAGAAGTCTCACGCCTAAGGGATGAGAAAGAGGCTCTTCTGGCCGCTTGGCGCAAAAAACACTTTGAGGCGGAGCCCCTCGTAGATTAGGCCTTAGCGTATGATGAGGAGCATCCAGAGCACATACCCCGTCGCATGTTCTTTCACCTCAAAGGAGCCAAACCCTGTGCTGCGGGGCTCGCCAGTGTATTGCACCGTAAGGGTGTGCCGATCTCCGCTGAGCGCAGTCGCAGCTACGAAGGTTAGCGTCTGCTTAGAGGTGTCTCGCTGAATACTTTGCACAGGAAAGGAGACCTGCCAGGAAATAAGTTCTAACCCTCTCCCAAAGTCCCAGATTAGGATAGAGTCTTGGGCAGTAAACTCGTAGGTGATTTTGGCCTGGAGAAATCGGCTGGGCGGCCGGACAATGAAGTGCATCTCCGCCTTTCGGAGGTCTATACCCGGCCGGGCATATAGAAGGAAAAGGCAAAGACTAAACCAGCGCATTGGCCTGCTACTTAGGACATAGGGGGTTGCGAAGGTAGAATAAGCGACTCTATTCGCGTGAGGCGTTTATCATGCTCGTACTGCGTACGTAAAAGAGGGATAAGCAGCTTGTTACGTTCGTAGAGAAGGTAAGCGATCAGGGCTACGATAGCCCCCAGCACTCCTATAAGTAGGCTCACCGTCGTCCAAAAATGCGAGCGGATTTCCCGCCGCAGGTCAGCTATCTCGGCCTCTAAGCGATCCATGCGCTTTTCCTGCAAGTCCATCCGTTTCTCCAAGTCATTCATGCGCTTTTCTAGGTAGTTCAGCTGCTCTTGCATGGCGATGAGCCTTTCCCGGTCGCTGAGGGTAAAGGGTACGGGCGTGAGTTTAGGGTCAGTCTGCCCCTGGAGTACATGCAGGAGCACCCCCGCCAGTAAGATCAGCTTTCCGCCCTGCACCTAACAAATATAAGCGTTTTTCCGATGGGCGCCGAGCCACGCGCCTGCGCTAACTTTGGCGGCTATGATAGAAGTCTCACGCCTAAGGGATGAGAAAGAGGCTCTCCTGGCCGCCTGGCGCAAAAAACACTTTGAGGCGGAGCCCCTCGTAGATCAGGCCTTAGCGTATGATGAGGAGCGCCGAACCCTTCAAAAAAAGTTAGACGACCTTCGGCACGAACTGAATCGCCTCTCCAAGGCGATTGGCGAGGCTATGCGGCGGGGTCAGGCCGCTGAAGCCGATTCCCTCAAAGCCCAAACCACCACCCTCAAAACCACCATCCAAAACTTAGAAGATACCCTCCGCCAGACCGAGGAAAAACTGACTGAGATATTGATTAGTCTCCCTAATCCACCCCATATTTCCGTACCTGAGGGCCGTTCTGCAGCGGATAATGTGGTAATCTCGCAGGGGGCGCGTTCGCCTTTGCCTAAGGGGCATCGTCTTCCGCATTGGGAGATAGCGGAAAAGCTGGGCATCATAGACTTTTCTCGGGGGGCAAAGGTTACAGGCTCAGGCTTCCCCTTTTATGTGGGGCGAGGAGCTAAACTCCAAAGAGCGCTCATTAACTACTTTTTAGACCAAGCTGTCCAAGCGGGTTACTTGGAAATGGAAGCACCTTTCCTTGTCAATAGTGCTACGGCCTTTGGCACTGGCCAGCTCCCCGACAAAGACGCCCAGATGTACTATGTGCCCTTGGATGAGCTGTACCTTATTCCCACTGCCGAAGTCCCCCTTACCAACTACTACCGGGAGGAGATTCTACAGCCTGAGCAGCTGCCTATCAAGCTTTGTGGGTATTCGCCTTGTTTTCGGCGGGAAGCGGGCTCCTATGGCAAGGATGTGCGCGGTCTCAACCGCCTCCATCAGTTTGACAAGGTGGAAATCGTCCAGATTGTAGCTCCTGAGCACAGCTATGAGACCCTGGAAGAAATGCGAACCTATGTGGAAAAGCTGGTGGATAGCTTAGAGCTCACTTGGCGAGTGGTACTTTTATGTGGGGGAGACATGAGCTTTGCCTCGGCAAAAACTTACGATGTAGAGGTCTGGAGTCCTGCTCAAGAGCGCTGGCTGGAAGTCAGCTCCATTAGCAACTTTGAGACCTTCCAGAGTGTGCGGATGAAACTCCGCTATCGCCAGGGTAAAAGCACGGCCTATGTGCATACGCTCAATGGTAGCGCATTGGCTCTCCCCCGCATCGTGGCCAGCCTCTTAGAAACCCACCAGACTGAAGACGGCCGCATCCACATCCCCAAAGTCCTACAGCCCTACTACGGGGCAGAGTGGCTCTGAAAGACAGTCTTCCACAGCTACCCTCCGCCTTTCATCCCCTCCCTCCTCCCAAAACTCTATCGCAAAAAGCAAAAATCGGTTGCTATTTTAGCACTCAGTCGTCTGTTAGATAAGAGATTATACCCAGGCGAGGAGGGGCTAAGAAGTTGCAAGTACGAAAAATGCCTTACCTTTGGGCTTGTACTCTCAAAACCCCGGGCTCATAGGCAAGGCTGCATTTGCTTATGACAAAGAGGGGGTGATGAGTGCAGGTGGTTCTTGATATGCGTACCTACTGGATAGTATGAGCGATGAGCCTTGCCTATGGCTTGATCGCGCAGACGACGACGCTGATTGACCCCACCACAGATGGGGGTTTTGAAGGCAGTCACGGCCGGACTTTGGTGAATAGTCCGACCTATCCGAATCGCTGGTGTGTCGGGAGTGCCGCGCCACCTTCACAGGGAAGTAATTGCCTCTTCATCAGTGATGCCAGCAGCTGCAGGCGGTACAGCTATTCGGGTACAGGCGGCAACCCCTCTTATGTTCATGCCTATAAGGAAATCAACGTACCAGCAAACCAGCCTTATCTGACTATCTCATTCAAAGCCAAGCTAAATGGTAGAGGATTTCACAGGGCCATATTCTATCTTATGCCATCCACCATGCCCCTCCCACAGGCGGATGCAGAGATAAGTAGGCAGTACCGGCTATTTGATATTCACTCATCGGCCAGCGGGACGATAGATAAAGACGGCTACATCGTTAGTCCCACGGCTTACACTTCCGTCTCTCATGTGACATGTGTGGAACCCGGACAAGCTTATCGGCTGGTAATCAGCGGTTATGTTGAGTATTCCCCCAACAGTGGCGATCAGCCACCTGCGAGCATAGACGAGGTATCCGTGGTCAGCTCAGCCACGCCCAGTGATCCCCCCTTAGGTGGTGGGGTCATCGCTGTGTCTAATTTGCCCTATACCCATCCGACCACTCCGACTCCTACGGCCTGCGGCAGTGGGAATGACCTCTTTGGCTTCAATGTAAGGGACCGCTGCGATATTCAAAGGGATGCTTTTGATTCCGGGAAGGATCGGGTATGGACATTCATACCGACGCGGGGGGCTGTGTGCGCGTGCAATTTACAGGCGATACCCTGAATGGCGATGGGTGGATAGAGATGATACTCCTGATCTATGAGGATAACCCGCTCTCATGCGGACGATGTATCCGAAACTCTGTGACTCAGAAGGTGCACACGCATATTTTCCCTGTACAACCCAATCGTAAATACTATGTCGTCTTAGAAAGTAACTGGGGCGAGAACAACACCGGCTGCGATGACTTCTTAGGACTGACCATCTCAGCGCCAGACTCAAATCTTTGTGCGTTGGCATCCCTCCCCCTATCGGCTCAAGGCGTGCGGGAGTTTATGGTTTATCCCAATCCAGCCTCTGACGTCATCCAAGTCCGTGCGGCTGGCTTAGAGGGCGGGCGGGCAGCTGCCTTGCGCGTGCGGGATGGGTTAGGACGTTCCCTCATTGAGGTTCAAACCTTCCCCACCCTTGAGGGGGAGATTAGTTACACCCTTGGCATAGCTCAGCTTCCAGCGGGTTTTTACATCGTGGAGATACAGCAGGGCGAAAGCCATGCCTGTCACCGGCTGAGCCTCGCTCTATAAACGCTAAGGGTACTTGCTTTTGGGGGCGGGGACTGGGTGGAGTGCTCAGTCCCCGCATGGCTTTTGGGGGGGCGGAGAGGGGGGGATTCGAACCCCCGATTCCGCTCATCGCGGAATACCTGATTTCGAGTCAGGCCCGTTCGACCACTCCGGCACCTCTCCTCTGCAAAAGTACAACCCTTTTCGGGTCGGAAACCCTTATGGAGGTTCGGCTGGTAGTTTTCTGACAGGCTCATGCCAGATTGGGGATTTCTCTCTAAACTTGCACCATGCAGAGGTTTCGTTTTTATTCTGTCGTTACTTGGTTTGTTTTGAGCGTGGTTAGTTTTGGGTATGCGCAGGAGGAGGTTCTGATTTTGCGGCGGGTAGCTCGGGAGTTTCGTCCTAAGGGCGAAGAGCAGAAGCAGGAAGCTGTCCAGACGCTGTACTTACGGGGGCGGGTAGTAGATGAAAAGTCCGGGGAGCCGCTCGCAGGCGCTTATGTGCGGGTATTGGGGAGCGTGTTGGGAGCGGTAACCGATGATAAGGGGGAGTTTCGGATTGCGACGACGATAGCTGATCCGGTGCTGGTGGAGGTGAGTTATATAGGGTATCAAAGTCAGCGGGTGAGTCTTTTACCTGGGCCTTCTCAGAGGGCACCTGAGGAGATTCGGCTGAGGGAGCAGGAGATCATAGGGGAGGAGGTGGTGATTTCGGCCTCACGGATAGAGGAGGCTTTTATGCGTTCGCCGGTGCAGGTGGCTCAGCTTTCCGGGCGTTTAGTAGCCGACTCGCCTACACCCCTATTCTCCCAGACGCTCTCTTTTCTGCCTGGGGTGCAGGTGATGCATACCAGCTTCACCTTCCCGGTCATCAATACCCGAGGCTTTGGCCATACACGAAATACGCGCTTTATCAATCGGGTAGATGGCATTGAGATGCAATCTACAGCGCTCAATGTTCCGGTGATTACTTTTACGAGCCCTGCCGAGATAGACATCGCTAAGGCAGAAGTGGTAGCTGGGCCGGCCTCCGCCCTATACGGTCCAAACGCCTTCAATGGCGCCCTCTCTACCACCCTGAAAGACCCCTTCCAATATCCCGGCCTTTCGGTGTGGCTACAGACAGGCGTCAATCATATAGCCAGCCCAGACCGTTCGCCCGCCCCCTACTATAATGCCCAGATACGCATCGCCCACAGCTGGAAGAACCGTTTCGGGATAAAGGCCACCTTTCAGTGGCTTAGTGGGGTGGACTGGTATGCCAATAGCACTCGGGACATCGGTTCGTATGCGGGGGCTACGGGGATTTACGCCCTTCCCGGCCCCGAGAATCCCGGCTACAAGCCTGAAAATGGCTACGGCTATGATGCCCGGATATTCATCAGTCCGGGATCCTTACCCTTCGCTAATGGGACCCCCATGCCCGGTCTGTATATCGCTCGCACCGGCTATTTAGAGCCCGAGTTACTTACGCCAGAAGCTCGGATTCTCAAAGGCTCAGCCGGTTTCACCTATCGTCTTTCTGACCAGATAGAGGTCTCTCTTATTAGTCATTTAGCGACGGGAAGCACTATTTATCAGGCTAATACGCGCTATGCCTTGTACGGATTTCTTTATCAGGCGCATAAGTTGGAGATCAAGCATAATCGTGGTTTTGTGCGTCTGTATGGGATGAAGGAGGACGGGGGGCGTTCGACGCCGCTGGGCGTGCTTGGCGCTAACCTCCTCAATGTGGTCAAGCCGCATACCGTGTGGTTTCCGCAGTTCCTTTTGGCTTATGGGGGGTACTTAGAGGCATCCATGAGTGCGGCAGATAAGGCGGCGTTTGAAGCGTATTATGGCTTTCCCGTGCCGGCGATGGGCGATGCCGCGGCGGCTCGCCGTTTGGCGGATGCCGATACTCGGTATCTGATGCAGCTGCCCACAGCGGCACCAGTGGCAGGCTTCTTAGGTACCCGTTGGGATGTAGGCGAAGCCCGCCCCCTTCCCGGCTCCCCTCGCCTACGAGCTCTGATAGACTCTCTGCTCCATATCCCAATCACCCAAGGAGGGGGACGACTCATTGATAGGTGCGGCCTCTACCATCTGGAGACCCAGTATGAACTTCCTCGGATAGCCGGCATTCAGACTTTGATTGGAGGCAACTTCCGCCTTTTTGAAATCAACTCAGCGGGAACGATATTCATTGACACGACGGGGAAGCCCTTTTGGAACTATGAGTACGGGGCCTTTGTCCAGATGCGGCGAGGCTTCTGGGAAGAGCGGCTCCAACTCACAGGGGCCGTGCGGTTTGACCAGCGGCAGTACGTGCTGCGGGGACGCCTGACACCCCGGCTCATGGCCACCTACGCCGTGGATAAGAAGGGGCACCATGTCGTACGGGGCGGCTATCAGATGGGCTTTCGCAATCCTATCACTGAGGCGCTCTTTATTCGCCTGCAGACGGATGCTCTGCTGATTGGAGCGCTGCCCCAAACAGACCGGGCGCTGGGTATTGCTGGCACAAATAACTATACTTTGGCCTCGGTGAAAGCCTATCGGGAAGCCATCGCGAGAGGGGTACCTCCGGAGCAGGCCGCCCAACTCTTACGCAGCGTCCCCATCAATGGCCTACGTCCAGAGATTGTGCATGCCTTTGAGGTAGGCACGCGGCACCAGCTTTTGAACCAGCGGCTCCTCATAGACCTCTCCTACGCCTACAATCGTTACAAGGACATCCATGGCACTATTCGTATATATGGGCCCGCAGACCCCACGCAGCAGCTTTCTCCCGCCGATGTCGATTCTAACCGCCTCTCTCCTTTGTACGGACGCTATTACAATATTCCAGGCACTCCTCAGGCGCAGTTTTTCACGGTGGGACTTCAGTATCAGCTTATGCGTCATCTAAGGCTCGCAGGAGGTTACACCTACGCCCAGGCCTGGGGCCTGGAAGAGGGAAAGAGCTTAGACCCCGGGCTTATTGTGGGCTTCAACACGCCTCCCCATCAAACCAGCTTAGGGCTTATCGGAGAGGAGATAGGGGGGCGCTGGGGCTTTCAGGTGTGGCATCAGTGGGTGCATGCGTATTACTTTGAGGCAACGAACTTTCAAGGGATAGTGCCTACATACAATCTCTTTCATGCGCAGGTGAGCTACCGGCTACCCCAGTGGTCAATGCAATTCCGAATAGGGGCGCAAAATCTGCTCAACTTCTATCATATAGAGGCCCGGGGTGGGCCCGCGATCGGGGGGCTATATTACTTCCAGGTGATGTATGATCGGCTGGGGTGGTGAGCCCTTAGAGGTCGGCCTCAATGCGGAGAAACCAGCCTCGGGAGAGAGGGGCGCTGGCATTCTTGTAGAGGGTTGGGGAGAGACGGCTCAAAGCCCGGGCATAGCGAGCTAAGGTTTGGGGAAGCCAGTTTTTGAGGCGGAGGCCGAGCTCGGGATAGGAGCGGCCATCTAAGAAGGCGCCTTGGACTAAGATCGCTATGGTGGGGGTCCAGAGGCGCGGTTTGGGGAAGCGGCTATTGGGTATTTCCCAACTGAGAAAGGTATAGCCAAAATGGCGGCCCCAGCGTTTCTCCGGGTGCGCCGAAAGGGTAAAGGGCTGACTCAGGAGCGCATTAGGGGATAAAGTGCGTAGGTAATGATGCCACAAGAGAGGCACGGTAGGGCCGATCTGGCCGCCAGACAGACGCAAGGAGAGGTGGGCCCATCTGCCCCAGCGCCACTGATGAAAGAGGTCGGCTTGCCAGAACCAGCTGTCAGGGTCCCAGCCGGTCATAGGCATGAGCCAGCCGCCCCCTAAGCGCAGCTGAGGATACGCCGCCTCCACCCGCCAACGGAGACTCCCCCGCTCTAAAAAAGTCTCTTTCGGCGAGACTTCCAGGCCTGCTTTGAGAAGGTAGCGACGCACGGGTTCATGGTCAGGGGCAAGTCGCTCTACGAGGCCCCCTTCCGAGAGCAGCCAGAGGTGCCCCAGCAGAAAGAGCCGGACAGAGGCCAATAGCTGCCGCTGCCGCACCAGCGACTCCCAGCCCAAGTCATACGCCCGGGCAAAGCGCTCATACGGACTCTGCGTAAGCGGAAGAAACATCGGCCGCTCGTCTAAGAGGCGGGGCAGAGTTCGCTCCACTACATCATCACGAAAGGATAGTCGCAGGAGGGCGGTCTGGCCTGCTTCTATTTCGGCGCCGTAGCGCCAGGGGGTTCCCGCCAGGCCGGCTTGGCGTTTGGTGCCATACCCGCCCCATACCCGCAATCGGACCCAGGAAGACACTCTATCACTCGTCTCTACGCCAATTTGCGGACGCCACCCCTCCCCCGCATGGTAAAGCAGAAAAGGGCGCAATGCCAGGTTGATGGCTCCCATGGGTATTCGCCCGCTTATCAGGGAGGGGGTGTCAAAAAGAGGTTTCAGCCGACGCAGGTTAGTCTGGGCCACCAGACTATCCAGAAATCGGTAAGAGCTGATCTCGGCAGGGGAAAGCTTCTCTACTCGCTCACTATCCGAGAGGAGCGGCACCTCGGCCGGCAAGAGGATGCGCTGACCCGGGGAGGGCTTCATGCCCGGAGGAACTTCTATCTCACGGAGGTAGGAACGGGTTTTCACGAGGAGCGGCAAAGACCTCTGGGACAATCGGGCTTGCAGGAGGGCTTCGGTATGGAGCTGCGTAGGGAACCACAAGGTATCCCCCAACTTCGTATAGACCTGCTCAATGGAAAAGGCCTCTATGGAAGGCGTGGAGGCCTCCGCCTGGGAGAAACGTACCCGACCCTGCACGCTAACTAAGGCATAATCCGGCACGGCTATGTAAAGATGCCCGTACATTCCCCAGGATTCTTTGGTGGGGAGCGGAAAGAAGCGAATGTGGTAGAGGGTATCTTCGCCGCGGTAAAGGGTATCTAAGAGTTCGTAATCATAATACGAGAAGGCGAGGGGGCCGATGGGGCTGGCGAAACGTTTTGTGAGGATGGGAATCCAGCTTTCATAAAGTCCGAGGGGCTGAAAGGAGGTAGGCGAGAAGAAAGACTGAACAGGAAGGTTTCCCGAGATGCGCTGACGTAAAAGTTTTTCCTGTGTGTGGGCGGGGTCTAAGTAGATTTTGTAGGTTTCTGTCTCCCATATGGTGAGGTAGGCGGGTAAGGAGTCTGAAGCCTTGGCGCGGGAGGAGTCGGGGAGGGTGATGAGGAGTTTGTTGTAGCTTTTGTAGGCATGGGGGATGTTGAGGGGGTTCCAGCGGTTGCGTTGGGCTTGGAGGGCTCGGATGAGGGGGTATGCGGGGTTGTCGCTGGCTCGGATGATGACGGGTGAGACCTCTATGGGGTTTGGGGTGAGGGAGATTCGGGCGGTTTGGGTGGCGGGGAGGCGCTGGGTTATGTAGCCGAGGGCTCGTATTTCTAAGGTGTCGGTAGGGAGGGCCTGGATGGTGAAGCGGCCTTGGAGGTCAGTATGGGTGCCTTGACGGGTGCGCAGGTTTTGGATGGTAACGAAGGGAAGGGGTTCGCCGGTGGTGTCTTGGATGAGGCCTGAGATGGTCTGGGCGGGGAGGAGGCTGAGGATGAGAAGGAGGGATGTGAGGTAGGGGGGCCACCCCGGTGCGGGGCGGCAGGCCCAGCACCGCCACCAGACCCTAAACTTCCACACCCCACAAATAAAACACCTCTTCTCCGCTCCCCAGACCAGCTATTGTACCTTTGCCTTATGAGCAGCTGGTTTGCCAGCCCCTACTACGCCCTCCTCTATGCGCACCGCAACGACACCGAAGCCGAGGGCTTCGTAAAAGTCCTCCTCCAAAAGCTCAACCTGCATCCACCTGCCAAAGTCTTAGATGTCGGCTGTGGTCGGGGACGTTACGCGCGAGCCTTCGCTAAGTATGGATTTGAGGTGGATGCCATCGATTACGCGGTTCAGCCTCTCGACTTACCAGAGGGGGTTAGATTTTACCGGGCAGACTACAGAGACTGGACTCCCCCCCACCTCTATGATCTGGTCGGAAGTTTTTTTTCCAGCTTTGGTCATACGACAAATTGGGAGTCCATCGTTCGGAGTATGAAGGCCTTGCGCCGTTTTGTACGGCCTGGGGGGTATCTGGTGCTGGATTATCTGAATATTGTGAGACGTAATCCCACCCCCTCAGAGATTCGGGAGGTAGGGGGAGTACGGTTTGAAATCGAGCGTTGGCAGGATTCGCATGGGTTGTACAAGCGGATTCGGGTGCGAACGGGGGAGACGGAAGAGGTATATGAGGAGGTGCTATATAAGCTAACGCAGGGGGATTTGGCGATGCTGGCTGAGCGAGTGGGATTGGAGGTGGTAGACTGGTGGGGGGATTATGAGGGCAGGCCATTTTTGGTGGAGGAGAGTCCGAGGTTGATTTTGGTGGGGCGGGCGCCGTTGTAAGAGCGTTGGAGGAATGGCTTAAGATAGATAAAGGCGGAGCGGCGCCTGAGATAGATAATAGGATAAAGGAAGGGCGGGGCGGCGCCGCAGGGGGCGCCCCCCCCCCCCCCGAAGGAAAAAAAAGAAGAGGGGGGGGGGAAGGAGAAAAGAAAAAGAGGAGGGGGGGGGGGGGGGGCGGCCCGGCGCCGCAGGCGCCGCCCCGCCCCTACACTTCCTTGCCTTTCCCCACCTGCCAACCTACCGCAGCTTCACCCAGCGCAGATGCCGATCCGCTACCCGCACCACATATACCCCCGCTGCTAACTCCCCAGGCAGCTCTAAATTCCCCACCACCGTCTGACCCCCCCACACCACTTGACCATGCACATCTACCACTTGCACGGGCAGCCCTGCCTGAGAAGCTACCAGCCAGCTACTTCCCTGCGAAGGATTAGGCCGCAGCTCAAGGACTAAGCCTCCCTCCCCAGATATCATCGCCTCCACTACATTAGAATACAGCATCTCTTCCCCATTCGGACCTATGGCAATCACCTGATAGAGGTATAAAGTTTGAGGCAAAACGTTGTGGTCTGTCCAGCGATACTTTAGGAGAGAGCCATTTTGAGCGTATAGGTTTTGAGGGGACAGGGTAGCTATAGAACGCCAAATACCCTTTCCTTCTCGGCGCCGAATCTCATAATGACGCACACTATTCGGAGGCAATCCTTCTGCTGTGAAGAAGAGCACGATGCTTTGGGTTTGAGCCTCGGCCTGTAGTATAAGCTGCTGAGCAGGCAAAGGCAGGTTGCTTTGAGCGACGGCAAACTCGGAGAAGTCAGGTACATTCAGGCGACCGGTCTGGCTAGCTTGATCGTAAGGACTGCCTTCGCAAACTCCCTCAAAGTCAAAGACTCCACCCGAGCCCGTCGGCCGCTTCACAATCGCATAACTTACCCCCATAGCATTCGTATAACCCCTGGAAAACACCCGTAGATGGTAGGAGGAAGCGGCTCCTTGGGTGCGGTTGATGACCCAGTAACCATGGTCTAAGTTGGGCAAGGTACCAAAGGGCGCCCCACAGTCCGTCTCCACAGCACAAGAAGGCGGCGCTCCCGGCCACAAGTAAAAGGCCGCCGTAATCTCTTGCGTAGAGGGCACATTATCAAATCTCAGCTGGGCCAGCTCATATCCCCGCCCACTGGGGAAGTCCCCCACCGGTAGATAATACCAGCCGTCTATAGCCGCTGTATTGATCTTCCGACGGAGAACCCCCGAAATGTAGCTATTGAGGTTACCGATGCTTACGGCGTCGGCTGCGGGCCGCAGTACAATGGTTTCTTTGTTGTTAGTAAAGCCGTCAATCACGCCCGTATTTAGGGTTAGATTGCCATCAAGCACGAGCGGGTCATTGAGAATCAAACGTAGGCCTGGGGTACTTTGCGCCATTACGACATGATGCCATTGACCTGTTCCCCTAAAGGTGTAAAGCTGATTGGTGCTGCCAACAAAGCGGACGGTAGCTCCGGGTGCGGTGTTTAGCGTGCTGGTGGGTTGGAAGGTGGTGTGACGACAAATGTCTAACTGCCCTGTGCTTGTCAGGGTCAGACTGGCCCCATCTTCTACGGTGATGTCATGACATTGGGCTGCTCCCCGTACGTCAGAGCCGCTGATGACAGGGAAGCGTCCGCCCAATGGCGCTGTCGGAATCACTACATCCTTTGCGCAGGTGGGCACTTCGCAATCCCCCCAGTTGAAAGGTTCATACCAGTCGGTGTCTATATTGCCAGTCCATAAGCCGGCGGGCCGATTAATGGTGAGGTTGACGGTAGCGGTTCCGGTGGAATAAAAGGTGTTACAGGTGCTAGGGCCGCAGGTTTGGATGGCATTGATAAGGGTCTGGATGCTGACGGGGTAGGTACCGCTCGGCAAAGAGGGCCCCACACTAACCTGGAAGCTATACTGGATGTTTGTGCCTACTCCATGACCACCTTGGAGTCCCCATTGCAAAATCACGTTTGAGGCTGTGGAGGTAATCACGGGCTCATGCGTTGTAAAGTTACTGATGCCATTGGTGCTGCCAGTTACATAAGTAACGCCTGCGGGGAAGGTTACTCGGATGCTATCAAAGGTTGTTGTACTTCCAGGGCCCAGATTGGTAAGGCTAATGGTGTAGGTGAGGGTCTGCTGACATTCTGTAACGGTGAGGTTGGGAGCATTGATGGAGGTGTTGTAAGGCACAATGACGTCTGACAGAGCTACGATAGGCGAGGAGCTAATCTGCGATAGGGGCTGATTGCAATAGTTCCGGTACAGTAGGAAGAAGCGGATTTGTAGGCCGCTGACGTAGCTGCAGTTGGATACTACCCGGAATCGTATTTTGATGGTGCTGTGAGGTCCTGTGGCGGTAAGGCCTAAAGGGGAGGTTTGGCTGGTGAGGTTCCATACTCGGAATATGAAGAGGGTAGTAGGGTCTGGGAGAGGTTGCCAGGAGCCGCCGCTGGGATAGAGGTACTCTGCGCTTCCGGGTTCATAGGAGAGGCCTGGGGGGAGTAGCATGAAGAGCCTGGGCTGGTAGGCGGCAGACTGGCCGGCATTGCTGAGCGTAATCTCTACGGTGATGGGATCACAGAGGTTGGAAGGATTGGGGGTGATGTCTATATTGGAGAAAAGGACATTGGGTTGGGTGGGGATATACCGGAGGGTATCGTGTGGAGCGGTAGAGTAACAAGCATAGGATGCAGCAGAGGAGGGATAACCTTCGCATCGCCAGCCTGCGTAAGCAAAGAGGGTATCCAGCGTGCAGCTGCTAAAGCTGGCCCGCACTTTGAAGTACCGATCGCTGGATGCTGGCAAGTCCCCTATGGGATAAACATCCCCAATCGGCGTGATGGGAAGACTGGTATTGAGGTCTATAACCTGAGTAACCGTGAGACTACTTTGGGCAGACCTAAAGAATAGGAAGGCATTTTTGGCGGTTGTAGCATTAGAGAGGTTGGAGACTTTGATTGTCCATTCAATGGGGGTTCCTGTAACGGTTACTAAATCGGGTATGCCTTCTACTTTGAGGCGGGGGGCATCATAGATGAGGGTATAAGGCAGACTGGGATTAGTGGAAGCGGAGGCGGGGAGACGGCCTGCGAAGTTTACGGTGAAGGTAACGGTGTCTCTTTCGGGGTTATTTCGGCTTTGGCAGGAGGGGCGCAGTCGCATGTAGAGCAGGCCAAAGTACCCATCGTCGCTGGGCGTCAGAGACCCACCATGCGGTGTAAAGTGAATGAGGGTATTGAACACGAGCGGGTTGGCATTCGGGTCTACGGGGTTGGCATTCCCACTGCCAGTAGATTGGTTGATGCATCCGGGTGTGCGCTGGAAGATGAGATCGCCCGCTCCGGCATAAGACCAGCCCGTAGGGAGATTAATGACAAACTGCGCAGGCAGACTCCACTCCCGATACTCGTAAGGGAAAAGGTTATTGGTGTGGCAGTAGTTTAGGCAGCAAGGACCAATGCTGAGATAATAGTAGGCCCAGAAGGGTATGGCGCAGCCATCTTCGTCCCATGGGTCGCCGGGGATGCGCTGAAACTCCGCGGGTCCGCCCACCGTTACATACCATCCAATGAGCTCCATGGAGCCGCTTTGTACCCGACACCCATACCGCAGGCCTGAAGGATGCGGGTCCAAAAACATGTTCAGAGGGCTTGGGTCGGTAGTGGCGTAAAAGTAAGGCGTGAACACGGTGGTCTGCTGAATGCCGCCAATGTTTATCTCATAGCGGAAACGCAAGCGCACCTCTATGGAGTCGTTGTGCTCATAGCGGAAAGTAGGAGGAACTACACCTGCTGCTACCAGGGTAGAAACGCGTAAGTCTACGGCCATCCGATTGCAATCGGGATAGCCCGCGCAGAACGGAGAGGTAGTAACTGGTAGGGTGAATGTGTAAACAGGCACAGTTCCATTCTTACGGATAGTGACCTGGGCATTGAGGCCGGTGAGTAAGTCTCCCAGGTTACCGGCCTCTAAGATGACCCAGACGTTTTGCCAGAATGGGAAGGAGGTGGCCTTGATGCGGCCGCCAAAGTAGGCCTCGGCGGTGTCGGTATGCATGAGGCGGTCCAGCCGCATTTGGGCAAAGTTGTAGGTGGCGCCGCTGGGTTGGCCGTCATTATCGTGGTCGGGCAGCCCGTACGAGATGCGCTTGACCTCAAAAGTGATGAAGTCTACGCCGTCGTTGCAGGGCACAGGGCAGTTGAGCGCTACATTAAAGGTCGTCGGAATGCCCGTACAATAGCCTGGTGACGGATTGCAAGTGGTATTGGGGTTATAGCTTACGCTGGCGGTGATGGGATAAACCCCCGGGGTCCCACAAGCCGCTTGCAGAGAGATGCAGAGAGAGGCATTCTTGAAGTTGGTCCAGCCAGCAGGCCGATTAGCTGGGTCGAAAGTAATCGTGAGGGTGCTTCCTACAAGGTTTACGCTGCTGGCGGGCCAGGAGGCCGACCCGCTCACCCACTCTATAGGCGTCCCTGTATAAACAAATCCCGCTGGCAGCTGAATCGTCCAGACAACCTGGTAGTTATTCGGGTCAGAGGGACTACCGGACTCGGAGCGACCATCCGGGCTATTGATCACGATATTCCCAATCTCCGATTGCAGCGCGAAGCAATAGGAAAAAACCTGTCCATCAGATACGGTTCCGGGACCACTACCAGAAAGAGCCGATCGAGAAAGATAGCGTTCCTTAGTGTAGTCTGTCCAGTTGAAGTGGTGCGTATAGGGGGCATCACACAGGCTTTTGTAACTGACATCGCCGCCTACGCCGTGGAAATAGAAATCATATCCTGTGGAGGGGCAGGTTTGGGGGAGTTCGCAGGTGTAGAGGTTGAAGTCTATAAAGAGGGTGTCTCCGGGATTGAGGGGGCCCGCAATGTAAAGTTTTAGTTTTTTGACGACATCGGTGGCTGTGAAGCAGCCGTGTACGGTTCCGCTCTGGGCGCTGGTGATGACTCGTGGAAGGGGAGTGCCGCCAGAGCCGATCTTAAGGGTGATGGAGTTCGTGTCAATGCGGTCGTAAGTGTTGACGCCATCATACACATCGGGCGGCCAGAAGGTTACATACAGGTCTACCTCAATATCTTTTGCTGGTCCGAGGCCGATATTTTTGATGAGGAGGCGCCCATGGTTGGCATTTGCTGGAGCGTCTCCGTAACAGCTACTTTCGTGGATGTAGGAAAACCTATAGTGGTTTAGGTTTGGGGTGAGGCTGGCGAAGTCTACCCCCCCTGTTTCATTTACGGTTTGGCAGGTTTGGCTGTAGCATCCCCACGTAAGGGAGAAGTTAGAGGTGGCCGCATCACAGGAGGTAACCTCATAGGTTACGGTGAAGGTGACTGTCTCACCGGGGTCAAAGAGGTTATTTGAGCCAAATACGCTCCCGCTAAATTCCAATACTAAGTTGTGGGCTGTGTGGGTGATGACGGTACCACCCGAGGAGCTCAAGATGGTAACGCTGCTGCCAGAGGTTTCCGAATGGCGAAAGCTGGAGAGAGGAGCTGTACCTGCATTCGTAACTGTGAAGGTGCGCGTGAAGGTCTGCGGCAGGGTTGAAGCGGAAAAGTTCTGATTAGCTATGCTTAGGTATTGGAGGGAAGGTTGCGTGATAGTGTACTCGGCCGCTGAGGTATAGGAGGCGGACCCACCCCCGCTCCAAGTGAGCGTATAGGTGTTTTTAACTTCGTTGCTCTCATCGGCTAGAAATGGGATCACATCGCAAGTAGCCCGCACTTGGAAGGTGATGACCATGTTGGAGCTTGGAGGCAAATCGGGCACGCCAAAGACCGGCTGATTAGCCGGTGTCGTGCTGACTTCCGTGACGGTAGGTGGACTCACCGTCCCCGGGACGTATTCTACGCCCGGTGGCATCTGGACAGCCAGCTGAACACCCGTGAGCGGACTGCTACCGGTGTTGAAGACTGTTACACTGACGGTTCCATTTGGACCACAGACTTGCAGGCTCGGCTCGGTCGCCGTAACACTGCCTTGCGCCCACAGCAGAGAGGAGAGAAAAAGTACCCCGTATCGGAACATAACTCGTAGTATCATAGCCATAGCCATAAAAAACTACCCCGCAACGAAAAACCCCGCCCTTACCCCTCATGCCTGTCCTCATCCCCATTTCAGGACAAGTATACGAAAAAACCGGCTCCATAGTTGCAAGGCCAGGATGAGGCGCATGCTTAGGCATTTCGGGGGCAAAGGTAAGGAAAAAAGCCTAAGTTCTGATTAATGGTCATGAGATGTCCTACCCTCATCAGATGTGGATAAGTCGCCCAGGCTGGTGGAAAGCTCTCGTGCTTTAGGCAAAAAGCTTACCTTCGTTCTTATGATCCGACGTATCTATCATCATGAGGTCTGCTTGGAGCTACGGGTTCTCAGTCAAAAGGATCGGTCCATGCCCTCTACTAAGGTGCTTCCATTTGAGCGGCCGCGGGAGATGCTGTATGTGCCGGGGACGATGAACCAGGTTCGCTCCTTACATCTGAGCCAGCCCCAAACTCGCCAGCGATACATATTGTACTTCCCTACTGAGGAGGCACTGGAAAGTTTTTTTGAGAGTTATCAGAAAACATTTCAGACTTTGCTGGCGGCGGGCGGTGTTGTGCGCGATATCGAAGGCAATATTCTCTTTATTTGGAAGCGTCAGCGGTGGGACCTTCCCAAAGGTAAGGTAGAACCTACGGAGACGCCTGAAGAGAGTGCCCAGCGTGAAGTTATGGAGGAGACGGGCCTTATGGAGCTGCGCCTTATTCGTTACCTAATGGAAACTTACCATATTTATCAGGAGCGGGGGGCGTGGATGTTTAAGACGGTGCGCTGGTATTTATTTGAGACGGCGGGAGTGCGACCGCCGGTACAGGTGCAGGCAGAGGAAGGGATTGAGCGGTATTTGTGGGCGAAACCTTCGGAGGTGCCTTTCCTTTACCCGCAATCGTATGGCACTATTCGGGAGGTAATAGAAAAGGTGCTGTCGGATGTATTACCTGCGGCTTCGGGATAAAGTCTGGGCCTTAGACCGGCCCTATATCATGGGGATTATCAATGTAACGCCGGATTCTTTTTCGGATGGGGGGGAGGCGGATACACCCGAGAAAGCCCTATCCCGAGCGGAAAAGCTCCTGAGCGAAGGGGCCGATATTTTGGATATAGGGGCAGTCTCTACGCGACCTGGTGCGCCCGAAGTGCCCGAAGAGGAAGAATACCGGCGCCTCCTACCTGCTCTACGGGCTATCCGAAAAGCCTTTCCCGACGTGCCTATTAGCGTAGATACCTTCCGAGGGGGCATTGCTCGAGCCGCCCTGGAAGAAGGCGCCGATCTCATTAACGACGTTTCTGGGGGCGCATGGGACCCTACCCTCTGGCCCGTCATCGCTCAGTACCAAGTCCCCTACATCCTCATGCACATCCAAGGCACCCCACAAACCATGCAGATAAACCCCACCTACCAAAACCTCCTCCAAGAAGTCTGGCTGTACTTCGTGGAAAAACTCCAACAGCTGGCGCAGATAGGTATCCACGATGTCATCATTGATCCGGGCTTTGGGTTCGGCAAAACCCTAAAGCACAACTACCAGCTTCTCCAAAGCCTAAGGATTTTTCGGCGTTTAGGGCGGCCGATTTTGGTAGGTATTTCCCGAAAGTCCATGCTCTGGCGGGTGCTGGAAGTCTCCCCTAAGGAGACTCTTTGGGCTTCTACGGCGCTGCATTGGCAGGCGCTTTTGGCGGGGGCTCGGCTGTTTCGGGTGCATGATCCCCTTCCCCTACGTCATATCTTCAAAATCTGGGAGATATGGAGCTCTTCACCATAGGACCTATACCCGTAACGACTCGCGACCTGTGGGATCTTTTTCTTACCATGCTCATCGTTTATGGTGTTTTGTGGTGGTTTCGGCGCAATGGCCTTTTGGAGGCGGCTCTGATTCTTCTGGGCATGCTGTTTTTTTTACGGCTTTTGAGTTTTTTAGAACTGCCCACGCTATCGCTGCTTGTACGGTATATTTTTTCGGCGAGCGGGATTCTGGTGGCTTTTTGGGTAGCGCCGGAGCTGCGGCGTGACCTTATGAAAATCCGAAACTTACCTCTTCTGCGGCGTCTGCGCGGCGAAAAATCTCTCCGAGTGGAAGTAGAGCAAATCATAGAAGAGCTGGTGGAGGCGATAGAGACTTTTCGTCGTCAGCAGCTTGGGGCGCTTATCGTGATAGAAGGGCAAGATGATCTGACGCCGTATGTGCAGAGTGGCGACCCTGTGCAGATGCCCGTACGGGCGCATATTCTCGTGTCGCTTTTCCAGAAGCAAAGCCCCCTTCATGATGGGGCCGCCATCATCCGCCAGGACAAAATCATCGCCGTGCGCTGTATGCTGCCCCTCTCAGAAAAGTTAGACCTTCCGCCTTCGTACGGAACCCGCCATAGAGCCGGCATAGGCCTTTCTGAAGCGACCGATGCCCTCGTCCTCATCGTCTCTGAAGAAACGGGCTATCTCTCCTTAGCTTACCGGGGACAAGTAGAAAGACCTTCTCCTCAGACCCTGCGCGAAAGGCTAATGGCGCATTATCTTCGCTAAATGCCAACTATCGTGATCACAGGCTGCACGCGGGGCATTGGATATGCTATTGCCCGCCGTTTTGCAGAAAAGTACCAGATTGTCGGATGCGGAAAAGACCCTGAGCGCACCGCCGCCCTCAAAGCCAAACATCCTAATTGGGACGTGCAAACCTACGACCTCAGCTTCGTCGAGCAAGCCAAAGCCTTTGGCCACTATGTACTCAGTCGCTACGAGCAGATAGACATCCTTATCAATAACGCTGGGGCATTTGAGCAAGGCAGCTTGCTCACGGAGTCTGATGAGACATTCACGCGGATGATGCGGACGAACTTAGAAAGTGCTTACTACCTTACGAAGGTGATAGCTCCGCGTATGGTGGCGCAACGTTCGGGGTGGATTGTGCAGATGGCGTCGGTGGCCAGCATTCGGCCTTATCCGCAGGGGGGCTCCTATGCTGTAGCCAAAGCGGCCCTCTTAGCCTACTCGCGCAACCTGCGTGAGGAACTCAAAGCCCACCACGTGGCCGTTACGGCCATTCTCTTAGGACCGACGCTGACCGACTCCTGGAAGGGCGCGCCTTACCCGCCCGAGCGCTTCATACAGGGAGAAGCGGTGGCTGAGCTCATCTGGGCCATGGCTCACCTGCCGCCCGGCACGGTCGTAGAAGAAATCCTCATCCGCCCTATGCTGGGGGATATATAAGCGCCATAACTGGCTAGATAACCTTCCCATTCCTCCTTCCATCTCGGCAAGCTATCCAGAGCCGCCCCAAGGCTCCAGGGGGTTCCCTCCCAGGCCACAGCTGTGGGCCTTTCCGTAAGTGAGTACCTCAGAAGCGCATCCCGCCCTACCACCTCATAGTAAAAGGGCAAAGGCTTCATGGGAGCCCACCGAGATGACAGAAACCGCCATAAACTTTGCCCCCAGCTCTGCACTTCGTAAGGGTAGCCAATCGCCTCCAAAATCGTGGGTAGGATGTCTATGTGACTTCCTAATGAATCTAATTGGGGTAGGTTTTTTCCGGGCACATAAAATGCGATGGGCACCCAAAAAGTGCGGGTGCTTTGATAGGGTTCGTCGGATGGTCCCGCATGGTCTGCCGTCAGCACAAAAAGCGTCCGCTGGGCCCAGGGGAGCCGCTCCACTTTCTCAAAAAATCTTTGCAGCGCCCAGTCGGTGTATTGGATACTGCGATGGATGGGCAAAGTCCCACCCGAAAACCGATCTTGCAGATGGGCTGGTACCGCATACGGATGGTGGGAGCTGAGCGTAAAAATCACCACGCCAAAAGGCTCCCGAAAAGAGCTTATCTTTTCAGCGGCAAACTGCAAAAACGGCTCATCCCATATTCCCCACGAGCCGTCATAATCCCGCTTGGGAAAAGGATACTCCCGAAGACCGTAGTATTCCGAAAAACCAGCAATTTGGGCGTACGAGTCTAAAAACATCGTGCCGTTTTGTCCGCCATGGAAGAAGGCCGTGTGGTAGCCCCACTTTTGGAGGTAGGTGCCTAACCCAGGTGATAAGCGGTCTGCATAAGGCGTAAAAAGCAAAGGCTCTTCTCCCCAGGAGGGTAGGCTGGATAGGATGGCCGGTACGCCTTCCGCTGAGCGATAGTTACAGGCAAAGCCCCATTTTACCTGAGAGCTTTTTTGGAGGAGGCTCCGTAAGAAAGGCGCATAGCCTTTTTCAATGTACTCTTGGGAAAAGCTTTCCAGGATGAGCACGACCACATTGTAGCGTTTAGCGATAGTGCAAGTAGAGTCTGGCTGGAAAGGGCGTGGGTAAGGGGGAATATGAGGGGGTGGGGTGGGCCAAGGAGGCAAAGGCGGCTGCTCTAAGGACCGCACCACACAAAAGGTCGTATTGAGCACAAAGGCACTACAGCTTGGACAGGTGGGCACTGCCGCATCTACGACCGCTAAGGGCTTATACCTCCACCCGCCCCGAAACGCCAAGCCCCACAAAAGCAAAGTCAGGCCCCACCCTATGGCTTCTTTCTTCCATCCCAGAGCTGACCCTGAGAAAATCCGCTTACGCCAATACCCCAAAGTACCCACTAAAACGCCCCATAAAAGAAATCCATAGGCAAAATCTCGCACGTATTTAGGCAGGGCAGGTAGGGTATCCTGGTAGAAGCTGAGTATTTTCAGGAGCTCGCTTCCTGAGCGGCGATGCGTGTAGGGAAAGTAACCGATATCTATGACTTCCAGCGCAAAGCTGAGGCTTGTGAGGAAAAGCCAGAGCCAACTGGCAGTTTGGGGCCGCCGCAGAAGAAGGGCTATGAGCACAGGGGTCAAGACCCACGCCGCCACCACACTGTCAAAGTGAAGGCCTTTCCAAAAGATTTTTACCCATGGCGCGTCTTCTGAGAGAAACTCTCTATTCCACCACCCGAAAATGCCCCGTAGGATCGTATAAAACACCAGTAGGACTCCGTAGGCTTTCCAGGCGATGCGCCACACGGGGGGCAAAGATAGGTGGCGGAAGAGGGTTACGCTATTTTTCAGTAGCAAAGGGCGCGGGGTAACTCTATGAATTCTTATCTTTGAGGGATGCTGTTGGAGAGTTTTTCGGGCTGGGGGGAGTTGGCTAAGGAGGCAGGCATACCGCTTTGGCAGGTGGTTTTGAACTACGAGATGCATCAAAAGGGGCGTTCTGAGGGCGAGATATGGGCGCGTTTGGAGCAGGTGTATGCGGTGATGGTGGAGGCGGTTCGGTCGGGGCTTTCGGAGCCGCGTCAGACGCTGAGTGGTCTGGTGCGCGACAGCGGGAAGAAAGTCTGGGGAGCATCGGTGGAGGTGATTCATCCTCGTTTTCGGAAGCTTTTAGCGTATGCGTTAGCGGCAAAGGAGACCAATGCCTGCATGGGGCGTATTGTGGCGGCGCCCACAGCGGGTGCCTCAGGCATTTTGCCTGGAGTCTTGCTTTTCTTAGAGGAGGAGCACGGTATTGAGCGGCGACGTCTGTATGAGGCGATGCTGATAGCGGCGGGGGTAGCTCTTATTATTGAGCAGAAGGCGTCTATTTCGGGGGCGGTGGGGGGCTGTCAAGCCGAAACGGGCACAGCGGCAGCCATGGCCGCTGCGGCTATTACCTATGCCCTGGGCGGTACTAATGAGATGATCTTTGAGGCCGTGGCTATTACGATCATGAACATGATGGGTTTGATATGTGATCCGGTGGCGGGCCTGGTAGAGCTTCCCTGCGTCAAGCGAAACGGTTCGGCTGTCGTCATAGCGGCGGCTGCGGCGCAGATGGCTTTAGCTGGAGACACAGCCGTGATTCCTGTGGATGAGATCGTAGTCGCCATGGGAGAAGTAGGCGCGTCTATGGACCCCCGCTATAAGGAAACCGCCCTTGGCGGTATCGCCGCCACCCCCACCGCTAAAGCCATCACCCAAAAACTCTGGACCGACCCCACCCACATCCGTTACGAAAACCCCGAGTAGACCAGTTTTTTTGTTTCTTTGCCAAATATGGCTATTCGCATCACCGATGATTGTATCAACTGCGGCGCGTGCGAGCCCGAATGTCCTAATAATGCTATTTACGAGGGGGGCATTCAGTGGCGCTATCGGGATGGGACCAATCTCACTACGCCCGTTTCCCTGCCCAATGGCGTCGTCATAGACCCGGATGCTCCGCATGCGCCCCTCTCCACAGAATACTACTATATCGTGCCCAGTAAATGTACAGAATGCACGGGCTTTCACGAGGAGCCGCAATGCGCCGCTGTCTGCCCTGTGGATTGCTGTTTGCCCGACCCAGACCACGTGGAGACGCCCGAAGAGCTTTTGGCTAAGAAGGCGTTCCTTCATGATGGTGGGCCAGTGCCTGTGAAGTTTGAGATATTTTTAGAGGATCTCGAGCGGGCGTAGGATGCCGAGAGCCGTCATAGAGGTACGGGGAGTCAAAAAGTTTTATCCCTTAGGGCGGGAGGGTGTATGGGCTTTGCGGGGTGTATCTTTTACGATCCGGGCGGGGGAGATGGTCGCTATTATGGGACCCTCCGGCTCGGGAAAATCTACCCTCCTGCATATTTTAGGATGTTTGGATACACCCACTGAGGGCGAGTACATCCTTGCTGGAAAGGCCGTAGCCCAGCTCAATGACCGCGAGCTGGCCCGTTTGCGCAACCAGGAGGTAGGATTTGTGTTTCAATCCTTTCATTTGCTACCTCGCTATACGGCTCTGGAAAATGTAGCCCTTCCGCTGGTATATGCGGGAGTACCCCGTCGGGAGCGATATCGGCGTGCAACCGCTGTTTTGGAGGCCGTAGGATTGGGAGATCGGCTGCACCATCGGCCTAATGAGCTTTCGGGTGGGCAGCGCCAGCGCGTCGCCATCGCCCGCGCCCTCGTCAATAACCCCACCCTCCTCCTCGCCGATGAACCCACCGGCAACTTAGACTCACAAACCAGCCAGGAAATCATGAAACTTTTTCGCGACCTCCATGCGAAAGGTCATACGATCGTGATAGTTACGCATGAGCCGGATATTGCGGCTTACTGTGAGCGGCTGATTCTTTTGCGGGATGGGATGGTGGTGGAGGATCGAGTCCAGGTACCAGTGGGAGCATGAACCCAAGCTCAGTTACTTATCAACGTATCTGGCGTATTGCCTGGCCAGTCATGGCCGCCAGCCTCTCCCAAAACCTCGCCTCCGTCATAGACACGATCTTCTTAGGCTATGTGGGAAGGGAGGCTTTAGCAGCAGGGGCTATTGGGGTGATCTTATTTTTGACGTTGGGTTTTATTGGGCTGGGGCTGGGGACGGGCGTGCAGGTATTGACCGCGCACCTACTGGGAGAGAAGCGCCCAGAATCCTTAGGGGACCTTTTCAGGCAGAGCTTTCGGGTGGGAGTGCTGATAGGACTTTTCCTGACGATAGTCACTTTTCTGATAGCCCCTACGCTGGTAAACTGGCTGGTCTCAGACCCCGCCGTAGAAAACATCGCTGCCTACTTTCTGCAATGGCGAAGCCTGGAACTCCTCCCACTCATATTATTCGGCGTTTTACGGGGGTATTTTAGTGGCATTGCGCAAACAAGGCCCATTTTTTATGCCAATCTCTTGCTCTCTCTCGTCGCCATAGTCCTCAATGCGCTCTTAGTGAGGGTATACCAGCTGGGTGTGCGCGGCATTGTCATAAGTTCTGTCTTAGCTCAATACGCCGCCACCCTGTATCTGCTTTATGCCCTCCGACATCAGCCCTATAGTCTGCGTCCTTTGCGAGAGAATAACTGGATAAAGCCCCTATTCCATTATGCTGGCCCCTCTATTTTACAAAACCTTGTAGGGATGGTAGGTTGGTTTATCTTCTTTCTGGTCATTGAGCGGCGAGGGAGTTTAGCCTTAGCAAGTGCAAATATTGTGCGTACAATCTATAGCTTTTCCATGTTACCGACTTGGGCGTATGCGACAGCGGTGGGGACGCTGGTGGGGTATTTCTGGGCCGCTGGAGAAAAAACGGCGCTCCTGCAAAGTTTCTGGAAAGCCTTGCGTCTGAGTCTTTTTACGAATGGGATTATTGTAGCGGCCCTACTTCTTGGGGCACACTGGATGGTACCTATTTTCACGTCGGAGCCTGCTATCGCAGCTCAAGTGCATCAAGACCTGTATGTCATCGCAATATCCCTTTTGCTCATGCCGGCTTCGGCTTTGCTCGTTTCGGCGGTGGTTGCTGTGGGAATGACTATGCAGGCATTCTTGGTAGAAGTGGGAACCATTGCTTTATATCTTGCCTACATCTTGCTGTTAGATGTCTTTTTCCACGCTTCTGTTACGCTTTTATGGACGTCGGATTGGGTATATTGGATACCTTCTGCCCTTATACTTGCGCTGATACTGCGGTGGCGCCTACGGCATAGGAGAATCTGGAAGGCGCCTCTTTTAGAGCTATACCATTTCCCCTTATAAACTTTCTTTTTGGGCGGCGGCCAGCGCCCTTTAGGCGCGGCCATCCCCTCCTCACATTAAGAAAGCTTTGGCCTCAAAATGGTATCATACACCCGTTGGATGCAAAGAGTTTCTGAATGCGAGCTGGTGGTATTTTGTGGGGCCGCCGCCCAAAACAATCTCTCTTCATTCAGAAGGTTTTTGATTGCAAATGGCATCAGCGTCCTAAGGGACTTATTCACAATATGAGATAGGCCACTCTCGCCCTCGGTAAGGAGACTGTGGTGTGCATTCCTTAGAGTAGGTGAGGTTGTCTTTATCTACTGTACGCTCTACCAAACCATCCTTTCGAAGGCGCCAGGTGCAAGGGATGGTGATGCGCGCTTCACATTGGTAAGGCGTAATCACTTGATAAGCCCATCGCTGACGTCCGTAGTGAGTTTCCCTCCAGAATAAAAATCTCGTCTCATAGCTACATTCCCGTTCCTCCACCTCTTCTTGGATTTGCTGATAAGAGAACTGCGCATAGGCAGAGAGTTCGCCGTGTATTCTTATAGTTTCCCCTTGCTCAAAGCTTTCTAACTCCTTGTCCGTGAGGACGAGAAGCTTGGGCTCGGGGAGGAGGTTGAGCTCGGAGATGGAGGCGCCGGGAAAGTTTTGTTGGATGAGGCGGGTGATGTCTTTTTTTAGGGGGGCTTCATTAGCGGCGTTGTAGGAGGAGAGGAGGACGGAGATTTGATAATAGAGCTCTTGGCGGTGTTTATGGTGGCGATGTCGGATGAAGGCGATAAGGCCGCCAATCCCTACGACTAAGAGAATGAGGAGGAGGGGTATGAGGATGGGGGAAGCTTTTTTAGGGGTTATGGAGGGGGTGGGTAGGTTGGAGTTGGAGGGGGGGGGGGGGGGGGAAGGGGCCAGGGGGGTTGGGGGGGGAGGTTCTGGCGAAGGCTGGGGCAACTCCTGATAGGTGGGGGCCGGGCTGTGAGTACCGGAATTCAAGATAAGAGCCTCAAATGCTTTTTTCATTTCTAGAGCTGAGGGGTAGCGGTCCGAGGGGTTTTTAGCCAGAGCTTTGTCAAAGAACGTTTTCCAAGGAGTGGGGGTCCAGGTTGGGATAGGGGGGGCTTCAGTCAGGAGCATTTGGTAGAGTTGAAACTGGGTTTTGCCCTGCCAGTCCCAAGGAAAACGTCCGAAAAGCGTCTCATACGTCACTAAACCCATGGCATAAAGATCGGTTTGGAAGGATACGGGGTTGCCTTGGATTTGTTCGGGGGCCATGTACAGGACGGTTCCCACTTGCATGCCGGTCTGGGTGAGTTTGTAGTCGCTATCTAAGGCTTTCGCAATTCCAAAGTCAATTAGTTTGGCTCCCCCCTCCGGTAAAACCATGATGTTAGAAGGCTTGATATCCCGATGGATGATTTTCTGGCTGTGGAGGTAATGGAGGGCCTCCCATATAGGGGAGAGGATAAGGTAGCCTTCTTCGGGAGAGAGGGCGCCTCGGGTAGCAATGACTTCATCAAGGGGGGTACCCTGTACGTACTCCATAATAAGGTAAGGCACCCCCTCGTGAATAACAAAGTCATATAAGCGAACGATAGCGGGGTGAGAGAGCTGGGCCATTACCTGCGCTTCGGTGAAAAAGCGCTGGCGAAGGGCCTCATTCTGGGCATAGTGAGGATGTAGGGACTTTACAACAGCATAATACTGCAGATGATAATGCTGAGCCAAATAGACGGTACCCATGCCCCCTTCTCCTAAGGGACGCACGAGGATATAATTCCCAATACTTACCTGCATAAGACCCTACGCAAAGGTAATCACCATCAGAGAGGTGGGTAGTAGAGCATCTTATGGGCTGGTTGTGGCATGCCTTCCAAGGTGTGGGTAGCCGATGGGTTATATTGAGAGAGGCGGGCTTCTTAGGGGTGAGGGCCTACCTATGGATGATCAGGGTAGGTTTTCAAGGGCTAAGGTAACACCATCGGAGATGGGCGGTGTGGGTCTGGGTTTGGGCTTTGATGAGGTAATAGCCGGGGGTGAGGTTTTGGGGAAGGGCCCAGACATAGGTGTGGGTGTGGGGCGGAGGGGTAACTTCGCAGAGGAGGCGGCCGTCAAAAGTGTAAAGGGAGAGATGGCTTAGCGGAGCGGCCTTGCTCTCAACGGTAAGAAATGGGCTGGTAGCAGGCGAAGGGTAAATATGGATGGTGGTGCCAGGGGAAAGAGAGGCCCATGCCAAGGAGGAGGCTAAATCTATGATTGTATCCTGCCCGGCCACAGGCTGGGAATAGGTCTGCGTAGGGAGGGATAGCACTTTGAAGAGGCGGGGCAGGGAAAAGCTCATAATGGTATCAATGTATCTGAGGGCGGCGGCTTTCTCGGCGGGGGTGGAAGTGGAGTACCAGCCCCAGGGCTGAAAGCCTACACCTGGGAAAGGCCGCAGGCCCGGGAAGGGCACATCCGATGCAAAATCCGGCAAAAGCGCTGCGAGATTGCCTTTTTCATAAAGGCGGAGATGAATATCATGACTACCTGAGACTTCTATGATGGGGTAGTTCCCAACTGCGGTATAGACCGTGGCCGTTAGGTAGGGGGTAGTAGGGTCATCAACGCCATGGAACGAGATAACGGGAATGTTTTCATTTTGGATGAAGGTAGTGTCGCCGAGGGCGCCGCCGAGGTTGAGTACGGCTTGGATGTGGGAGGGGTAGCCGTCATTGCCACTACCGCCCTCAAAGGCATTACCGCCGTCTTGTCCATCTGGCCCTTGACGACCCAGGCCCAGAGCCGTGGTGTCTACGAAAGGCTGCCCATTAGAGTAAATAAACTTATCTTGATTGAGTTCGCTGGGGAGGTTGAGATAAGCCACATGGAGTCCTACATAGGCGCCGGAGGAGGAGCCGCCCATGACGATACGGTCGGGGTCAATGCGCCATTGGTTGGTGGTGGCGGCGTCTTTTCGGAGGTAGCGCACAAGGGCTCGGCCGTCCTGTACCGCTCGCCATACGGCCTGGATAATACTGGCTGCACGCTCTTCCTGCGTGAGTGCCTGTGGATTCCAGCCTAACCTGTGGGTGGCAGAGATAGCCACATATCCCCGCCGGGCATAGCGTCGGCACAGCTCTACAATTGCGCTATCCTCCTTGGTGCCTATGGGTGCTTTCCCAAAGGCTTGACTTGCAATATAGGGGGGCAAGAAACTCCCCGCATGAATCAAAACAATCACAGGTCGCCTTTGCGCCGTATCCCCCGCCGGCTCGTAAATGTCCATATACAAATCCTCGGGCTGATTGGTTCCATATGCGTAGTTGCGGCCATAAACGACATTCTTAGTTACCTTAATCCCCCTGAAAATCTCATCTTGATAACGAGTTAGGGTCTGGCTCAGCAGCATGCCCACTCCAGATACGGCTATAAAGCCTATAAATAACCTGCGCATGTACCAAAAGTACAACTTTCCACCCAGACGTCGCTCCCCCCATTCTTAACCGGATTTTTGTATTCGGCTACGACTGCCCTACTTCTTGCTTTAGGAGTGGAAACTAATTCATAACTTTGCGCTATGCGGTTACTTATCGGAATAGTGCTTGGGGGGCTATTATCTGGCTTGATAGGCTATGCGCAGCTGTCGGGTACTTACACTATTGGGGCTACGGGAGACTACCCCAACCTCACAGCTGCCATGAATGCCCTCAATTCGCAAGGCATTAGTGGCAATGTGCGCTTTGAGATTTTGCCGGACTATGCGGGGGAGCCCCCGGGTACTGCGACCATTAATGTAGCTCAGCTTGGCCCCTACCCAGGCATGGGATTATACAATGTTACCCTCACTGTGCATAGTAGTGTTACAAGTCCCATTACGATAACGACCAGTCCTAGTACAGGTATCTTTAGCCGATTCGTATTACGGCTGACGGGGGTGGATAACTTTACGATTGATGGCGGGCCTAATCGGCTTTTGCGTTTCACTACTAGCAACCCTTCTTCAGGCATTGGAATAATCGGCCTCATTTCGGACAATAACTACCACTCCAATCCCTGCAAACGCATCACCATCCGTAATGTAGAAATAGATGGGGCTGACAAATCCCAAACCCGCGTGGGCATTTATCTCGGTCAGCAAAGTTCTTTCCCAGGCGCTGCCAATGTGGCTGGCAACGACAACATCACCATAGAAAACTGCTGGATTTACGGGGTGCAAGAGGGGATTATTTTGCATGGCCACTCCAGCCGGGATAGAAATAACCGGATCATAGGTTGTAAAATTGGGCACCCTGCTTTGATTGCCAGCTGGGGTGGAAGTAACCGATCGGCCGGTATTGTCGTCTCCGCACAAGAAAACCTTCTCATAGAGCGAGACACCATCTTCAATGCCAGCAGTAACACAAACTACGATTACGCGGGGATAGCCGTAGGATACCCCCCGCAAGATATCTTCTCTAGCGCCACCCCCTGTAAGAATGTTCATATTCGCCGTAACTGGATCTATGGCATTGCTTATACCGGAACAGGTGGATGGGGTGCCTTCGGCATCCGAGTACATGTGGGTTCTCTCACCAATAGCCAGACCTATATCTACAATAACTTCATTGCTGACATTCGGGCAGACGGCTATAGCCCCCCAGCAAGCACCTGGAATGCCTATGGGATTCTCTTAGACGGCAGTAGTAACGCCAATGCCGGTGTGTATGTCTATCATAACTCTATTCACCTGTACGGAAGCGTAAATACCAGCTTTACTTCTAACCCATCCTGTCTGGCAATTCGGAGCGGCATTACGGGTGGGGTCTATGTACGCAATAATATCTTTCAGAATACGCAGACACCGACCCCAGCCTCCTCTACCCGGCGTACCATAGCAGTGGCTTATGAGGGGAGCAGTCCAAATGTGTTTGCGGAGCTTGACAATAATGCCTACTATGTGAATAATGCGAATGGGTCTTCGTATGCTTTTATAGGCGCCTTAGGGAGTAATGTTTATGCGACCCTGACGGCTTGGCAAGGTGCCGTAGGGAGTACTCGGGAGCAGAATAGTATCCAGCTTTCAGGTGGGGCCCCCTTCCAGTCTAACGACGATCTGCACATTCCGCATGGGACGAGCACGCCGATTGAGGGGGGAGGGGACCTGATTAGTAGTCCGATTGCTATTATCACGGACTTTGATGGGGATCCGCGTCCGGATGGCTCGCCCAATCCCGATATAGGAGCGGATGAGTTTGTAGCGGTGATCCCGCCCTGTCCGCCAGCGATCAGTGCAGACCAGATTAGCGCTTCGCCGACGAGCTTAGAGGTGGGGACAGGTAGCATCACCCTCTCTGTCAATAATCCTACCAATGTGACGACACCGGCTTACTGGCTGATGTCTGTGGATGGCGGGCCTTGGAATGTGATTGCAGCTTATACAGGCCCCTCGTATGTCTATACCCCTTCCTCTGCGGGGAACTATGATTTTCGGCTGGTGGCGATCGTGGCCCCTTATCACAGCGGCTGTCCTGGCCTGCAGAATGACTCCTCCAACATCGTAAGCGTCTCCGTTGTTTGCCCCACCGCCTTAAGTGCAGACCAAATCAGTGTAAATCCAACAACTATTGTGCAAACGCAGACGGTAACTTTATCTGTGAATAATCCCTCTAACGTCACCCTGCCAGCGCAGTGGGAGGTATCTACGGTGGGTCCATCGGGGCCATGGAGCGTTTTAGCTCCTTATACGGGTCCCTCTTATACTTATGCGCCTTTGCAAGGCAATTATTGGGTTCGGCTCACGGCTCTACCCCCTGCCGGGTGCTCCAATACCCCTGTATCGTCTAATGTAGTGAGCTTTACGGTACTGCCCCCTCCCGGGACAAGTATGAATGACCCTATTGATCTTACGCCGCAGACGCCCGGCCGCACTGATACCAGCTTTAGTTACAGCACGAATGGGTATCCCACTGGCTCTAATCGCCCCCCTATGGGGAGTTTGGACTGGGGATCCCCTGCGGTATTCCATATTTACCGGATTCGCAATTGCTTAGACTCCCTGCGAGTAAATCTCTGTAATAACCCTACGAATGGTAGTGGCTCCTACTATGATCCAGACCTCCATGTTTACAACTCCCGAACCGGCTGCGGCTATCGCCAGGATGGAGGTTGTCCTGGATATGTGCCGCATATTCTTCTCATTAATAACTCGGCGGCACAAGCCTGTAACACCTACACTACTACGTCATCTGGCAATCCCAATCGTCAGCCCATGTCTTTACAAGCTGGCGATACGATCTGGATTATTATCCAGAAATGGGGCTCGGGCAGCGGGCCTGTGGATTACGTCTTGGAGATCACTGAGTACCCCTACGATCCCAGCTCTGCGCCGACCCTCCCGCAGCCGCCGTACTTTTCTTACGATACGAGTCGGGTCTGCTGGGCGGGAGCGATTGTCCGAGACACCCTCAATACCGGAATCACCACGCCGGGTATCCAGCACAACTGGTATGTCAATGGCACGCAGGTCCCGGGCGTGATAGGCAATATCTTCATAGCTCAGTTCAACGCCCCTGGTATTTACACGGTGGTAGCCGAGCTCACCTCAGAGCAAAGTTCAGCCTGCACTCCGCCCTCCCAGGCTGCCCGGGATACCGTTTATGTCGTTGTGGACTCTCTGCCAGGTACCAATATCCAGGTGGATGGGAGTGAGTACCTTCCCGGAAGCTATGCCAACATCAGTGGCAGTGGTAGTAGCGTGTGTGTCCAATACTCGCCAACCATTGTAGAATCTGATTTCATTTATAACTGGGTCATCAATGGCTCTACCTACTCGGGGCCGGGGCCTCACACAGAGTGCTATGCCTCATCGCAAACCGATACCGTAGTCCTCATAGTTCAAAATGGTGCTTGTACCGAAATAGATACGGTGTATGTGATTGTGGATATAGCGAATGGCCTTCGGAGCAGCTGGGGGGGGCTGCGGGTGTATCCGGTGCCTGCGCAGGAGGCTATATATGTAGTTTGGCCGGCGGATGGGCCAGCCCACTGGTGGATAGAAGACCTGCGCGGCCAGCGCGTCTATGAAGGAGAAGCGACTCTCTCCGCCGGCACGGCCTATCGCATTCCCCGTCAGAACCTCGCCGCCGGACTTTACCTTCTCCGATTTACGCAGGGAGATAGGCACTATATCCAGCGCATCACCTTTGAGTAACCCCAAAAAAGCGCTCACCAGATGGGGCAGGCACGATATGCCTGCCCCATCGTATTTTTGAATCATGCGTCGGTTTCTGCTGTGGAGTGGGGCGATCCTCGCTTTCCTGCTTATCCTCCTTGCGATTCTGCCCTTTTTCTTCCGAGGTAAGGTGGATAGCCTCCTCAAAGAACAAATCAATAAAAACCTCCGGGCTCGCGTAGATTACCGGGGCCTAAGTCTGTCATTTTTTCGGCACTTTCCTGCTCTCACGCTGCGTTTGGAGGGGCTTGTGGTAGCTAATCAGGCTCCTTTTGAAGGCGATACGCTCCTCCAATGCGATGCCATAGACCTCGGCCTGGATGTCTTAGCGCTTTTGCGCGGGAAAGTAGATATTACCCGTTTCTACCTCATCCGACCCAAGGTGCTCGTGCGGGTACTATCGGATGGACGAGCCAACTGGGATATTACCATGCCCGACACGACCACCTCTACCGAAACTAAACCGGATACGACTCCCACAACCTTCCACCTAGCTTTGCGGCGCTATGCTATCAAGGAGGGAAACATCACCTACATAGACTCCTCTACTAAGCTGTATGCCCGCTTGATAGGCCTTAACCACACCGGCAAAGGCGACTTTACGCAGGACCAAGTAGACCTCGCTACGGAAACAGAAATAGCTCAGCTCTTCCTGACTATGGATCAAACTCGGTACCTCAATGGGCAGCGACTCATGGCCGAATTAGATTTAGACCTCAACCTGCCAGCCCAACAGTATCGCATCTCAAAAGGGGAGTTTGCCCTAAATGACCTGAGGTTGGAACTGCAAGGGCAAGTGAGCTTGCCTGATACCCAGACGACCCTTTTAGATATGCAGTTTGCGGCGCCAAAGGCTTCCCTCAAGTCCCTCCTCTCGCTCGTCCCTGCCGTCTATAAGAAAGGTTACGAAGACCTCTCTACGGAGGGTGCTCTTAGCCTAAGTGGGTATGTACGGGGTGAACTGCGGGATACTTTGCTGCCTGCCTTTGGCCTGAAACTCGGCATAGAGCAAGGCCGCATTGCTTACAAAGCTCTGCCCAAAACCATAGAAGGGATTTTCTTACGTCTGGCCCTGGAAAGCCCCGGCCCTACCCTGGAAAGCCTACGCATAGACTTGGATACCCTCTCTCTCAAGGCCGGACAGACCGCCCTCGCGCTCTCCTATCACAGCACGGGCCTCTCCTCCCTCCATCTAAAAGCCCTCATCAACGCTCAAGGGCAGTTGGAAGATTTTGCAGCCGCTTTACCCTTAGGCTACACTTTACGAGGCGCTTTTCAAACGCAGCTGCGCATAGCCGGCACTTACGCAGAGAAAAAACTCCCCTCCATAGATGGAACCCTCCACTTATCGGAGGGGTATGTCAAGGCTGATGCTTATCCAGCGGCCATAGAAAACCTGCGCATAGACTTTGCGGCTAATAGTCCCGAAGGCAACTTAGCCCGGTCCGTGGCGGATCTGCGGACTATGGCCTTTACGTTGGCAGGCCAGCCCGTCCAGCTCAGCTTGCGCATAGAAGACTTGGAGGCCCTGCGCTTTGCATTGGCTACCCAGGGCGTCTTAGATTTAGGGGCGCTCTTCCAAATCTTCCCACTGGACAGTACCCAGCTCACAGGCCTCCTTCGCTTTGACATCAAGCTCCAAGGCACCCGAGACGCCTTAGAAAAGCAAGATTATGCTCGTTTGCCCGCTAATGGCTACCTCATAGTGGATAATCTCTCTTACAAAAGCCCAGACTTACCCATGGGTACTCAAATAGCCTCCGCTCGATTGGATTTTTCTCCACAATCTGCCACGCTCTCCAACTGTCAAGGCCAAATTGGCCGTTCGGACTTTCAGGTGAGTGGAAGTCTTCAAAACTACCTGGGTTATGTTTTGCGCGATGAAAAACTCATTGGTACGCTTTCCCTTCAAAGCCGGCGCTTAGACCTCAATGAGTGGATGAGTAGTGACACGACAAAAGCTGCCTCTGCCAGTTCCGATACCGCCAGCACCTTAGAGGTGGTCGTTATTCCAGCGAACATAGACTTTACTTTCCAAGCCCAGATAGGGGAGCTGCTGTATGACCAGATGCGCTTTCAGAATGCGCGGGGGCGGCTCGTGATTCGGGACCAGAAGGTGATCTTGGAAAACTTTGAGATGGGGGCCTTTGGGGGGCTTTTGGCTTTGAGTGGAGCTTATGTTGCGCCGAGTAAAGACCAGGCCAGCTGGAATATGCGGTTTCGGTTTCAGGAGGCCCGCATTGAGGAGATGGCTAAAAATATCGCTACCCTGCGTCGGCTCGCTCCTATCGTGAAAAGCACGCAAGGCACCGTTAATCTAAACTTAGAAGCCGGTAGCCGTTTGAAGCCCGATATGATGCCGGATTTAGCTACGTTGAATGGGCAGGGGCTGGCGGAGGTCCTTCAGGCGACGGTGCAAGGAGCGGCTTCCCTCCAGGCTCTGAGTAGTGCTACGAAGCTTCCCGCTCTTTCTCAGGTGACCCTCTCTAAAGCGAATATCCGGTTTCGCTTGCAGGATGGTGGGCTTTATGTAGAACCTTTCCCAGTTCAGGCGGGCAATCTTCGGATGGAAGTGGGTGGTATAACCCGTTTAGACCAAAGTATTGCTTACACAGTGGGCATAGATGTGCCTGCGGAGATGGTGGGAGCGGTAACTCAGGCGCTCAACCTGCCGGGTGTGCAGGGGGGCGTGCGGCTCATAGCGGATTTGGGGGGGACAGTGACGGCGCCGAAAGTGACAGGCGTGCGCACCGATAAAGGGGGTGCTCCCCTCACTCAGGCCCTGGAAGCTCAAAAGGCCAAAGTAGAAGCCGAGCTCAAACGCCGAGAGGATAGTTTGCGCCGAGCTTTGGAGGAAAAGCGCCGAGCCGAGGAGGAGCGTCTGCGCCGCGAACTTGAAGAACGCCGCAAAGCCGAAGAAGAGCGCCTTCGCCGTGAAGCCGAAGAGCGCCGTAAGGCCGAAGAGGAGCGTCTGCGCCGCGAAGCCGAAGAACGTCGCAAAGCCGAAGAAGAACGTCTGCGTCGCCAAGCCGAAGAAGAAAAACGCAAACGCGAAGAAGAGCTCAAAAAGAAACTGCCCTTCCCACGCTGAGAGATGGTGGAAAATGCCTATCTTTGAAGGGTTATGACTGATGTGCTCATCCTAGTCACTGTGATAGCCTTGCCAGTTATAGGAGGACTGGCGCTGGGAGCCTATAAGGAATGGCTCAAGTATCGGCGTCAGTTTGCACCTATCGCCGAAGTGGAAGAGCTCAAAATCCAAATCGCCCGCCTGCAGGCCGAAAACCAGAACCTCCGACAGCGCATTGAAAACTTAGAAACCATTGTCGTAAGTAAAGTCTGGGAAGAGCGAACTCGTTCGCCCCTCTCTTCGCCACCCAACTTAGAAGTCCCACCAACCTTGGAGTAGGTAGTATGATGGGATTAGCGGTGATTGTGGCCATTGTCCTTTGGTACATGGCTTACAAAGAGCGTCTAAAACTAAAACACAATTGGGAGCTAGAGCAGCTGCGCGAAGAGAATGCCCGCCTCAGGGCGCAGTTAGAGGCGCTGCGCAAGGAATACCAGCAGCTATTAGCTCAGAATCATTGGAGTGTGGGTGGGGGAGGGGAAAAGATTACCGATGCTCAGAAGTTAGCTCAGTTAGCGGAGGCTATTCGGCGTAAGGAGCCGCTCATGTAGCGGGTTTTAGCGGCGGCGGATGCGAATACCTTGGCCATCTATCGCTACCGTCGTGAAATATCCCCAAACGCGGCGGGAGCTACCTGAAAAGTTTGAGATCGCATTGTCTGGTGGGGGTGCAAAGCCCCCACTTCCCCCGAAAGCATTCCGTACCAGCTGATCATAAAACCGAATCACCTGCCTGGGCATCGTCCACAGCTCCACATAAAAAGTATCTCCTGCATTAGCTTCGTAGGGCAGCTCAAAAATCACAAAGCGTCCATCAATATAGCGGTCATCACTGTAAATCCAGTCTCGGAGTCTATTGAGTAAGGTATCGTTACGCCAGGCGCGCACGCGATACCCTTGTCTTTCTCCTGGGGGATCCTGGGAGACGCCAATAATTCGGTATCCAGCTGGAAGAGGTCCGCGAGCCGGTAAAAAAGTATCTATGAGCGCACCAATCCGTACGGTTTCCAGGAGCGGCATCGCCTCAGAAATTATGTTTTCGCCTGCTACGGCCACCTTTAGACGATAATGGTGGTCGACTTGAGGATGGACATTTCCTCGGGTACGCACATATAAGGAGTCTTGCCACCAGAGGGTGTCCTGAGCTCCCGTCTCTACCTCCTCCAAAATGACTAAGGCATCCCTGAGAGAAGGCGGCATCTCTGAGGAAAAATACCCTACCGTCCTACTGAGCCGAGCCACTGCACTATCCCGATCCCCAAAATAATACGCCTCCACCACCAGCTCCCCTGTATCCGAAGGAACATCTAAAGCTATCTCTTTTAGGCATCCCGTCGCCCCCAAAAGAAGAAGAAGCCCACCACCCAACCTCCCGAGACTCCTGCTGCACCTCATGCAGCTAAGTAAACAAAAAATGCTCTATTCTATGCGCAGGGGGCCACTATGAAGATAATCCCCGCCTTGAAGCCGGATCCAGTATAGTCCAGCGGGGAGGGTAGGCAGGGCGATTTCGGTGGGGAGGTATGCCTCAAAAGAAAAGACCTTTTGCCCGGATGTGTTCCAAAGTGAGATTTGCCACGGCCCTGGGAAGCTGGACCTGAGCCAGAGCCTTTCTCGGGTCGGATTCGGGAAGTAAGAGATGTCGCTGAGTATTTGACCGGTAGCGATAGAAGTCCCTACATCTACAATCACATAGATAGTAT
>Ga0079997_120629_pt1 | contig 78066 bp, 79 predicted proteins | sample PerSpoCPS_CMetaG_FD_69200 | JGI IMG/M metagenome (GOLD analysis project Ga0079997, IMG submission 69200) | Archaeal communities from Yellowstone National Park, Wyoming, USA - Perpetual Spouter C (PS_C) MetaG (SPADES assembly) (version 2) | ecosystem: Environmental > Aquatic > Thermal springs >...
AAATTCCGAACATAGAATATCAAGAGCATTAGGATCATCTAAATTGTCAAGATAAACTTTATTTAAACGAGGTTTATCAGAACAGAGGAGGGCTTTTGGGAGAGCGGACTCAACTTTTTTGCCCTCCTCTAAGTTATAAATTCTAATAGAAGGATATAAGTTTTACTCATAGTCCGCTCTCCCATGAACATGATTAATTATTATATTCTACAGAAAATATATAAATCTTTAGGAGGGGGGAGGGTCAGTTCAAAATCATTCAAGATTTTCTATCTTTCTTTATTTTTGCCTTATTTACCTTATTTTTACCTAATACCGAATCGAAAGAAATATCGAATAATATATCACATTAAATATCAAATAGAATATTATATTGACATGACAAAGAAAAAAGAGACATATAAAGAAAGATGGAATAAAGAGCACCCACTCATACAAATCCGCCTACCTAAAGATACATATATGAAGATAGAAAAGCTACAGACTATATTAGGAAAGCACAAGAACGACATAATCAAGGATATCATAAATGGACTAGTCATAAATTTTGACGAATACAAAAAGAACATAGAAAAAGACATATACGAATACATAAGCAAAACGGCTCTATATGAACCTATAAGATTCTATGAAGAATTCATAAAGCCATATAGTGAATGGTTTATACTATTTACTACACCCTGCTCATATTGTGGAAAACCTATAATTTGGACTCATAAGTCAAAAAACGACTTAAAAAGAATAATTAGAATGTTTACCAAAGTATCCCATAAAGGGAATTGAAAGAAAAAAAAATTATGAGAAAAAATATTCTAAAAAAAAATGTATCCCATAAAGGGAATTGAAAGTCGCTATAATGAACCCAATTATGTGATAAAAATCTGCGATGTATCCCATAAAGGGAATTGAAAGTAGTAATATTGCTTTTCTTGTACTGTTTAATATTTTTTCAGTATCCCATAAAGGGAATTGAAAGCCGCTAACGCGCTATTAGGTAATTCTTCTTTCATATGTATGTATCCCATAAAGGGAATTGAAAGAAATCAGCTTCTATATAGCTTAATTGTTCTAAAAAGAAATGTATCCCATAAAGGGAATTGAAAGTAAAAATGTTAAACATGCTTTAAACTATTTGGTTAAATAGTATCCCATAAAGGGAATTGAAAGTGAACTTCAACAAATTTTTTATATCTCGGGTCTCTTCTGTATCCCATAAAGGGAATTGAAAGAAAACTAAATTAAGAATGCAAGAAGCGCAAAAACAATGTATCCCATAAAGGGAATTGAAAGAGTATTGTTTCAATATGCTTCTTATATATATTTATCCATGTGTATCCCATAAAGGGAATTGAAAGTCGGCTGTTCTTTCATCAGGAAAACGCAAAAACCATTTTATGTATCCCATAAAGGGAATTGAAAGTTATATCTTCTTTCTTATAAACTGATTCAAGTATTGTATCCCATAAAGGGAATTGAAAGATTTATCCACGTCAATATAAGGAACTCCAGCTCTAAAATTGTATCCCATAAAGGGAATTGAAAGAAGTTTCTTATAGTGGTCTTCAAGTTTATCTTTAGGTATCCCATAAAGGGAATTGAAAGCACTACGAAAGTTTTTGTTTAGAAAAGCCCATGCTAATTTGTATCCCATAAAGGGAATTGAAAGTTATACTCATTATTGTTTTCATTGTTATTATTCCTTGGCATATGTATCCCATAAAGGGAATTGAAAGCCCTAATGCGCTATTAAAATATTTTTCACCCATATGGTATCCCATAAAGGGAATTGAAAGTTTACACTTATTAGCGTTAGTAGATAATTTTTTATTTTTAGTATCCCATAAAGGGAATTGAAAGGAAAGTATATGTTATTGAAGTTTTGAATAATTCTGAGTGTATCCCATAAAGGGAATTGAAAGTCTACTCCGCTGTACTACCGATATTAAAGGAGTAGTATCCCATAAAGGGAATTGAAAGCTTGACGTTGATAATGCTTTCATACTATATCTTCTGGAAGGTATCCCATAAAGGGAATTGAAAGACAAGAATTGGAAGAGGAATTCAACAAAAAAGTAATGAAAGTATCCCATAAAGGGAATTGAAAGTGAGGAATTAATTGTTTCATCATTTGTGATGCTGCCTGTGGTATCCCATAAAGGGAATTGAAAGCTAATTCCGCCCGAAGTCTCCGCTAATTTTTCATTTTTTGTATCCCATAAAGGGAATTGAAAGTTTGCATAATCATTACTAAGAATATAAGATATTGTAGTATCCCATAAAGGGAATTGAAAGGCAAATAATTGATTGGATAAAGCAAAACTGGATAATAGCTGTATCCCATAAAGGGAATTGAAAGGCTGGAATACCTTTATGTTTAGCTCTTCCAATAGTAAAGGTATCCCATAAAGGGAATTGAAAGTAATAATAAGGTTAGAATCAGTAGTATCAGAGAAAGGTGAGTATCCCATAAAGGGAATTGAAAGAATTTGTAAAAATGTATTTCGTTCCAAAGCTTTTGATATGTATCCCATAAAGGGAATTGAAAGTGAAATTGATGATATAGAAGTATTGTATGAAACATTATACCGTATCCCATAAAGGGAATTGAAAGGGATTCCATCTCTCTTCAATTTCAATTCTTGTTTTTTGGTGGTATCCCATAAAGGGAATTGAAAGGCACCAGATGAAAGCTATGTATGGAAGTTTGATGTATATGTATCCCATAAAGGGAATTGAAAGAGCTAAAAAACTTCTAGGTTCTACTTCTTCAATTGTTCTAGTATCCCATAAAGGGAATTGAAAGTAAATAAACTAATTTCAATATCATACGTATAAACAATGTTGGTATCCCATAAAGGGAATTGAAAGTACTTTTACATGCTACTATTGTTTGTTCATCAATAATAGCGTATCCCATAAAGGGAATTGAAAGTATAGTATGCTATAATATGAGATATCGGACTTAAGAAGGTATCCCATAAAGGGAATTGAAAGAATATGAATATACCACTAAGTAATTTTATTGCACCGTCATGTATCCCATAAAGGGAATTGAAAGCTTATATATAACACGCCATAATCCAACTTTAGTTAATCTGTATCCCATAAAGGGAATTGAAAGTTAAATATATGAAAATCATTTGCTGAAGCAGGTATGTATGTATCCCATAAAGGGAATTGAAAGAATGCAGAAATATCATTATTTGATTTCGTAGCACCTGGAGGTATCCCATAAAGGGAATTGAAAGTTGTAATCTTTTGCTTTCTTCATTTGGTTGTGAACATAAGTATCCCATAAAGGGAATTGAAAGATCAGCATGGAATTGATTAACTGCATAAAACATCACAGGGTATCCCATAAAGGGAATTGAAAGAAGAATAATAATTGACTGGAGAGTAACAAGTGGAAGTGCGTATCCCATAAAGGGAATTGAAAGGTTTATTGCTTCTGCTAATTTATTTATATTCCACCTTAAGTATCCCATAAAGGGAATTGAAAGAAAGCTTGTCCCACATTTGCAAAAATAAAGTTAATTTGGTATCCCATAAAGGGAATTGAAAGGATAACGTTTTATGTTCCTAAAGAACAAATAAAATTAGGTATCCCATAAAGGGAATTGAAAGAATTGTAGCCCTAGGAGTTGCTCCTGCCAAAAGATTTTCGTATCCCATAAAGGGAATTGAAAGTAGACAAATGTATATATGATTATGGAGAAAATTTTTTTTATTGTATCCCATAAAGGGAATTGAAAGCAAAGTTCTAATTTCCTCATTTATTTCATCAATTTCATCGTATCCCATAAAGGGAATTGAAAGCACTCGAGGACTTTTCCCATACCAGTGGTATATTCTCTAGTATCCCATAAAGGGAATTGAAAGTGCTATGTCAACTGGGTATATTGGTCTAATGTTATAGTATCCCATAAAGGGAATTGAAAGGATAAACCTCGTTTAAATAAAGTTTATCTTGACAATTTAGCTTACCGTATCCCATAAAGGGAATTGAAAGAACCTTAATTTTTTGCTCTCAGCTTACAGTATTGGAGAGTATCCCATAAAGGGAATTGAAAGTATAAACTTAAAGAGGAATTAACTCGTGAATGGCGATATTGTATCCCATAAAGGGAATTGAAAGTTATTCTTCGGGAAATATTTGTTTTAAACCTTCATAAACCGTATCCCATAAAGGGAATTGAAAGTCTTCCTTAGGAATACTAATGTATTCTTGCGCAAGTTCCAAGTATCCCATAAAGGGAATTGAAAGTTACTTTCAGGATTAATTATATATTTAACAAATACTGTAAAGTATCCCATAAAGGGAATTGAAAGTATAATTCCAAATGCTGATAATAATGTTATATTCCTTAATTTTGTATCCCATAAAGGGAATTGAAAGTTCAATTCATTATCTTTATCAAAAACTATTTTAGCTTTGTATCCCATAAAGGGAATTGAAAGACCTAAATCAAATCCCCATCTTCCACTTGCAAAAGTTGTATCGTATCCCATAAAGGGAATTGAAAGTTTATGGGATACTGTAAACAAAAAAGAATTTTCTATATAGCAGTATCCCATAAAGGGAATTGAAAGTGAAAAAGTTGATCTAATGTTAGAGGCAGGAAAAGCAGTATCCCATAAAGGGAATTGAAAGATAACATCAAATGTTTTAATATGGACATCACCGAATCTAGGTATCCCATAAAGGGAATTGAAAGTGTTACAGGATTTCCTTGACTATCAACAAATCTTGTTGATGTATCCCATAAAGGGAATTGAAAGGGTAATTCCTCTTTAATTTCTTCGCTCATACTTAATAGTATCCCATAAAGGGAATTGAAAGAATTTCTGCAAAAAACGAAAATGAGGAAAACAATAGTATCCCATAAAGGGAATTGAAAGTTATCAAGAGAATTTGTTGAAGAATTATTAAAAGAAGGAGTATCCCATAAAGGGAATTGAAAGAGATCTTTATTTCGTTTACGAACTAGTAGAATGCAGCGTATCCCATAAAGGGAATTGAAAGTTTTTTATTTTATATAATATAAAAATATGTAATTTTTAAAAGTTGTTTGGTATCCCATAAAGGGAATTGAAAGGAAGAAACTAAAAGTTATTTGAGGATGCAGCTGATTTTACAGGTGATTTTACTGTATCCCATAAAGGGAATTGAAAGGAAGAAACTAAAAGTGGTATCAAGCTAAATTATGGACCAAGTATCCCATAAAGGGAATTGAAAGAGTAGAAATTCAGGGGGTATCCCATATTCCGTAATTGTTATCCCATAAAGGGAATTGAAAGATTTTACATCCCCCTGTAATTATTTCATTGTAGAAATCAGGTATCCCATAAAGGGAATTGAAAGTTGCACTAGAGCCTTCCAATGATGCTTTTAATTATTTCATGTATCCCATAAAGGGAATTGAAAGATAAAAATAAATATTATATTTTTACTGAACAAAAGCAATTGTATCCCATAAAGGGAATTGAAAGTTATCACCCGTCCAGCCTGCCGAAGGCGGTATATAATAGTATCCCATAAAGGGAATTGAAAGAAGTCTCTCCCGCGCTCTTTGACTTATAACCATTTTGCTTTGGTATCCCATAAAGGGAATTGAAAGACATTTAAACCCGAAGAATTGGAAGTAAAAGGTTTTGAAGTATCCCATAAAGGGAATTGAAAGTGCTTTTGTTCTTGTGGTTTAGGAATTAATAGTGGGGCTATGTATCCCATAAAGGGAATTGAAAGTGATAAGTCAAAATTCCTAAGCTATAGTCAATATAATAATGTATCCCATAAAGGGAATTGAAAGGTTACCTACTTTGAAAATTTTGCAATAGCTGTTCATTGTATCCCATAAAGGGAATTGAAAGACCTTCAGCCATAAGTGGTCAATTTCTGATGTAATATTGTATCCCATAAAGGGAATTGAAAGTAAAATCGTAAAAATAAATCCAAAATAGAGCATAAACAATTGTATCCCATAAAGGGAATTGAAAGATGAATTCTTTCAGCAATTCCTTTTCCATCTTATAAGTATCCCATAAAGGGAATTGAAAGTGCAAAATAAAATAGAGCCTACTTTAAGAGGATTATTCTGTATCCCATAAAGGGAATTGAAAGAGTGGATGTTGTTGTAAAGTATGGTTTAGGACTTGATAGTCGTATCCCATAAAGGGAATTGAAAGATTTAGAAAGAGGGAGTAAAAATGGTAGCGTGGATACCAGTATCCCATAAAGGGAATTGAAAGAATTTTAATTTGTAAAGAATGTAAAAGGAAGAAAATTAGTATCCCATAAAGGGAATTGAAAGTTTTCTTCACTCATGTTTTTCTTTTAAATAATGATTGTATCCCATAAAGGGAATTGAAAGTTCTCTAAAATATCCGATTAAATACATTCCTACAGCTGTATCCCATAAAGGGAATTGAAAGTATAATTTGCTCAATCATACCTTTTTTTAATTTTATCTTAGGTATCCCATAAAGGGAATTGAAAGACATAAAAAGCGGAGCTTACCGTGTTATGGCTCTAAACGTATCCCATAAAGGGAATTGAAAGTTTTGAATACAGAACACCTTACTATGATGCTATTTATACTGTATCCCATAAAGGGAATTGAAAGTGTTTAAAGTATAAACCGCAATAAGCTTCCTATAGACGGATGTATCCCATAAAGGGAATTGAAAGTTTCAGACTTAAAGCTAATGAATTTTATTGAAGTATCCCATAAAGGGAATTGAAAGTTATTGTTTTTTGCAGAAATGTTTTTTGCAGAAATTTGTATCCCATAAAGGGAATTGAAAGACAAATAGCAATGATATTAGGAATGAAGAGAAGTGATTTAGTATCCCATAAAGGGAATTGAAAGATTTTTACAGGTTTACCATACGTATCTATTAATCTGTATCCCATAAAGGGAATTGAAAGTAAAACATTTTTTTAATTTTCAATTTTTTGTTAAGTAAGTATCCCATAAAGGGAATTGAAAGTCTATTTTCTTGCAATTATTAAAATCCTAGGAGATAAATAAGTATCCCATAAAGGGAATTGAAAGTGCTATTTCAAGATCTTGAAAAGGGAAAAATTATTTAGTATCCCATAAAGGGAATTGAAAGTAAGTCTTCTGGAAAAACGTGTGTAGCAATTATCCTGTAGGTATCCCATAAAGGGAATTGAAAGAACCAAAATACCAAAAGTACTATTTTCAATATTCTCAAGGTATCCCATAAAGGGAATTGAAAGTATTCAATTGTTAAGTTAGAAAGACATAAATCAATTAAAGTATCCCATAAAGGGAATTGAAAGAAAATATTATTCCCAACATCATAACTATCAAAAGGTAGTATCCCATAAAGGGAATTGAAAGTAACAAATTATTTTCCTTATTACAAAGGCTATTTTTACTGGTATCCCATAAAGGGAATTGAAAGTAGTATCCTTAAGTTTTTTGACCACCAATCCATTGAACCGTATGTATCCCATAAAGGGAATTGAAAGATAATTCTATTTTTGAAATCATTGTATATTTCTTCTCCTGAGTATCCCATAAAGGGAATTGAAAGTCAGCACTTTCAGGTGCGGAAGGCAAATTAAATTGCTGTGTATCCCATAAAGGGAATTGAAAGTGTTTTAATGTTTATTGATGAAGGCAAAAAAGGTATGAGTATCCCATAAAGGGAATTGAAAGTTTACGATTTCATAACCATACTTTTTTAGTATATGTATCCCATAAAGGGAATTGAAAGTGCAGTAAATGTCAGCGTGATTATGGAGTTAATACTGAAAAAATCATTGGCAGTATCCCATAAAGGGAATTGAAAGAATATATACATTTGTCTAAAAACCACATATAAATTATGAAGTATCCCATAAAGGGAATTGAAAGTTATCACTTTTTTCACATAAAGCAAATTCCGCATCACCAGTATCCCATAAAGGGAATTGAAAGGTATTTGGAGCAATAATGCATATGCATAATCCATTTATTGGTATCCCATAAAGGGAATTGAAAGTACTCAAAAAGCCATAAACAGAGCTGCAATTGTAAAATAGTATCCCATAAAGGGAATTGAAAGTAACCCCGTTGTCCCGTCATTCCGCTACCCCTATAAGTATCCCATAAAGGGAATTGAAAGGTATTTTTTAGGAAATCACTTGGGTAAAGCTTTAAGTATGGTATCCCATAAAGGGAATTGAAAGTATAGTATTACTTATAGTATTACTCATTTTCTCACCCCTTGTATCCCATAAAGGGAATTGAAAGATAGCTTATAGCTCTAAAGGCTTGAAAGTATTGAAATAAACAGTATCCCATAAAGGGAATTGAAAGTAATTAAATTCTAATTTTACTTTTCCATTACTACTACAAAATGTATCCCATAAAGGGAATTGAAAGAGAAAGACTTTCTAGAATGATAGAAAAAGCGAAAAAAACAAATGTATCCCATAAAGGGAATTGAAAGCTTATTATTTTTTTTATATACACATGGATGAATTTTTTTTGTATCCCATAAAGGGAATTGAAAGTAACCAAATTCTTCTACTAATATTCTTCTTAATATTCTGTATCCCATAAAGGGAATTGAAAGTGCTTTGGTTCTCTTTATACTCCTTATTTGAAAATCGTATCCCATAAAGGGAATTGAAAGGGTCTAAAAACATCTGGATTTAGTCTTACACCTTTATAAGTATCCCATAAAGGGAATTGAAAGGAAATTGCTTTAATTCCAGCTTTAGAAAGTGAAAGTTCTTCAGTATCCCATAAAGGGAATTGAAAGTCTTGTTCATTAGGTTCATATTTTTCTTCAATACGTATCCCATAAAGGGAATTGAAAGTTTGTAAATATAATCTGATGTTTTTTGTGCCAACCACTTGTATCCCATAAAGGGAATTGAAAGAATTTTTAATGAAGAATTAACTTCACTTTTTCTTGAAGTATCCCATAAAGGGAATTGAAAGAAATAACAATAAACGTTATATAATAAAATAATGTAAAGTATCCCATAAAGGGAATTGAAAGTTTAATATCGGTAGTACAGCGGAGTAGATGAACTGTACGTATCCCATAAAGGGAATTGAAAGAGCATCGTAGGAACTGTAAAAGACATAATTCAGCAAATAGTATCCCATAAAGGGAATTGAAAGAATTTCTTCAAAAAACATTTCTGCAAAAAACAATAAGAAGTATCCCATAAAGGGAATTGAAAGTGGGTTGCACGGAATTTTAAATTTATTCTTATTGCTTCACCTAATCCTCTTGCAAGCTTTGGAAGTTGCACGGAATTTTAAATTTATTTGGTTTATCAGTATCCCATAAAGGGAATTGAAAGATTAATTAATGCAAAACTAGTTAAACATAATATTAAAAGTATCCCATAAAGGGAATTGAAAGATTATTTGCTGAGATAATGGTCTTGGAGCTGCTGCTGTTGGTATCCCATAAAGGGAATTGAAAGCAATTAGTTCTTGATTTTTGACTACTCATATTTTATAGGTATCCCATAAAGGGAATTGAAAGTATTTTAGTTGCTCCTCTTTTACCAAAAATTTTCTTTGCGTATCCCATAAAGGGAATTGAAAGTGGTGTCGGGTAGTTTTCGTTCGTATCAGTATTCTTTAGGTATCCCATAAAGGGAATTGAAAGTTTAAAACTTTAAAGAAATTTACAAGTTCCTTATCAATGTATCCCATAAAGGGAATTGAAAGTGAATTATGAGCTATAAAGCATAAATCTATAAAAAAATCCAGGTATCCCATAAAGGGAATTGAAAGATAGACAGCCTTTAATTACAGCTAATGTTTCTACTCTTGTATCCCATAAAGGGAATTGAAAGTTAACGTAATAAATTAATTTAACAAGCTTTACATCATTGGTATCCCATAAAGGGAATTGAAAGTTTACCACTTTAGCACATATCTAAGCAAATTTACTAGTATCCCATAAAGGGAATTGAAAGTGTTAATAAAAAAGACTGAAGGATTAAAGCTTGACTTAAATGTATCCCATAAAGGGAATTGAAAGAATATATTGAGTTAAACTCAACAAATTCACCAACTAATTTAGCTTGTATCCCATAAAGGGAATTGAAAGTAATAATATTCAACAATCCCGAAAGTTTTAAATCATACGTATCCCATAAAGGGAATTGAAAGCCAAACTGGTCAACAACTCTTAAACTCATGCTTGAAGGTAAGTATCCCATAAAGGGAATTGAAAGTAATTAAATTTAATAATCTTCTCGCTGCATTATTAAGTATCCCATAAAGGGAATTGAAAGTTTAAACAAAAATGGAATTTTCATTTTACGCACAGATAAGTATCCCATAAAGGGAATTGAAAGGGAAATTTAAGAGGTATAGCCATTTTTCTTTTAAGAAATAAGTATCCCATAAAGGGAATTGAAAGTTGATTATTATACCATTTAACTAGCTTCATAATTAAAGTATCCCATAAAGGGAATTGAAAGGCATAAAATTGGTTATATCTATTGTATCAGCAGTCGTTGAGTATCCCATAAAGGGAATTGAAAGAATAACTCAACCTCCTCCAGAAGGCGGAGGCGGTGATTTGTATCCCATAAAGGGAATTGAAAGTTTCCTCTGGGATAGCTTAGATATGCTAAACAGTATGTATCCCATAAAGGGAATTGAAAGAGTAATTATTTTAGAGCATTATGGTATATGAATAATTCACTGAGTATCCCATAAAGGGAATTGAAAGGAAAATACTTCATCAACACCATTACGAATAACTTGGTATCCCATAAAGGGAATTGAAAGATTGTTGGTGTTGTTTGTATTGCTTGTATGCTAACATCAGGTATCCCATAAAGGGAATTGAAAGTGATCAGAAAAACGGTGTTAAGGGGTGATAGTATGAGCGGTATCCCATAAAGGGAATTGAAAGTAAACAAAATGTGGGCCGTATTTTCTAAGCATAATTCACATGTATCCCATAAAGGGAATTGAAAGTATTATGATGGCCGGCACCCGGCCGTCTTTTTTATTTTGTATCCCATAAAGGGAATTGAAAGTACTATTGTTAACCTTAATGACATTGCTACTCATTTCTCCTGTATCCCATAAAGGGAATTGAAAGTTGTAAAGTTAACATTAGGAAACCACCAGATAGAGACAAAGTATCCCATAAAGGGAATTGAAAGATCATTGAATTTGAATTTTTGCTTGTATTAATGAGTTTGTATCCCATAAAGGGAATTGAAAGTAATACAGGTTGCGTTGAAAAACCAATAATAATTTTGTCAGTATCCCATAAAGGGAATTGAAAGATGTTTATCTCATTATATTGATTTGCTTTTGCATCACACGTATCCCATAAAGGGAATTGAAAGTTTTTTGCTTTTAATTAGCTTTCAAATAACCTTATTGGATAGTATCCCATAAAGGGAATTGAAAGCCAAAAGGTTAAGAAGAATCGGAGCTAGAGCAAAAGCGGTATCCCATAAAGGGAATTGAAAGTTATCGTAAATCCATGCATCATTTATTTCAAAGTTTAGGTATCCCATAAAGGGAATTGAAAGATGATAAAGATGATAATGTTCTTTTAGCATTAAAAAAGTATCCCATAAAGGGAATTGAAAGTTATTAGACCCAGACCCAGAACCAGGGAGAAGGAGAAAAGTATCCCATAAAGGGAATTGAAAGTAACATGCATGATTGCGGTATCAAAAGCTTTTCCACTACTGTATCCCATAAAGGGAATTGAAAGTAACACCCACTTACCTTCGGCTTCCTTTTTGAATTTTGTATCCCATAAAGGGAATTGAAAGTGATAAAATTATATTTTGAGAAATAAGAACAAACTCAGCATGGTCCGTATCCCATAAAGGGAATTGAAAGGAAGTTTTGAAGTAAATCAAGCAGTAATGAATCGGCTGAAGTATCCCATAAAGGGAATTGAAAGTAATTGGTCTGTTGATATTCTTAAAGTAGAAGAATAAATGTATCCCATAAAGGGAATTGAAAGTAGTAATATTGCTTTTCTTGTACTGTTTAATATTTTTTCAGTATCCCATAAAGGGAATTGAAAGTTACTGTTAATACTTTCAAGATATTTTATTATGGCATCAAGGTATCCCATAAAGGGAATTGAAAGTAGTATTAATAGTATAAATGCAACAAAGCCTAATATACCAATGTATCCCATAAAGGGAATTGAAAGTAAAACCTTATTACCAATCATGAGTATGGAAAATAAAACTGGTATCCCATAAAGGGAATTGAAAGCAAAATTATTAAAGATAGAAAATGATTTAATTGAGCAGGTATCCCATAAAGGGAATTGAAAGTCGTCAATCATGTTAAATCACCTTTGACAATGATGGTATCCCATAAAGGGAATTGAAAGTACCAATAAATGACCAAATCTTGCGCTCATGTTAATAAATTAGTATCCCATAAAGGGAATTGAAAGCTGTAAATTATAAAAGAAATAAAGGGAGGTGTTGCAGTAGTATCCCATAAAGGGAATTGAAAGTTATGGTCTTGTAAATATTCTTTTAGAATAATTATTAGTATCCCATAAAGGGAATTGAAAGTAAGTCTACGAGCTGCAATTAATCTCTTTTCTCTATCAAGTATCCCATAAAGGGAATTGAAAGATAATAAAATTATTTTCTTTTAGAAAATCGTATAATGTCAGTATCCCATAAAGGGAATTGAAAGGGACAAATCCAAATAACCTCATTATTCCATGAAAGCATAGTATCCCATAAAGGGAATTGAAAGTACTAACCCAGCTTCACAAGAAGCTAGCGGATTTGAGGGTGCAGTATCCCATAAAGGGAATTGAAAGAAAAAACCCAAAAAACCTAGACTGAGATGGGAAGAAATAAGGTATCCCATAAAGGGAATTGAAAGTTTACAAATTCAAAAATTCCTATTTTAGCAGGGTCATGTATCCCATAAAGGGAATTGAAAGTTTTTCTGAGATTTTCCAGTAATAAGTGACTTATTACTGGGTATCCCATAAAGGGAATTGAAAGCTCCTCCCCTCCCCTGGTATGCAATTTTACTGTTTCGGTATCCCATAAAGGGAATTGAAAGACCAGGAAAAACTGGATCTAAAAAATATTATTAGCACACAGTATCCCATAAAGGGAATTGAAAGCACTTAACTGGCTGGTATCAATCAATTGATAGTGCTACTCTGTATCCCATAAAGGGAATTGAAAGTAATTCTATTCTCGGCTTTATCAATTCTCTTTATTACATGTATCCCATAAAGGGAATTGAAAGTGTATTGCTTGTTTGCCACTAACTTCAGGAGAAGCGGGTATCCCATAAAGGGAATTGAAAGTTTATCTTCCGCCTCTTTTTTAAATTTTGCTTCTTTTAATGGTATCCCATAAAGGGAATTGAAAGTTCTTTTTAGCTAATGTTGATAATCCTAATAAACCTATGTATCCCATAAAGGGAATTGAAAGTTTTCGGGCAAATAGACACTATATCCAAATTGCCTCAAGTATCCCATAAAGGGAATTGAAAGTTTATTGGTAAGAATGTTTTTGAAGCATATAGCCCCGCGTATCCCATAAAGGGAATTGAAAGTTTATTTCATTTCTAGTATTGTTTATTATATTGCTAGCTTTTAAGTATCCCATAAAGGGAATTGAAAGATAAGCAGTATAATAATTACGTAAGGCAATTATGGAAAGTATCCCATAAAGGGAATTGAAAGATTTCCCATTCTAAAACTTTCCCCAGTCCGCTGGTTATTTTGTATCCCATAAAGGGAATTGAAAGAGAAGCCTATATAAAAGGTATATCTGCTGTAACAGGTCTGTATCCCATAAAGGGAATTGAAAGTTAAGTGCGAAGGAAAGGTATACAGATGCTTTTTAGTATCCCATAAAGGGAATTGAAAGAAAGAGGAAATAATATGACTCAAAGTATAGTTCAAGTTAGTATCCCATAAAGGGAATTGAAAGGCTTTAGTTCCACTTGGAAGTGATACTATGGTATTTCCACCGTATCCCATAAAGGGAATTGAAAGATGTCTATAAATACAATCTCAAGTTGCCATAAAGAGACAGTATCCCATAAAGGGAATTGAAAGCATTGTGCATTGATAGAAGACATACTCAGCGTTTAAGTAGTATCCCATAAAGGGAATTGAAAGTATTAGATTATTAGAGGTATGATAGAGCAATTAATTGTATCCCATAAAGGGAATTGAAAGTTAGTAGGTGTAATTTTTTCATCTTCTTCAACCTCGTATCCCATAAAGGGAATTGAAAGTTCTCTTTCTCCGCCATTCATCCAATTATCCCATCATTGCAGTATCCCATAAAGGGAATTGAAAGTTATTAATTAAACTAAGTAAATCCTTTTTTATTTGTAAGTATCCCATAAAGGGAATTGAAAGTAGTAGGTTGATTTACGATAGTTTCAAGATGATGTTTGTATCCCATAAAGGGAATTGAAAGAAAAGAACGAAACGATGCTTGCCTGGAGATATATTATATGTATCCCATAAAGGGAATTGAAAGAATTATTTTGCTAGGTGATCATCTGTTAGAAGTTAAATTGTATCCCATAAAGGGAATTGAAAGAATTGTATAACAAAATGATACCAAACATTTAAATCTCGTATCCCATAAAGGGAATTGAAAGTATAGTATAAACATATGGGAAGACCAACCTAAGAGGAGTATCCCATAAAGGGAATTGAAAGCTGTTTCAGGGTGAAACAGTTCCCGAATGATTTAACTGTGTATCCCATAAAGGGAATTGAAAGAGAGAAATTGTAATTCCTTATGATTTAATGGAAAATGAAGTATCCCATAAAGGGAATTGAAAGTAAACCTTCTTGCTACTTCGGGATTTTTGTTCTTGTTGTATCCCATAAAGGGAATTGAAAGATCATTATACCAGTATGCTGTATAATAAATATCAGAAGTATCCCATAAAGGGAATTGAAAGTTCTTCATTCAAATATACTACTTTTCTTAGCTTTGAGTATCCCATAAAGGGAATTGAAAGACACTTATACCTCTAACCAAAGCAGTACTAGGTATAAGTATCCCATAAAGGGAATTGAAAGTTTTCTTTATTCTTTTTGGGTCAGAAGCATATGCAACATGTATCCCATAAAGGGAATTGAAAGTCTTTTTCTTCATTTTCAAAGAATATTTTTTGTTTCGTGGTATCCCATAAAGGGAATTGAAAGATTTGAAAGATGCAAAATTAGTTCTTGTTGAATATGATGTATCCCATAAAGGGAATTGAAAGATTTAGTTTAGGAAAGTTTGGAAGAAAGAATGGACAACCGTATCCCATAAAGGGAATTGAAAGGTATGAACTGGACTAGTTGGACTAAATTCTTTTATAAGTATGTATCCCATAAAGGGAATTGAAAGCTATCAGCATCTGTTTTATCAGGCATTGCACGAATAGTATGTATCCCATAAAGGGAATTGAAAGGATGATGGCATTTGTATTCGTATTCGTCCCAAAATTCGTATCCCATAAAGGGAATTGAAATAAATATGCTTCAAATTTCATACCTGTATTTATTAAATTGTATCCCATAAAGGGAATTGAAATTTCTTCAATAAGTTCTATTGTGTCACTATTTTCATTATATGTATCCCATAAAGGGAATTGAAAGATGATTGCTCAACAACTATTTTGGCTGGCCAGCGTTTCGGAAAAACTAGTTCTTGGTTTTAGTCTAAAACTCATAAGAGATTGAAAGCTTTTAATGAATACTTCAGCATCAAATACTAGTATGCTAAAACTCGTAAAAGGACACATTTTTCTTTCATTCCCAAAATTCATACGAGGCTTCATAGGAAGTTCGCAAAAAAAATGCAGAAAATTTAAATCAAAAAAAGGCTTAATTTTCTAGTATCTTATTCTTTATAATTTCAACATCTTCATTCCTCAGCTCCAAAACTTTACCATAATAATAAGCAAGATATATCTTTCCATACTCTTTAATAACATGAACGAACTGTTTTTGCAATCCAGCATGGGCAATCATTATCCTTTTATCTACTTTCTCAACTTCCTTTTCTTCTTTGTATAGTTCCTCAAGTATTCCTTTAAAATGATCTTCATCCTTAAGCTTTTCTTTTATTTTACTTATTTCATGTTTTATTAAATATTCATACGAAGGAATAACAAGCTTATATAAACTAGCTAGATTTTCAATTGCATCAAGCTCAAAACCCTTTCCTTCATATAGCTTTGCAATTCCTTTAACATAATTAACAATTTCATTAGCAAGAATTAATAGAAAAGTTTTTCCTGGGTCTATAAAAATCTCGGAAGAAAAAATATTATTCTCATATTTAACGGAATCTAAGAATATTGTTGCTAAATTATTTAGCACTTCTTCCAAATTTAAATTAAATGAATTGCATAAATAAGATAATGCCAAAGGATAAGGATATTCTAAGCTTTTTAGCAACCTTTCAACTTCTCCTTTTCTTGCATTAATTTCATCAAAGATTTTAGCTAATTCATTAAAGTCTTTACCTCTTTTAATAAGGGATTGCTTAGATGCCAAAAACTCTATTAAATTATCAGCTATAGTTTGTATCTTTCTTTCTGAAGTTAAGTTTATATTTAGCAATTCATCTTTCTTGTAAGGATCAGAATTATATGCTTCAAATCTAATTTGGCTAACGTTATTTCTTAAAGCTCGAATAAGCATTATTTGTGCAATTTGCAAAGCTGCAATATAGCTAACTGCAGGTAAATAATTAATTCCGTGTGTTAAATCAACAATTATTCTGTCATAAAAGTCATTTTTCACCTTGTTATAAAGCTGAATTAAAAGCAGAGAAGAAATTGTAGCAGGCTCAAATTTAAACATGTAATTTTTTCCAGGTTTGCCTAAAGCAGGCAATATTATGAAGTCCTTTTTTATATTATATTCTTGATAAGTTTCTTGAAAAATCCTTTCAATAAACTCTCTAAGAGCCCTTTCTGATACTTCTTGCAATTCTTTATAGCTATTTACAGGACTCACATTGCTTAAAATTTCCTTCATAATTTTCATGCATTTGCTTTCTTCCTTTTTTTCTTTTATTTCAGTATCAACAATGCTTGATAAACCTATAATTATTGCATGGTCAGCATCATGAGCCAAAAAAGAAATACAACTATCAATTTTCTTTATTTAGTTTATACCTAGCTTCCTTATAACTTGTAGGATCTCCTATAGGAGCTATTAAAAGAGTTTTGCTCACGAGCTTCTTATTTCCAATATCTTCCTTAACCAAGTACTTGTTCTAATCATGAAATCAGAAGTCCATTCTAATATTTTATTATTCAGCAGATATTCGAAGTAATCATATCCTTTGTTAAATTTCTTCTTTAAAATTTCTAAAACATCATTTTGATGCTTAGGTTCTTTGAATTCCTCAGCTATTTTTAAATATTCATCAGGAACTTGCAAAGGCAACAAAGGCAAAGTTACTATATTTCTAAAGCTTTCATGTATGTAATAAACAGTAGGAGACTTTGAAGAGCATAAAGAAGCTGCAATAACAAAGAAAGTAGTTTCTGGCTTGAATCCTGCTGTAGCTGAGATAAAAATATCGTAGCCTTGCTTTGATTTGTTAACAATTATTCTAACTACCTTATCCAATATTTCCAATAAACCAGATTCGAAATCTTTAAGAGCACTTATTCCCTTTATTCTAATTGGTTCACTAACCATTCTAAAGCCTTTTTCCTGCAAGTATTCATAAACAAGTTGTGCACAAAGTCTATTATTAGCAGTATCCGTGCAGTAGAGAGCAATTTCTATTGATTCCTTAGGCTGATTTTGTTGTTCAATGAAGCTCAAAAAGGAATTTAGCTCAGCTGAAGCAAATTTTGGATCCTTTCTAACGAATTCATAAAGAGTTTCATGAACTTCATTTCCCCTTGATATATAAGCTTCAATTTTCTCTTGTTTTGGATCATCAGGGTTTAATTTAGACCAATCTCTCATTTCATAGCTTTCAAAAACTTTTTTATATTTTTCGTTTTTAGAAGCTTCAGTTGAAAAGTTTGCTAAAATTGAAGTACCAGTTGAAATTACGTGGAAATTCTTCATGATTAAATAACTCTTTAACGGCTTAAATTTTTAAATTAGAACATGAAACTAAAAAACTAGAAAATTTAGATTTCAATTTTTGGAAAAATTCTTATCTTTCTATAAATTCTCAAAGTCAATTGTTATTCATATTTTTGAAACAATAATTTAAAAATTTTTAAAACATATACATTGTAGTATGCATGGCTTTTCTTCTCATCGAATGATGATCATGAATTTTAATTCTTATTATATAACTAAACATAAAATTTTAAACCTTTGCATAAATGTCCGCCTATAATACCTATCTTAATAGATTAGAGGAAATTTTAATAAATGAAAGGAATAAAGTAGTCGAAGAATTGTTGGAAAGTCGTGATGTTTACAGTGCTAGGATAATCAACAAATCTGGATTAATTCTAGATCTTGAAGCCATGAAGGATGTGCCTTTTGTTGAAGGTGATATCATTGGATACAGATTTAGAGATTCTGTGTATGTGTTGGGTAATATAATATATAAGGAAGACAGATATTTGACAGTCCATCTCATAGAACCCGGTATCCGGATACCTGATAAAGTATTGGACATTTTAGAAGCCGAACTGCTCCTTTCCTATGATGTTCAACTGGATCTAATTGAAAAGATCAGGAAAAATGAGGTGCCAGTAAAATTAATTGAAATTTTCTTCAATAATATAACCCTTCCTAAGCTTGAAATACATCATAAGCTAGAAGATAAAAGAAGCTTAAATGGAAAATTTGAACTTGATGAATACCAAGCAAGAGCTGTTGAAGCAATTCTTTCCCTTAAGGAAAATGATCTCTTGCTTATAATTGGTCCTCCTGGAACTGGAAAAACTGAAGTAATAAAAAAAGCTACATATGAAATGATTAAAAGAGGAGAGCGTGTTCTTATTACCTCTCATACAAATAGGGCTGTGGATAACGCAATAGAAGGTCTTCCCATAGAATTAACGTTAAGAATAGGAAGGCCAGAGAAGATTCTTCCAAGCGTTCAAGCTTATCTATTAGGTAGCAAAATGAGAAGTGAAGTTTTAGAAAAAATAAACAGTGAAATAAAGAGATTAGCTGAACAAAAAATTAAACTAATTAATGAAATAAAGAAGTCTATCGATTTTTTAAAAGGATTAAAAACCTTACCTCCTAAAGATAAAAAGGAAAAAATAATAAAATTATGGGATGAGGCAAAGAAAAATTTACGTGAAATAAACGATAAAATAAACAAACTTTTAATTGAAAAACACAAACAAGTAAAATACATTCAAGATAAGCTTATAAAAAATGCTAAAGTAATTGCTTCAACTCTGGTTAAAACTTCTTTAGAACCTTTAATAGATCAAACGTTTGATATCGTTATAATAGATGAAAGTAGCCAGTGTTCAATATTATTAGCAATGCTGGGAATGATTAAAGCAAAAAAGTGGGTTTTGATCGGAGATCATAAGCAACTACTACCAATCTTTAGAACGATAAGGGATGAAAAAGAGCAAGAAGAATTAAGTGCTTTTGTTCATTTATTAAAAAAGTATGAATATAATGAAGGCAGAGTTCTGTGGCTAAAAAAACATTACAGAAGCAACGAGAATATAATAAGGCTAGCAAGCATGCTTTTTTATGAAAATAAGATCGAGCCTGCTGATATTTGTAAAGCTTATAAATTAAATCTTCCCAATAAACCAAGATTAAATGAAATACTTGATCCTGAGAAACCTGTTGTATTCTTGAACTGTAAGGGCTGGCAGGAAAAGGAAGGAAAATCAGTTTATAATAAAGCAGAAATTGAGTATTGTAAAAGAATAGTTGAAGATTTAAAGGAAGCAGGATTTTCTTTAGAAAAAATAGGTATAATAACGCCTTATAGAGCTCAAAACAAGTATTTGCGCTTGGAAATTAAGGAAAAGGGTATTGAAATTGATACTGTTGATGCATTTCAGGGAAGAGAAAAGGATATTATAATTTTTAGTATTACCGCTACAGATGACTTCAAATTCGTAGCCAATAAGCATAGGCTTAATGTGGCAATAACTAGAGCGAGGAGGAAGCTTATATTCGTTGGAAATCTTGATAGGATAAAAGTTGCTGGAGATGAGATTCTTCTTCAAATTGTGAAATATATTTCAAATATGAATGGAATTGTAAATATCAAATAAAAATTCTTAAAATGAATTTGGAAAAGAATGAAGTTTTAGCATAATCAACTAAAATTCTACTACCAAACAAAGGTTATTCAAAGACTTTTAATTATTTCATGCATATGAAACTAAAAATTAACTAAAATTTAGCTTGAAAAAGTAACTTTAAGAAAGATTCTTAGAATTTTTCAAAATATTGAAAAAAATTCATTCTTTTATAAAAATTTCAAAGTTGATTTTATTCATATTTTTGAAGCAATATTTTTAAATATATAAAACGTTATAATAATATGCTTGGTAAATATTCTTTACATGATATTCTCTTAATTACAGCGATAACAAATTTGCATGTAGGAACTGGAAGGGGAGGAGAAATTGTAGATTTACCAATTCAAAGAGATAGCTATGGCTTTCCTACAATTTATTCTTCAAGCTTAAAAGGAGCTATAAAAAGTTATATTTATAGTAAGGATGGCCAATTTGCCGAAATATTGTTTGGACCCGATGAAAGTGGTGAGTTCGCTTCGCCTGTAGCTTTAACTGATGCTTATTTATTAGCCTTTCCTGCAAGAAGTTTAAAAGGTGTTTATTGTTATCTTACTTGCCCTTTACTTTTAAAGAGATTTAAAGAATATGCAGATATGGTCGGGTACAAATTAGATAATGATGTTAAAAGTTTGATAGAAGAAGGGAAATATAATATCTGTGATGATCTTACTAATATATCAATAAGTAGCAATGATAAGAAAGTAGTTGTAATAAATGAAGAGCTAGTTTTGGAGAACTTAAACGAGGATAAAAAAATTAATAAGCTTAAAAACATTTTGGGTTTAGATAAAGAATTAATATTAATTAAAGATGAAGATGCTCTACAACAAGTTGAAAGATCTTTGATAAGATTGACAAGAGTTAAATTAAATAGAAGTTCTAAAACTGTAGAAAGTGGTCCTTGGACGGAAGAATACGTTCCTTCCAAAACAGTTTTCTTTTCAACCTTTCATTATTCTAAATTGTCACATTCTATTTTAAAAAAGTATGAGAAGATAATTGGAGATAAAATTAAAAATAAAGATAAAATGGAAGAAGAAATAAGAGATTATTTAAAAAATAAGTTAGAATTTTTGATAATAGGAGGTCATGAGACTATTGGTAGTGGAATAGTAAAAATTCATATAATTTCTTCCTCACAAACACAAGAAGGTGGCATTTCATCTAAACAACCATGAGTAAAAAAAGTCTTGAGTCTGTTAATAACGCGATTGATTTATTCGATACAGTTTATGAAAAAATTTTTAAAGAATTCAAAGCAGAAAAAGTACCTTCAATTGAAACCTCTTTAAGACAAAGAAGTAGAGAAATGCCTTCTTTAATTCAGGAAATAGGAATAGTAGGTGCTTTAAGTTATTGTTTTGCAAAGGGAAATAAGTATTATCCTGAATTAATAAATATATTAGAAAGTAAGGATAAATCCAGAGAACAAGAAACTAAAGATGTTTTAAGTAAAATCAAAAAGGAGCCAGATGCAGGATATTCGGTGTATTTATATATTTTACTTAAAGCAATTGACAATACTAAGCTCTTACAAATAAATGTTAAAGATCCATATTCTGCAATTAAAAATTTGAGTCAAAATCTTGATAAAGCAAGAATTATCGAACGAGCTATTATGCCCTATTTATTGCAGATTAAGCGACTATGTGAAGGTATGTTAAGAGCTAAAGAATGAGCTTCTCTAACATTCAAGAAAGATTGTTGGATAAAAATAAAATACTAGACGTTGAGTTAATATTGATATCTCCTGCGAGGATTGGAGGGTATCTGGGAAGACCTCACAGTCCCTCCTTAAAAATTTTAGAGACCATAAGAATATCTGAAATTAAAGGTGTTTGGAGGTGGTGGACTAGAATACTTACTGCAACAGCATTACATGGAAGAGGATATATCATCAACGATTATAATAAACTAGATGAGTTGATATCACTAATTCTTGGTGGGGAAAGAGCTTCTTCTTTATTTGATATAAGTTTAAAGCTAAACCGTATTAATAAAGAGCAGTATGATAAAGTTAAGGAAATTCCAAGAATTAAACTTTTAAGTAAGCTAAAAAGTGAAGAACGTAGAAAATATAAGGATAGAGATATCCCAAATTTGGAAATTTTGCTATCTCCCGATACCGAATTTGAAATATCTATACTTCTTAGATCAAGAGAGATAGAAAAGGATGTCTTCATAAATGATGATGTTATTTCCTTTGTACTATACTCTTTTGTTATTGCTTTATTGTTCAGTGGGGTAGGTTCAATTCTGACAAGAGGGTTCGGAAAGGTTAAAATAAATATTACGAAAAGTTATATAGTAAATTTAAAAACAGATTTGGAAAATATATATAATTCATTAAATGAAGATGAATTAAATAAAAATTTAAACAATATAATTAATAAATCTATCAATTATGCTAATAACTACATAAACTTTTTAGAAAATACTAAAGGAGGAAAAATTATATTAAATAAAATCATTAGAGAATCAGCAATTCCAGCAATAAAACAAACTAGAATACCTATCTTAGGTAGTAATCATTTTAAATTCAAGATATTAAAAGTCCCTCCAAATAAAAGGATTGAAGAAATATTAAAATGTATAGGCAAATCCACACTTAAACTTGAGTGGAAATGGTATGATTATTATGGAGTTACTACGGAACAAAAACCATTTACAAAAAGAGATTATGATCGGATGACTGAAGAGAGGGAAAAAATATATGGAGATAATTATTATAGCGGTATCTTCCATACATGGATGTTAGGAATGCCTAGAAAAGGTATTGATCCTGATACTTATAAAACAACAGGTTATGAGGGTATCGAGAGAAGAATTTCAAATATTGCATTTACAATAATTAAAACATCCAATAATGTATATTACATTGTAGAATATGGATTTCTAACGTATGATTGGACTGATCAAATTAGCAATCTAAAATATTATTATGATAAAGGAGAGCGCGAAAAATATGTGGTAAATATATTAAATGAAGATGGTATTTTAGATCCTACGTTAAAAAGTGAAAACAGAATTAAAAAACCAGCCAACATACAGGATGTTTTTAATACAACATTTAACACTTGTTTTGAAGTGTTGAAAACATGCCTTGAAGGTAAAAAATGAAGATTGAATTCTATACTCCTGAAAATATAATCTTTAAAGAAGAAATAAATGAACAAACCTTAATTAATATATTTTCTTTTGGAATAATTCAGGGTTCCGCCATCTTGAATTCAAAACATGAAGAGACTAAATCGAAAAAAGCGAGTTTTGAAGAAAAAGAGAGGGAATTTTTGGAATTTTTGATTAAAAATTCAGCAAATTACTTTAAACTTAAGAAAACTGAGATACAACAATATTTAAGCGAGTTAAAGCAATCCCTTATGAAATATTTAGGTGAAAAAGGTATAGTTAGAGAAATTCAAATGAAATTAACTTACAGAGGTTCTTTTGGTGTCAGTTCAACTTTCGGTCAAATTCCTTTTGAAGTAGGCCTTTACATTCATCCTTATTTCAATGTGCCTTACATTCCTGCTTCAAGTATAAAAGGTGCTATAAGAAATGCTTATCATTACTACTTGGTTAATCATGAAAATAAAAACTCTAATGAAGCAGAAGATGAATGTAAGAGATTATTCGGTGATAGCAACTTTGCAGGCTTAGTAGGATTTACGGATGCTTTTCCTATTCAAGAAGGAGAAAACGGTTATATTTTGTACCCTGATATCATTAATCCTCATTATAAAGATGCAAGGAATGAAATGGAAGTTGAACCTAAACCAATAGTCTTTTTGACAGTTGCGCCTGGTACCATTTTCAAATTTTACATGTATGTAATTAAAGAGAGAGATAAAGAAAAAAGAAAGATTGAAATCGGTGCAAAAAAGGATTTAGTAGATAAGCCTATTCCTGATATTGAAAATCTAGGTAAATTAGACTTAGCTTTGTTATACGGCTTATCTATGGGTATAGGAGCCAAGACTGCTTTAGGTTATTCACAATTCGTGGTGGTAACCTATGAGTAAGGAAGATCTTTGGCTATATAAAACAGCAGCGTTACTGCATGATCCTCCAGATAAAGCTTGGGTAATATCAGGTAAGATTACAGTTCCAGAAGTTTTAAGAAAACATGATAAATCGATTAAGGCACATGAAGATAGAGCATGGCAACTTGGAGATAAAATTCTAAAAGAAATCAATCTAAATAAAGCGGTTTCAGATTACAAAACATATTTCTTCTCAATAAAAATAACACATGCTGATATTTTCGCTGCAGGTGTAGATAGACAATTATTATACTCGGTTATTCCTGAAGAAAAAATACATGAACTTGTAAAATCATGGAGGTTTAAAAACATATTTGATCCTTCTAAAGAGATTCAAGAAAAGATAGATGAGCTTATTCCTTCCGAGAACGATTTAAACGATTTCATAAAAGATTTAAACGATATTCTAAAAGAAGTAAAGAATTCTAAATATGCATACTTTACTTTATATGCTCTTTATGAACTTATATGGATATATCATAACTTACCTATCAGTCCATCAGATACCAGAATGCCTACGCACTCAGTTTTTGATCATAATTATGCAACAGCAACAGCAATAAACTTCTTTATAGCATCGCAAAGCGAAATGCCTGAAGGTTTAGTAATCACGATCGATATACCTGGAGTTCAAGAATATATAAGTGCTTCAAGAAAATTGAGAGATCTAAGAATATCAAGCTATTTAGTTTCTTTAATAGCATGGAAAACTGTTGAAGAATTTGTTAACCTATATGGACCGGATATTTTAATAATTCCTACAGCAAGATTTAATCCTTTCTTCTATACTTATCTTTTAGGAATTCTTAATAAAGAAATTAAAGATACAAAAAAGCTTAAAGACATTTTCAAATTCATGAAACTAAAGATAAATATAGCTGGTGAACCGAGCGAAATAGAAATACTAAGCGAAGATATGTTTCCAAGATTCAGCGTGATACCTCCAACGATTACTTTTGTTTTACCCCCAATACAATATTTAGAAAAAGACGAAGAATTTATCCAATTAATGAAAGAACATGGAATTAATGAATTGAACAAAGAGAAATTAAAGGAACTTGTTAGAAGGATATTTGAAAAAATATGGTTAAGAATATATGAAATTGTAAAAGAAAGTGCAAATAAAATAAATAATGAAAGATTCAGATTAATTAAAAATATAATAAATAATTTAAATAGTATAAAAGATAAATATAATTTTGAAAAACCACCATTTGACTTGAGAATTATAATAATCGATATTAAAGATGATATAACAAGTAAAGGTATTTCTGATTATTTAAAAATATATGAAACAATTTTTGATAAAATAAACATAGAATTATCAAAATTTAAACATTTAAAAGTTGATCCATTCATTAAAACAAATCTAACAGAATTAACTACAAAAATATATAAAGAAGAAGATGAATACAAAAATCTTTTACCTTCAGACAGAGCTTTTGATTATTGTACTGTATGCGGAAGGCTACCAGCCGTATTAAATGTTTCAGATAAGAAAGTTGTCATGTATAACTTACCAGAACCGGAAAGTAAATTAGATGAAATTTTTGAACCTTATTTTGCTGAAAATGAAAAATTCTGTCCCTATTGCTTAATAAAAAGGGTTATTACCATTCCTATAGAATTAGATAAAGAAAGGACAATATTTGAAAGCATATTAAATGAATTTTTCAACAAATTAGACTTTAAATTTGATATACGTGTTCCTTCATTGGCAGATATTTCAACATATGAATTTAAAGAAAAGATTTTAGATGCAATACCTGATAGGATTCCCTTAAGTGAAATAAATAAAATCGAGGAAATAGTAGGCGAGGACATAAAGACGGAGGAAATTGAAAAAATTAGATTTAAGCCTATTCATTATGCATGGAAATATCCAGAGAAAACTTCAGATAAGCTTAACAGGAAAATTGCCGATGAAAGAACCAAAGCTATTCTGGAAACTGTTTTCCTAAGAAAAGAATCAGAAATGATTTTCCTGAAAAACAATGAAAGAAAGAGAAAATGGTCAAACTTTGCAAAAGATTATGGAATCAACATATCGCCAGGAACATATTATGTCTTAATTAGGAGCGATGCAGATAATATGGGTAAAATAGTTTCAGGAGAAGCATTCTTACCTTTGTCTTTAGACCTAAATTATGATGAAATAGAAAAAATTAGAAAAGATTGCTTAAAAGAATATTTGAAAAAATCTTATAACTTACAAAATATAATTAGTGAGAGAGAATTAGAAAATAAACTTGCCACGTTAATTAATAGCATGAATATTAATTCTGTTATCAGCTTTTCATATCATTCTTCTGTGAGCAAATCTCTTATGATAAATTCTTTAATAGATAATGCAATTGTTGAAAAATTTGACGGCTTCACAATATATGCAGGAGGGGATGACCTTTTAGTGATATCTCCTGTATCTCAAGCTTTAGAAATAGTAAATCTCACAAGCAAGAGCTTCCAAAATGGAAACCATAATGGATTTTATCAAATTGGTACTAATTACTTCATTCCTGCTTTATTAACAGGAAGAAGCTATGTTATGTATATTGCTCATTATATGTATCCTATGTATGCAATAATAAATAGTTCAAATAGATACTTGGATGAATTTTCTAAGGAAAGTAAATGGAGCATTTCAGGAAAAGAATATCAAAGTAAGTGTGGCAGAAGCTCTTCTTTAACTAAGAATTCTTTAACTTTAGTATATTCTCCAAGAGGTTCAGAAACTTATGCTGTATTACCATTATACATGTTAGATAAATTAAGAATGGATAAGCAAAGTGATAAATACGAAAATATATTAGATATTCTAAATGAAATTATTGAAGATTTAATAAATGAAAAATATTCTACTAGATTAATATATAGTTTAATCGAAAAAGAAAATCTAAAGACTTGGGATATATTAATGACAAAGAATAAGAACGATTTTTTAAAAGAAGATATAATTAAAAATGTAGTAGAACGTCATATGAAAATACCTAAAGAAGAAAAAGAAAATAAAATTAAAGCTTTTAACAACTATATTGACTTAATGAATAACATTCATATAAGTAAAGAAGGTTTGTTAGAAGAAAACGAAAAATGGCTTCTAATACAGTTGTTCAAAGCTGTTCGTGTGTATTGGGGAGGTCTAAGAGGAATATAGCATGCTAGCCAAATTTAAAATTTTAGGTTCAATGTTTTTCAGAGGACCAGGAGAATTTGATCCAAGCTCACGAGGCGTCTATTCAATGGGTAGAAGCTTCATATTACCAACCCCCTCGACCATTGCTGGAGTATTTGCAACATTATTCGGTTCCAACTTTTCACCTTCACAGGATTGGTTATCTGAATATAAAAATGCATTAGGTAACGTAACCATACGGGGGCCATTTGTACGAATCATTAGCAAAGGTAAAGAGAATTCCGGTATCTATCTTGATTTTAGCCTCAAAAATAAGCTAATTTCTTATAATGCATTAAAAGATTACGCGAATAAAATCAAAAGAGTTATTGCTGAAAATAACTATGCTGTTAAAGAGAAAATTTTAGATGAACTGGATGAAGAATTGAAGAATAAAACCGTTTCTCCCAAATTACAGGAAAGAATTGGTGTTGGATTAAAAGTAAGAAAAGAAAATATTAAAGTGGTGGATGAAGACAAAGGCTTGATTTACAGTGCTCAATATGTTGACTATTCTTTTGGAGATTATTTAATGGCTGAAATTTATTACGAGATAATAGGCGATTCGAATATAAAAGTTGGTTCATATAACGCTAAATTAGGAGGAGAAGGAAGAGTTTGCCAGTTAATAATTGAAGAAGGTGGTATAGAGAAGCTCTTAAAATTAGATGAAAAAGCAAATGTATTATATGTAGCTTCCCCAATATTTTACGATACAGGTAAAGATATTTTAGAGGTTATTAAAAATGAATTAAGTACAGAAATTGAAGTATATGGAAAAGTCACTTTATTAGGAGCAGGTTATAGCTTACTAAATAAAAAAAGAAAGCCAATTTATCAAGCTTTAATTCCTGGTTCTTTAATTTTCCTAAGTACTGAAAAGAATGGTTGGGAATTGTACAGAAGCGGATTAGGATTTGCAAAGGAAATAGGCTATGGCACAGTTATACCGCTTAATTTAAAAAATGGAATGTGAAGCTATTAGCTCCACAAAAATACTTATTGTTTCTGTTTGGGGCAATCCTAAAGAATGGCGATTAAGAAGATATAATATAGAACTGGATCCTGAAATCAAAGAGCTTTTTAAGTTCGTTAATTTAAGCGAAAAAGAAATTCAACCAATATATCAAGCAACAAAAGATTATCGGTCAACATTGGGAGCTTTAATGGAATGTTACAAAAATGCAAACTTTTTATTATTGGCTTCATCTACATTAGCAGATCTTCCAAAAAAGAATTATAAAGAGATTATAAATGACGCTAAAGAGGAAATAGAGAAATATTTAAAAGATCCGAATTATTGCATTGATGCCTCGAGAGTACGTGTAGCTATATTACCTGGAATAGGAAAATTTGAAGATAAAGTATTTAAAGGAACGGTAAATGGTTACAGACTCGCAGCATTCCTAGAGATACTAAAGTGTTTAAAAGAAACTAATCCCGAAATCCTTATTCTAGACTTGAGCCATGGATTAAACTATATGCCAGTTTATACAAGATTAGCTATCGAAGATGCAGTAATCTCTTATCTTGTATTAAACAAAGCAGATAATATATCAAGTGCAGAGTCTTCGGCTTTGAACCATTTTATAACCACTGAAAAAGATCCAAAATTAAAGCTAATAGTTTACAACTCTGAACCTGTACCTGCACGTTCACGAAAGGATTTATTGGCTGATAATATCACTGCCATTAACATTGTTGAAAATATATCAATAAGATACAACTTTGCTATTCAAGCTTTGTATACAAAAGTAGCTTCCTTAGGAATAAATCCAGTAATTCTAAAATCTACTTTTGGTGAAAGACCACCTGAATTAGAGCATTGGAAGAATTTATGGATGGGGTCTGTAAAATTTGCTAAAGCTGCTATCTACGGACTCGTTCTTCCCTTAGCTGAATATATAGAAAAATTAGCAAACATAGATGTGGAGAAAATGGAAAATGAAATAAGAAAATTTGTGTATTTAGATGAATCTGAAGAATTTGTAAAAATTAAGGATAAAGAAGTTAATTATTTATTCTCTCCTAATGTTAATTTAGGTTTGATTTTAACTATAGCTAAATTAGCAAAAAGATTAAGAGAAGAAAAAAGTCCTCTAATTCCTGAAGAGGGTTTTAATCTTGAATATTTGAAAAAATTAAGCAAAGTTATTTTGTATGGACCAGGGGAGAAAATAGCTTCAAGAGAAATTGATCAGATTGAACAAAGAGTTAAACTTGCAAGATCCACAAATCAGGATACCAAGAAATGGATATCTTATTCTGCATATATTCAATTTGGAGAGCAAAATATAGGACCTCTTATAAAACTTTATGAAAAAAGGGATAAATTAAAAGAAATTGAAAGAATTGTTTTAGAGAATGTTAAATCTCTTATTAAACCCCTTTCAGAGTATGAAACACCAGATAGAAAGACGACAAAACTTGATGACAGAAACTTTGTGGCTCATGCAGGATTTGAAAGAAATGTCACACTCATATTAGATAAAGAGGATAGAATATTTGTAAAATACAATGAAGATATGAGGGAAGAAATAGAAAATGCTTTAAAGAATTTATAAAATAAATTTTTAATAAATAACAACTTTTTTACTTCAGTTATTTAAGTTGTAGGAAAAATTAAAAATATAACACTCCTTTATTTTTTACAATTAATAGAATTTTCTGAAGATGAGAATATTATTTTAAAAAATTTAATGGAAATATATAATTATATAGAAAGTAAAAAAGAAATAACTTTAAATGATAATATAATATTTATAAAAAGATTAGAAATAAATAGATTATACTTAGGAAATTATCTTTTAACAATAGCATTATATTCTTCTTTAAAAGAATTTAAGGAAAATATAAATAAAGAAAAAACAAATTTTGAAATAATTTCTGAATATTTTCCTAAACTTTATAAAAGTAAGAAAACAGGTCTTGGTCTTAATGTAAGATTACTAAAGAGAGATTTAGAAGAAATAGAATGTGTGGTCGAAAGTGCAAAGAGTAAAGGAATTTCCTTAAAGGAATATGTTTTATTAAAAGATCTATATCAAAATAAAACCGAGGGAAAAAAATGCGATAAAAGAGGAGACCAAAAAAGGAACTTCTTTGCACACAGCGGTTTGGAGAAAACTTTAACTTATGTAAAGGTTAACGAAAGAGATAAGATAGAATTATTTTATTCGTTAAATAGTATAAAAAAGATTTTAAGCTGGATAAGAAATCCGGATGATTAAAATAATTCAAATTCTTATTTAAACAATCAAAGAATTGGAATCGTGTTGGTTAATGGATTAATGGCGGTTTTAGATATAACTAGAAGTATTGAAATAATATAATTAAATAATAGAGAAAGGCGAATTAAACTGTACTTGAAAATAATATACTTTTAATTCCCTTTATGGGATACAATCAGCAAATCGCCTCTAATTACTTAGGAATGTTTCTCTTTCAATTCCCTTTATGAGATACCAAGTTTCCATTGCAGTATGCCTATATTCATCACCAACTTTTTTCATAAATACTTATTTCATTACTTAATTTATATAAAAGAGAGAAAAGCTTACTTTTATACTTTCTTTTTATTCTTTATTGGATTCATATGTTTTAAGAAATTCTTCATTTCTTTAATTTTATCTTCTTTAACATTTATTTTAAAGTATAAGTTTTGAATTAATTTTTTGCATTGATTTAAAATTTACTTTGCAATATTAATAGATTTTACTAAGTATAGTTAGTAATATTATTCACTTTCTACTCAATTCCTTTATTTAACGCTTCTCTTATCATCTAAAAAATTCTACCGCAAGATACTTACAAATATCATTGGAGCGAATTCTTCTAGTATTTCTCTAAGCGAGATTATCATAAATAAACTTGAATAAAATCTACTAAACCTTTAGAACTCTTATTGAAATTTTCAACATTTTTGAATTTCAATGCTTCATTTTCCGGCAATTTCTTTAAAGCGTAAGCTAAAAGAAAATTTGGCTTATTTGAGTCTATTCCATATTCTCTTTCTTTATAATTTGGATCTTTTAATAAATTATTGCATCAAATTATTCAGCAAATCATATATACCTCTTATTTTTCAATTCCATCTTTTTTATATGAAATAATTTCTTAAATTCTTGCAATTTTTTATATTTCATTTTAATATCTTTTTATAAAAATATATCATGAATTTAACTAAATGGATTTACATAGCACTACCTGCCATACAATTACTTAAATCGACATTCCGCATTGAACTGACGCTACACGCTTTAGAGCCGTTGCTTGATATGGTACCCCATAGATACCTTAAATTACTAAGTCTAGCATCAATGGTGGAGTCCCTTGACTGTGATACGGCTAGGCTTGTGTTTGATGAATTGAATTACATATTGAACAAACACCATGATGAGGTTAAGAAACACGCCTAATCTCTCGTTCATGCTATGTTTGCCTGCTCAGAATTGTAAATACACTTAGAATGGTAAAAAAAGAGAAAATAAAATTACACTAAACCACCTTTTTTAACTTCCAAATTTTCAGCCACTTTTTTAACATTTGAGTATAAGGTGGAAAGTTACTCATTTTGTCGTAAAAAAATGGATAAAGTTCCCAAAGAAATTTTTTTACTTAAAACATAATACAACTCTCTTTCCGAGAATCTATAGCTTAGAATTTTTGCGAACTGTTGAACAACCATTTCTCTGTAACTCATAGTAAGTAAACAATTTTAAAGCATAATTTTTATCGATTTTATTTTTAGAATCCTACAATAAACTAAATTTTGAAACAACCTAGTTCTATAGATTCAGTGATCTTACTTTTGAATCCTTAATGAAATACATTATAATTTGAAGGATTGGAGGTAATCAGTAATTTTTGGAGGAAATAGGAGACATTTCAAGAGTAGTTAGAAATGCTAGGCATATCATTTGTTACTGTATGACAAGAAGAATATGAGAGAGAAGCCAAGCTAAAAAATCTTAACTTAAAAATTTTATAAAAATATATAATTATAGAAAATAACTTTGAATGACAAAAAGATTTAAAGGTTAAAAATAAATAGATGAATTAAAAAATTTTCTTTTAACTATAGCATATATTTTTCTTTAAAAGAATTTAAAGAAAATTTTGATATAATTTTGCATCAACTAAATGTGTAGAAATAAGCGTTATTTCCTCTTTTTAACTTGATTTATTTTCTCGATCGGCATAGGGGCTTTGAGTTCTTCAATGGTTTTCATTGATACTCTTATACATTCTTCTGGAGGTTCTAGTGGCTCAACATTTTTAAATGGCTCCGCATGCGCTCTTACCGTCATTTTACACCATATTTTATAATCTGAAAATTTGTTTATAAACTTTTAATCAATAGATTCAACAAATTAAGCAATAAGTCTGACAAAAATATTATTGTTATGATCATCTCTATAAGAATCAGGTAAATGTATATTTTACTTATCCTTTCAGAGTTTGAAGCTATAATCTCATCTTCAAAAAACCATGAAACCATTGCAATCAGCAAAACAAAGGCTCCAATCGCAAGTGTAATGATTATTGATACTTTATCAGAAACGCTTATAAAAGTGGAAAAGTAAGTTAATATTGTTCCTACTATAGCTAATAGACCAAATATTACTCCAAAATATAACCACATTCTTATATCATATCTGAGAGAAAAAGAATACCAAAATTTTCCTTTTATATTTTTTGAGCCTTCTATTAAAATCACCTTTTTCCCATCCTCATGTCTGACTGGATGAATAATTATGCCTTCCTTTATATCAAAATAGAATCTTTAATGTCCTGCCACCTAGTTGCTCTAATGATGTGGAGAGTATTTTGCTTTAATTCAAAATTAGCCATGTATCTATCGAAGAAAAGTCCTTTGTATTTCTTTATTCTTTCACGCTCAACCACACTGTACTTGAAAATAAAAGTTTTAATGCTATTTGGCTCGATTGTACTAGATTCAGGAAGTTTAATTACCCCATCTTCCATTTGAATGTCTAATCTCCTTCCTTCAACATCGTACACCTCAAGATCAGGATATGATGCATATGAAATTTCATATACTTTCGTATTAGTGAGATTCCTATAAGTTATTTCATGATGGACTTTAACTACAGGCGGTAATAGATGTTCAATCTCAAATTTCTCTTTAATTATTTCAACGTCAGTCATTTTAAGTTTAGATATCTTTATTACAAGATTGATAATATAAATTTAAAATTTTAGTTCTGCATCTTTACTGCATATTTGCTGACTGGTATTTAATTGTAAAACTTTTTTATAATAAAAAATGAGGAACTATTTGCTGGAGGTCATCAAAAGGATTTTAAAATTATGTTTTTATGATTTTAAAATTTATAAATTTATATTCTTTATAATACTAGAAAATTTTAATAAGGAATTTTTGAAAAATATTTTAATTCATAGAAAATTCTAAAAAGACTAAAATTAAACCTGGTTATATAACTACTTCCGGGTCAATACGCAGAATTCTTCCACTTGCAGATGCTACGCTTTATGGACTTGCAACTTGTATGGATCTTTATAGTTTAAATCCAGATGAAAAAAGAAAGCAAAGCGAAAGAATGAATAATCTTCTCGAAGTGCTTGATAATTCAGGAATTTTATGGTTCAATCAAATAATTCCTGCCATTTCTTGAAGAAGAATTCATAGCTAAGTTGACCTCTCCAGGAGAAATTATTGAAGAGAGTAAATCTTCGTTTGAATCCGAGATCAGAAATACCCTTCATTTGTTACTCCTAAAGAAGTTAAAGAATTTGAAGGTAAAAAGCCTGAATGGAAAATCTTAGAGGAAATTGCTAGTAGAATTAGAGTATCCAAATTACGAGTTGATTTTTTATAAAATATGAAGGGAAATCAAAGATTATATTTTAATCTATCATAAATCAAAAAGAATGGGCACGGTGAAAATAAGACAAAATATAATAAAAAGTTTCATTTCTTTCATTAAATTTATCAGGGATTCTCTAAAGTTGGATCTGAGCATTAGCGAAGCAAAGAAAATTTCGATTATTTTGGCTTCAATATTGATCTATCTGAGGATAAGATTCAGGAATTGTTGCTTAGAAAAAGACGAAGAGGCTATCTTCTAAAAGCAAAGAAAAGAACTAGAGAACATGTGATCTTGCCTTACATACGAGTTTCTAAAACCGAAGATATTCTAAACTCGCAGGCTTATCTTTCGGAGAGAACATTCGATCTTTTTAACTTCCTCATGTAGCAATTCTTACCAAAAAAAACTTTACTAAGAATTATTTAACGAATCTATAAAGAATGTTAGTCTTCATATCAGACCAGTTTATAACATAACTACCTAATAGAAAATGAAATTACAAAAAGCGATGAAACTAGCTTTAAGAAATATTTTAAGAAATAAGCTAAGGAACTCTTTTGTTATTTTAGCTGTAAACTTTGAGGAATATTTATAGGTCCATTATGCTACTAAATTCTTGTATATCATATAACAAGCCTAAATAACTTGTGGTTGACTATAAATCTGTCTGAAACTCAAATATTGAGTTTAAATGGTCTCTTAACTTATTCCAATCAATATAATAACCTTTTTCTTCAGATTCTTTAGCTATTCCTTTATTTTGCAAGTAATTAATTGCTTTATATATAATAGGAGTGCTCATACCTATTGCTAGCATATGTTTAATTCTTATAGGATTAATTCCATTGTATGTGTTATACAATTCTGCTAGCATTTTAATTAAACGTCCACTTTTATTTAACACTTGCTGATTTTTAACTCTAATAGGTGGCGCAATGATCCTGATAATCTTAGGATCTTTTTCTGGAACTTCAATAATGTTTTCAAGTTTAAGGGCTGGAACATATTGCCCTTGAATAGTCCTTGGTGCTACGTCAACTAATAATCCTAGTTTAGCACAAAAATCATTAAGTAACATACCATCCAGTTTATCCCTATTCTCAAGTATATATTTCTTAACCAGCTCATATTTTTCCTTCCATTTTGTAGGTAGTTTCCTTCTTTCTATTACTTTTTCAACTTCTTCTGGTGTTAGTTTTTTTTCTAAAACAATTTCAATTACATTTGATCTAGGTCTTTTTATTATACCTAATATTTCAAATAATGTAATATAACTGTTCACCGTTGATATACTTAAAGCATTAGTGCCATTTGTATATTCACCCGTTTTTTTATGAATATATTTCTTAAAAAGAGAAGTGCTTATGAACCTTTCTTTTTTTTCTTTCATTTCTTTTTTTAAGTCCTCTATAGCTCTTAATGCTAACTCAAAATTTTTTTTAAAAGTATCCTGAGCCACACTCAAATAATAAGAAAAATATTATATAAAATTCAAAACTTATTTCCCCTCTTTAGAATTATTTCGCTGATATAAGGGAATAAGATTAGAGTTTTTAAGATACATAATATAAATAGAGATTTCACAATCGAAGTATACCACTTTTGAATTCTTTATTAATGAAATGAAGTTGAAGAAAAGGTTCTCTAATTTTACAGAAAAGATCGTTTTGTCAATTTATGAACTCCTTTGTCTTTATGGGGAAAGCTACAAAGAACTATTACTTGAATACTTGCAACAATCCTTTTATTTGCACTTGCTAGATTGCCCTTTGAAGCATCTCCTTTATCTTTAGATATAAACTAAGAATTTTACTTACCTCCAGCTCTCAACTTTAACACCTTGAATTTTATTAAAATGCTTGACATTTCCTGTAACTATAGTACAATTATTAGAAATTACAATAGAACTTATCAGCACATCTTTTAAACCTACTACTTCTCCTTGACTTTCTAGATTTGCCTCTATTTCGGCAGCTTTCTTAGCCTCAATTATGGTAAAAGGAAGTATTTCCATAGACTTTAAAAATTCATTAAGTTTTTCAGTATCCTTCTTATACTTATAAGCACCATAATATAGTTCAAAAGCATTAATCACTGTAGTTGCTAATCTGGTGCTCTTTCTCATTGACTCAACGTACTTTACTGCCCTTTCCTTACCTCTTAAGAAATCGATTAAAATATCAGTATCTAAACATTTACATTCCATCTTTCCCACATTTTCTCTAAATCTTTAAACATTTTACTAACCTCCTCATCACTTATATCTGCCCAAATACCCGCATAATCCATTATATTTTTCTTATTACTCTTTATCAACCTTATGATAACGTCTGAAAAACTTTCACCCTTCCTCTTTTCACTAAGTAATAACTTATATGCCTCTTCTGAAATGGTAATGGTCTTTGCCATGTTTAAACATAAGTTTAAACACATATTTAAATCTAGTCAGCTGGTTTTTCTTTTAATTCCCTTTATGGGATACTTGTAAGTAAAACCATCTGGCTAGATAGCACTTTCTAACTTCAATTCCCTTTATGGAATACTCTGCAAAACAGTTTTGCCAAACTCTAATATACTTTCAACTTTCAATTCCCTTTATAGAATACCGCTGTGATTTCATATTTTGTTAATGAAGCAAAAGACGAGAAATTAAGATTAATCGTTTACAACTCTGAACCGGTAATAGTGAAGGAAGAAAAATCTACTACAACTCTTATTAGCACCGTAGAGAATATCTCGTTGAAGATCTGGCTATTCAAGCCTTATATACCAAAATTGCATCATTTTCAATCTCAAATCCAGTAACTTCATTCGGTAAAGCTAAATTTTCCACGATATATTTCCAATTTAGCAAAAAATCAAAAGATTTAAATTCAATTTAATAAAGTAACTTTAGAGCTAGATCTGATTGATTTATTGCTCTCCATTCAAAAAAAATTTCTTTTAAAGTATTCAAGTTTTATCTTTACAAAGAATAAGACTTTGGTTCATTAAAATAAATAAATAGTTTAGATAAATTATTTATTAATGTATGTGGATTCCAAAATGGCTTGGAGAAGTTTATTCTAAACTTTACGTGAACTTTGGCATGGAACCTTTCACTTTTGAAAATGCTAAAAAAATAATTAATAAAAATGATAAATGGATAAACGTAGCCTTTAGTAAACTTCATAAGCATAGAATATTGTACATATATAAAAAATCCAAACCTAGATTATATAGAGTAATTAATCCAGAATCATTTGTTTTAATGAGTTCAGGAAAAATAAAAAACTTGGAAAAAATTAAGCAAGAAAGATATATTCAATTAATTTGCGATACTTTTTTAAATCTTTCAAAAAATTTTCGTTTAACTTCTTTATGTATATATGGTTCTGTTGCACGTGGAAAAGCTAAATTCAACAGTGACTTGGATATTTTAATTATCTCCGATGATTTTAAAGGAACTTTAGCTTCTAGGATTGATGAATTAATAACTATTGAAGAAAAAGTTTTTGATGAAATTGAACGTTTAAAAAGAGATGGAATATATACTAGCCTAAGCTTCCTTCCTCTTAGAAAGGAAGAAGTAACCAGATTTCCTTTAATTCTCTTAGATTTAACTGAAGAAGGCATTATAATTTATGACGAAGAATTTTTCTTGGAAAAAATATTGGTTAAATTGAAGGCAAAACTCATGGAATTAAATGCTAGACGTATTTTCATCGATGAAGATACATGGTATTGGGATTTAAAGCCCGATTACAAATTTGGTGAAATTATAAGCATATGAAAATTGTAGAAATAGCAAGGTCTTATCTCAAACAAGCTGAGGCAAGATTAAAAGATGCAGAAGAAGCTTTAGAGGAAGGACTGTATGCATATGCATTAAGATTATCTCAGGAATGCGTAGAGTTATCTTTGAAGGCTTCTTTAAAACTAGTTGCAATAGAATATCCTAAGAAACATGATGTATCAGATATATTAATAAGTGTTAAAAACAGATTTCCTGAATGGTTCCAAAATGAAATTAGCTTTTTAGCTAATACTTCTAAAACTCTTTCTAAGAAAAGAGAAATAAGCATGTATGGAAACGAGGAGCTAGGTTTAGCTCCAGATGAATTAATTAGCAAAGAAGAAGCTAAAAATGCAGTTGAAATGGCTAAAAAAGTATATAGCTTATGCAAAAAATTGATTGAGATAATTAAAATATAATTACATGAATATAAAATCCGCGTAAGATTATCTGAAACAGATTACTTAAGCATAGCATTTTAAAGTCTTTAATTATAAAATCTAATAAAATCAGAATAATTATTTTTATCTCACAATATCTTTAACAAAAAATCTAATAAGAAAAATTTTTGAAATTTAATATAAGGTTAAAACTTTAATAAGAAAATTATAATAACAAAAGAAATTCAATAATTATTACAATGAATTATGCTTTTAATTAAATAGAATTTTTTTATTTTTTATATTATTATATGCCACGTGGAAATCCATTTTTAGAAATAGTATATGAGAAAGTAGAATTAGTATGTAAAAAATGGAATTCCAAGAAGTCTACGGTTAATCATTTGCTTTTAATAAAAAGATATTTATACAAAAAAAGTATTACCGTTTATATCTTTTTTATATATTTCTAAAGAAATTAGAAACATAAGATAACTACTTAAGAACAATTATATTGCTTATATCAAAACCATTATTAGCTAAAAATTCTACGAATTCTTTATCCAATGTTAACAATGGTAACTTTTTTCTAATACTTGTAGCATATAATAACAAGTCAAATATATCCTTCCAACCTTTCTTAGAAACAGTATAAATTATTTTTAGATCCTCGGAATCAGGTTCTATTAAGTTTATGTGAGATAGAACATATGACAATCCTCTACTTGCTTCATCAGGAATATTTTCTAAGTTCCTCTTTTTAGCTTCCTTTATTACTACCGCGATAAGCTCCACAATCAATAATAAAGGATAATATATTACTTTATCTTCTAATAACTCGTCTTTTATCTCCTTGACTTTAATTCCCAAATAAGGTAATATAAATGAAGTATCAACCACTAATTTCGAGACTTCTGCTAATTTCTTCTCCAACCTCTTCAACCTCTTTAAATGATATTTCAGCCCAATATTTTTTTAACTTTAATGGTCTTAATTCAATTTTTTCCTTATCATATACTAAGACTAACATGTCTCCTTCTTTTATTCCAAGTTCCTCAACTATCACTTTAGGTAAATGTATCGTATTTCTCTTACCAACCCTAATTATTTTTTCCATACTATTTTATAATATTTTTGGTTAAAATCTTTTTAATAAGTCTTTATAAATAAAATAAGCATTATCAGACTTTAACTTTTTAATTGAATACTTTTCTATTTAATAAGGGTTAAGAATTCATCTAGCTATACAGACTCTATTAATTTAATAAAATCCGATAAAGGCATACCGCATAGAAAAATCAAGAAATGGTTCAACATCAATAAAAACATTATAACCGAGATAAGAGTTAAAACATCAAGAAGTTTTAGATGTTCTAAAGAAGAAATTCCTGGATTTAGTATTTATGAAGATGAAGAAAATCTTGGAATAGATACTCACTAGCGTTGGTAGAATAGATGTGTTAGCTATAAATGAAAAAGATAAAGAAATGCTAGTTATAAAATTAAAAAGCGGCATAGCTCAATTGATGCGCTTAAAATACTAAGCTATATGCAATGGGTTGAAGATAATCTTGTAGAAGGTAAAAAAGTAAAAAGTTTAATAATTGCACAAGATATTGATGATAAGTTAAAATACGCATTGAAAAGAATTTCTGATGTGGAATTTAAAAAATTTTGGATAGATATTAAGCTTGAATAATTTAAAAACATAATTAATCTCATTTAATTTTTATTTATCATAAAAGTATGATAGTTACATATCTATTAATAAAATCAATTATAATAATTTCTGATATTCTTTTTAGAAAGCTAATTGAAATTAGGTTAATGAACCATAATAAATTATATATGATACTTTATAGGTTTTATTTCCTAAACTTATATATAGATCTTCTCCAGTTTTAAGTTCAATAAGACCAGCAGTATTAACAGAAACAATACGTGAGGGATTTAAGCTAAGTCTTGTAGCGATATCAGCTGGAATAGCCAAATCGTAACCAGTGAAACCTGTATCTATTACAAAACTTGTTTCTATCTTTATGTTATCTTTGAATAAATATCCATCGATCAGTATTTTATCATCTTCAGTTATAATTCCTTCAATTCTAGCCACTAGAAATAAGTTTTATTCCTCTCCTTTATCTAATCTTGAAAGAGCATATGCCATGATTCCAATAACACTCAAAGCTCCTACAGTTACAACTATTGGTTCCCAAGGAGTTAAAGATCTAGGGGAATTTAAAGTAACCAAATAATGATTTCTAATCTCTTTTATCCACTTTTTGGCTACATTATCGAAAATGTGAAGTTTGTTATAAGCAGTTCTATAAAAATCGAATGCTTCATATATAGAAGGAATGGTTGGGTATTGTAAATGCTCAAAGTAATCTCTGCTTACCTCAAAATGAGAATCAATAAAACCATCTTGATAAATCCTAACATGTAACTCCCAAATATTATAAATCTTCATTGATAAAGAATATTTCTCTCCTTTATAAAATTCTAATCCAACGTCTTTAAAACCAGAACTTTTAAGAGCATTAACCACATCTTCAAGTCTATTTTTAGGTACAAATAACCTTAAATTGCCTTCTTTCAACACATATTCTTTAGATAATATAGTGGAAGTATTATCAAAATAACTAACTTCTCTAGGTAAATAAGTCGATATGGGATACTCAATAATAGTTTGCATTATTTATTTTTCTTCCTTTTATTGTTTAAAATTTTTTAAATGGTTAAGGTGAGGTCAACAGCTTGAAAATTGCTTCGAGAATGTTTCTTAAGCTTAATATTTTATTAAAATAAGGAGTGTAGAGTGAAAATATTTGAGTAGAAAAGAGTAAGGGTATGCAGCTTCTTATGGCTTGATTGAAAGGTTATCTAATTCTTTTAAAACTTTTTCAAGAATTTTCTTTCCTTCTTCCGTTATCCTATACTTTGTGAGCTTTTTACCTCTTTTTTGATACTCCATTTCTACCAATCCTGCACGCTTTAAAACTCCCAGATGATACGCTAGTGAGGGCTTATCAATATCAGTCTTCTTAGATATATCATTGAATGCTATGTCGGGTTCATTAAATATCGTGAATAGAATCTTGAGTCTATCTTCATTATCCAAAGCACTGTAAATAATAAGCATCCTACTTAATTTATCCTTTTCAGGGGTTTGCCGAACTAATGAGGAAGAAGATGCTGGTGCTGATGGGGAAGATGTTATTTTCTCTTCTTTAATCATATCTTGAATGGATGCATATGTAGAATCGCTTAGTTTTAACCACCTCTTCTTACTCATATGTAATAATAGTTGACCAAATATATAAATTTTTACCTGATAAACTCTATTTTAACTGCAATTTTTATTCCGTTTTAACAATTTTTGGTTCATTTTTATATGTTTTGGTTTTTCATTTCAACTTTTCTAAAGCTTTTAAGTATTGGTAACGAATAGAAAGTGTCAAAATTACTTCTTCAGAAGATGGGAAAACGCTTTTCTTACTATCATCGTAAGCGTAAACATGCCCGTACTTTGCCATATGCGTTAAATAAAGGTCTGGGAGATAGCCCTTAGAACTCCCATAAAGGGGATGATACTCATAAAAAGTTAATATCCTAAGCTTTGGAGCAATTCTTAAGTTTTTAAGAAATTGTCCAAATTCCGTTGCTGAACCCCAAGATTCCACTTTTAGGAATACAAGGTCTACATCAGATCTCTCAAGAATATATTCTTCAATTAAACTCGGAGGAACATCAGGAGGAAAGTCAATCTCAGGTATGAGCGCAAGTATTCCATTATCCTCCAGCTTTCTCGCTATGTTCTTTCTATCTTCTATTCCCTTTTCTCCAGCTCCTAGCAAAACAACTATTATGCCAGTCTTTTTAACTTTTTTCAAATCTTTCTTATCTCCTTATGAATCGAATCCCGTAAACGTTTAATTAGTTTATTCCTTTTTTCATCATCCATATTACTTACATAATTGTAAAAAATTATAATATATATTTTTAACGTTATTGCTTTTCATTATATAATTATATTGATAAAAAAAGTATATTTTTTAACAAATTTGAAATATTGAGTAATCTTACAATCGAGTATTAATAACTTATTATATGGAAGTAATTTAATATACTACATAATAAATATATGAGCTAAGTTACTGTGTCTACCAAAGTTAAGAAGGAGATCGTTGAAAAAGCTAAGAATACGGTCTAAATATAAGTGAAACTCTAAGAAGAAGTAAGAAAAAAAGAAATAGAATGGGTTATTGCAAAGATGGAGGAAATTTCAAAGAAAGCAAAGTTAGAGAAGGAAGGTAAGGATTTAATTAGAGAATTTAGAGAAAAATGAAAGGTATCAAGTATGAATTGTTAATAAAGGAACTAATTGAAAACTTGTAAAGGAATTGAAGGAGCAAAATATTCTGATGGCCCGCCGACGGCCATCAATAATCTTTGGCTGATGTAAAGAGATTATTTTCTAGTACCGAAAACGTTGGATCGACATTCAAAATATATCGAAATTATACTTATTTTACTCTGATAATCCTATAAAATCACTCGAAACATTTTGTAGATCTAAATCCCTAGGACTTGTAGAATGTCAAGAAGACAATTCAAAAAGAAAATCTTAATATTAGTATAGCGTAAACTTCTTAAATCAATTCACAATATTAAATTTATGATATCTATTTCATCTTTTTAATTATTGATGTAGTTTAACCGAAAATACTATAATCTCTGTATGAGTCACTTCTTTAGTTCTGGGAATTCATCATAGAAATATTCATACTTTTCTTTAATACCTTTACTTTTCTTATCTTCCTCTAATTTACGAAGTTCTCTTCTTAAGATTTTACCGCTTATTGTTTTAGGAAAGTCATCAACAAATTCTAATATTCTTGGAATTTTATAATACGCTAATTGATATTTTGCATATTTGAAAATATCAAGTGCTAATTCTTTTGATGGATTATAACCTGCTCTTAATACTATAAAAGCTTTAACAACTTGATATTTTTCTGGATGAGGGCTACCAACCACTGCAATTTCTGCAATTGCAGGATGCTGAATCAATACACTTTCTACTTCGCTTGGTCCAACTCTATAATCACTTGTTTTAATAACATCATCTGCACGTCCAACGAACCACCAATAACCTTTTTCGTCAAAGTATGCTTTATCTCCAGTTATATAGTATTCATCCCTAAAGGCTTCTTTATTGCGTTCTTCTTCCATGTAACACTTAAGTAAACCTATTGGTCTCCATGGTGTAAGTTTCACAGCTATATGTCCTATTTCACCTGGCTTTGTTATTTCATTACCTTCATCATCTAATAGAACCATGTTATACATAAATGTTGGTATTCCTAAGGAACCTGGTAATATATGTCCTTTAAACCAAGGAGGGTTGCCAATCATTGCAGTGGTTTCAGTTTGACCGTAAAAATCTCTTACCTCCAATTTAATCTCATCTAAAACTTTTAAATAAACACCTGCACCTAAAGGTTCGCCTGCAGAAACTGCATCATGGAGATTTTCGAAATTAAACTTTTTAATATTACCTTTGAGAAAAACTCTCCATGCTGTAGGTGGAGCACAGAATGTTGAAACTTTTAGTTCTTCTATCGCATGTAAATATTTGTCAGGGTCGAGACGCCCTGAATAAAAGAACCCTGTTGTTATAGCTCCAACTGTAAATGGTGCAAAGAAAGAGCTCCATGCATACTTAGCCCATCCAGGAGCACTAAGATTATTATGTATTTCACCTGGTTGAACGTTTATTATCATTGCAGTGGTAAGATGCCCTACAGGATAACTTGTTGCAGTATGAACGACTCTTTTGGGCATTCCAGTGGTTCCACTTGTGAAGAACACGTATATAGGATCATCGCTCTTTGTTGCTGCAGGTTCAGCATGGGCTGATTCACGTTTAATAACATCATAACTTTCCCAATTTTTCTTTCCGTTTCCAATGATTAGCTTAATGATGGGGGTTATATTAGATTTCTCCAATGCATCGTCAACTAATGATGCTGATGTTTCATCAGAAATAATGGCTTTTGGTGGTTGTGTTTTAAACCTGTAGACTAAATCTGTTAGTGTTAATGTAGTTGCAATCGGCACTCCTATAAAACCAGCTTTAATGATAGCTAAGTTTACGATCCAAAGTTCTGGTAAAAGTGGTAATATGATATGAACACTATCACCTTTATTTAAGCCGTGTCCTCTTAAATAATTAATAAGTTGATTAGCTTCATTAGCTAAATCTTGATAATAATATTTCTTTTCTTCCCATGTATGCAAATTAACCCAGTGTAGCGCAAGTCGATTACCATTCTCTTTAACATGAATACCCTCAAAAACTTCATATGCCCAATTGAAATATTCAGGTATCTTAGTATTGTTCAATCTATTGAAGAATTGTCTCATCAATATTTCTTTATTTTGATCATTTGAAAGTTTTATTAAGTTTATAAATTCTCTAAAAATGAATGTAAATTCCATCTTATATATGGTGCTCATTCCAAATTCCATCTTTTTGCCCATCCTAACATAAAATATTTACATCATAGCATAAAAGCTCGATAACAATTAAGGAGTTTTATCAAGCTGTTTTTAGCAGTATAAAGGAAACATATATCTTACCTATAAAGCAAAGCATTATTTTTTTATATTTAAAATAATTTATAATCTAAGCCAGTAGTTAACAATTGTTTCCGTGCTCTTTTCAAACTCCTTTTCCAATTTCTTAACCTCATCTACAAGTTCACTCTCGCCTCCATAGGAGCTAATCCAATCTTGAGCCATTTCAGAATTCACTTCTAGATGGAATTGAATTCCAAGAATTTTGTTTATCCTAAAGGCTTGGAAATATTTGTTGCTATAAGCAAGCAATTTAGCTCCATGAGGAAGCGAAAAAGTATCGGAATGCCATTGAAATACGGTTAATTCTTCTTTCCTAAAATATTCCTTTAGTTCATCTAGAAGTATAACCCTTTGAATACCAATTTCCATACCAAAGGAGCCTTTGGCAACTGATCCACCTAAAGCTTCAGAAATTAACTGAGAACCTAAACAAATACCTAATACTCTTTTGTTTTCTTCATAGGCTTTCCTTATAAGTTCCATTTCTTTTCTGAGAAAGGGATACTTATCATACTCATAAACTCCCATAGGTCCTCCCATTATTATCAGAGTATCAAAGCTTTCATTACCGTTTAAATCTTTTGCTTCTATTTCCTTCGTAACTTTCAAGAATTTCTTTAGGAATCCTAAAGTTTCCAATGGATGGTTGTAAACTGCTAAAATATCCATGATAATATTTTTCATTAAGAGAATATAAAAATTAGCTTTATTTATCTTAAACAATAAATAGAAAGCATAATTTGTTTGTCATAACCGAATATAATCAAAAGGAAGAGGTGCGTCTTTTGATACAATTTTTGCAACAAGAAAATAATTGTAGAAATAAGCGTTATTTCCTCTTTTTAACTTGATTTATTTTCTCGATTGGCATAGGGGCTTTGAGTTCTTTAATGGTTTTCATTGATACTCTTATACATTCCTCTGGAGGTTCTAGTGGCTCTTTAAATGGCTCAGCACGTGCTCTTACCGTCATTTTACACCATATTTCATAATCTGAAAATTTGTTTATAAACTTTTAATCAATAGATTTAACAAATTATGCAATAAGTCAGACAAAAATATTATTGTTATGATCATAATAATAATACAAATTTATAATCAAGCTTATAGTAGCTTATTAAACTTGTATTCTAACAAATTTATATAATAATACAAGAAATAACAGTTTAATAAAATTTTTAAGTATAAAAAAATTTAAATTTAAATCCTTGGCAAATATTTTGCACATAATATTCTCTTAATTACAGCGAAAACAAATTACATGTAGGAACGAGAAGAGGAGAAGAGATCTTAAATTTACAAATCCAAAGAGATAGCTTTGGCTTCCCTACGATTTATTCATCTAGTTTGAAAAGAGCTATTAAAAGTTATATCAACTCTCTTTATGAAATTTAGATAAAAGATCACATAATATTATAAAACTAGCAATAATCTGACATTCATAATATCACAATTAAAACGATAACTACCCAATTTTTTAGCGATAAAGCTTTTATATTGTTTTTATTATTAATATTTAGATGCCTCATGTCAAAGGAATACAAGGTATCTCTTTTGGATTGGTTTGGCAAAATATACCGTCAAACTGGAAGCTTTAAAGATCAGGATGGAAACGTTTATCTTGTTTTTGAGAGGTCTAGATTCTTGTTTTTCAAGGAGAGAATTGTCTTGAGGACGGATTGGCTAGAGGTAAAAACAACAGCGGGCAAAGGTGAAGGTTATATAGTTGGTGAAAGGTTATATAGTATAAAGGTAAAAACAACAGCGGGCAAAGGGCCATATGAACAGCTCATCTATGTTCCAAAGCTTAAGCACGAGTAAAGCTCAGGTTGTTGGAACCATCCCTCCTAATAGCTTCATTTGGCCTAACCCTAGCTTTAGTGAGTCTTATTCTCACAATTTATTATCAGTATTGGAAGAGGGGTAGGCTTAGGATTAGGTATCATCCGAAGCTTTTAGATGAGGTTCACGTAGCAAAGGGAAGAAAATTTGAGGGAAGAATTGAAGTTCTAAACATTGGAAATGTCTCAACATCAATTTATAGCGTTAGTGTGCTTAGCCCCATACCTTCGATTTTCAGCGAAGTGAGGTTAGAGGACGAATTTGGAAGAAGATTCCCAATAATATTGATGCCTGGCGAGGTAGCCCTAATACGCTACAGCCTAGATGTAGGGCCGAGACCGATCACGCTTGAGGTAGGGTTCATCATAACTTCTTCAGAAAAGACTTACAAAAAGAGGCTTAAGCTCATTTTCGAATAATTCAGAATTATCGACAATCTCTCTTGATAAAACATGCAAGCTATGCTACTTAAAGTATCCCATAAAGAGAATTGAAATTTATATTTTGCTTTAGCTAAAATATTGCTAAAGTTTTATAACCTATTAAGAAAATTAAAAAATATTATGGATCCGAAGCGCCAGTTAATGATTTTGGGATTATTGGTAGCCATGCCAGGTTATTACGCTTTAGCATTATTTCTATACATGATAATTAGACCCGATCCAAACAATTCTTGGGGAGCACTTATTTATACTTTTTCACAATTAATAGGTTTCATAATCTTGCTTCAGATAGCTAAAAGGGAAAATGGTGGGTTTAGATCAATATACATAGGAAGTTTAGGATGGAAGGAAGTAGGGCTTGCTATATCTTTATGGTTCATAGCATTCACACTTTGGTTACCCATTAATAACATTTTAAGTTATCTAAATATTCCAACATCAAGGTGGGGATATAGTGTTCAAGGATTAAATGCAATTCCAGTTGCAATCTGGGCATTAGGTGCAGCATTCTTTGAAGAAGCCTTTTTTAGAGGTTATACATTAACTAGGCTACCTAAATTAATCAATAGTACTAAAATCTCTGTAATCATTAGTGTGCTGGCCTTCGCTGCAATACATTTAAGATTCGGGTTAGGATTATTCATTTATATTATAGCATGGGCTACAATGATATCTATCCTCTTCTTAATAACAAAGAGCACATGGTCCTGTTTCCTATATCATGCGATAAATAACATAATTGTTGATTTCATCATATATGGAAGGTAAATGGATGTTTCATTGCATTTAGCTTACGGTTGAATACACTGCGCTTTTCATATCTGAAGAGCTTCTTAATTTTATTACTCGAGACAATATTTCGCAAAGTGAATCGAAAGTGTTATGCGACTATAAAAGTTCTTCTGTTAAATCTTTCTTCTTTAACGTTTGTTGTTTAATTCGTATCCTAGATATTCGCATATTCTTTAGATCTAAAAAAAGGTAAGTAAGATAATAATAAACATCTTTTACTTCTTACGGAAAAGCTAACAAGTGGATATTAATTAAAGCAACATTAAAGCGGTTTCGCGCTTCATAAAGTTCAAACAATATTTAAGCAGTTTCACAATCCTTATTATAAATTGTGACATTTACTTTTTAAATTTTAAAAAACAATACAGAACGGAATTACTACTCTTGAATGCAGGTTGGTTATTAATTACTATTCTCTTGAGACTAAAGAGAGCCCATTTTATGTTGTATACTTTTATAAACTTTTGATTTCTAAAAATAGGATAATTTTAATTTTTATTTAATTTTTATTTAAATAATAATTACAATATTTATAAAATAATGGAGATATTATCCAGGCTAAGGTACAGTGATATGAAACTAAAAGTAGAAAATTTCGGGCCGATACATTATGCAGATATCGAATTAAAGCCCCTAACGGTTATCATTGGAAAAAACAATGCTGGAAAGTCTATGTTAGCTCAGCTTATATTTACTTTAATGAGATTAAGAGAAAGTATTAATCCAAGCTATATTTTAAAACCATTTCTTCCTCACATATTCTCTATTCCAGAAAATACTCTAATTGGTATTCTTCAGCATTTTCTTTCAGTTGAGAACTTCCAGCGAAGAATAAAAGAAACTAAGGAGTTAACTCCCTTTTCATACTTGAAAATAGTATTAGATGTGATAATCGATTCTTTTACACATTCTTTAAATAAACCCTTGGGTAGCTTTTTAGAAAGAAGTTTTGCTATAGAATTTAAAAACTTAGTAAATCTTTATTCCGATTATACTAAAGCAGAATGTACCTATAATGAACATTTAATAGTTGAATTTACAATAACTAAAGAGGGTAATCTAAGCGCTAGATTCGATGTTAAAACGATAGAGGAATTAATTGATAATATACTTAGGGATAAAGAAATTAATGAACTTATAGAAAAAACTCTTAGTCTTAAGGATAAGAGAGACTTTGCAATAGATATGGTTATAATAATAAAAATACTCACAGAATTTTTATTTCCTGAAAGCCTTCCATTATCACCTTTATACATACCAGCTGGCAGGGCCGGATTATTAGAAGGTTATGAAGCCGTATCTTCTGCATTAATAACTCTTGCACCCGTAGCTCCTCTAAAAGGTATAACCATGCCTCCGATGCCTGCTATGGCCTCAGAATTCTATTCTCTCTTATTACAATTAGAAGGAAAGAAAGGTCCTTTTGCAAAAATATCAGATTTATTCAAAGAAATACTTGAAGGCGACATAGTACTTGAAAAATTAAAGCTTCCTGAAGGTAAGAGTAAGATGGTTTATAAGTTTAAATTTAAAGATAAAGAATCTTCCATAGACTTAATACATGCAGCTTCCATGGTCAAAGAATTATCTCCAATTTACTTGATTATAAGGGAGCTTGCCGATAAAGGCTCCCTTATTATAATAGAGGAACCAGAATCTCATCTACATCCAGCTGCTCAAATTAAACTTATGGAAATTTTTGCAAAGCTTGTAAATGAAGGACTTAATATATTGATTACAACTCATAGCGATCTTCTTTTGAGAAAGCTTGCTCAACTAATAATGGAGAGCTCAAGCAAGAAAACTAATGTTTACCTTAAACCTGAAGATGTGGCTGTGTACTTGTTGAAACCTAATGAAAAAGGATTTATCTCACAGAAAGTCAACATCATTGAAGGATTGCCAACTTTTGATGAAGTTATCGAACAACTCTATGAAAAAGAAAAGGAGCTAAGCTACTTATATTTTCAAAAATAAATGAAGGGAACTTCTTCCCGAGCTTTCTAATTGCTTATGTGACATAGGAGAATGTAAGGAATGCAGAGGAAAAGTATGTTTAAGAGTTGATGGAAAACAATATCTTCATATAAAAGTTAACGGATGTTTGGAAATATCTCCTAATTTAAAAAGAGCGGATTGCGTAATTCTTCATCCTATTCGTAAAGATCGAATTCATGTGTTTATTATAGAAGTAAAAACAAGACATTATGATTTAGATGAAGTGAAAGAAAAAATGGAAAATACCCTAAAAATATTAGATGGTATTTTAAATTGTTCTTTGGTTCCTTTTCCTGTAATATATGCTGAATCGCATGGATGGATTAAGAGGTATGCTTTAGTAAAGAAAATAGAATATAAAGGAAAACGGTATCTCATAGATTTTCGAAAATACTGCGAAGATATTCGAAAAGCCGAACGCATTTTAAAAGAAAAGTAAATAAACATTTTACTCACCCTCAGATGCTAGATATAGTCACAAATCAATAGTGGAACAATGAAACACTTTGAAAAGCTAACTTTCGATCTTTTCAAGGCAATAAGTCAGTTTATCTAGAGGAATGGTAAAAAGCCATAACACAAATAAACAGAGAACCATTCCATTTATATTTTTTAAACCCTGAGACGGGGAAATGGGCTCTCATTAAAAACAAACAAAATATTTACCTATATTTTTCCAATTTTCAAACCATTTACAGCAATAATATCCTTGTCTCCTTAAGCTTACCTGTTGTTGGATCAACTGTTAAACCTAGAGCTTCGAGAGTTAAAACGCCTATCAAAACATCTTTAAGCTCTCTTGAGATAAGAACAGGAGTAACCGCACGTTTACCTTCCATTTCTATCAATGCAAAGCTTTCATCAAGTTCCGTCTCACCTTTAGCCGTCTCAACCTTCCTTCTTCCTATTATTTTGAGATTCAGTTTTTCATGAACCCAAAAAGGTATAACAGTGAACGTTGCGCCGGTATCAACTAGAGCTGTGACCTTAACTTCTTGAGCTGTCATAGCATTTATTAGTTTTGCATTAACCCAAACATGACCCATGCTTTCTAATCTTAAAATGGTAAAAATGTTATTTATAATTAAAATATTTTCGTATTTTTATTAACTTATAAGATTATATAATTTTTTAAAGCGAAACTAAACTCTAACGCTTCTAATAGCAATTCTTAATATAGGATCAGGTATGTAGTAATATCCGTCATCTTCTGCTATAAGCATGGCATTCTTTAAATTCATAAGTATATCTCTTAACACTTTATTGTTTATCATAAGCTCATTTTTTATCTCGCTCCATCTAGCTCCTATACTAATAATTCTTAAAGCTTTGATGTAATTTTCCTTTTTCTTTCCTTTAAGAAAGTTTTCAATTTCTTCTTCAAAAATTTTTACGCCTTCATCTATAACATATCTTAAAGAAGTTTCGACATCAAGCTTTCTTACACATCTAAAATTTCCATAATATGCTAACCATCCAGGATATCCATTCAATCTTTCAACTACATTCTCTATTTCTTCCATACTTATGTTAATGTTGAATTCGTTAAATCCTCTAATAAGGAACTCTTTTGATTTCTCTTTGTTAAATGGCTGAAGGTAAATAACTGCTGGCTTTCTACCATATAACGGAGATGAAGGTGAAGGATTTAAAAGCTTATTGATCAATCCTACCATAAATCCTGTGAAAATAATTCTTATGTTAGGATATGTATCCCAAATTCTTTTTAGTAATCTAAGGAAATGTATTGAAGAAACATATTGAACTTCATCTAATGCAATAATTTTATTTTCTAATCTAGAAAATATATCCTCAGCAATTCTACTCCATTTAAATTCTAAGAATTTTAAATCTAAACTTAATTCCTTAAGAGAATATCCTAGCTGTGAAGCTATTGAAAGTATAAAGTCTTTAAATCCTCTTATGCCGCTTAAATTTATATAAATTGCATCATGTTCTTTAATGAACGTTTTCACAAGGCTTGACTTTCCAACCATTCTTCTACCCAAAACTACAACCCATTCAGTTTTTACCAATCTTTCCAATTCTTTATATTCCTTATCTCTACCAAAGAGATCCTTTATATTTTCCTTAGGATGAAGATCAAAAATCATGGTTACCTATGTAACCAGTTACCAATGTAACTTATAAAGTTTATGCTTTAAAAGACGCAAAAAGATTGAGTGAAAAATTTGAATGATATTTTAATTTATACTTCTTATATTCAGTTTTAAATTATATTGACTTTTAATAATTGAATTAATGACATTAGAGTGTTTCCAATAATAAAATCTGTACTTAAGAAGTAATTTTACTGAATCCATAGCTTTTTCCGTATTACTTTAAAATTAATAGTAAACTAGGAGAAAAATTGCTTTTAGCTTTTGATTTTCCAATGGCTTCCACAGCGGGTTTTGAATATTTTGTTAAAACAAGTTAGTATTGCTTCGATAATATTTTCTTTAATGTGACTTATAATAGTAAGTATATATCATTATTAAAAATAAAAGTTAAAGTTAAAAGTCAAGTTTTCTTAAACATTTCTGAATAAAATAAATAAGAGCCAAAGGAAAGTATCAAATATGCTAAAGAGTAAAAGACATCAACAAAACTTCCTCCATAATATATTCCAAAGCTAAAAGTAATGTTATATAAGATATCTCCGATTGAATATAGCAAAATTCCAAAGAAAAAGTAAGAATAAATTTTAGAAATTAATCCTTTTAAAAAAATAATTATTAAAGGTATAATTAAAGCTAAAATAATTCCATCCATAATTACGTAAATATAATCAAAAAATACCAATTCAGGAGTAAAAATTACATCTTTTAATAAAAATATCATAAAAGAATAAACAAAAGAATAAAGTAAAAAGAAAGATATAATTAAATTTTTATTCAAAACAAATAATCGTCTAAAAAGAAAAATTATCATTATTAAAAAATAAATAAAGAAAAAATATGAGGCTGTCCAAAAATAATCGGCTGGTGAAATATCAGGTGTTTCTCCAAAGATTCCATAAATAAGCCAAATTAAAAAAGCTAAAAAGTCAAGAAAAAATGCTAGAAAGAAAAAAATAAAAGCTAGAAATAAAAAGTAATGTTCCTTTTTAGTAATTTTTATAATTAGAAAGGAAAAAATAAGTGCAGGAATAATTACAACAGTCATTATCGTTCTTGATATAATATCATTCAAATAGCTATAACCTACAAGACCAAAATAAACATAGATTAAAATTATAATTATAAGAATTAGGATTTGTTTGATCATATTTTCTAATTTTATTTTAAAAATAAAAATTTTTCATATCTTACTAAATTTTTTAAAAAGATTGAAAATGTTGCTATTTATTATAAAGAATGTCAGCCCATTAAACGGTAAATTTTGTATGAACCTATCGATAGAGATAAATAGCTTAAAGCAAAAAGCATAGAAGTATAGCTTCCTGGATAATAGCTTCCAATTGAAAATTGAGCTTCAAAGGAAATTCTTCCAAAAATTGCTAAAATTATCGCTAAGAAAATAAATGCCCAGCTTTTTGAAAATTCTCCTTTTAAGAAAAATGTTAAATAAAAAATTGCAAATGAAAGTGTTATGCCTCCTATTCCATAATAAATCAAAAATGCAATTAAACTTTCTGTGAACAATATCTCTTTTAAAGAATAAATTAAAAAAATATATATTAAAAAGAAAATTAAAGATATTATTATTGAATAATTTTTTACTTTCGATTTTAAAATAATATTTTTAAAGTAATATAAAAATAAAATTGATAAAAATAAAGCAAGGATCAATGCTGAAAACCAGAAAATATTATATGGAGGGTTTTCAAAAGGATATTCATTATAGATCATAGAGTAAGTTAAGCGAAATGCATTACCTATTGCTAAAATTATAGATGAAACAAAAAGGAACAAGATTAGATAAAAGTAAGGTAAACTTTTTATTCTAAGGGTTTTAAAGCTATAAAAAGGAAAAGGTAGAACACATAACAATAAAATCAAATTTGAGGCTGTTTTTACTAAATCATTAGGTCCCACTAAATAAAAAATTGAATAAACTAATCCTATTAAAAAATAAAATATAATAAACCTCATAAAATATTTATCAAAAATAGCTATTTAAATTTTTCAAAACTACAATGAATACTTATAACGAAGAACTTTTCGGTTGCATGGCTTATATTATTTTGGTATATTATCTTTGTTAGTTTTGAATTTATTGAAAAAGTCTTTTATCATTTTTGTATGAATGATTAAGGGTCTACGATTTAGGATGAAATGAATAATTGCAAAAATGCCAAGATATAAGAAGTCAAGACATGCCAATATTTTACATCATATCCCAGAAAACTTATTTTGATTTCTTTAAAGAATAGAATCCATAAACCGCTTGTTCCAGAAAATATTGATAAAATCAAAAGAATAAAGTGCTAACTATATTATCGTAAATTTTCCTTTTTTATGAAATTTTATCAACAGCCAAGAATCTATTACAAAAATTATAACAATGATTGTTGCAGGAATAATAAAATTAAAAAAATAATTGAAAAAAATTAAAAAAATTAAATACTAAGCTCTTTTTTAATTTTCCTAGTTCTATAAATTAGAGCTATTATCACTGTAAGTATTATTATTAAAGATATTATTAGGAATAGTGCATCCCTAAATAATCTTAACACTATACCAGTTACTGTTGTTGGTGAGGTTTCGGTAATTGTTTGTGTACCTGTCTCAGTACCTGTTCCTGTAATACCAGTAGTGGTGCCTAATGCTGGATAAACTTCATATCCTAAGCTAGGATCATGTTTCAATGTTTGAGTAAAATGAGGATATGTTAAATAAACTTGGTTTTTATCTATTGTTGCATTAACCTTAACTAAATTACCATCTGCATAAGCATCTCCTCCCCATTCAAAGAAGGGTGTTACACTGCCTACCGCTTTAAATTTAACTTTTAAATTTTTATCTTTGTATTCAAATTCATTGTTGAATTTTAATTGTAAAGCTAAGAGAGAATTATCATTTTTCCATGGGAATTTTTCTATATAAACATCGAATTTTACCTTGTAAATATTTACTGTGATGTTTTGTTCTAAAATTTTGAATGTTTCAGTTGAAGGAATTATATGATAAGTTAATAACACTTTACCTTGATTTGTTAAATTAGCTCTTTGTTCAATTAAATATTCTACTAAATTTCCTTGAGAATCTGTTATATTGCTTACTTCGGTAGTCCAGTTTAATGAATGCAAATTAATAAAAGATATAAAAGCATCATTGCTATCAAATATTCCATTTAAATTACTATCGTTAAATTCAATAAGCTTATCGAAAATTAACGTTATTTCTAGTTCAGTCTTTGTTAAGCCTCCTTTTTCAACAAAATTAATCTTTAGTACAGTATTCCTTTTTTCAATTATGATCTTTAAGCCTTCTCTTATCATCTTATCAATTTTCTTTATTTCAACTTTTAGCTCGTTTTCAATTTTTTCCTCAATTTCTTGGTTTATAACTTTTGCTTCAAATTTTATGATTTTACCGTTCAATCCGTTAATTTTTATTTCGTAAATGTTTGTTCCATCTGTTACTTTTATTTCATAAATAACTCCTTCCAACTCTATTTTTAATAAAGTATAATCTTTCTCACCAAAGTTTTGTTTAAGAAAGTTTATTGCTATATCAATTGCTTGTGATTGACTTATTAAGTTAGGTTTAGGCATTATTTTCATTCTCTCAAATTTAGCTTCAATTATTTTACCGTTGCAAGCATTTACTTTTATCTCGAAAACATGCGTCTGGTTGGTAAACTTAAATTCATAAATGATTCCTTTTATCTCACTTTTTATTAAAACATAATTGAAATCACCATAATTTTCTTTTAAATAATTTAAAGCTACCTTTATTGCTTCTTCCATGCTAATTTTATTCTTACATTCTTCTTTCTTTCCTTTATCATTATCACTTGTAGTAGAAATTGCTAGTAATGGTTTCGATATTGCCAAAGCTACTAATAGCGTCACTAGTATGCCAACTATAGCAAACGTTTTCCAGTTCATAGGAAAATTTTATTTCAAACCGTATATATTTCTAAATTTTTTAATAATTTTCCAAATTTTCTAGAATAAATTTTCTAAAAGTTTCTAATAAATTGGATATTTTATATAAATAAAATAAAACTTGATACTAAATTAATGTAGATAATTATTAAAACAATAAATGAAGATTTTTCTAAAGATAAACCTTTTGTAACTTTAATTACATTTAACAATAATATAACTGACCAAATTTGAAATAAAAGAAATAAAGCTTTTAGAATCCAACCTTGAAACAAATTATGCAAAAAATATCCTAATAAAATATCTAATAAATAGATTAAGCTAAATAAAATTAAAGGCATATAAATTATGCTAATATTAATAAATGTTTCTATTATATTAATTCTTTTCTTGTATATAAATATTGAAAAGAATTCAATTAAAAGATATATTATGAAGTAGCTTATCAAAAAGCTAGTAAATGATTGTAAAATAGTTAAATTTTTTTCAAATAAAAAAAGAATATGGATTTCTAGATTACTTATATAAAAAATAAAAATCGATAATAAAGAAATCAGAAGAGGAATGAAAAGCAACTTAAATCTATTTTCAATAATAAGATAAATTAAAGGTAAGCCTGAAACATAAGTTAAAATTTTAAAATGTGGCTCGCCAGAAAAACCTTCTTTTTTCTGCTCTTTAATAAATTTATAGAGCTTTTTGCCTTCTTCGTTTAAAAAATATTTTCTTTTTGGATCTTGCTCAACGAATTCGCTTAAAACAGATAAATGGTAATACAAGCTTCCTGTGCTAATTTTTAACTCATTCTTTAATTCTGTAAAGCTTAAGCTTCCATTTTCAAACAATAATTCGATAATCTTAATTCTTATAGGATTTGATAGAATTTCGTATAACAGTTTGCTTTTAACCATAAAATTTATACGAAAAGTTTTTATTTAAGATTTTTTAATTTTTATTAGTCTAAAATATTTAGATTAATCTAACATGTCATCGATAAAAAAATACTTATGGCTGGGCCCTGCGGTAATAGTAAGCGTAGCTTATATTGATCCAGGAAACTTTGGAAGCAATTTAGCTGCTGGAAGTAATTATGGTCTAGCTCTTCTTTGGGTTGTATGGCTTTCAGGAATTATGGCTATGCTTTTTCAGTACATATCAGGGAAAATAGGAATAGCCACAAAAAAATCTATATCAGATATAGTTTTTCATTCAATTGAAAATAGGTATAAAAATCACTCAAATATTTTAAAACATCTCTACTTTGCACCTTTATTTATTATGATTCTCGCTACGGATATGGCTGAATTTTTAGGAATAATTTTGGGTCTTTACTTGCTTTTCTCTATTCCTTTAATAATTGTTGTTTGGATATCAATAATTGATGTTTTAATTATAATGTTCTTTTCTGAGAGATTAGGTTTTGAGAGAGTAATTGGTTTTCTTGTAGGGATTGTAGGAATTAGTTTCATTTACGAATTATATATTGTACAAATAAATCCACAAGAAATTCTAATTTACAGTTTTACTCCAACATTAAAAGAATATGGTCATGTTTTATTGGCAGCAAGTATCATAGGAGCAACAGTAATGCCTCATGCAGTATTACTTCATTCCTATCTTACTTCTGAAAAATTTGAAATTTTAAGAAATAATGTATCGCAATTTCTTAAAAAACATAGAAATGAAACGATAATATTTTTAGCTATAGCTTCTTTGATAAATGCTTCTATACAAATAATGTCATATTATGCTTTTGGTTCTAAAGGTTATAATAACATAGATGTTGAAATGGCATACAAAATCCTTGAACCACTTTACGGTTTTGTAGCTGCGAACGTTTTTGCTTTAGCTTTACTTTCAAGCGGTATTTCTTCTTCAATGGTAAGTGTTCTTGTAGGGCAAAAGTTAATAGAAAGTGCTTTAAAAATAAAAACGAAGGCATGGAAGGTAAGACTAATATTAAGACTTATTAATATGATACCTATTTCTATAGCTATAATATTGAGTATAAATCCTATAGATATTTTAGTTTATAGCCAAGTTATTTTATCTTTAACTTTACCTTTTGTTATTATTCCTATAATTTTCATTTCTTCAAATAAAAAATATATGAATGAATTAACAAATATTAGATTAACTTCACTTTTATCTTTTATATTTTCTATAATTATAATTTTAATTAATTTTACATTAATTTATTTATGGATATCAGGAATAATAATTCATTAAATTTTAAAAAGAAATAAACCTATAAATGCTGCTATAAATATTGGGAAAACGATCGGTATAGCTGCTCTGGCCCACTCTTTAAAAGTAATTTTATGGGAGAAAGCTATAACTATATTTGGTACATTTCCAGGTATTAATAATCCTCCGCTTATTAAAAGAGAAATCAAAAATGATTTTATTTGAAATAAATTAAGCTCAGGAGAAATAATTGCTGCAGTTAATGTAGCGTTATCCAAAGCTGCTGAAGATAATCCTAATATATATAAAATTTCTGGTTGAAGATATTTGAAATAAATTTCAACTAACGGTTTATAAGATTCTCCTATAAGAATTAGGGCAAAAACAAAAATGTAAATTTTAATTCCTCTAATTATAGCCATTTTATAATCTCTCCCAGCTTCCTTCTCTCTTTCCCCCCACTTTAAATTTTTAGATAAGAAATATGCGATCAATGAACAAATAATAACGATAGGTAAAACATAATCCCAAAGTAGCCAAAAAAGAAATAAAAAGTCTGCATGATATGGTTCACCAGAAAGCTTATGTATTGCTATTGTTGATAAAGGCTCTCCTAAAGGTGTAAGGGAAGCGCCTACTCCTATAGATAATGCTGCTAAAACTAGTAAAATACTCTTTCTTTCTTTAGGTAAACCAAGAAACTTAGACATTTCAGCTAATATTACAGATGCAACAATAGCAGATATAACGCTTGACATTATTCCTAATAAAAACACTAAAAAGGAAAAAATTAGGTAAGGTGATTTAACTTTTTCAAAGAACTTTTCAAATTGAAACTTAAATTTTTCAAAGAACAACCCAGCTATTATAACTACTTGGAATATTCCTATTGGAATTCCATGAATAATTATTGGAGCTTCTGTTGCTTCAATTAATAATTCTAACGTTAGAACTCCTGTTAATGAAGAAACTAAAAATCCCATGATTAAAAAGAAAATTTCAAGATTCTCTTCTACCTTTTTAGATAAAAGGGGAGCAAGTAAAATTATAAGAAAAGTTACAGTGAGTATTATTAGGGTAGTATCAACCATATTTATTTAATTCATCGTTTTTATAAAAATTTTATAAATTGAATATTATGGATTTTATCTCTGTAACTTCTTCAAGTGTAAAACCTATTCCTTCTCTTCCAATTCCTGAATCTTTGTATCCTCCGAAGGGAAAGATTCCTAAACCATGCCTTGGCATATCATTGATTGTAACGCTTCCACATTCAATCTCTTTAGCTATCTTCCAAGCTTTATTTACATCCCTAGTAAATATCGCTGCATCTAAGCCATAATTGCTTTTGTTGCTTATTTCAATTGCTTCTTCAACACTTTTTACTTTTATTAAAGGAGCTACAGGACCAAAGGTTTCTTCCCAGCATATTCTTGAATTTAAAGGAACATCTGATAATATTGTTGTATCATAATAAAGCTTATAAAATTCTCCTCCAACCAAAAGTCTTGCTCCTTTATTTAAAGCATCTTCAACAAGCTCATGTACTTTTTGAACAGCTCTTGAATCTATTAAAGGACCAACTTTTACTTTATCATTCCTAGGATCTCCTACAATCCATTTCTCTCTTTCCTTTAATAATAGCTCTTTGAATTCTTCATAAACAGATTCATGAACAAGAACTCTACTTATTGCATCACATCTTTGTCCTGCAAGTCTAAAAGCACCTGCTGCAACTGCACTTGCAGCTAATTTTAAATCTGCATCCTCTAAAACTATTGCAGGTGCTTTTCCTCCCAATTCAAGTTGAAGTTTTTTTAATACAGCAACTCTTGATATTCTTTTGCCTACTTCTGTACTTCCTGTAAAAGCTATAGCTCTTATGTAAGGATTTGAAACTATCGCATCTCCTATAATTCCTCCTCCTGCTGTTAAAAAGCATAGATATTTTCCAAAACCTGCTTCAACTAGTATTCTAGATAAAAGTGAAGCTATAATTGGAGTTTTGGAAGAAGGTTTAAATAAAATACAATTGCCAGAAATTAGAGCTGAACAAATTTTAGCTACTGGAGCAAATAAAGGATAATTGAAAGGAGTTATTACTGCTACTATACCTACTGGTTCTCTGACAATAACGGCATATCTTCTTTCTGAACCTTTGGCTTGGTCTCCAGATATTGCCTTATCCATAAGTCTTCCAAGTTCTTGATAAACAAGCTTTAATCTTTCAATTGATGCATTAACTTCTCCTTCAGCTTCATGAATTGGCTTTCCAGCTTCAATTACCAAAGTATTTACCAATTCTTTTTTATACTCTTCCATTATTTTTGAAGCATTTTCCAACATTTCAGCTCTTTTATAAGCAGGTAAACGTTTAATTTCTTTTTGCGTTTCCTTTAAGTTATTGATAGCTTCATTTAAAATATCCAAATTTGCTAATGAAGAATATGCTACAATGTTTTCATCTATTGGAGAATATATTGGAAAAATATCCTTTGTTGTTATCCATTTGTTTGAAAAATAAATTTTAAACAAAGGTTTATTGTTATGCATAGTATAAACATCTTTAAATATTTCAGAATATTCAGGAAGCGTTGTTTCTCCTAATATTTCTACTTTCATAAATAATTTTAATAAATGAAAAGTAATATAAGTATATGTTTGAAGAAGCTTATGCTGAAAAAATTCTTAAAGTAAAAAACTATTCAAATAAATTTATTACAAAAATTCCGTTCAATACAAAGATCATAAATGTTATTAAATTAATGCATGAAAGACAAGTAAGAAATGTTTTTGTGGAAAAAGATGAAAAATTCATCGGCATAGTTACTGTTAAAGAAATAATGAGAACAATTGAAAAAGATCCTTTAATTATTTTTAATGAAGAAATTGTAAATTATGCAAAAAATTTAGAAGAAATAAGCAATGAAGAATCAATATTCAAAGCTGCAAAAATAATGTATGATAAAGATATTGGAATTTTGGCTGTAAAGGAAAATGGAAAAATAACAGCTAAAGTTGGTGAAAGGGATTTATTGCTTGCCATACCTCATTTAGATCTTAAACTAAGAGTCATGGATATGATGACAAAAGATGTCGAATATGTTTCTCCAGACAATACAATACTGGATAGCATAGTTGTTATGAATAAAAGAAAATCAAGACATGTACCTGTAATGGAAAATGATAAACTTATAGGTATGCTTTCCTCAAGGGATATTTTAAGGCTCTTTTCTAAATGCAATAATGAAGAAAATGTTAAAGAAGCTATAAATATTAAAGTAAGAAAGGAAATGAATATTAGTCCTTTAACAATAGATCTCTATGCTTATATTAAAGATGCAGCAAATTTAATGATAAATAAAAATATAGGAGCTTTACCTGTTTTAGATGTAACAAAAGTTGTAGGGATCATTACTGAAAGAGATATGATAAAAACTCTTGCTCTAAGATTTTAAAAATTAAGATTTAAAAAAATAAATTTTAATCAAATATGATGTATTATAACGGGAGGCTGTATAAGGTTAAAGTATACTATGGCTAATACAAATACCCAAACTATATCAACGAAATGCCAGTATAAAGTGCATGCTAAAACGGGATGATATCTTTCCTTTGAAAGTTTTCTTTTTAATACCATAGCCATTATTACAAGCATAAAGGCTAAACCCATTATTACGTGGGTACCATGTAAACCAGTAATTAAGTAAAATGTTGAGCCATATACACCGTCTTTTATCGATAAACCTGAATTAGAATATTCTATGATTTGTCCAATAATGAAAATCGTACCAAGTATGAATGTTAGTGCTAGGAATATTTTAAATCTGTTTATAAATCCTCTTTTAAGCATTTCATATGCAATATGCATTGTTCCACCGCTGGTAAATAAGAAAATTGAATTTATTAATGGCACTGTAACATCAACTAATTCAATTATTCTGCCATCAACAGGAGGAGGCCATGTTGGATATGATGCTCTTAACCAAACATATGATGAGAATGCTGTTCCAAAAATTGTAGCTTCTGAAAGTATGAAAATTAGCGTAGCTATTAAAACATCTCCTCTCTTTAATCCAGCTAATTTCTCTAACGAAAACTCTGTTAGATAGTGAGCAAGTTTTGTAGCTTTGCTTAAATAATCTTTATAGAACCAATAAGACATAACTGCAATGAATATAGCTATTAATATCGAACCTAAAATTATATTTCCAATCAAAACAAAGAACGCACCTAAACCTGCAAAAACTGTTGACATTCCTGCAATAGCAGCATAAGGATGAGGATAATGTAAATCATGTGAAGAACCATTTAAATGAATTGGACGGCTTACAGTAGCAAATTCAGGTAAACCTATTTTGGCTGCTCCCCATGGATCTTCTGGAGCTGGCCTTCCTCTTAACCAGCTTTTAATTATATCAATAAAGAATATAAGTAATCCTAAAGCTAAAACAAATGTGCCAATTGTAGATAATAATTGTAAATCATAATATTGTGAAGGGTATGAGTAATATCTTCTTGGCATTCCTTCAAGACCTAATTTAAACCATGGAGTATAAGTTATGTATGTTCCTGCTACGATTAAAATAAAGCTTATTTTGCTTAATTTTTCACTAAACATCTTACCAGTTATGAATGGAAAGTAATAGTATATCCCTCCAATTAAAGCAAAAACAATAGGTAAAACTACAAAATGAAAATGACCTAAAACCCAATATGTATCTTGTATTGCATAATTGACTGGTATATATGCATTATATACTCCTGTTATTCCTCCAATAATAAAAGCTCCGATGAAAGCAAGTGTAAAAGCCATAGGAGTACATAATCTTATTCTTCCTCCATATAAAGTAGCTATCCAGTTAAATACTTTAATTCCTGTAGGTATCGCTACTGCTACTGTTGTTACCATAAATAATATTCTAACATTTATATCTGTAGGTGTAGTAAACATGTGATGAACCCAAACAATGTAAGAAATTATAGCTATTAAAAGTGATGATAAAGCTATAGCTCTAAAACCATATATAGGTCTTCTTGCCATTCTAGGTAGAACCTCTGAAACAACTCCCATTGCAGGTAAAACTAAAATGTAAACTTCAGGATGTCCAAAGAACCAGAAAATATGTTGCCATAATATAGGATCTCCTTGTCTAACAAAGAAATGCGTGCCTAAATGTCTGTCTAATTCCAACATAATTAATCCGGCAGCTAAAGGAGGTGTAACTACAATAATTAGTATTGCAGTAGAGAAAAATGCCCAAACGAATAAAGGCATATGGGAAAAAGGAATGCTTGGATGTCTTAATCTGAGAATTGTCATTATAAAGTTTATTGCACTTATTGTAGTAGATATTCCTAGAAGAAGTACTCCTAAGCCTACAAAATCAACACCAATATCTTGGTAAACAACTGAAAATGGTGCATATAAAGTCCATGTTACCATAGGTTTACCTACTAATATGCTTAGCCAGAATATTGCTGTAGCTGGAACATTCATCCAAAAGGCTAATGCATTTATCTTTGGCCAATATAAATCTGGTGCTCCTATCATTTTAGGCAAAATATAATTTGCCAATCCTGTAAATGCTGGAACTATAAAGAATAGAATCATTGCCAATCCATGCAGAGTTACTAGGCTATAATAAACTTGTTCATTAACCACAGGTATTTGGGCTAATTGTAATCTCATGGTAAAGGCTGAAATTCCTGCTAGAATGAAGTTAATAAATGCAAGCCATAAGTATAATATTCCTATATCAGTATGATGTGTGCTAGATAAAAGCAATCTTAAACTTTTATAAAATTTTATGTTGTGCTCCATGCTACACCACCACAATTCTACTTAACATAGCATAATGATAAGCACCGCAATACTCAGCACAGTAAATATTATAAGTTCCAGGTTTATCTATTTTTATCCACATTGTTGTTTTATAGTTCGGAAAAACATCAAATTTATATCCTAATTCTGGTACAAATAGCGAATGTATTACGTCTTTTGAATGCATCTCAAGCTTATATAACTTACCTGCCTTAATTTTTAATACTGAAGAAGTAGTACCATTTGGATATATAAATTTCCAATAAAATTGACCAGCCTCAACTGTAATTACTTCATATTCTGGGTTACTTGAAGAATATCCTAGGTAATCAATTTGGTATAAATATACTGCTGCAACATAAGATAGAACTCCTAAAATTATACTTGCACCGATTATTGTTGTCCATTCAAAATATTTAGCTAAGCCCATTTAATCACCCCTTCCTCTATCCCAAAATTTTATTGTAAAGAAAATTAAGCTCCCTGTAAATAAGCTAAATATTACTCCTGCTGCATAAAATGTTACTTTATATAACTCTCCTACTCTTTCTGGTATTGGAGATATTTGCTCAAGATAATTTCCAAAGTTTCCTATTGCTAAATATATTATAAATAAAACTATTATTATTGCAGACCATGCTAGAAAATCTAATGCTGAAAGTTTTGGGTCGTTATTTAATTTTGTGCTTATTTCTTCTGCCATATTTATATTAAATAACCTATGTCATATTTAAATTTTTTAAATCAAATACAATTTTATATATTTATATAAATATGTATAATAAGATTAAGTTGATGGTTATATAACAATGTTATTAAAATTAAATTTTGAATACTAATTTAGCTTTTATTACCTAAAAAGCTTTTCCATTGAAGATAAATTTAAATTTGAATAAAAGATAGAAAGAACATGGTATATGTAATAAAAAGAGATGGTAGAAAAGAAGAATTTAGTGTAGAAAAGGTAGTTGTAAGTTGTTTAAAAGCAGGAGCAACGCTGGAAAAAGCAAGAAAAATTGCTTATATAATTCAAGGAAGAATATATGAAAAAGATTTAAGTGAAATAACAGCAAAAGAATTAACAAAGCAAATATTGGAGCTTTTAAAGAAGGAGAATGAAGAATGGTATAAAAACTGGTTAACTTATGATAGAGCTGTAAAAAGGAGAAAAACAGAAGAGGAATTAAAGGAATAAAATAGATAAAATCACAGCAACGGTATTATTAACACCATGTGCTATCATAACTAATTGCAATGATAAATATTTTTCATAAAAGTATGCTAAAAGAAAACCTGCTAAAAATATTGCAGGAAAATTAACTATATCAAGGTGAACTATTGCAAATATAAACGCTGATAAAAGCATCGCAGAACTTATTTTCAAATATTTTCTTAGCAATAAATAAATGAATCCTCTGAAATAAATTTCTTCAACTACAGGGCCTAATACTCCTATAAGAATGATCAATAATGGAGATAACTTAATTAAAAGGTTTTTAATAGTTTCTTTATCGATGCCTGGCGGTATAGGAATTTGTGGTGTGGCTTCTATTCCTAAATATTGTAAGAATAATTCGTAAGCAGTTGACGAAGAAAAAATTAATCCTCCTAATCCTATTCCTATAATAAATAATTTGAAATTAATTTTATAAAGTCCCATGACTTTTAGCGAAGATTTCCTCTTTTTTGCATAAGATCTAGTTAGTAAAAATAAAGGTAAATAAAAGGAAAGAAAGACGACAATCATTGCTATAGATATTGCAATTAAAAATTCTGGTCTGTTTATCAATTCTTTTATAGGAATCGATGAAGGAGTTCCTTGGAAAGGAATAGGTATAAAAGGAAAATAGCGGAAATATAAACCAAAGAATAAAATAAGAGAAAATATTGTTATAATAGATACAACGAAAGTGATACCAATGCTTACAAAAAAAGTTACTATAACGTCAACCGCCTTCCATCTTGTCATTCCGCTTAAAGTGTAATTGAATAAATAACTACCACATACCGTACACATTAAAGATTTAACAGGTGAATTACAATAAGGACAAGATGAAATCAGTAAAGGATCTTTTTTCATTTTTACTTAATTTTAACAAATAATTTAATAAATTTAATCTAATTCCTTATAAAACAAAATCCATGATCTTTTAAATTCGAAACCTAGTTTTCTGTTTAAAGTTAAAATTTTATAATTGCTACATCCATTCCATGTTCTAATTATTTTGAAACCCTTTTGTTTTGCATATTCAATAACCTTTAATTTTAAAGCCTTTGCAATTCCTTTATCTCTGTAATCTTTAATTACGCCAGTTATTCCTTGATTTGCAATTTCATCATTTTCTTTATTAAGGGAGCTAAAACCAATGTATTCATTTCCTTTTTTAGCTATAAAAAAGGAATCAAAAATAGCATATGGATTATTAAAAAACTTTCTTGCCATTCTTTAAAATCTGGAAAATCGTAAAGCAGTGGAGAAGGCATATCATGGTATATTGTCTTTATAAGCTCATAAAGCTTCAATTTATCTAATTCCTTTTCCTCTTTTAAACTAATAACCTCTATGTTCTCAAATGTTTTGCATTGGTTATGTAAATTCTCAATGCTAATTTTTTCAAGATATAACTCTAATTCATAGTAGCTATAAATTTCATAAAATCCCCTTTTAATTAAAAAATTAATGCTATGGATATGTGAATTAAGAACATGCGTTACTACACTTTTTACATTTTCCTTTATTATTTCTTTCAAAATAAACTCATACGCATAGCTTCCTATACCTTTACCTTGATATCTAGGATCAACATAAATTCCTAAGCCGATTATATTTCTATTATCCGTTGTCTTATACCAGCTCTTGTAGTATTCTGCTATAGCTACTGCTTCACCATTAATTTCTACAACGTAGGCTTTTAAATTTGTTCTTTTTGCCTCTGTTTCATATTCAAATCTTATATCTTCTTCAGTATAGCTATAATAAGGATAAATTGAATTAAATATGTAAGCCATTTGAGGATAATCTTTTTGAGTTATTTGCCTAATTATCATAATAGAAATTTCCTTAGCCTTTTTTATAAACTTATTTTAAATTTTTTATTGTTAGTGGTATTAAAATAAATGAAATTAAAATTAAAAAAGTAATAATTGGAATTAACAAAAAATTAATTCTATATAATATAAAAGTTAAAATGATTTGAAAAAATGAATATATATAAGTATAAATTGAATCGTTTTTTCCAGTTATTAAAATTCCTTTAAATCTTCTTTTAGTTAAAACTATTCCTTCAGCAGTTATAAGGTCGCATAATAAATGTAAAATATAAGAAAAAATTATTGAAAATAAAATTAAAAAATCAAAAATGCTGGGAAGATAAAAAGATATAGAATAGTAAATTAAAGAAACAATAAAAGAAAATAAAATTAAACCATAAACTGTATGTGTAATACCTCTATGCTTTATCATTCTCTTGTTTTTTAAAAATAATGCCAAAATAATGAAAGGAAAATAAAAAATTAGATAAATTATTCTGTTTAAGATTTTTCCTCTTCGATATTTAATATCAATATCTGGAAAGTTGGAAAATGCTATTATGCAAAGAAATGAAGCATAAATATAAATCAAAGGATAATTTATGAGATATAAATAAAATAGAAGAGGGAAAAAAGTAGAAAGATTAAATAATATATGATTTCTTCCTAACATTTTTCCAAAAAGTTATTTTTAAATAAATATTTAAGTTTGTCTAAATAAATTCATGGATGAATTTGTAACTAAAATAAAAAACTACGTTGAAAACAATAATCAGTATTTTATAAATGAAGTAAGAAGCTTTCTACAAATTCCAAGCATATCAGGTACAGGTGAAGGAATAAAGGAAACTGTTTCTTTTTTGACAAAATGGATAAAGGATAAATTTAATGCTGAAGTAAATTTGCTTAGCTATGTAAAGCATCCAATAATTTATGCAAAATTGAAAGGAAAAAGCAATAAAAAAGTTATCTTTTATAACATGTACGATGTTCAGCCAGTTGAACCTTTGGAACTATGGGAATCTCCTCCTTTTGAAGCAAGAATAGTAGGAGATAAAATTATTGCAAGAGGAGCTTACAATACAAAGGGAGCTTTAATGAGCTGTTTATTGGGAATACTAAGTTATATTGAATTGGAAAATGAGTTGCCCTTTGAAATAATATTAGTTTTAGAAGGAGAAGAAGAATTGGGAAGTCCTTCGATGCCAAAATTTGTAGAAGATAAATACAATGAATTAAAGGATTCAATGATGTGCTACTTTGCCTTTCCTTCAGAAAGAGTTATAGGAAAACCTTCAATTGTTTTGGGCAATAAGGGAATAGTTTTTCTAGAAATTAAAACAAAAACTTCGAAATATGATGTTCATAGCAGTCTTAGCAGAGGATTCATAAATCCTGTAGCAGTAATTAGTTCTATAATTTCTCATTTAATTGATCCTATTGAAGGGCCTAGGATTCCTTGGCTTGATGAAAAAGCTATTTCTCCTACAAAAGAAGATTTGCAGTATTTAAACGATATTAAAGAATCTTCTCCTTTGGAAGAAATAATGGAAATTTATGGAATAAAGGATTCGAGAATAAAGGGAGATGATTGGTATATATCAGTATATTTTAAACCTACAGTTAATGTTGATGGAATTTATTCAGGTTATGTTGGATTAGGAACAAAAACAATCATTCCTTCTGAAGCTGTTGCAAGATTAGATTTTCGGTTAGTTCCAGGAATAGAGCCAAATGATGTAATTGAAGGATTGAATAAAGTAATTGAAAGATTGGGATATAAGGATCTTGTTGAAGTTACAGTTCATGATGCATATACCTGGAGCAAAACAGATCCTAAGGAAAAAGTAGTGGAGATATCAAAGGAAGTTTATAAAGAAATGAACTTGAAACCTTACATAATACCCATGCTACCTGGTTCTGCACCAAGCTATTTATTTATAAGGAAATTAAGGGTTCCTATGGTAGCTACAGCTCCTGGTCATGGAGGAAGAGCCCATGCACCAAATGAATATATAACAGTTGATACGATACCTAAAATTGTTTTATATACTTCGATTTTAATAAATAAGCTAGCTACACTCTAAAATTGAATGGTTTTAATTTATTCCTTCTTCTTTGAAAATACTCTTCTTAATATTTGCAACATCTTATTTATTTAAAGTTCAGATATTAGAAAATTAAGTTTTGCTTGGCTAAAATCGTTAAAATAAATTTCCTACTTTGAATTAAAATCATAAAGTTTATATAATAGTTAAATTTAAATATTTGAAAAATTGTTTTTTTTTTGTGAAAGCCAAAACAATTGTTTTGGTGGCAATGCTAGTATTTCTAATATACGGAAGTAGCATGGTTTACGCATACCATTATAAGAAAGCTTATGGCTATTATGACAATAGATATGATCCTTTAATCGGAGGAGTACAGATCGAAATAACAGGCGCAGTATTTGGTGGACCTCCTGATCTATATCCCTATAATAATTGTTCTTTATCTTTTCCTGTTAAAATTAGAGGATACAGTTCTCCTCTTGACAGAGGTTTCATTACAGCTGGTCATTGCGCAAATATAAATGAATATATAGATCAGCCTAAAAAACTTTCTTGGTTTGATTGGAGTAATTTTATAGGAAGGGTGAAAAGAAACTCTGTTCCTCAAGAAGGAGGAACTACCGATTTGGATGCTGGATTAATATACCTTGCACATTGTCCTGGTAAATATCCTTGCACTCCAACAAGAGACTTTAAACCTTTTATATTTGAAAATAATTCCACGCCCTATTATGGAATTGAAAAACGTGATTATAACTGGCAAGTAGGAATTACTGCATATATTACACCAACAAAAAACATGGAAAATAATGTTAGGGTTTATAAATCAGGAAGAACAACAGGGGTTACTTATGGATTAATAACAAAAATTGATGATTGGTTTTGGTACTACAATTGGAATGATAAACTGGTAATAGTTCAACCAGCCATAAAAGTAGCTAGATGTTATATAGATCCTAATGATGGCAAATATAAGTGTTACTATAATAGTAACATAGCGCTAGATCATGATAGTGGAGCGCCTGTATATATTCGTCATTTAATTTATGCTGAAAGAGTAGGCAATGTTTACATATACCATTATGGAGCTCAGATAGTAGGTATACTAATAGGAGGAACAGACCCTGGACATGATCATCCGACAACATATTTTTGGGCAACTTGGGCTACAAAAGTAAAAGAAAGATGGCCTGATCTGGAATTGGTTACATGTGGTCCAGATATTGGTAGATGCTTGTAAACATGAGGAAAATAATATCTTTCCTTTTATTTTTAATAATTTCAGCAATTTTAATAAATCCTATTAACGTTAAAGCAAATTCTAATGATGATATAATTTATGAAGTAGTTAAAAATAGAAATCCAGATTTAACAATTACGGGATGCAATGAAACTTATGTTTACTGGCAATTTAATGGAAGAAAGTTTGATTCTCCAGTAGCAATTAGACATCCTGGTGATAATGAATCCACATATATAAATGAAATAGGAGGTGATTATGAGTCGGAAAAATTCTTTATATATGCTATGCTAGCAGCAAAATATAATTTAAATCATAGCAATTGGTATCATTATTATCTCTTTATTGATTCAATAAATAAAGAAATAGAACCTTTACAAGATAAAATATTTAAAGAAAAAGGAGAATTAGGAATTAACTGGATAGGAGTTTGGTATACCATTCCTCCATCTATTGTTGTTACAATGTATAAAATAACTAACGAGAAAGTTAACATTGTTCTTGAATATTTGAAGCCATATGCCAAGAAATATAATGCAGTAGTTTTCTTCATTGAAGACTACTTTCCAGCTAGTATTTATGAAAAACAAGATAAAGCTTTATGGAAGTTTTACTTTAAAGAATTACCTAATGGATCTATAGAATTAGGAGATGGGTGGAAGGAATATCTAAAACTAGTAGAAGAATATTATAATTTGCCAATGAACATAAAGGGTTGGTCGTCTTCTCCTGGCATAGCTAATCTACCTATTCCTCCTAATGCTACTTTTAATAAGATATTTGTTGAAAAAGCTGTTTCAATTTTAAGAAAATATGCTGGATGCGAAGTTCCTTTGGTGGCAAATTTCGTAGACTACCTTGAAGGGCAGGTAAAACCATATGGTCTTCCAAAAAATCTATCAGACACTCAACGTAATACAAAACTTGGAACCCCATCACTTTTAGACTTAATAACTTTATTTGTGATAATTCCAGTAGCAATTTTGTTACCTATAATCTTAGTTTTAAGAAAAGCAAATAATAAGAAAAGAAAAAAATTTAATTAATTAATTTTTTTATAATTTATTTAAAATTTTTATCTTAAAATTTTAAAAATAATCTAAATTCACATACAATTAAAGAGACTTAGCATGAGAAATTTTTATTCGTGATCTTTTTATTTTTTGTTAGAATCTTTAATTTCCTTTAATTTTTCTATAAAATATTTATTGGCTTCCGAGTCTCCAACTGAAACTCTAATATAACCTTTTCCCATTTGAAAAGAAACATCCTTAACCAAAATTCCCTTTTCTTTTAATTTCTCAGCTAAGTTATCTATTTCACTATAAATTAAAATAAAATTCGTATAACTATTATAAACTTTTAATCCTAATTTTCTTATTTCATTTATCATTTTTTCTTTTTCATAATTTAATTTTTTAATTACATCATAGATATACTTCCTATTTTCCAATACTAATTTTGCTAATAATAATGAAATTGTAGATATTCTAAATCTCATGATATCTTTATTCATTATTTTTGATATTTCTTTTCCTGCAATTAAAACAGTAACTCTTGCACCTGCTAAGCAAAATACTTTGCTTAATGTTCTAATTATTCCCAATTTTTCGTATTTTTCAATTAGGTCAGCGAAAGTAACATTGCAGAATTCATAGTATGCTTCATCAAGCAAAACAGGCTTGTTTAATTTAACAATTTCTTCAAAATTTTCCTTTTCAATTATTAAATTCCCAGTAGGATTGTTTGGATTATCAATATAGCTAAAGTCAGCTTGCTTAGAATAATTCAAAAAAATATGATCAAGCTTAAATTCAGGTTCTTTTAAAATTGAACCAATTATTTCATATCCCATATGATATGCTTCCTTTTCAAAAAGGAAAAAAGTAGGTCTAGGTGCAGCTACTAAACCTTTATTCTTGAAATGATAGAAATATTCATCAAAGTATAGATCTACGCCAGGGGCAAGCCAAACATTTTCAAATTTAACGTTAGCATATTCAGAATAAAGATATCTTACTTCGTCGTATAGCTTTTCAGTTGGATAATAGTTGAGATATTTAAGAGAATCTGCTACTTCTTTTAAAATTTCTTCAGGAACATTGAAAGGTGACTCATTTTGATCCAATTTTGCTTTTATCTTTGGGAAGCCTATTAAATCTAAAATTCTTTCTTCTTTTTTATTCATTTATAATTAATTTTATATAATTTTATAGAAAAACTTTTATTTTGGATAAGATTAATGTGGGCTATGAAAACAGTATTATTAATAACATTGCTAATATTAGCAAGCCTTAATATTGTATACGAAAAAACTTTAGGACATGAAGAGACTTCAAGTCATGATGAAAAAGTATTCACAGCTCAACTTAATTATGGATATATTTTACAAGTAAAGGTTCATCCTTATAAACCTCCTGACATGCCTTCAGATTTAACATTAAACTTTATGGTAGGCTTAATGCTTAATAATGAAACAGTAGAACATATTACTTATTCAGCAAATATAACAGATAAAACAGGAAAGGTTTTAAAAGAGATTAATGAAGTACATTCTCATCATGGAATGCTAGAATTCAACTATACTTTTCCTTCAAAGGATAAATATTATTTAATTGTAGAAGTAGTTTCAATAGGCATGGAAAATCCTATTAGAAATGTTGGAAAAGCATCATTTATTTTATATATTGGAATTCCTGAAGAAACAGCTACCACAATACAAACTACACAAACAGAAACTAGTTCTGTTATTATACCGTATGGTCTTTCATATATTATCATTGCCGCAGTTGTAGCACTAGCAGTAGTAGCAGTATTATTTTTGGTTAAAAAGAAATAAATATTGTTTTTTTAATTTTTTAATATGCAGAAAATTCGAGCTATACATATCGTTTATGCAAATTGGTGTCCACATTGCATACCTACAACATTAGAACCCATAAAAAATCTTGCCTTAAAATATAATATTCCTCTGTATTTATACGATATTGATAAGGAAGTTCAGAAAGCAGACAAAATAGTTAAAGATTATGGAGATTATTCAGAGGATTATGTAATACCCCAAGTTTTCATAGAATTCGATGAAGGAATAAAACATATTTTTACAGGATATTCTGAAGGAGTTGATTTTACAAAAAGAGCAATTGAGAATCTTATAAACTATGATTTTAATTTTATGAAATTTGAATTTTCCAATGACTTTGATTTAAAGGAAATAGTAAAGGAAAAGTTGATTGGAGAAGGAAGCTGTTACTCTCATTGTAGAGACAAAACTTATTATAAGTTTATAAATGAAGAACCGTTAATAGGAATTTACTATTGCAACAAAGGTTATATATCAAGGGTAATTTCTTATTGGAAAGGTAAAGCTGATTATGATCATTTTATAAGTTTCTTAAATACATTAACGAAAGGGAAGGTTAATATAATTAGCGAGGATGTTAGAGTTGCTACTCGTTATAGCTGGGATTTAGGAATAAAAGATAAGAACATAATGGTAAGAGAAATTTATTGGACACAAAATTATAATAAACTTTTGAAAAGGAATTCTGAAGCATTATACATTTGTAAAGAATGCAATAATCTATTCACTCAAAGAATTCCTACAGAAAATGAGTTATGTGAAAAATGTTTAGCTAAGTAATTCTAGAATAAACATGTTAAGTTTCTTCGGATAGATATCTCGTAATAAATAACTATAATTATTAAATACTAACGAAACATGAAATTAAAAATTTATATTAATTTATTTTCAAAGAGAAATATATGCAAGATATAAGCTTGCTGAAAATTAATTTAAGAAAAGCTTTATTCATAAGCGTAATTGCTGCAGTAATCATTGAAGCAATCCTTTTAGCTATCGCACTTAATATATTAAGTTATGTTAATTTATTCACTTTACCTTATGCTATCATTCTGTTCTTCTTGACTTTTTTAGCAATTTTGGCATATAATTTCTTTATAAAAGGTTTAAATCATTCAAGAAGAATTGCAACAATATTGATTCCTATCGGGATCTCCTTAGCTTTAATAGGTGTACTTCTTAGCTTGTTTGGTCTAAGCTACGGAATATTTTTATTAATGTTTGCATATTTAATAGAACTTATTACAGGATATTTTATGAGAGTAGATTTTAATTTATATAGCAGCAAAGGAACAAAGATATTTTTAGCAGGTTTATTTATATTTGTGCTTAGCTTACCTTTGTTTTTATATAATATTTATCTAATAATTATACCTATTTTTGGTAATTTATTGAAAGGAGTGGGCTTATTTGTTCTTTATAAAAGTTTATTTAGCTAAACTGCTATGTTCTTTACAATCTATTCTTAGATCTTCAGGTTTAAGCTCCATATTTAACAAATTACAATAAGATTTTTGTGAGTTAAAGTATGCACAGGTAAAACACATTCTTGTTAAACTTATTATACCTTTTTTATACATTGAATATATTAATTTCATTAGCATTAGCATAAGCTGTTTTCTTTCTTCATAATCTAATTCATTTAAAGCTTCAACTATTTTTAAATCCCATTTAATTAAATTATCAACAATTTTTATACCGTTATCTGTTAATGAAATTATACGATTTCTTTTATCTTTTCCTCTATCTATTTTAACTAAACCTTTATTTTTCAAAGTATTCACAGCTTCACTAACTGTAGCTGTACTTAATTGGAATTCTTCAGAAATTGAACTTATATTTCTTAAATTTTCTCCTCTTGTATAAAGAAATAATAAAATTTGGGCTTGTAAGTTGCTTAAACCTAAATTTAATGCTTCAATATTTAACATATATTTAAATGCCCTAGATACTCTTTCAAAAGCATAAATTATTTTATTTTCCATATAAAAATATTAAAGTACAAAAGATTTAAATTTTTTTATTTTATATTTTTGTATGAAAAAATATATATAATTTTATTAATCTATAATTGTGATAACATATGTTAAATATTCCTCAGGAAATCTTTTTACAACTTTTAATTTTATTTTACTTCCTACTTTAATTTTTTCAAAATCTTTTTCTTCTATCCATGCAGTTACGTTTATTCCTTCTTTAAGTCTAGCTATTCCTACAATGTAATCTTCATAATGAGAGAAAGTGTATGGTTTTACAAATATTTTAGTAAATGTAAGAAGCTCTCCTTCACCACTAAGTTCAATCCATTCCATTTTTTCATTTCTGCATTTGCCACATGCAGATTGTGGAGGGAAGTAAATTTCGTTGCAATTAGAACATTTTGTAGCATAAAACTTTCCTTCGGATAATCCTTCAAAGAATTTTTTAATTTTTTCTACAGAAATTATGTAGTTTATTTTTAATTCCCTGTTGGAAACCCAAAGAGCTGTGCCCAATTTTTGGTCGGGGATTATTGGAAAACCTAGTATTTTTTTGCTTTCTTTAACAAATTCTTCAAGCTTTTTAATTCCTTCGTCGTAAATTATTTTTTGCATCTTATCACCTACTTAAAATTGTAACATAAGCATAATGTCCTGTACCTCCTACATTGTGAGCTAAAGCATAACCGTTTTTTATGTCAGCTTGTCTTTGCTTTTCAGCTTTATAATTTAACTGTTTTACTAACTCAGCTATCATTGAAACACCTGTAGCTCCTAAAGGATGTCCTTTAGCTTTTAATCCTCCGCTTAAGTTTACAGGTATTATTCCTCCAATGTACGTTTGTTTTTCTCTAACAACTTTATATCCTTCACCTCTTTTAAATAAACCTAGATCTTCATAAGCTAAAATTTCAGCTATAGTAAAGCAATCATGGACTTCAACAACATCGAATATTTTTGTTAATTTATCTTTATCAATGTTCGCTTTTTTATAAGCTTTTTCTGCAGCTTCAACGGAAGCCTTTAAACTTAAAAAATTATCTCTTTTACTAAGATTTGAAGTATCATTTGAGTATCCTATGCTTTTTATCCAAATTGGATCTTTAATTCCGCTTTTTCTTATGTAATCTTCACTTGCTAATATAACAGTTGCAGAACCATCTGAAATAGGAGTACAATCATATAGCTTCAAAGGCCATGCTACATATCTTGATCTCATACATTCTTCTAAAGTAACTTCTTTTTGGAAATGAGCTCTAGGATTTCTTGCTCCATAATAGTGATTTTTTATAGCTACTTCGCATAAATCTTCCTCTTTTGCACCGTATTTATTCATATATGCTGTTGCATATAAGGCATAGTATCCTGGAAAAGTTAAGCCAAAGTTTTCAAATTCCCAAAAGTAATTTCCAGCTCTTCCTATCATTTCAACAACTACAGGTGTCATAGATTCATTCATTTTTTCTATTCCTACAACAACTACAACTTCTCCTTCACCGCTTTTTATCATATCATAAGCAGTTTTTATTGCTGCACTACCTGAAGCACAAGCAGCTTCAACTCTTAAAGTTCCTATGCCAGTTAATCCAAGGTATTCTCCTATGGTAACAGCAGGTAAAGGCTCGCTGCTCCAAAAACCTATATTTGAAACTGCAAGAAAGGAAACATCCTTTAAATCTATATTTGCTTCATTAATAGCTTCTTTAAAACTTTCATATGCAAGCTCATTAAAATTTACATCGTTTCTTACCCCAAATTTTGAAGAACTTACTCCTATAATGCCTACTTTTCTTTCCATATTTTTTAAATATTCTTTATTTTATAAATTCATGATGAATTTAAGGATAATTAATAAGGAAGAACTTTTGGCATTAAAATTTGCTATAATACATCATTTTATGGAAGAAGGAAAAAATTTAAGCTTAGATGAACTAAACAATTATGCTAAAGATTACAAAACAAACTTTCTTTATTTTGATTTTGAAAGTAAAACAATAAATATAGCTTGGGTATATGATGAAGAAAGAATTTTAAATGATTTGGTTCATGAAATTGTTCATGAAGTAATTTATAATTTAGAAGGAAAGAAAGCATCTATAAGTTACGATAATATTTCAGATTTGATAGATGGAGAGAAAAGCAATAGCATATTTAAAATTATAAACAAAATTAAAAAATAATTGAATTATTCAAGATTTAGGTTATAAAAACATTTATTTTTTTATTAGAAAAATTTATATTAGGGTTAAAATGAAAACCTCGCCTTTTAAGGGGGGTTAAAGCTTAAATATACTAAACATAATATATAAACAGTGTTGTCCCTTGATAGAAATACAAATAACGATTGTTGGTAAAGTCTTCAATGCCAATAAAAATAAAGTATTAATATTAAATCAAACTCTTGAAGAATACTTTGAACTTGTAAAATGGTATTTGAGTTTTAACACTATTTCTAAAACAGAACTTCATAACAAATCATATGAAAAAGCTAAGGAAACATTCAATCTAAATACTGCTTTAATTCAAACAGCTAGAGATAAAGCTATTGAAATATTGAAAGGTTTTAATGAGGTAAAAAGAAAATCAAGTAAACCAAAACTGAAAAGAATAGCCATACGATTTGATGAAAGGTGCT
>Ga0079997_111318_pt2 | contig 77323 bp, 76 predicted proteins | sample PerSpoCPS_CMetaG_FD_69200 | JGI IMG/M metagenome (GOLD analysis project Ga0079997, IMG submission 69200) | Archaeal communities from Yellowstone National Park, Wyoming, USA - Perpetual Spouter C (PS_C) MetaG (SPADES assembly) (version 2) | ecosystem: Environmental > Aquatic > Thermal springs >...
GCAAAAGCATAATTTACTTGCTTTGTCCAATAAATAGTGTTAAATGATTGACTATCAATACCTTATGAAGATTTTAGGAAATTATAGATTTTATGGGGGGGCGAAGTTCATAAGCCGAAGGCTTAATTTTAGGGTGGGTGGGCAAAATATAGAAAAATAAATAGTTTTAAAATTATTAGACAAGGCATAATTTACTTCTACTTTAAAATTATCAAACTATGATAGAAAAATTAAATAAAGTTTTTGAAAAATTACCACCTGAACACAGAGACATAATGAGAGAAGCATTTATTATTCTTATTGAAGAGGTTATAAATGCTATTGTTAAAGAAATTAGAGAGGGTTTTAAGAAGCAAGGAGAGGAAAATGAAAGGATGTGGCAAAATATAGAGAGAATATGGCAAGTTATTGATAGACTAACAAATTCAATTGAAGAAACAAGAAAGACTATAAAAGAGGGATTTGAAAGGCAAGAGAAAGAAAATCAGAGAATATGGCAAGCTATTGATAGACTAACAAATTCAATTGAAGAAACAAGAAAGACTATGAAAGAGGGTTTTGAAAGACAAGAAAAAGAAAATCAAAGAATTTGGCAAGCTATTGAAGAAATGAGAAAAGATATGAAAGAAGGCTTTGAAAAACAAGCAAAAGAGAATGAAAAAATATGGCAAGCTATAAAAGAGGGATTTGAAAGGCAAGAAAAAGAAAATCAAAGAATTTGGCAAGCTATTGAAGAAATGAGAAAAGATATGAAGGAAGGATTTGAAAGACAAGCAAAAGAAAATGAAAGAATATGGCAAGCAATTGAAAAGACGAATGAAAGACTTGATAAACTTATTTTAGCATTTGAAAAAGCTGAAAAGAGGAATGAGCAAACGAGAAAGCAAGTTGGAGTTTTAACTGGCAATTTTGGATATTTACTTGAAGACAGAGCAATAAGAACATTACCAAAACTATTAAAAGAAAGATATGGCTTTGAAATAACAGAGCCTTTAAGAAGAGATTTTATAGAAATAAATGGAAAATATATTGAGGTTAATATATATGGCAGAGCAAGGAAGAATGATGAAGAGTTTATAATAATTGGAGAAGCTAAAACAAGAATAACCAATAAAGCTATTATTGGATTTTTAGAGAAATGTAATAATTTTGAAGGTAAGCAATTTAGAATAATGATAGGGTATTTAATAACACCAAAAATTAAACAAATTCTTGAAAATAATAACATCATTTTTATAAATTCTTATGAGCTTGAATTGTAAAGCAAAATTAAATTTACTTATTTATAATATGAATTGCTTTCTTTTTCACATTTTCTGCTGCTTCCATTAGAATTTCACTAATTGATGGATGAGGATGAACTGTTAAGGCAATATCTTCTGATGTTAAATAACTTTCCATAGCTAATGTTCCTTCTGCTATTAAAGAGCTCGCTTCTGGTGAAACTATGTGAATTCCAAGAATTTCATCATTTTCTTCATTAGTTATTATTTTAGCTATTCCATCAGTTATATTCATGGATAATGCTTTTCCATTAGCACTTATCGGAAACTTCCCAACTTTTATTTTATAACCTCTTCTCTTAGCTTCTTCTTCACTCAAACCTACACTTGCTAATTCTGGATTTGTATAAACAACACTTGGAATATATTTTATATCATATTTACTTTCAATTCCTGCTATAATTTCAACTGCTATTATTCCTTCCTTTGAAGCTTTATGAGCAAGTAATGGTTGTCCTATAACATCACCAATAGCATATATGTTTTCAACATTAGTTTGTAATTTTTCATTAACCTTAATAAATCCTTTTTCATTTAAAGATATTCCTAATTTTTCTAAATTTAAGTTTTCTACATTTGGCTTTCTACCAATTGCTAATAGAACTTTATCAAATTCAAAATTCTCAACTTTACCATCAATTTCAATTTCAAAAACATTTCCCTTATATCCAATAACTTTTGAATTCGTAGAAATTTTTATATTTTGCTTTTCTAATGCTCTTTTTAATATATTAGCACACTCACTATCAACTCCTGGTAAAATTTGGTTTGCTATTTCAATTACCATAACTTCACTACCAAGCCTACTATATATACTTGCGAATTCCAATCCAACTGCTCCTGCTCCAATAATTAATAGTCTTTTTGGAATTTCTTTTAAACTAACTGCATCATCTGAATTCCATATAAAATTACCATCTCTTTTTATATTTTCTAACTCAGCAGGTCTTGAACCTGTTGCTATAATCACATATTTACTAACTATTTTAATATCACCATTTTTCGTTTTCACTAATAAGCTTTTTTCATCAAGAAATTTTGCCTCTCCAAAGATAACTTCAACATTATAATTTTTAAGCAAAAATTTAATTCCTGAAACAAGTTTATCAATAATGCTATTTTTCCAATTATTTAATTTTTTAATATCCAATTTTAAATCACTAATTTCAATACCCATTTTGCTGGAATTCTTCAATTGAAGGAAAATTTCAGAAGCATGTAAAAGGGCTTTTGTAGGAATACATCCAACATTTAAGCATACACCACCAAGATAATTTTTTTCAATTATTACTGCTTTAATACCTAATTGTCCAGCCCTTATTCCAGCAACATATCCACCCGGTCCAGCACCAATTATAGCAAGTTCAGTTTTTATTTCATCCATACGAAAATTTTAAAGGATTTAGCACTATTTATTTTGTGTTGTCCAATAATTCTAAAATGTAGATCATTTCTTTACTTTCCCACCCACCCTGAAAATAAGCCTACGGCTTATAAATACCCCATTTTTTGACTTGGGGGCTTTCGCCCCCGAAAATACCCCCATAAATTCAATAATTTCCTAAAATTTTTATAAATTATTGATTGCCAAGAACTTAACATTATTTACTGGACAAAGCACTATTTATTTTACTATACTTTCCCACCCGCCCTAAAATCTTCATAAGTTATTGATAGTCATTGGACAAGTCATTACCTTATTCGTTATCTCATCGTTTATAAACTTCATTAAAAACTTTACAGGTTATTTTTCTTTCAATAAATTATTTAAAATTTTCTTTAAATTTTCAAGGTATTCCAAAAAACTTTTTTTACCTTCATCAGTAAGTTTATAATAAGTTTTTGGTTTTCTTTTTATAAATAACTTTTTTGAAATAATAATTTTATTTTGTTCTAAAACCCTTAAATGACTTGCCAAATTACCATCTGTTAAATTTAGTTTTTCCTTCAAATAAGAGAAATCAACTTCATCTTCCACTAATAAAATTGATAAAATACCAAGTCTAACCTTATCATGAAATAGTGGATTTAATTTTTCAAAATTCATAAAACATGCCAAAATATATAGTTCTTGGAAGAAGTTTTATTTTATAGTTATTTGAGGTTGTCATTAAATTATCATTATTGGTTAAGTTTAGAACTTCTATATAAACTCCAAGTAAATTATTATTTAAGAATTGAATTTTTGAAAGTCTAAAATCTATTCTAAGATAATTTTCTGAGATTCTCATTTTAGAGCCAATTTGAAATCCATATAAAAATTTACTATATGACATACCAAAGATTCCCTTATTAACACTATTAAATCCATAACTTAACCAAATGGGTTCATTTCTGTTTTTAAGCAATATCTCAAATCCATAAACATCTTTTAAACTATCAATATAATGCTTATAAAATAAATCACTTTTTATTGAGAAATTTTTATATTCAAAATCTAAGCCAGGATTAATATCATAAGCTTTTTGAAAGTCATAATAATTTAAATAATAACCACTTGCTAATCTAAAATTTTTGTAATTTAAAGAAATTCTTGGCTGAAAATATATATTCTTGTAGAGATCAAAACGAAAAGTAGGATTAAAATTTACATCATCAATTTTGAAGTTAAGGATTGAATAAAAAGCAGGAATGATATTGCTTGTTGAAAATTGCTCAATTGTATCATACTTTAAATTGAATTTTCTATATGTTATTTCAAAGCCTGTTGTAATATCTTCAAAATAACTTATAAAATTGATGTTGCCAATTGTAGTTTTTGAATTTAATTTTTCAATTTTATTATCTTCGCTTGTTATTGAAAATGAAATTGAAGATATATTATTTTGAAAATTTAATTTTTTTCTTGTTAAAAACCCATATTTATTTGAATTATAAGAAAAATTTTCTTGACTATAAAATTCATTTACAAAAAATCCAAAAAAATTAAAAAAACTTGGAGAAAACAGTTGGATATTGTTAATCCTTGGATAATCTGAAAATGATGTTGTTTCATAACCATTTAATTTGAACATTAATTCTGGATTGGAGTAATTATAAGAAATAGCACTTTTTAAAGTTTTTAAGGTAAATTCTAAATGTCCAATCCCTATTCCTACGCTATTTTTTTTGACTTCATCTTCAAGTTCTATATTAACTGCTCCTGAAATTGAGCCACCTAAGTTTGCAGGCATTCCACCTGGAAAGAAATCCACTTTTTTTATAAAATCTGTTTTTATAAAAGAGAATAATCCACCAGCAGGTGTTTGACTAATAAATGGATTTATAATCCTTGAATTATTGATAAAAATTGAAGTTTCATTATAATTGCCACCCCTAACTTCTAATAATCCAACATCATTATTACCCGAAATTGAAGGCAGATCTTTTAGTGTCCAAAAAACATCATTAGCACTACCTGGCGTTATATATATATCAAATTTTTTAATTATTGATTTTGGTTCATCTGAAAAACTATAAGGAGAGCTTACAACAACTTCATTTAAAGAAATATCCTTATATTCTAAACTAATTGTAATTTCTTTTATTTCATTTGGAATTTCAATTGTTTTTTCTTGATAATTTAAATGAGAAACATAAATTTTTCTATCGTTGTTTTTAATGATAATTTTACCAAATCCAAGCGAATCAGTATATGTGAAGCTTATTGAGCTTTTTAAAAATGCATTTTCTATTGGTGTTTGCGTATATAAATCTATTACTCTAACTAAAATTGTATCAATCATTTTCTATTTAAAATTCCAAAAATTGTCATAAAAACACCTATAAAAGCATATATTAACAAGGATAGTTTTGGATTGAAGTTATAGATTGGAATACCAAGAATTAAAACAATTATTGAAATGATAAAAAAAGCATAATGAATAATACCTGATATAAAAAGAGCCATTGATAGAGCATAAAAATTTAAAATTGAAATTATCTTTGAATCCAAGTTCTTTAAATATAAAATTGTCCAAAACAAACCAAAATAAATATAACCCCAAGCTATTCCAATTTGACTTATAATTTTTGGAGTTTTTTCCTTGAAATTACTCAATTTTGCCCATATTAATATTCCTATAAAAATTCCGATAAAGAAAATCAAATAAACGAGAAATAAATTATTTGCATAAAATGTTGGAATATAAACAATAGCACTAATAGGAAGCCAAATAAGAAGAGATTTAAAAACACCTATATTTAAACTATGCGATAAGAATAAGGCGAATGTCAATAAGTAAAACCATCCTATGGAATATCCAAAAAATGAAAGGATAGAGCAAATTATAATATAAATTCCAAATCCAATCATATAATTTGAAAAAACTTTTAATTCATCTTTTAGCTTTGAGCCTACAAGCTTTAATATATCCAAATTTTTTATAATTTCATTTATTTCTTTTTCATTCATGATTTTTTCTCCATTTCCTTAACTTTATTTTTATAAAATTCATTATTTGGCTCAATATCCATAAGTTTCTTATAGTAAATATAAGCATTTTTATAATCTTTCCTTTCTTCATAGGCGATAGCAAGTGCAAAGATACTTTCCTTATATCCCCATTTTATAATTCCACTATCACTATAACCATTTTCATATTTATTTATAATTCTTTTAAGAATTTCAACGCCCTTTTCAAAATCACCGCCATAAGCAGGTGGTGTGTATATTAAATTTTGAGCATAAGCATACATTACTCTTGGATTTAAGCTATCAATTTCAAGGGCTTTTCTAATCATTTGACCTGCCTTTGGACCATAAAACATTCCATAAAATATGTTCATTCCTGCTTTAATTCCATATAGTCCTGAAAGAAGAGCATAAGCTTCTGAAAATTTATTATCAATTTTGATAGCTTTTTCAAGTAATTTTATAGCTTCGTCTAAAAATTTCTCTTTATTAAATTCTTTCGTTGAGAAATATAAAATTTGTAATGAATAGGCACAAAAATATAAATCATATTTATTCAAACGAGCATTAGACATTTTCTTGAAAAACTCATAAGCGGATTTAACCTCATTTGGCTCTGAACTATAAAGCTTATTTAAATAGACTTCATATACAGAGTCTATTTGTAAGAAAATATATAAAATCATAGCTCATCTCCTATTTCATAAAAGCTCCAAAACCTATGCTTAAATTTATAAAAAAGTTATTAAAGGAGAACTTTTCATTAGTTGTAATATCTACACTTTCGGAATTAAATGAGGATTCAAAGGTATAATTATAGCCCAAATTTAAACTGATGTTTATAGCTCCATAAAAGAAATATGTAGCTGATAAATTTATTCCTGTTAAGAAATTACTTGCTTCTAAATTCACTTCTCTTTTAGGGTTTTTTACAACATCTTCAAATGAATCACTCGTTTTTTCATAAAGTTTTAAACTATAACTATATCCACCAAGAATTAAAGTAGGATATATAAGCAGTTTATCAGTAGAGAATATAATATATCCAAATGAAAATGCACCTCCTGAGAATCCATCTATTGAGTATTTGTTAGCATTTTGATACTTATTGGAAAATCCAGAAAATCCATATCCACCAAAAACGAAGTTTTTGAATATTCCATAACCACCACCAGAATATGATATTATTGTAGATTTTAGAGAGCTATAACCTCTGCTTGATATATAGTCAGATAACTTGGAATTACTTACAACATTTACCCCAAGTCCAAAACCGCCAAAGCCACCATATGCGCTTAGCATTATCCATATCATGTTTTTTCCTCCTTTTTATAAAAAAGAACTTTGTAAAACAAAGTATGAAAATTTTAAAGGACAAAACCAATCCTTTCAAATTGACAAATTAAATAAATTTTACTTGTATTGTCTAATAAGGAACTTATAAAAATTTTAAGAAATTACTGAATTTATCGGGGGTCTATTTAAGGAGGCGAAAGTTTTAAGGCAAAGCCTTATTTTTAGGGTGGGTGGGGAAAAATAAGAAATAATCTATATTTCAGAATTATCGGACAAAACAATATTTCAGAATTATTGTATTTTAAAATTTTAAACTTAATGAAATTCATTATTGAAGGTGGAAGGTTATTAAAAGGTGAAGTAAATATTAGTGGAGCTAAAAATTCGGCACTTGCTATAATGCCTGCTTCAATTCTATTAAGCAAACCTTTAATTTTAAAGAATGTTCCAGATGTTGAAGATGTTAGAACTATGATTGAGCTATTAAAATATCTTGGAGTTAAAATAAATAAAATTAAAAAAAATGTTATTGAAATTGACCCAAGAGATATAAATAAGTATCAAGCACCTTATGAACTGATAAGTAAAATGCGAGCAAGTATATATGTTCTTGGACCTTTACTTGTAAAATTCGGAAAAGCTATCGTTTATATGCCTGGTGGTTGCTCATTTGGACCAAGACCAATAGATTTTCATATTGAAGGTTTAAGAAGGATGGGAGCTGAAATAAAAATAGAGCATGGAAACATTATTGCTAATGTTAATGAATTTAAGTCTGCTTATATACAATTACCATTTAGAAGTGTAGGAGCAACAATTCACTTAATGATGACATCAAGCTTATTAAAAGGAAAAGAAATCATTATTTCTAATTGTGCATTAGAGCCAGAGGTTGTTGATTTAGCGAATTTTTTAAATAAAGCAGGTGCTAAAATATATGGAGCAGGATATGATGAAATTAGAATAGAAGGCGTTGAAAATCTTGAAATTGATGAATATGAAATCATTCCTGATAGAATTGAAGCGGGAACATTTCTTGTAGCAGGAAGTTTTGAAAATAATGAAATTATTATTAAGAATTTTATATTAGAACATATAAAACCGATTATTCAAAAATTAAATGAGGCAGGAATTTTTCCTTTTATTGAGAAAGATAGAATTATTGTAAAAGGAGTAAAAAAACCAAAAGCTATTGAAATTCAAACACAACCATTTCCTGGATTTCCTACTGATATGCAAGCACAATTTATGACATTACTTTCTATTGCTAATGGAATTAGTATAATAAAAGAAAATATCTATCCAAATAGATTTGCTCATGCTTATGAGCTTATGAGAATGTCTGCTGATATAAAAATAACTGAAAATATAGCAATTGTAAAAGGTGTTGAAAAGCTTACATCTGCAATTGTTAATGCTACTGATTTAAGAGCAAGTGCAAGTCTTGTTTTAGCTGGACTTATAGCAGAAGGTAAAACTATTATTGAGAATGTTGAGCATATTGATAGAGGATATGAGGATATTGAAATTAAGCTAAATAGTATTGGAGCAAAAATAGAGAGAATTTTATGAAAGAGCAATCGTTTTGGGAGCATATAGGTGAATTAAGGAAAAGAATCATTTATATTATTTTATTTTTAATTCCAAGCTTCATTTTTTCCTTTATATTTTCTGATTATATTCTCACAATTATTTCAAAACCTGTTGGGGATTTGTATTTTTTCTCACCAATTGAGGCATTTAGTGTGAAACTAAAACTATCATTTTTATGCTCAATTTTCATATCATTTCCATTTATTATATATCAAATTTGGAAGTTCATAGAACCCGCACTATATAGTAATGAAAAAAAAATTTTAATAATTGGTCTTATTTCATCCTTGATTTTATTTTATAGTGGCTCATTGCTTTCTATTTTTATAATAACGCCAATTGGTGTTAAGTTTCTTATGAGTTTTTCAACAGAAAATCTAAAAGCACTAATTAGAGCTAATGATTATTTGAATTTTTTATTATTTATGACATTATCATTTGGTTTTTTATTTCAAATTCCTATCGTTATGACAATACTATCCGCTTTTAAACTTATAAATCCAAAGTTTTATTCAAGAAATAGAAAAATTATTATTCTTTTAATTTTCATTATCTCCGCTATAATAACTCCAACTGTTGATGCTTTTAGTATGCTACTTTTAGCAATTCCCCTTGTAATTATTTTTGAAATTGGAATAATAGCTTCAAGAATTGTTTATAGAGAGAAGAAATTCTAAAAGAATAGTTTATTTGGTAAATGTGTTTCGGTAGGATTCCCAGAAGAATTTAGTGCTTTTCTTGTTCCACAATTTAACTTTAAAATTTTCGGACTATGAATGAAACATATCTAATAATTCTCATAAGTTTAGCTTATTTTTTTATTGGTGTTTTAACTGTTCTTTTTAGAAGAAATACGATAATTATGCTTATGGGTCTTGAGCTTATGCTAAATTCCGCTAACTTCTTGCTTATTACTATTGGAAATATTGTAAAAACCCTTGATGGTCAGATATTTTCAATTCTTGTTCTTGCTATTGCAGCATCGGAGGTTGCTCTTGGACTTGCTATTGTTGTAAATCTTTATAGGTTAAAACAAACAACAAATGTAGATGATTTCTTTTCCTTAGGGAGTAAATAACCATGATAGATATTTTACTTCTTATAATACTTTTTGCTCCACTAGTGGGTTTTATTATAAATGGTATATTTGGTAAGTTTGTTTTTAGGTTTAGTGGTTATATAGGAACATTTGTGCTATTTATTTCTGCTGTTTCAAGCTCAATTTTGCTTTTTATAGCATTAAGCAGTAGTAATTTTATATACGATAAGAGCTATTTTTATTGGATAGTAATTGATAAACTAAAAATTCCTTTTGGATTATTACTTGATAATTTGTCTGCTATAATGATTTTTGTTGTTTCATTTGTTTCATTTTGGATTCATTTCTATTCAATAGAATATATGAGAAAGGATGAGAGTTATTCAAGATATTTTGCTTATCTTAATTTCTTTGTTTTCAGTATGCTTTTATTAGTTTTGGCAAATAATTATGTTTTAATGTTTGTAGGATGGGAAGGTGTTGGACTTGCTTCTTATTTGCTTATTGGATTTTGGTTTAAAAAACAATCCGCTACTGATGCAGGAAATAAGGCATTTATTGTTAATAGAATTGGGGATGCTGGATTTTTACTTGGAATATTTGTAATTTTTTCATTTTTTGGCAGTGTTGTTTATAGTGATGTCTTTAAAAATACTAATTTAATAAATAAAGAGATTTTAACATTAATAGGAATTCTATTATTCATTGGTGCGACAGGTAAGTCCGCTCAATTTCCTCTTTATACTTGGCTACCGGATGCTATGGAAGGTCCTACGCCTGTTTCTGCTCTGATTCACGCAGCAACAATGGTTACAGCTGGTGTATATATGGTAGCAAGGTCATCACCAATATATATTTTATCGCCAGATGCAAGCTTTATTGTTGCTTTTGTAGGTGCTTTTAGTGCTGTTTTAGCTGCGAGCATGGCTCTTGTTAATAATGATATAAAGAGAATTATTGCCTATTCAACAATTTCTCAAATTGGATATATGTTCGTTGGTGTTGGTTTGGGTGCTTACTGGGCTGGGATATTTCATTTATGGACACATGCCTTCTTTAAAGCTTTGCTTTTTCTTGGAGCAGGCTCAGTAATGCATGCCTTAAATGATAATCTTGATATTAGATTGATGGGTGGATTATATAAGAAAATGAAAATTACTTGGATAACATTTTTAATTGGAAGTTTAGCACTTTGTGGTATCTTTCCTTTTGCTGGTTTCTTTTCAAAAGATAAAATTATTGAATATGCTTATTTCTCAAATGGAGTTATATTTTATCTTGTTATTTTTGGTGTTGTTTTAACAGCATTTTATACATTTAGATTGTTTTTCCTCGTGTTTCATACAAAACCAAGAGATGAAAAATTATATGAGCATGCTCATGAAAGTAATTACATTATGACAATTCCAATGATTGTTCTTGCTCTCTTTTCAATAATAGGGGGTTGGATTTATTCATATTTTGAAAATGCTTTAAGTTATTTACCACACATAAAATTTGATGAGCATTCTACTCTAAATATATCTCTTATCAGTCAGCTTTTAGCAATTTTTGGAATAATGTTAGCATTCTTCATGTATCAAAAACCCATTATTCCAAAATCAATTGGTGAAAATTTTATAATTAAGGGATTTTATAAAATTTTGTATGCAAGATGGGGTATTCTTTCGGACTGGTATGAGCTTTTCATTTTAAGGTTTTTGAAGTGGTTTTCAGGTATTATTTATAGAGTTTTTGATCTTTCTATAATAGATGGTATAGTTAGACTTTTTGCTTATATTAGTGCTTTAATTGGCTCGGGTATAAGAGGATTACAGGATGGTAAATTTAGTACATATATCGTCCTAATTATATTGATTTTTACTTTTATTTTATATCTTATGATTTTAAGTGGATAGAAAAATTGGAAATTTTACCTTCAATTATTGCTGCTGATTGGACAAAAATTTATGAAGAAATTAAAAGTGTTGAAGAGTGTAATTTGAATTATTTACATCTTGATATTATGGATGGTCATTTTGTAGATAATTTAACATTTGGAATGTTTATTGTTGATGCTATTAGGAAAATTACAAATTTAAAATTAGATAGCCATTTAATGATAAAAAACCCTAAAAAATTTATAGAAGAATTCTATAAAAGCTCTGATATTGTTGATGTTCATATTGAAATTGGTGAAGAAGCATTTGAATGTATTGAATTTGCTAAAAAAAATAATTTAAAAATTGGAATTGTAATAAATCCTAAAACACATCCAAAATATATTTTGCCTATTGTTGAAGATGTTGAGCAAGTTATTATAATGACTGTTAATCCAGGTTTTGCAGGACAAGAAATGATTAAAGATGTTTTATGGAAAGTTGATTATTTAGTTAATTTTAGAGAAAAAAGTCAATTGAATTTTAAAATAACAATTGATGGTGGTGTAAATTGGGAAAATATAAATGAGTTAAAAAAATTGAATGTTGATAGGGTTGTTATGGGAAAATCTTTCTTTTCCTTGAATTATGAAGAAAGAAAAATTTATGCTTTAAAATTTCAAAAGCCCCAGTAGCTCAGTTTGGATAGAGCGGTGGCTTCCTAAGCCATAGGTCGGGGGTTCAAGTCCCCCCTGGGGCGCTATGCTTTACCTTATTTTGAATTTAGTGGATGTGGATGGTAAGCTTTGGGATGTTCTAAGTAGAACATCCCCGAATGAGCCTATTGAGCTGTTTATCGTTCTAAAAGATCAGCTTCTCCTTCCTGAAAATCTAAAAGCATCTCCAACTGAAAAGATAAATATACTAAAAGAATATCACTTCAATAGTCAAAAGGATCTTGTTGAGCTTTTGAAGGCTTCATCTGATGTATATGAAGTTAAGCAATTTTGGGTTGTAAATGCCATATATGTAAAAATCAAGAGGGGTGCTTTTGAAAAACTGCTTTTGAATAGAAATGATATAGATAAAATCTACTATGATTGGGATAACTTCCATATAGTTAGAGATAAAGGAAGCTCAAATAGTATAAATGCAGCAACTTGGAATATATCAAAAATAAAGGCAGATAGTGTTTGGATTTTATATGGTTATACAGGAAATGGTGTAATAGTTGGGCATATTGATACTGGTGTTGATGCTTCTCACCCTGCACTTTCTGGTGATGTGTTATCTACTTATTGGAAAGATGCAATTAATAATCAACCTACTCCCTATGATGATAATGGGCATGGAACTCATACTGCTGGAACTATTGCTGGTGGAGATGGTTTAGGTCCTTTTACAAATGATATAGGTGTTGCTCCTAATGCCAAAATTATATCTTGTAAAGCTTTTGATGCAAGTGGCTCTGGCTCAAGTAGTGCTATTACTACTTGTGTTCAACACTTTACTGATTTGAAGGCTAATAACGGTGTTAATGTTGTAGAGGTTAGCAATTCATGGGGAGGAGGTGGAGGAAACACTTGGCTTTGGAATGCTATATGGAATGGATGGAGAGCAAATAATATAGTTCCTGTTTTTGCAGCAGGAAATAGTGGTCCTGGGACTGGAACTATTTCAAGTCCTGGTGATTATCCTATTGTTATAGCTGTTGGTGCTACTAATAGCTCTGACCAAGTAGCAAGCTTTTCTAGTCGTGGTCCTGCTCCAAATACAAGTCCATACAATAATACAACTTATTGGTCAAGAAGTGATTGGAATTTTTATAAACCTGATATAGCAGCACCTGGCGTAAATATTCCCTCATCTATTCCAGGGGGTGGATATGCTAACTATAATGGAACATCTATGGCAACACCCCATGTTGCTGGTGTTATTGCGTTAATGCTTGAAAAGAACCCTTCTTTAAATTACTATCAAATTTATCAAATTATTACAGATTTTGGAAGAGTAAGGCCAACAGGTTGTGGTAATACTTGGCCAAATAATAATTGTGGATGGGGAAGGATAGATGCTAAGCTTGCTATTGAAAATACACCATCTAATACAACACCAAATATTGTGGTTTTAAGTCATAACCTAATTGATGCTAATAGTAATGGTTATTTAGATCCAGGTGAATCTGTTAATTTGGATATAACAATAAAAAACAATGGTGGAGCTGATGCTTACAATGTTTCAGCAAGCCTAACTACTACAAATTCTTCAATAATCACAATTACAGATAATACCATTAACTTTGGCAATATTCCCTCAAATACAACCAAGAGTGGCTCTTCAATAAGTGATTTATTTTCCTTCCAAATTAGCTCATCTGCTCAAATAGGTGATACTGCCACCTTGAAGATTACAATAACTTATTACGATGCAGGAAATAATTCATATCAAACAAATTATAATATTCCTATTACAATTGGTTCCACTCCATTATCCATTGTTGATATAGACACGGGAACAGTTCTATTAAGTCTTCCTGATAATGGCTCACTTGGTTATCCTAATACTTCCCAATCACCAGGAAACGGTTTCAGGTATCCAAAGAATGCTCCAAGTGCTTTGTACTATGCATCATTTGCTTTTGGAAATTCAAGCTCATATCTTGTAGATAACTTTTATAATGCAAGTTCAAATGATAATGATTTAAAGAGGGAATTTGGTATATATGATAGCAAGCTATTTGGAGGACCTTATTATGGTGATGAAGAATACATTTTAAGACTATCAGATGGAAATTTTGCTTCTCCTAAAAACATAAAAGCTTATCTTACTGCTTATGGTAAAATAAATTCTCCTTTTGTGTTTTTAAGATATACACTTAAAAATGAAGGCTCTTCTGCTTTAAATGGAGCATATATGGCTATTTTTGCAGATTTTGATTTAAATAACTATACTAATGATAATGCTAACACATTTGTCTGTAATTCTGGTCAAATTAAAGGTGGCGCTTATATGTCTTCAAGTGATTTTACAGGTTATGTTGGTATTCTTTTAGTTTCTGGAAATTGGGGTAGTGCGAGAGTTGCTAATCATAGTCCTTGGCCATATAATGAAACATTTAAATGGGGTATGATAACGGGAACAAGTGGCTCAGCAAGTGGGACAAATGCTGACTTTTCAGTTTCAGTTTCCTCTGGACCTTATAATTTAAATGTAGGGGATAGTGCTACTGCTGTTTTTGCTTTCTTTGGCTCTCCAAATCAACCGGATTGTAATATATCAAGTTGGGCTGAAAAGGAATATGCGAACTTGACATTTAAATTTGATGTTAAGAATAATGTTTTGAAGTTAAATATGCCATTAGATGATAAGCTAAATATAAAAATTTACAATTTATCAGGAAGGGTTGTCTTTTCAAATACTTATCAGTTAAAGCAAGGAAGTTATGAAATTCCTCTTAACATTCCAAAGGGCATTTATATAATTTCTATTAAAGGTGATAAAATTACAAAAACTAGTAAATTTGTAAATTAGGGGCTTTTTAGCCCCTTCAAAATTTAAATATGGATGATATTATTAGACTTGCTTGTAAAGCAGGTAAATTAAGCATAGGAAGAACACAAGTTATGAAATCAATAAGAAAATCAAAGTTAATCATCATGACTTATGATTTTTCATCCAAAGAAAAGCTCATAAAAGTTTTTAAAAAGCTAAAAAAACCATTTTTAATTGTAAATAAATCAAAAGTTGAGATTGGTGAAGTTTTAAGTAGAGGTGAAGTTGGGATAATTTCCATAAATGATGAAAACCTTTCTAAACTTTTAAAAAGGAGGTTGGATGATGATATGGTTAGTTGTTGGACAAGCCCTGAACTATCTTGGGATAACAGATAATAAGTTGTTTGAGTATGGAGGTTGGAGAAGAGATAGCACACTTGCTCCTAATGGTAATTCTGGCTCATATTCCACAAAAGTTGAAACGTTAATTGTAAATCAGTCCTTTACCTATAACGGTCATCCAGGTAAAGGGATATATACCGCTGTTTATTATCAGTCAGGTAGTAACATAATTGAAGATACTGTCTATGAAGTTGCTGATACATTAAGGAGGCTTTATATAATAGGAAAGAACACAAGTGGGGGACCTTATAAGGTTGATATTAAAGCAATCGTGACACCATTTTCTATAAATAATTCTTGGAGATTGGGTCTTTCTGGCCCTTATGTTGGGGATTTTGATGGTGATAATAGTACTCAGTACTATGATACGCTTTGGTGGTTTGCTGATACTGCTAAGGTTTTATCTTATGAGAATGTTACTGTTCCTGCTGGAACATTTAGTGCTTATAAAATGTGGGTAAGACTTAAAGGAAGAATATGGTCATCAGTCATTAAGACAAATGCTGGCAATTTGGGATTTGATCCTTACTCGGATAGTTTGTTGAGGGATTACTATATCTGGTGGGTCCCAAATTTGGGATATGTAAAGGATTCTTTATTTTCTTATGCACAGTGGAATGGTCCATTCAGCACAAAAATTATAAGTAAATCTTGGGAAGTTTCAAGCTTACAAACCTATACAACATCTATTGCTGAAAGAAATTCAATTATCTCAAACGGATTAATAAATTTCAAAAATAATGTAATTTTGTACGATGTTTCAGGTAAGGTTCTTTTCAAAGGAAAAGGTTTGGTGAAATTGAACAAAGGTGTTTATTTTGTAAGAAATAAACAAAAATTAACAAAAATTATTGTTAGGTAGTGGTAGGGAGGTTTTACCTCCCCTTTCAATAAATAGTGTTAAATATTGGAAGAGTTCATTTAAGGGGACGAAAGTAAGCGGAAAACTTAAATACAAGGTGGGTAGGAAAAATAAAAAATAATCTACATTTTAGAATTATTAGATAAGGCATATTTACCTTGCTTTGTCTAATAAATAATGTTAAGTCCTTGTTAATCAATAACTTATGAAAATTTTAGGAAATTATTTATTTTATGGGGGAATTTAAGGGGGGCGAAGCCCCCCAATGCATAAAAATGGGTATTTTTAAGCTGAAAGCTTATTTTTAGGGTGGGTGTGAAAATATAGAAAAATAAATGTTTTTAGAATTATTGGACAAAGCATATTTACCTTGCTTTATAATTTTAAAACTTTATGAATAAACCTATAAAGGTTCTTATAGGTAAGGTTGGTTTAGATGGTCATGATAGGGGAGCAAAGGTTTTAGCAAGGGCTTTAAGAGATGCGGGAATGGAAGTCGTATATAGCGGATTACATAGAACAGCAGAAGAAATTGTTCAGATGGCAATTGATGAAGATGTTGATGTAATAGGTATATCAATACTTTCTGGTGCTCATATGACTTATTTTCCTAAAATTTTAAAACTTATGAAAGAAAATGGTCTTGAAGATGTTCTTTTGATAGGTGGTGGGATTATTCCAGAAGAGGATGCAATAGAACTTGAAAAGATGGGGGTTAGTAAAATTTTTGGACCAGGAACACCTCTTGAAGAGATAATAAATTACATTAAAAACTGGTATGAAAAGAAAAAGTTAGCAAGTGTTAGATAAAGCTTTAAATTATATTAAATTTTCTTATGCCATTTATTCAAATTTTAAGGTTGCTTGTATTTTGATTGCTTCAAATGGTTCTGAAAAGAAAGAATTCTTTGGCGTTAATATAGAAAATGCTTCTTATGGTCTTACAATATGTGCTGAAAGAGTTGCTATATTTAAGGCAATATCTGAGGGTTATAAAGAATTATTAGAATTGTATTTAGTAGCTATAAATCAAGATAATGAAGAAGTTTATGATATTATGCCTTGTGGTGCTTGTAGGCAAGTAATAAGTGAATTTTCGGATAATCTAAAAATAATTACAAGGAAGGGTGAATTTTATATAAAGGATTTGCTACCTCTTAGCTTTAAAATTTTAAACCTTTGAATAATTACTCAAACTTTGCTGAAAATTTGTTTAAATCTTTAAGCTTTATTTCAACTATTATTTTTCTGCTAATTTTTATTTCTATTTTTATTGTTTTGTTTTATGAAGCTAAGCTTTCAATAAGTAAATTTTCTATTCATTTTCTTTTTAACACAACTTGGGATCCAGTAAAGGAAGAATTTGGAGGATTAGTTCCAGTTTTAGGGACAATTTTAACTTCAGTTTTAGCAATTCTTTTAGCCTTTCCAATTAGTCTTGGAATTGCAATTTTTATTTCAGAAATATGTCCTAAATTTTTGAAGAATTTTTTTAGAGTTATGATTGAATTATTAGCAGGTATTCCAAGTATTATTTATGGAATGTGGGGACTTTTCGTTTTTGTTCCTATAATGAAAAATAAAATAGAGCCATTCTTAATTAAGCACTTAGGATTTATTAAGTTTTTTAATGGTGAGCCTTTTGGGATTGGTCTTTTAACAGCAAGTATAATTTTGTCTTTTATGATTATTCCTTTTATTTCATCTACAATGATTGAGCTATTTTCCTTAGTTCCTAACATTTTTAGAGAATCAGCTTATGCTCTTGGCTCAACGAGATTTGAAGTTATAAAATTTGTCATAATACCTTATGTAAAATCAGGAATTTTTGGAAGTACAGTTTTAGGATTGGCAAGAGCAATAGGTGAGACAATGGCTGTTACATTTGTAATTGGAAATGCTTATAAAATTCCTCAGAATATATATGAGCCTACAATTACGATAGCATCTTCTCTTGCTAATGAATTTACAGAAGCAACAACGGAAATTTACCTTTCAAGTTTATTCTATCTTGCTTTGATATTGTTTATAATATCTTTTCTTACATTTTCAATTTCAAGGATTCTTATATTGAGAATTATAAAATGAAGTGGCGAATTATTTTAGATAGATTTATAACATTAATTTCAACGATGTTTTTTCTTTTTGGAATTTTCATACTATTTTGGATTTTGAAGGATGTAATAGTTAATGGTTTAAAATCAATAAATTTATCATTCTTCTTAGAGGACCCAAGACCACCGGGAATTGAGGGAGGGGGACTTAGAAATGCCATTATTGGAAGTTTTTTAATTACATCTATTTCAATTTTAATAGCGTTTCCTATTGGGATACTCTCTGCCACTTATATTAGTGAATATTCTAAAAGTAGTAAATTTTCAAATTTTGTAAGATTTGTTTGTGATGTTATGGCATCTGCTCCTTCAATTGTTATAGGTGCTTATGTTTATGCATTATTTGTAAAGCCATTTAATACATTCTCAGCTATTAGTGGCTCATTTGCTCTTTCAATAATTATGATTCCAATTATATTAAAAACATTAGATGAATTATTTAGATTAGTTCCAAACTTTACAAAAGAAGCTGCTTATGCTCTTGGGGCGCAAAAATGGAAAGTAATTACTTCTATTATTTGGCAATATGTTAGAGTTGGAATTTTAACATCTGTTTTACTATCCTTTTCAAGAATTATAGGAGAAACAGCACCTTTGCTTTTTACAAGTTTTAATAATATGTTTTTTGAAATAGATTTATTTAAACCTATGGCTACATTAACTGTAAATATATTTAACTTTGCTATGTCACCTTATGAGAATTGGCACAAACTTGCTTGGTCTGCCTCATTCTTAATTGTTATTTTCGTTTTAATTGTTAATTTAACATCAAGGCTTTTACTTAAAGAGCATTAAGCTTTAAACTTTTGAATATGCTATCAACACTTCACCATATTGTAGGAGGAATTTTGTTATTGATTTATTTTTCTGCTTTTATAATTGCTTTCTTAAAAGAAGATTTTTCAAGGAAAATAAGGATGTTTGGAGATATTCTCCTTTTCTTTCAATATCTAATAGGCATTATAATGCTTATAATAGGTTTAAGAAATGCTAATTTACATTATGCTCTTGCTTTATTGCCTATTATTTTAATTCCTTTTTCAAAAAAGATTGGCTATAAAATTACAACACTTTTGTTTTTCATTATTATTTTTTTGGCTTACTTGTCAGGTATTAAACGAGGTTTATGAAAAAATTGAAAATTGAAGATATTATAAATAAAAAAGGGAAGGAAAAAATTACTTCACTAACTGCTTATGATTACATAACTGCTCAAATCCTTGATAATTCAGGAATAGATATTATTCTTGTTGGAGATTCATTATCAAATGTTATTCAAGGAAATAAAACAACAATCCCAGTTAGTATGGAAGAAATGATATATCATTCAAAAATTGTTTCAAAGGCGGTAAATAGAGCATTAGTAATTGGAGACATGCCATTTATGTCCTATCAAGTTTCTATTGAAGAGGGTATTAGAAATGCTATGAGATTTTTAAAAGAAGGGAGTTGTGATGGTGTTAAAATTGAAGGGGGATATGAAATTTTAGAATTGGTTAAGAAACTTGTTAATTATGGTGTTCCTGTAATGGGTCATATTGGATTAATGCCTCAAAGAGTTAATGTTTATGGATATAAACTTGTTAAAGATGAAAAATTATTGGATATTGCCAAAAGTTTGGAGGATGCAGGTGTTTTTTCAATTGTTCTTGAAAAGGTTTCATATAATTTAGCTAAAAAAATAACTGAAACATTAAAAATTCCTACAATTGGAATAGCTTCTGGTCCTTATTGTGATGGTCAAGTTTTAGTATTTCATGATATGATTGGTCTTACAGAGCAGAAATTTAAATTCGTTCGTTTATATTTAAATGCTCGTGAATTATTTACAAATGCTGTTAAAAAATATATAGATGATGTAAAAAGTGGAGCTTTTCCAAGCTTGGAAGAAAGTTATGAATAAAAATTGTTATTTAATTATAACAGGTGGAACTGGTGGTCATATATTTCCAGCAATTGCTATTGCCCAAGAACTGAAAGAAAGAAATTTGAAATATAAAATTGTTGTCATTGGTCCTAAAATTCAAACAAGAGCATTTGAGCAATTTAATGCTAAAATTTATTATAAGTATGATAAATTAAGTCTTATTCTTCATACAATAAAAATTTTTAGGAGTGTTTTTTCTGAGCCTAAGATAATAGCAACAGGCTCGTATGCTTCTTTTCCTGCTCTATTTTGGGCATGGTTATTTAGAAAGCCATATTATCTAATTGAAGAAAATGTTATTCCAGGAAGGGTAGTTAGATTTTTTAGTAAAAATGCAAAAATGGTTTTTTTACCATTTGAAGAAGCAAAAGAGCATTTTAAAAGGAAAGACAATTTATTTGTAACAGGTGTTCCTGTTAGAATGTTTAATAAAGTTTCTAAGAAGGAAGCAAGAGAAATTTTAAAAATTCCTGAAAAATCAAAAGTTGTATTAGTCTTGGGTGGAAGTCAAGGCTCAAGAAAAATAAATAGGTTGGCAGTTAAAGTGGCTGAAAAGTTATCAAATTATGAGTTTATAATAATTGCAGGGAAAGATTATGATAGACTATGGGATGAGTTTTTCATTCCAAGAAATGTAAAAGTATTTGAATTTTTTGAAGATATGAGTGTTCCTTATATGGCAAGTGATATTGCGATTTCAAGAGCTGGAGGAAGTGCTATAAGTGAGCTTATTTATTTCAAAATTCCAGCAATTTATATTCCTTATCCAAAAGCAAAAGATAACCATCAGTACTATAATGCCAAGGCAGTTGTTGATAGAGAATTCGGAATTATGATAAAAGAAGATGATTTGGATGTGAATGTTCTAAAAGAAGCAATTATTGAGGTTATGGAAAATAGAGAAAACTATAAAAAGAACATTTTAAAATATAATTACTCCGATGCAAGAGAAAGAATTGTTGATTATTTACAAGGAATTTTTGAAAAAGTATAACAAAGTTCTTAACTTAACTTCAAAAAATGTTAATCTTGATGAAATAATAAATCAAAGCATTTATATTGAAAAGTTTATAAAACAGAATAGTAAAGTTATGGATGTTGGAAGTGGTGGGGGTATCGTTGGAATTCCTCTTAAAATTATAAGAAATGACTTAATTGTTTATTTAATTGAAAGAAGTCAAAAGAAAAGCACATTTTTAAAAATTGTTATAAAGGAATTAAATTTAAGTGAGATTTTTGTAATAAATGAGGATTATAGAAATTTGAAAATAAGTGAAAAATTTGATGTTATAGTGGCAAGAGCATTAGGAAATTATGAAATTTTTATTAAAAGCTTAAAGAAATTTTTAAAAGAAGATGGGAAATTTATTATTTTTTCGGATTTTGAATCTAAGGATTTAAAAACAATTAAGGAGAAAATAGGAAATTTAACAATTAGTGTATTGTTTAGTAGGTAGTTGTTAAGTGATTGATAGTTATAGTTTTTATTGGGGGGTTCCTTGCCGAAAAATGACTATTTATAAGCCGAAGGCTTAATTTAAGGGTGGGTGGGAAAAATAAGAAATAATCTATATTTTAGAATTATTAGACAAGGCGATTTTTTCATGCTTTAAAATTTTAATATGACAACTTTATTACTTTTAGCTCAAATAACAAGAGAGGAGTTTTTGGATTTCAGGAGACAGACAGAAATTCAACTCGCTAGAATAGATGAAAGATTTAATAAAATAGAAACAGAAATCCAAGCCTTAAATCAAAGAATAGATGATTTAGACAAAAAACTAAACAAAAGAATGGATGATTTAATAACTTATCTTTGGATATTTATGGGATTTATAACAATTTTAATAGGATTTATAATTGGATTTGGGTTATGGGACAGAAGGACATATTTAAAGCCTGTTGAAGAGAAGAAAGCGGATAAGGAATTAGTAATGAAACTTGAGCAAAAAATTGAAAATTTAGAAGATGAAAACAAGAGATTAAAAAATCAAAATCAAGCTTTAATTTTCATTCTTGAAAAATTCATTAGCGGAGCAAGTAAAGAAGAGATTAAATCTGAAATTGAAATAATGAAAAAAATGTCTTAAATATGAAGATTTCAGGAAATTATTTATTTAAAGCCCCCCAAGGCATAAAAATGGGTATTTATAAGGCGAAGCCTTGTTTTTAGGGTGGGTGGGAAAATATAGAAAGATAAATAGTTTTAGAATTATTGGACAATGCACCAAGGCATTTAAAAAATCCTTTAAAATTTTCAATTATGGCAGTTATCCCAGAGGAAAGAAAAGCTTTAAAGGAATTAAAAATTGAAATTGAAAAAAATAAAGTCCTAGAAAATGAAGATAAAGCTGCTCTTGAATTTCAAAAGTTTGTAGAAATTCCTGGATTTAGAAGGGGTAAAGCTCCAATTTCTTTAATAAAGCAAAAATATAGCACTGCTATAAAAGAAGAAGCTTTAAAGAGTGCTATAAAGGAAAAAATTGAAGATTTAAAAAAAGAATATGAAATTATTTCTGATGTTGAAGTTAAAGATATTTCTGAAAGTGATAATGTTTATGAGGTTTTAATAGAGTTTGAAGTTATTCCAAATATAGAAATACCTGATTTAACGAATATAGAAGTTGAAAAAAAAATTTATAAGGTTTCAGATATTGATGTTGCCCAATATATAGAAGAATTAAGGAAAAAGTTCGCACAAGAAGAAAAGGTTGAAGAAGATAGAGAAATTCAAGAGGATGATATTATATTAGCTCAAATGGAAGATTATGATAAAGATGGAAATTTATTATCAAGAGAAGAGGTTTATATTGAATATAAGAAAGATGAGCTTGATGAAAGGCTATATAATGCACTTATGAATAAAAAAGTTGGTGATAGTGTTGAAATAAAGTTTGATGATGGAACAAAACAAGTTTTTAGAATAATGGAAATAAGAATTAGAAAACTTCCAGAATTAAATGATGAATTTGCTCAAATGAATGGCTATTTAGATTTAGAAGAAATGAAGCAAAAAATTAGGGAACAACTTGAAAATGAAGCAAAAATAAGAAGCGAATTTGAATATGAAAATCAAATTATTGATAAAATATATGAAATTTATCCATTTGAAGCTCCAAGGAAACTCGTTATAAATGCTTATCAAGACTTAATAAAAAATATAGAATTACCAAAGTTTGAAAGTGAAGATGAAAAAAAGGCATTTCAAGAGCAAGTTTTAAATTTTGCTTATAAATCAGTTATAAGGGATTTAATTTTAAGGAAAATTGTAAAAGAAAGGAATATAGAGGTAAATGATGATGAAATTTTAGAATTTTTGAAATTTAGAGGAGAAGAAAATCCACAGGAATATCTAAATAAAAGCAAAGCAAGAGGGCAATATGAAAATTTAAAAGAATCAGCAAAAATCAAAAAAGCTCTTGATTATTTAAAAAGTGTTGTAAAAACAAAAGTTATTGTTGAATGATTTTCCTTTTATCCTTGAATTTAGATTCTCTAATAAAAGAAATTGAAAATGAAGGGACAACAATTTCATTTATATTTTACGATTTAAAGAACGATAGTATTATTGCTCATTACTTTCCAAATAGAAGACTTCCACCTGCATCAATTCAAAAAGTTATTACGACATTTACAGCTTTAAAAGTTTTTAAAAAAAATTTTTCATTTAAAACCTATTTTTTTAAATATAAGGATGAGCTTTATATATTTCCTAATGGAGACCCGCTCTTAAAAGATAGTGATTTAAATGTTATTTCAAAGAAAATTTACGAATTAGGTTATAGAAAATTTTCAAAGCTTTATTATGATGATAGTTACTTTACAAAAAGTAAATATCCAAAAGGATGGTTTTGGGATGAATTGGATGAATCTTATGCACCACCAATAAGACCTCTCGTCTTAAATGAAGGCATTTTTACATTAACTTACAAATCTGCTCCAAAACATAATTTCAATAATCTTTATGTTAAAATTGTAAAATCAAACATATCAAAATATGAAATTATTAATGATACAATTATGGTTTATGGGGATTTTAATAGAATTTCAAGTTTAACATTCCCTCAAAATGAGCCAGAACAATTTTTCTTATGGTCATTTAAGAATGCACTTTATAGAAATGGAATAATTGTTGATAGTGTTGCTGGGTTTAAACAGCTTCCGGATGACGCAATTTTAATTTATACTTATGAATCCAAACCATTGGATAGTATATTAAAATATATGAATTTGGAAAGCTCAAATTTAATAGCGGAAATGATTTTAAGAAGTATTGGAGCTTGGATTTACTCAAAAGGTGATTGGGAAAATTCAATAAAAGCTTTAAAGAATATATTATATCTTGAAGGTGTTGATACGAATTTTATAATGTTTGATGGTAGTGGTCTTTCAAGATATAACTTAATTTCTCCAATGACATTTATTCAAATTTACAAAAGTGCTTATAAAGATAAAGAATTTTTTAGAAATTTTCTAAATGTTCTTGTTGAGCCAGGTGAAGGGACATTAAAGAATAGATTAAAAGAGCTTAAAGGAAGATTAAAAGCAAAAACAGGCACATTAAGGAATACAGTTTCTTTAACTGGTATTATTGATGAAAGAATAGCTTTTTGTATAATTATTTATGGATTTAATAATAATGCTCAAAAATATAGAAATATAATTGACAGCCTTGTTTTAATGCTCGGGGCGGGACTTGAACCCGCAAGCCCAATCGGGCAGTAGGTTCTGAGCCTACCGCGTTTGCCAATTTCGCCACCCGAGCAACTTTAAAATTTTAAAGTTGGTAAGAGTTCGCTTTGCTCCATCTCCGACAGGATATCTTCATGTAGGAGGTGCTAGAACCGCTATTTATAATTTCCTTTTTGCTAAGCATAATAATGGAAAATTTTTATTAAGAATTGAAGATACTGATAGAGAAAGAAGTTCAGAAAAATTTGTAATTGACATTATTGAGGGGCTTAAATGGCTTGGAATTATTCCTGATGAAGAGATTGTTTATCAATCAAAACGATTAGAGATTTATAAAGAATATGCACTTAGGTTATTAAAAGAAAATAAGGCTTATATGGATAAATATAATTCAGAGGAATGGGAAGAATTAAAGAAAAAATATATTCCTGAAAAAATTTCTCCAAAGGAAAAGAAACATTTAGAAAGGAATTTAATTTTAGAGCCACCAAATGGATATAAACATGTAAAAGATAGAGAAAATGGTGCTATTAGGCTTTTTGTAGAAGATGGCATCTTAATAGAATTTGAAGATTTAATAAGAGGTAAAATTTCTATGGAAAGTGATTATATAAATGACATTGTAATTTTAAGAAGTGATGGAACACCTACTTACAATTTCGCAGTTGTGATAGACGACCATTTTATGAATATTAGCCACATCATAAGGGGTGATGATCATATTTCAAATACGCCAAAGCAAATTTTAATATATAATGCTTTTAATTGGCAAATTCCTAATTTCGCTCATTTACCTATGATATTAGGACCTGATAAGAAAAAACTATCAAAACGACATGGTGCTTTAAGTGTTTTGGAATATAAAAATATGGGTATTTTAAGCTCTGCTTTATTTAACTTTTTAGCATTACTTGGTTGGTCTCCTAAGGATAATAGGGAAATTATTTCAAAAGAAGAAATGATTAGAATTTTTAGAATTGAGGATGTTCATCCATCACCAGCAGTTTTTGATATAAATAAGCTTTATTGGATGAATTCAGAATATATAAAAAATGAAAGTGATGAGAATTTAGTAGGTCTTTTAAAGGAGTTTATAAGTTATCCTGATGAAAAATTAAAAATATGTGTTCGTTTATTGAAGACAAGAGTGAAAACATTAAGGGATTTTATTGAATTTGGAGATTACTTTTTAACAGAAGATTATAAAATTGATGAAAATGCCCATAAAAGTCTTATAAATGAGCAGACAAAACATTATTTAAAATTGCTTTATGAAAGATATAAAGAATTAAATAATTGGAAGAAAGAGGATTTAGAAAATGTTTTAAGAAATTTGGCAAATGAGCTAAATATAAAACCTGCTCAAATTATACATCCATTAAGAATCGTATTAACAGGTAAAACCATAGGACCAAGTTTATTTGAATTGATTGAAGCACTTGGAAAAGAAGTTGTTTTAAGGAGGATGGAAAGGGTATGGATATATTTTTGAGTGACAAAGAGATTGAAAAAACTTATAAAATGATAGAGGAACATTATAGAAAGTATCTTGAAAAATACGGGGTACATTTACCTTCTTTGAAGAGAGGAAATAAATATACCAAAGATGCTTTGGTCCTCGTATATTTAGCGTATAATTATCCTAACAATAGACCAATTACAAAAAAAGAGCTTACAAAGTTTATTAGAAGTTTTTATAGCGATATAACGGATGTCCAACAAGCCAGACACTTCGGAAGACAAAAAGGTTGGTATATAGTTTCAAGCGCTCGAGGTAATCACACTGAAATCATAGATTTGATAAGAAAGAAAGGTTTTAAAGTACCGGAAGATGATTTTTATTATCTTGTAAGTTTGGAAGAACCATATCCGGGATATAAAAAAAGAATAGGAATGGATACAGAAGATTTTGAAAAGTTAAAAAAACTATATGGTTATAGATGTGCTACTTGTGGCTCTGAAGAGAACAAGCCTAACCTCAAAAACCCCCAAAGAATCACAAAACTTCAAAAAGCTCATATAAATCCTCGTAAGCCAGAAGAAGGTTTTATACCTCAATGCGAAGAATGTAATAGAGCTTACAGAGATTGGTTTGTTTTTGATAAGGAAGGGAAGATAAGAACCATAGCTAATCCTGAAGTTGTACTAAGAGCTGATGAAGAGGTCCAAAGAGAAATTTACGAACTTTTGAAGAAAAAATTTGCGAAGAAAAATGAATAATTTCATAAATCAAATTATTTTAGGAGATGCGTCAAAGGTTTTAGAAGAATTAGAAGAAAATACAATTGATTTAGTTTTAACAGATCCGCCTTACTTTTTAGATAAATTAGATGAAAATTGGAAACATGAAAATGTGAAAAAAGGAAAGCTTTCAAGTGGCATAGTGAAGAATTTGCCTGTTGGTATGAAATTTTCTCCACAACAAAGTTATAAAGCATATAATTGGTTTCTTGATATAAGCGGAAAAATAATAAGGGTTTTAAAGCCAGGAGGATGGTTTTTGAGTTTCTCTTATCCAAGAATATTTCACAGATTTGCCTGTGCTGTAGAAGATGCTGGTTTTCATCTTAGGGATATATTTATATGGATTTACACTCAAAATCAACCAAAGGCATTTAGCTTAAATCACTTTTTAAAAGAACAGGATGAAGAAATGAAAGAACTTCTTAGAATATATAAAGTTCCAAAAGTAAAATCTTGTTTTGAACTTATTGTTGTTGCTCAAAAGCCCCCTGAGGGAACTTTGCTTGAAAATTTCAAAAAATACAAAGTAGGTTTATTCAACACATCACTTATTCAAGGGGAAAACAAATTCCCTTCTAATATAATAACTACAGAAAAAATAAACCCAATTTTTGATAAGTATTTTCTTATTGATAAGCCTGGCAAAAAGGAGAAAGGCTACTATAATGACCATCCTTCTGTAAAACCTATAAAATTGTGTAAGTTTCTTATAGAACTTACAACATTAGAAAATGCTATCGTTTTGGACCCTTTTATGGGTAGTGGAACTACAATTATAGCAAGTATTTTATCAAAAAGAAACTATATAGGAGTAGAGATAAGTGAACATTACTTTAACATAGCAAAAAGAAGAATAGAAGAAATGAAAAATAAACTACTCTTTTAAAATTTCTTTTCTTTATAAAAATTCTTGATGCTATTATTCCAATTTCAAAAATAATGGTAAGTGGAATTGCTAAAAGTAACATATTGTGCTACAAAAACTTTACAAGTTAATAAGCTTACCTTAAAGCAACTTTACATTTATCACATATACTATCAGTTAAATTTTCAAACCAAATCCAACACCTTTCACATTTTTTACCAAGTGCATGTGAAACACCAATTAACAAATTATCAAATTCCATTAAAATTTCACCACCCTTTTCAAACTTCAATTGTGAAACACCTAAAATCTCTTTTAACTCAGATTCATAATTCTTATAAAAACTATCATTTGTACTTATAAACAAAAGTGCATCTAAATTTGAGCCTATTAAGTCATTTTGCCTTGCTTTTTCAAGGGCAACAAAAGCTTTTTCTCTTAAATCTAATAATTTTTTAAAGTCGTTTTCTAAATTTTCATCTATCCAATTTTCTTCAATTCTCGGAAAGCTTTCAAGAAAAACACTTTCATAATTTTTAAAAGGTAAATACTGATAGGCTTCTTCACAAGTATGAGAAAGAATTGGTGAGAAAACTATTAAAAGTCCTTTTAAAATCGTATAAATTACACTTTGAGCAGATCTTCTTTCAATTGAATTTGGTTTATAGGTATATAATCTGTCTTTTAAAATATCAAGATAAAAAGCAGAAAGTTCATTATTTATAAAATCGTAGTAAGTCCTAAAAACTTTATGTGTTTCAAAATTCTCGTAGTAATTTTCAATTTCTTTTATAATTCTTGAATATCTATTTAGCATATATTTATCAACTTTTAATAGTTTTTCATAATTGACAAAGTTTTCTCTTGAAAAGTCATAAAGATTTGAAAGCATAAATCTATAAGTATTTCTAATTTTTCTATAAGCATCAACAATTCTACTTAGTATTTCATTTCCAAGTCTAATATCTTCACTCCAATCAGAAGAATTTACCCAAAGTCTTAGAACATCAGCTCCATATTTGTCAATAACTTCAAGTGGAGAAATTACATTTCCAAGAGATTTATGCATAGCTCTACCGTACTGATCTAATGTCCAGCCATGTGTGATAACAATTTTATATGGTGGCTTATTTTTAATTGCCATAGATAAAATTAAAGAAGCATTAAACCAACCTCTATGCTGGTCAGAACCTTCAAGGTACATATCGGATGGGAAATTTAAATATGGATAATTCTCTAAAACAATTAATCCTGTTGCTCCTGAATCAAACCAAACATCAAGAATATCATATTCTTTTTCAAATTTATTATAAGAGCAATAAGGACATTTAAAATCTTTTGGAAGAAATGTTTCAAGTGGTTTCGTTAGCCAAACATCTGAACTTTCTTCTTTTACAAACTTAGCAACATTTCTTATTATTGAGCTATCAAGAATTGAATGATTACAATTTAAACATTTAATTGAAGGGATAAAAACACCCCATACTCTTTGTCTTGATATTACCCAATCAGGTCTTTCCTTTACAGAATTATAGATTCTATTTATACTTTCTAATGGATACCATTTAACATTTTTTATGCTTTCTAATGCTCTTGCTTTTAAATTATTATGAGATAAATTTAAAAACCACTGACTTGTTGCTCTAAAAATTAAAGGATTTTTACATCTCCAACAAAATGGATAGCTATGGGAAATTTTTTCAAGCTTATAAAATAAATTTCTTTCTTTAAGTCTTTCAATCGCTTTATTTCCACCTTCATAATAAATTAAACCTTTTACATTTAAAGGATATTTTGTTTGATTATCCGCTTCGTCAGTCCATTTACCAAAATCATCAATTGGAGAGAAAACTTCTAAATTATAAATTTTTGACAATTCATAATCTTCTTTTCCATGACCAGGTGCTATGTGAACAATACCTGTTCCTTCATCAACACTTACAAATTCTCCAAAAACAGCGGGGGATATTAAATCTTCAAATAACGGATGAATAAATTGTTTTGATTGGAAATAATCTCCCTTAACTTCTCTTATAATTTCATATTCTCCGTCAATTACATTTAAACAATTTTTAGCAAGTGCAATTTTCATATTTTTGTGATTTATAATCACATAATCTATGTCCTTTGAAAAAGCGAATGCTCTATTTGAAATTAGCGTCCATGGTGTCGTTGTCCAAACTAAAATATACAAATCACTATCCTTTTCTTTCGCTAAAAAGAATAAAGAAGGGTCTTCCTTTTCTTTATATTCAATTTCTGCAAGGCTTAAAGCAGTTCTACAATAACAACACCAATGAATAGGCATTCTCTGACGATAAATATAACCTTCATCTACTAATTTAGCAAGAATTTCAAGCTCAATTGCTTCATATAAATTATCCATAGTAATATAAGGATTTTCCCAATCTCCTAAAACTCCCAATCTTTTAAATTCTTCTCTTTGAATATTAAGCCATTCCCTTGCAAAAGCTCTACATTTCTTTCTAATTTCTAATTTGACATTTATATCCTTGAATTTTTCAGGGTCATTTATTAGCTTTGAAACCTCTTCATCCTTCTTAATAATTTCATTTTCAATTGGCTGACCATGAGTATCCCATCCAGGAACATAAGGAACACTATAACCTTTAAGTGCTTTATATTTATTAAAAACATCTTTTAAAATTTTATTTTCTGCATGTCCTAAATGAATATGACCATTAGCATAAGGTGGTCCATCATGTAAGATAAATTTTTGAGAATTTCTTTCATAAGAAATTTTTCTAAATAGTTTAATATTCTCCCAAAATTTTTGAATTTCTGGCTCTTTCTTTGGCAAATTTGCTTTCATCGGAAAATCGGTTTTTGGCAAATTTAAGGTTTCTTTCATAGGCTTAAAATTTTAAAGTGGAATAGTCATAACTTGTCCAATAATTCTAAAACTATTTATTTTTCTATATTTTGCCCACCCACCCTGAAAATAAGGCTTCGCCTTATAGATACCCATTTTTCGGCAGGGGGCGAAAGCCCCCTAAATAAACCCCTAATAAAATCAATAATTCCCTAAAATTTTCACAAGTTATTGATAATCAATTATTTAACACTATTTATTGGACAAAGCATGAAATTAAGCCTTTGGCTTATAAATACCCTATCTTTTAAGTTTTCATAAAAAACATAATTTTTTGGTTTAGACATTTGCTCAGTAAACTTTAATTAACTTTAAAATTTTGGAGCTTATGGAAAAAGAAAAGCTTATAGAAGAGATTAAAAAATTAAGACAGATTTACAACAAAGGAAATTCAATTATTATTCCTGCTCTTTGGAGAGCTCAAGAAATATATGGATACCTTTGTGATGAAGCTCTTGAAATTATAGCAAATGAAATAAACACTACAAAAGAAAAACTCCTTCAAGTTGCCACATTTTATCACTTTTTTCATACAAAACCAACAGGAAAATATCATATTCACATTTGTACAAATATATCATGTATGTTAAATTCAGCATATGAAGTTGTTGAAGTATTAAAGAAAGAACTTGGCGTTGATGAAAATGAAATTACACCTGATGGTTTGTTTTCTTGGGAAGAAATTGAATGTATAGGTTTATGTGATAAACCTGTCGCAGGCTTTATAAATCGTTATAGATTAACGAATTTAAATCCAGAAAACATTAAAGAAGTTATAAAGAATCCTCAAAAATTCGCACCCCAAAAACCAATTATTGAGCTAATTTAAATGATATTCATTTTATTTTTAACAGCATTTAACTTATTTCTTGGTTTTAGCCTTGTATTTCCAATTTTTCCAACATTTGTAAAAGAGTTAAATGGAAATCCTTCTGATGTAGGAATTCTTATCTCCATTCAACCATTTATGCAATTTTTATTTTCACCTCTTTGGGGAGCATTATCAGATAAATTTGGACCAAAAAAATTCATTTTTATTGGTATGCTTGGATATGCTATTTCATTTTACTTAACAGCAATAGCAAATAATATAGAATTTTTGTATTTTGCGAGAATTTTGGGAGGAATTTTATCATCATCAGCAATCCCAACTATATTTTCTTATTCCTCTTATATTTCTAATGCTGAGAATAGAAACATTTATCTTGGCATAATAGGAGGTGGATTTGGACTTGGTCTTATTATTGGTCCATTTATTGGAGGAATTTTAGGCATTTTCAATATAAGATTTGTTTTCTTTATTTCATTTCTTATTTTCTTGATAAACGCATTACTTGTCTTAGTGTTTTTAAAAGAATTGAAAATTCAAACTATTGAAAAATCTAAAAGCAACATTAGATTGTTAAATAAATATATTCTTTTTTCACTTTTTGTTAATTTTATTGTCTTATTTTGGGCAGCGAACATGCAAATTGTTTTAGGGATTCTATTAAGTTATAAGTTTCATTTGGATGTTTTTAAAATTGGTTTGATTATTGGCATTGGGGGGATTTTTGGTGCGATTTCTCAACTTTCTTTAAAATTCCTACTAAATTTATTTTCTGAGAAATTTCTAATTGTAATTGGTATATTGCTTTTATCTATAAGCATGATTTTTGTTCCACTAATAAACGATCCAAGCTTATTATTTGTTGTAATGGTTCTTTATGGTTTAGGATTTGGTATTTCACAAGTGAATATAACAGCAAGAGCAAGTAAAAAAATTCCAAATGAATATCAAGGACAATTTATGGGTTTATTTCAATCTTCAGGCTCTTTTGGTAGGTTTTTAGGTCCTATTATTTGCTCCTTTTTATATCAGATTAATCCAAACTTACCTTACTTCTTGGGTGGTTTTATATTGGCTATTACTTCAATACTTTTAATTATATGGTTTTAATACTTGGGATTTTTTTTAGTTATGTTTATAGTGTTTTTTATTACTTAATGCCAATAAATTTAAATCCAATTTTTATTTTTTATTCAGTTAGAAAGTATGGCTTTAACATAACTTTGATATTCTCGTTAATTTTTGGAATTATTTCGGACTTAATTTATCCAAATAAAATATGGGTTTCGCCTATTTTCTATATTATTTTATCTTTTTTACTTAATTTCTTTAAGGATGAATTCACTTTGGCTTTTGTAGTTTTTATTATTGGACTTTTAGGTTATGAAACTCTAAAATTTTTTCTTGATTTTAAAACACCAATTCCTATTTTAGTTTCAAGAATTATCTTAACATCATTAATTTTTTATGCTTTAAAATTTTCATTATGACACCAAGATATGCGATTTTAACATGTCCTGTATGTTGGAATGAGGTTGATTTAAATGATGAAACAATAACATATAACTTTAAGGAGTACATATTTACATTTTGCTCCCAAGAATGCTATAATAAATTCAATGAAGAGCCGAATTATTATATAGAAATTATGCTTTCCTCTATAAATCATAAATGCTCCTGTGGTGGAAATTGTTGTTGTAATGAATGATATATTATTTTTCAAGTGGTGAATTTGGAAGTTTAGTCTTTTTAGAAATTTTAAAATTTCTTAAAATAGATAAAGTTATAACAATTCCAAGTCGCTACAAAGGAAGAGGGTTAAAACCTCAAGACCCTTTAATAAAATCATTAGCATTAGAAAAAAACATAGAGGTAATTCAAGTTGAAAATCCAGAAGAATTAGAATTTAATGAAAGACCTGATTTTATTGTAGTTTGTGATTATGGAAAAATTTTAAAAGAAAAGACTTTAAAACTTCCAAGAATTGCTCCTTTAAACATTCATCCTTCATTACTTCCAAAGTATAGAGGTGCTTCTCCTATTGAAAGAGCAATGATGGAAGGCGATGAAATTGGAATTAGTGTTATTTTAATGAATGAAAAAGTTGATGAAGGAAAAATTATTAGGCAAGAGAAAATAAATTATTCTATTGAAATGACAAAGGGTGATTTATATCCGATATTAGCACAATTAAGTGCAAAATTACTTAAATTATCTATTGAAGATTTTTTAAGCAATAATGTTAATTTAATGGAGCAAATTGGAAAACCCACTTATGCTAAAAAAATAAAAAAAGAAGAATTATTTCTAGATTTTAATGAAAATTATTTAAAAATTGTAAGGAAAATAAATGCTTTATCTCCAAAACCAACGGCAAGAGCAATTATAAAAAATTTATATTTAAAATTTTATAGAGCTATACCTTGTGAAATGAAATTAAAACCTTATGAAATTTACATAAATAAAGAAGAATTTATAATTGGAGCATTGGATGGCTCTGTAAAAATTTTAGAAGTTCAACCTGAAAATTCAAAAATTATGAAAGCAAAAGATTTTATAAATGGTTATGGGAAATTAATTCTTACTTCAATTGGATAATCAATTTCGGATTTACTTATGGTTTTTAAATAATCTGGGAGCGCTGATAAATTTTCTTTGAAGAATTTTCTTGAATGCTCAATTTCCTCATATTCTAAAACTTTTCCATTTTCTATATATTTTTTCAGCAGTGGAATACCTTCACATTTTTCATCTTCAAGTGCAATAATATCTTTTTCCATAATACCATTTTTATAAATTCTATAAACTTGTTTTTTGCCAGGTAGAGTTATTTTACCTGGTGAAGTTTTTATCTTAAAACCATATTCATCTTCAACAAGTTTATAAACGCCATTCAAATATGGAGCATCTGAGCTTGTTCCCATTTTTGTCCCAATACCAAACGCATCTGCAATTGCCCCTTTTCTTAAAATTTCATCAATTACATATTCATCCAAATCACCAGAAAGGAAAATTTTTATATCAAAGCCTTCATTTTTAAACATTTGTTTGACTTTACTACTTAATTCAACTAAATCGCCACTATCTATTCTAACACCTTTTATTTTATAACCTTCTTTAAGTAGTTTTATAACTTTTTTAGCACCTTCAATAGTATCATAAGTGTCAATTAACAAAACTGGTTCTTTAAAACATTTTAAAAATTCCCTGAAAGCTGTTTCCTCATCATTAAAACTCATTATATATGAATGAGCCATAGTTCCATAAACAGGAATATTGTAAATTTTACCTGCTAAAACATTTGATGTTCCAATGAAATTACAAATATAACTAACTTTCGCAACCTTTAAAGCACTATCAATTCCATGGTCTCTTCTTGGTGAAAAATCAACGCATGGAATTCCTCTACTTGAAATTACAATTCTAGCACATTTACTTGCTATCATAGATTGAAAATTAAATTGATTTAAAATAATGGTTTCCAATAATTGAGCGGAAATTCTATCAGCAGTTATTCTAATAACAGGTTCCTTCGGAAAGTAAATTTGACCAGATGGTATTGCCCAAACATCACCCTTAAATTTAAAATTTTTAAGATATTCAAGAAAATCATCAGAAAATAATTTTAAACTTTTTAAGTACTTTATATCATCATCAGTAAAATGAAATTCAGAAATAATTTTTATTATATCATCAATTCCAGCACTAACGAGAAAATTTCTATTATTGGGAAAATTTCTAACAAATAATTCAAATGTTGAAATTTCATTTCTATTTGATTTAAAATAACTATATGCCATTGTAAGCTCATATAAATCTGTTAAAAGCGATACATTCATAGAACTTAAAATTTTAAGGTATTTGTTAAAGGCTTCGCCTTACTTCCGCCCCCTTCAATAAACCCTCGTAAAATAAATAATTTCATTTCATAAGTTATTGGACAAGGCACTTGTCAATTTAATGTATTTTCTAATCAAGCTTTTTAATTAACTCAATTTCTGCTTTTATCTCCTCTTTGCTTGCTCCATTTACAATTTTTTCAATTATACTAGTATTTTCACTTTCTAATTCTTCTAATTTCTTCCCAATTTTATTTAATTCAATTTTATCAGCTTTTTCTCCTATTTTATCTACTGCTTTGCCCATCTTTATAATTAAATATATTAAATATATTACAAGACCAAGATTTAGGGTAGCTATTGCTATTAAAACACTTGCTAATATCCACATAAAACTTATAAAGTCATCTATTCTTTTATTAGTACTATATTTCTGCCTGCTTTCTGAAGTCTAAGAACTCTTCTCTCGTTATTTGACTTAGAAGTAATAAAGCCAACATACTAAAATTTTAAGGTATGTTAATATGATTATTTAAAATAACCATCTTTATGCCTTGCTTTAATTAAGCTTGTCGCTTATTTCCTAAAAAATTATCAATTTTTATAAAACCTTCTTAACATTTCCTTTGCTCTCCTTATCCAAGTTTTTATAGTATTTTCATTTATTCCAAGAATTTGAGAAATTTCGTTATATTGATAGTTGTAAATATATTTCAAAATAATGACCTCTTTGTAATTTGGTGGTAAAATTTTTAAAAATTCTTCAATATCAAATTTTTCATTTGCTTCTATTGATTCTGAAAATTCATCAATATCATATATTCTTTTTTGCTTTCTGAAAATATCAATAATCAAATTATGACAAACCTTAAAAAGCCAATTCTTAACTTTGTTCTCATCAATTTTATTTAAATTTTTATAAAGTCTATAAAATACTTCTTGCGTTATATCCATAGCATCATCGTAATTTCCTAAAATCCTAAGGACATAACTAAAAACTTCATCTTTATACAAATTGTAAAATCTATTAAATTTTTCATCCATTATATTTTTAGAACTAATCTTAAAACACTACCAATTCCTATTATTGCTATCGTAAATAAGAAAGAATAAAGAATAATTGCCATTATTATATCAAAATATGGAATGTAGTTTGAAATAAATTTTAACAAAAATAGAGCTATTATTATAGAATAGCCAATCATTAAGTTTTTGAAATCTTGGCTATCATCTTTTGAAATAATTCTTCCAATAAAAACTAAACCAAATGTAGTTGAAATTAACAATAAAACACATGAAATTATTAAGTAAAATGGAATGAGTAAAATTCCCAAGATGCTAATAATAAGAAGAAGAAGTAGTGGGATAAATAGAATTACGAAAATAATTCCAGTAATTATCGTTCTAACTGGATTTTCATATAATTTATCAAAGAGCTTTGGAAGTATTGGTCTTGAAATAAGAAATGTTATCATTGAGAGGATTAGAATTGATAGGACAAGAAATATATCCGAAAGTTTATATTTAAATGTCCGCTTTTTACTTTCTTTGTGTTTTAAAATATAAGGTAATGCTTTTAGGGAAATTATGTTTTTTTCGCCTTCAACATTTCCTTTATTTTCAAAGTTTATGGCAATTACTGAAAGATTCCCTTCTATATTTCCATTATTTTGGACATATTTTCCAATAAGTGAAACATCACCTTCTATATTACCATTTATAATAATTTTATTACATACTGCTGAAACATCACCATTTACATTACCCATAATTACCAAGCTATCTCCAAATACACTAATTGAGCCTTTTATTTTAGCACTATCAAGAACTATTAAAGAACCTTCTGAAACTGAAATATCACCTTTTACATTACCCACAACAACAACATTCTCATTTTCAACATTTATATTACCTGTCGTGTCTTTTATTTCCAAAAAATATAATATGTAAATCATGTTTTAACCTCCTCTTTGAAGTTTTAAATTTCTTATAATTATGAATTCTGAAATTAAGGAAGAAACGATAATTGATAAAATAAAAGCTATAATTTGATAGTCATTTATTTTTGGTAATTTTAAGCTACTAAGGAAAGAATAAAGTTTTAAAATGATTATAAAATTTGATTTTTCAATAAAAGATAAGGCGATTTTTAAGCTTATAACGAATGTTATTGAAATTAAAAATAAAATTAAAATTTGAGTTCTCATTTTGTCCATCATAATTCTTTTTTTTAAAATTATGTCTATTTCACTTGGCGCTTTAATAATGCTTAAACTTTTAATAGAATTTTCAAAAGCAATAACAATTTCGTAAAATTTTCTACAACTTTCGCATTCATTTATATGTTTAAAAACGATTTTTTTTTCTTCATCACTTATTTCATTTATGTTTAAAATTAAATTTTCCACATGCATAGGATATAATTAACGAAAAAAATAGTCTAAAAGTTTCAAGTTAATTTTTAGTGCTTTGTCTGATAATTCTAAAGCTGCAATTGTTTCTATATTTCTTCCACCCCCGAATATGTCGCTCAATAATTATGCTTTAAAATTTTAATTATAAAGAATACAAAAGAAGCTATTTTGGGAAGTGTTTTTGAGTTGGTAGTGGCAGAATTTGGGTGATATGCTATAAAATTATCAAGCCATGATTGTGGAACAAAAAATTTATCGCTGTACAAAATGTGGAAGCACTAACATAGTTAGGAATGGACATAATTCCTCTGGGAATCCTAAATATCTTTGTAAGGATTGTAAAGCCAGCAGAGTTTTAGAACCTAAAATTCGTTATACAGAAGAGCAAAAGGAGATGATTTTAAAAGCTTACAAGGAGAGGGCAAGTATGAGAGCAATTGAGAGAATATTTGGTGTTTCTCGTAAGACATTATCTTCTTGGATTAAAAAAAAGTCCAAAGCTTACCAGAATTGAAGGATACATTACTTCCAGCAGATGAAAGAGATGTTTTAGAAGTAGATGAGATGTGGAGTTTTGTTGGAAATAAGAAAAAAGGTGTATGGCTTTGGAGTGCTTTATGTAGAAGGACAAGGCAAATTGTAGCTTTTGTTATAGGAGACAGAAGTGAAAGTAATTGTAAGAAGCTTGCTTGTGCTTTGCCTGAGGAATATCGTAAATGTATTAGTTATAGTGATAAGTATTTTGCTTATGAGAGAGTTTTTCCTCCTGAAACACATTGTAGTTTAGGGAAGGGGAAAGGACAACTAAATCATATTGAGAGATGGCACAATATACTTCGTCAAAAATTAAGCAGATATGTTAGGAAAACTTTATCATTCTCCAAATCTCTATATATGCATGAGTTAGTAACTCGCTGGTTTATAATTGAATATAATCTCTCTATTCTTATCACCCAATGATTAACCACTACCCATAAAAATGGGTATTTTTAAGCCGAAGGCTTATTTATAGGGTAGGTGGGAAAATAAAGTAATAGTCGTAATTTTAGAATTATTGGACAAGGCATGTTAAACAAGGCTTTAAAATTTAAACTTAACTCTCAGCACTTCAGTTTAATCAATTGAAGTCCCCTGAGAGCAAACCAAAAGGAGGTAGAATTATGAAGATGTTATTCAAATATCTCGTCTATGTTGTAAGCTTTGCCATATTTGGAAAGTTGTATGCTAATGAAAACTTCTCATTCTCAAATGTCAAAAGTCTCTTTATAGAAAATGTTGGTCAATATCCCTCTGAAATTCTCTATTCATCATTTCCTACAAAAGCCTTTGCTTTAAAAGACAGAATTATCATAAATGATATTGAAATTATCTTTAAGAACATAAATGAAAATGTAAAAGTAAAAGGAAGAGATATGGAAATAGCAACATTTAACTATTTCAAGGGCAAAAATCCAGATAATTGGAAAACAAATGTTGTCTCTTATTCAAAAGTTATATATGAAAATCTTTATAAAAACATAGATTTGATATTTACAGGGCTAAAAGGCAGTAAAATAGAATTTCAATTTATAGTAAAGCCAAAGGCGAATGTTAATGATATTGCTTATGAAATAAATTGTAAGGAATGTGAGATAATAAATAAAGGAAATGAGATTTTAATAAAGAAAGGAGGAAAGGAGATTTTATCAATTGAAAATCTAAAAGCATATCAAGGCGCTGATGAAATTGAAATATCTTTTAAGAATAAGGGGAATATAATAACTTATGAAGTTGGGAAGTATAATAAAAATGAAATTTTGATAATAGACCCTGATTTAAGCTCACTATTGGCTTCTACATATCTTGGAGGGAGTTATTTTGATGAAGCTCTTTCACTTTCCATAGATCCAAGTGGAAATGTTTATGTTGCTGGTTGGACCACTTCATCAGATTTTCCAACAACAACATCTGCTTATGATAATAGCTATAATGGTGCTTCTGATGCTTTTATATCAAAGTTTGATAATTCATTAAGCACTTTAATTGCTTCAACATTTCTTGCAGGAAGCAATACTGCTTACGGCGATTATATTAATTCACTTTATATAGATCAAAGTGGTAATGTTTATGTAGCTGGTATGACCTACTCATTTGATTTTCCAACAACTCCTTCTGCTTATGATAACACTTGCGGAGGATGTCCCACCAACGCTGATGCCTTTATTTCAAAGCTTAATAGTTCATTAAGCACTTTAATTGCGTCAACATTTCTTGGTGGAAATAGTGGAGAAGCAGTTTATTCACTTTCCTTAGATCCAAGTGGAAGTGTTTATGTAACTGGTTGGACTATTTCACCAGATTTCCCAACAACACCATCTGCTTATGATAATAGCTATAATAGTGGTGCTGATGCCTTTATTTCAAAGCTTGATAACTCATTAAGCACTTTAATTGCTTCAACATTTCTCGGTGGAAGTAATGACGACTATGCCCTTTCAATTTCAATAGATCAAGTTGGAGATATTTACATAGCAGGCGAAACTAGCTCTTCAAACTTTCCAACAACTCCTTCTGCTTATGATAATACTTGCGGAGGATGTCCCACCAACGCCGATGCCTTTGTTTCAAAGCTTAATAGCTCATTAAGCACACTAATTGCTTCAACATTCCTTGGTGGAGATTCTATTGATTATGCTTATTCAATTTACATAGACCAAGGTGGAAATGTCTTTATAGCTGGTAGAACTGCTTCAATAAATTTTCCAACAACACCATCTGCTTATGATAATACATTTAATGGGAATTTTGATGTCTTTGTCTCAAAATTAAACAATTCGTTAAGTTCTTTAATGGCTTCAACATTCATCGGGGGAAGTGATTTTGAATATGCCCGTTCTCTTTTAGTAGATCAAACTGGAAATGTTTATGTAATAGGAGGCACTGGTTCATCAAACTTTCCAACAACACCATCAGCTTATGATAATAGTTTTAATGGAATTGCCGATGTTTTCGTTTTAAAACTAAATGACTCATTAAGTTCCTTAATAGCTTCAACACTCCTTGGTGGTAGTGATGCTGAAGAAGTTTCTTCTATTGCCTTAGATCAAAATGGTAATTTATTTGTAGCTGGTATGACTAATTCGTCAGACTTTCCAATTACAAACAATGCTTATGATAATTCTTGTGGGGGGTGCTCTAACTTTTATGATGATGCCTTCATATCAAAATTTAATAATACTGTCTCTATTTCTGAAAACAATTTAACAAACACATTCAAAATCTTTAAAAACTCCATTATTTTCAATATAAAAACACCATCTTATGTTGGAATAAATATATATAATCCAAGTGGAATGTTAATTAAGAGAATTTCTTATGGATTTGTAGGAATTGGAAATTATGAAATTAAGTTAAATGATTTAAAGAAGGGCATTTATATTCTTAAAGTGAGAATTGGAGAGGAAGTTAAAGAAGTAAAACTTATTAAGCAATAAAATAGGCATTTTTAAGTTGATTTTGAAATAATTAAAACAAATTCTCCTTTCTTTTTTATTTTTTCCTTTACATCTAATAAATTTCCATAAATGTACTCTTCAAAAGCTTTTGTCATTTCTCTTGCTATAAAAACTTTTCTATTTCCAAAAATTTCATAAATTTCATTTAATATCTCTTCTATTCTATGAACTGAAATATATATAACAATTGAGCCGTTGAAATTCTTATAAATTTCAAGTTCCTTAATTCTTTTATTTTTTTTCTTTGGAAGAAAACCCAAAAATAGGAATTTATCTGTTTCAAGACCACTAACACTCAAAGCACTTATCAAAGCAGATGGACCTGGAATAGGAATAACACTTACATTATTTTCTCTACAAAGTCTAACTAATTTATAACCTGGGTCTGAAATTAAGGGTGTTCCTGCATCTGAAATTAACGCTATGTTTTTGCCATCTTTTAAATAATTTATAACTTCTTTTGCCCTTTTCTCTTCATTTCCTTCAAAATAGGATAATAATTTTTTATTTTTTATATTGTAGTGTTCTAATAAAATTTTTGCTCTTCTTGTATCTTCACAAAGAATAATATCAACATTATTTAATGTCTCAATTGCTCTAATTGTAATATCTTTTAAATTACCAATAGGTGTTGCCACAACAAATAGCTTTCCTGTCATCTGTAAATAATAAATGTCTTATATAGATTTCCCTTTTTTAAGAGATAAACTCCTTTTTTTAATTGTGAAACTTTTCTTTTTCCTATAAATTTCCCACTAATATCATAAACATCATAAATTTCTTCATTTGAAATTAGAAATTCATTTTTAGATGAGCTTGGGCAAATATATGTAATTGAAACACTTATATCTTTTACATTTAAAATAGCATCTGAAAAAGGAATAGAAAATGCTTGAAAAGAAATTGGAAAGTTTTCAATTGTAATATCTAAATAACTATCATTTAAATAAAATATCTGATTTTGAAAAATGGAGCAGTTTAAATGCTTATAAAAGATATAGTCATTAGTGCTATTAAAAATAACATAATTTTTTGCGAATTTTAAGTTGTTTGTCCATATATTAGCAGTTTTCAAAACGGGGAAAAATCTATCTAAAACATAGTAAAAAACATTATTGTTGTAAATACCAAAAATTTCAATTGAATTATCATAATTTAAAAATTTTGGATTGAAATTTGAAACATTTTTCACTGATAAAATTTTCCAATCATTTCTTAAAACAATAAGGAATTTGTCAGATAGAATTATTAAGCTATCATTTCTTTTGAAAAATCCATAAATTGGAAATTGATTATTTGTAAAAATTCTCTTGCCTTCAATGAGATTAAAAAGTGTATCAAATTTAAAAATAAATGAAATCCTCTTTGCGTCATAATAATCTCCAAAAACATAAATATAATCACCTTCTAAATAAAAATTTTTCAAGTTTGTAGAATAAATAAATAAATATGCTAATTTCATAAATTTTGGCATTCCATTAGTATCAACAATAAAAAAGAATGGTCTTATTGAGCCTGTTGGATTTGCTGTTCCAATAATGTAAATTTTGTCATTCTCAATCGTTATAGCACTTGGATTTTCATAATTCGCTATTGAATAAAATTTTGAGTTTATTATGTTTCCATTTGTATCAACACTTATAAAAAGAATATTATTTCCTTCATTTTGAATAGTAATTGTTCCAACTATATAAACTCTTCCATCTTTATAAACAGCATCAGCAGATTGGATATAACTATTAGAATAAATTGATTTTGAAAAGACAACATTACCATTTCTTGTAAGTTTAATTAAGACAATTTCCCCCATTAAGCTTTCATTTAGTCTATTTCCAATAGCAATTATTGAATTTTCACTAATCTCTAAAATTTTTATTAAACTGATATTACTTTCGTTTATCTTTATAAAGAATCCAAATAAAATTTCAAGCATTTTATAATTTCCTCCTCTTTATAAGCAGTTATAATTTTTCTTGAAATTTCTGAAAGTTTTTTCTTATTTAGTTTTTCAATAATTTCTTTTGCTCTATTTAAATATGAAATTGGAATTGAAAAAATTCTTATACCAAACGAAATTAAAGCAATTAATCCAATATCATTACTTGCCATATCTCCACAAACACTAAAAGGTTTTGGCTTTGATTTGGAAAATGAATAATAGATTAACCTAAATACACTTGGATGAAATTGTTGAAAACTTATATCATCTCTATTTATAGCAAGTGTATATTGACTTAAATCATTTGTTCCAAGACTAAAAAAATTGACTATTTTTTTGAATCTATCAGTAATTAATGCTGATGCTGGTGTTTCAATCATTATTCCAATTTCAATATCTTCCAAAAGCTTTTTTACTTCAATAACTTCTTCAACTGATGAAACCATAGGTATTAAAACTTTTATGTTTTTTAATTTATTTGCTAACTTTATAGCACTAATTTGTTTATTCAAAAGCTCTCTATTATAATAAAGTAAATATCTTATTCCTCTAATGTTTGGATTTCCTATTGAAATTGGAACTTTATCACCACCTAAATCAAATAATCTAATTGTTAAAATTTTTGGATAAACTTTATAACTCATTTCCTCATAAATATCTTTCTGCTCATTTTTGCTTATTATCCCATTTAAATAAAGATATTCTGTTCTAAATAGCCCTATGTCAAAATTTTTAACTTTTTCAACTTCTTCTGGAAAATCTATGTTAATTTGAATTTTTATTGGAATTCCATCTTTCGTTTTAAATTGGTCCTCTTGAAATGAAATATAAAATGGTTTTTCAATAATTTCAATTTTCTCATTTGTAAATTCAACTTCATCATTATCAATAAGGGCATATTTATAATTTTTCGCAATCTCAACAGCATTTTCAATACCAATAATTGTTGGAATACCTTTATCTTTTAAAACAAGAATAGGATGAGAAGTTAATGCGTTTGTTTCAAGAATAACACCTTTTATATTACTCTTAACTGCTTTTAAACTTTGTCTGATTGTCAAATTTTTAGCAACTAATATCGCTTCTTCCTTAAAGCTTTCCTTTTCTAACTTTCCCGCTATAAAATCCAAAAGCTCATTTTTAAAAAATTTTAATTCTGTTGAAATATCTTTGTAATGTTCATTTTCCAAATTAAACTTATTGGAGATTTCATCAATTGCCAAACTAATTGATTCTAATAAATTTTCATCTTTATTTTTTATCATTTGAAGAAAGCTTTTGCTTCTTAATATACCTACATAAAAATTAACATATTCCTTATATTTTTCATCCATTCCATTAGTTTCTTCAAGTAAATAATTTACATAACTTTCAAGAATACTTTCAATATCTTTAATTTCAATATCATTTTTAAAATCCTCTGTCTTATTTAATATAAAAATTTCTCCAAAGACTTTTGAGCTTACGATAGCAATACCTTTTATTCTCATAAAAAGAAAATTTTAAAGGATAAACACTAAAAAAGTTGCCTTGTCCAATAATTCTGGAATTATTTATTTTTCTATATTTTTCCTACCCACCCTATAAATAAGCCTTCGGCTTTAAAGTTCCCCATTTTTCGGCAGGGGGCGAAGCCCCCTTCAATAAACCCCCGATAAAATCTATAATTTCCTAAAATTTCCATAAGTTATTGATAGTCAAACACTATTTATTAGACAAAGCAAAAAAAGTTGCTTTAAATTAAGCCTTACCCCCTTAAATGAAAATCCAACAAAACCTAAAAAAGCAAAATTTTCAAAATATATTTTTTATCGTTTATTTTAAGGTTAAGAATATAAATGCCCTTTTTAGCTTTAAGTTTTATTTTATGATAACCTTTATTTAAAAAGTTCTGATAATTACTTACTATTCTTCCACTAACATCGTAAATTTCATATTTAACATTAGCACTTTTTTCAAGATTTAAAATCAAATAAGAATTTTTAATATCAATTTTGAAAGCATTTTTCTCATTTAAGTAAGTTGATTTACATTTTATTGTATCCTTTGAAGCAAAAATAATAAATTTTAAAATAACACTATCATTTACATTCAAATAATATGGACCTGCTGATAAGACAATTGAATAATCATTTGGATTTAAGTTAATGCTATCTCCAAGTGTTCCATTTAATAAATTGAATTTATTGGTTTTATTAAAAGTTATGCTATTAGGGAAAATTTTACCTGTTTTGAAAATCCCATCTACTAAAAAAACACCAATAAAATAATCATAATCATCTGATTTTAAAATAACTCCACCATAATTATTTGAGCATCTTAAAGACCAACCAAAATCATTATTAGCATTTTTAATATCAAAATCCATGAACAAACCAAATAAAAAATTATTTATCAAACTACTTGAAACATTTTTAATAGTGTAAATTAAATAAATTGTGCTGTCATTCTGTTTTCCATAAAAATTACCTATAACATTAATTTTTCCATCACTTGCGATGAATTTATAATTTTCATCTAAATAATCACTTGATTTATATATTCCCCAAATGTTATAAATATCTTTTGAATTATAAAAATTATCACTTAAATAACTTTCAGAATTACCAAAGGCTATTGAGCCAAAATATAATAAATTTGAGCTATCTTTTGGAAATTTAAATTTTTTAAATTCTCCATTATTTGAAAATGATAAACTTGAAATTGTTGTATCAATCGTAGCAGTTCCAATTGGCACTTCTCCAAGAATTACTTTAAACTTATAATTTTTATTTGAAATTAAAACATTAAAAACTACACTATCACCATCATTAAAATTATTAGCAACAAACTTAAAACTATCTCCAATAGCAAAAGCGTTTATTTCAAATTGTGGTGGTAAGTTTCCAAAATAAATTGAATCTTTTATTATATTAACTAAGTTTGAACTTGTTGAAATTTTCGCATAAACATTTTTTAGTGTATCATAACCAACATTTCTAATTCTTATATCTACATAAATTGTTTCATTTGGCTCAATTTTTCCATTATTATTTTTATCATAAATGGTTTTATCTATGAAAACTAAATAAGCAAAACTTCCATAAGTTATACTTTCAATTGCTTTTAGAGCATTTATTCTTCCCCATCCACAATTATTATTTGGCCAAGTAATTTCATTACAATTTCTATCTCTTGCTATATCTGTTATAATTTGATAAATTTGATAATAGTTTAAATTTGGATTTTTTTCAAGCATTAAAGCAATAACACCTGAAACATGTGGAGCAGACATGGAAGTTCCATTTCCATAAGCATAATTTCCATTTCTAATTGTTGAATAAACATTTCTACCTGGTGCCATAATGTCTGGCTTAATATAATTCCAATCAATTCTTGACCAAAAAGAAATATCATTATATGGAGAATTATTTGGAGCAGGACCTCTACTTGAAAAATTAACAACAGTATCACCAATATCAACCGCTCCAACACCAATTACAAATGGATAATCACCAGGACTATAAATTGTCCCTGAACTTGGACCCTTATTTCCAACAGCAAAAACAGGAACTATATTATTTACCCGCCATCCATTCCAGATAGCATTCCAAAGCCAAGTGCTATTCCCAGGATATATACCCCAAGAATTATTTATAATCCTAATATCTAATCCATAATTTGCTTTAAGTTCAGCAAAAAATTCAATACAAGACAAAATTGAAAAACTGCTTCCACTACCATATTCATTAAATGCCTTACAAGCAATAACTTTTGAGCCAGGAGCAACACCTATATTTGAATCAGCAACTATTGTTCCAATTGTATGTGTTCCATGATTATGGTCATCATAAGGATAATTTTGATAATTCACTGCATCAAGCCAATAATTTAAAATTTTCCCTCTTAGGGCGGGATGACTTGTATCAACACCTGTATCAATACTACCTATTATTACTCCTCTTCCCTTTATATTATATTTAATCCAAACACTATCCGCTTGAATGAGTTTAATTCCATAAGTTGGAGTATCAAGCATTATTTTTGGACTTTCTTTTATGTCTGAAAAAATATAAAAATTATCTTTGTCATAATAAATTTTTTCTATTTCTTTTCTACTTTCTAATTTCCATAAATTTTTAACCTTTATCCTAACCCATATAGCATTAATTACCCAAAATTGTTTAAATTGTAAAATATCAAGCGTTTTTAAATAATCCAAAAGAGAAATTTGGCTATTAAAATGATAGGATTTTAAAAAATTAACATTATTTAAATAGTTAGAGCTTTCATTTAAAAGTTTTTGGTCTTTTAAGACAATAAGGACATCAATATAATCTTCATTTTTATATGATTTCAGTTTTTCCAGGAGTTTCGTATCAAAAATAGAGATTATAAAAAGCATTATTAAATTTTAAAGGATAAAATATAAGGCTTTGCCTTATAAATACCCATTTTTGTTTTCGGGAGCTTTGTGCCTTCTCATAATCCCTCGAATAAATGCTAAATTTTTTAAAAATTTTTGAAAATACTCCGTTTTTGTCTTTGAATAAAAGCTAATTATCTAATTTCTTATTCTAAATTTAGCATAAATTGGCAAATGGTCTGAAAATCCTTTTCCAAGATGAATAGTAAAATTACCTTCAAATTCAACTTGCCACCTGTAAGGAATTCCATCAATTAGTAAATAATCAGCTCTAAAAACATTAAAACTATTTTTTATGTAAAAAATTGTTGAATTAGTATCAAGAAGAGATTTACTAATTAAAATATGATCTAATGTTCCCCATTTATTTTTAAAATAATGGCTTCCTATTTCCCTATTGCCTATTTCATTCCAAAGGTCATATAAGTAGTTTTCCTTAGTTAAGAAATCCCTTAAACCAACAATTGGTTTATAATTAAAAGCATTACCTTCTATAACATCACTCTCATTATCATCAAAATTAGTATTAAAATCTCCAAGTGATATAACTTTCATTTTTGGATTTATACTAAAAAGACTATCTAATATCCTTCTGTGAATTTTAGCAATTTTTATCCTTTCAGATTCAGGACCTCTTTTACTCTTCCAATGATTTACGAAAATTCTTAAAGTATCCTTATTTACTAAAATTTCAGCAAACAATATATTTCTAACATCAGGAATGGTTTTATAACCTATTGCCTTAATAATTTTGTATCTTGAAATTAAGGCAGTTTTAACAGTAGAAAATTGAGGTTTGTCCGCTATTACAAAACACTTATAATTTAAATCTTTTACATAATTAAACAATTCTTCAATTGCCCTTTTAGATTCTATTTCTTGAAATCCAATAATGTCAGGATTTAAATCACTTAAAACTTTTCTTATGTTTTCAATTTTCTTTAAAAAAAACTCCCTTGAATAATTACTTGTCTTTTGTGAATAATCTTTATATTCATAACCATTTTCAATATCATCAAAAAGATTTTCAACATTATAACTTGCTACTATTAAGATACTATCATTTTTGTTTGAATTTTCAATACAATTAACTTCAAGTTCTTCAAAATTTTTTTCTTCAATTTTTGTAAGCTTTATTGTTGAGCAAGAAATAAGAGTTAAAAATAATAATAATTTTTTCATTTTGCCTTAATTGTAATGTAATATATAAATTGAGGCTCTAAGAATAGCTCTTTTTCTAAACTTTTTGCTAAAATTTTTATTTGTTTTTTGGCAGGATACATAAATTCAGAAGGAACTTTATAACTTATACTTTGACTATCAATTTGAAAAATAACTTCATCCACTTCTCCTTCAAGGACAATATAACAACTATCCCTATTTATATCTTTATTAAATTCCTTTTTAATTTGATACTCATAACTTTTCTTTTTTAATTTTTCTTTCTGATAGCTTGGGAACTTGAAAATCCAAACATAACCACCTTTTAAGAAAAAACTATCCTTTTTGTCTTCATATTCAATATAATAAAGACCTTCTGGAAGTTTCATTTCATATGGAATATAACCCATATAGAAATAGTAATACTTATTTGAAATTCTGACATAAAGACTTTCCGGCTCTAAAAGCTTTATAATAACATCACTTTTTAATTTTTCATCCTTTACACTATCAATAATTATCTGACTAATAATTATAAGCATTTTTTAAAAAGAGGGCGGATAAACCACCCTAATTTTCCTCTTCTTCTTCCTCCTCCTCCCAGTCCTCATCTTCCCAATCTTCTTCATCTTCCCATTCCTCTTCATCATCCCAATCCTCATCCCAATCTTCTTCATCTTCCCATTCCTCTTCATCATCCCAATCTTCTTCTTCCTCTTCTTCCTTTGCTAAGAGCCACCTCTTTTTAATCTCTTCCATGATTCACCTCCTTTCTTCCATTTTAACATAAGGCTTATTTAATTCACCCTTAAATTTCTCTCTTGGTCTTAAAAGCCTTCCACCTAACTTCCAATACTCTAAAACATGAGCGCACCATCCAACAACTCTTGCCATAGCAAAAATTGGTGTATATAAATCAAAGGGTATTCCAAGCATGTAATAAATACTTGCTGCATAATAATCAACATTAGGATATATATTCTTTTCTCCAAGAATTGGTCCTGCTTTTTCTTCAAGCTCAATTTGCATATCTACCCATTTACGGTTGTTTGTAAAGTCTGCTAATTTTAAAGCTAAATTTTTAAGAATTCTTGCTCTTGGGTCATAAGCTTTATAAACTCTATGCCCAAATCCCATTATTCTTTCTTTCTTTGATAATTTATCTTTTAAGTACTTTTCAACATCTCCATTATATTTTTCCTCAATCTCAAATAACATTTTCATAGCTTCTTCATTAGCACCTCCATGAAGAGGTCCTTTTAATGTTCCTATTGCACTTACAATAGATGAATATAAATCAGATTGTGTAGAGCATGTAACGATTGCTGAAAAGGTTGAAGCATTCATCCCATGCTCTAAATATAAAATCAATGTCTTATCAAAAACTTCAACTTCAATATCAGATGGCTCTTTTCCTTTTAGCATATATAAGAAGTTTCCCGCATGATTTAATTTTTTATTTGGTCTAATGATTTCAAGATCATTTCTAATTCTATGAAAATAAGCTATAATCGTTGGTAATATAGCGGTTAATTTAATTGATTTCTCAATAACATCTTCCTCATTTTTTGACATAGCATTTTCATCTAACATTCCTACAAAAGAAACAATTGTTCTTAAAACATCCATAGGATGGGCATTTTTTGGAATTAATTCTTCCTCTTTTAATAAAATTTCAGGAATATCTCTGTTTTCCTTTAATTTATTCACAAATGCATCTAGCTCGTCCTTTCTTGGAAATTTTTGGTACAATAATAAATAAGCAGATTCCTCAAATGTTGAATTATTAGCAATTTCCTCAATTGGAATACCAAGATAATATAATTTACCATTTTCACCATCTATATAACACAAACTTGTTTCTGTAAAATATATATTTTCAAGCCCAGAACTAAACACAGCATCACCTATTTCCTTAATATCCTTCATTTTCATCTCCTCCTTTTAAAGCTCTTTTTAGTGTTTCAAGACTTAATAATGCACATTTTTGTCTTGTTTGTATAACGCCCCCAAGCATTTCTAAAAATTCATTATCCTTTAAATTTAAAATTTCTTCAATTGTTTTATTTAATGCCCATTCTGACAGAATATCTGCTGATGCTTGACTTATTGAGCATCCATAACCTTCATAACCAATCTCTTTAATTTTATTATTCTCAACTTTCACATAAAAAATTATTTCATCACCACAACTTGGATTGCCAAGATGATAAAATTTATTAAAATTCTTCAATTTCCCTCTATAACGAGGGTATTTATAATAAATAAATAATGGATGCTCAAAAGGATTTTTATCCATAAAAACGGAGGGAGTGGGATTTGAACCCACGATCCCCGATTAAGGGGATAACGGCTCTCCAGGCCGCCGCCTTCGTCCGCTCGGCCATCCCTCCAAATAAAATTAAGCTTTAAAATTTTAAAGCTTATGGAAATTTTAAATCGCTTTAAAAACCTTTTAGACTATCTTTGAATTGGATAAAATAAAGAGTAGAATTGAAGAAATTGAGCTAATGTCTTCAAATAATTCGTTTTGGGAAGATAGGAAAAATGCTCAAAAATTAATTCAAGAGCTTTCTAATTTGAAGGACAAAATTGAAGAAATTGAAAATATGAAAAAATTATATGATGAATTATTGATATTATATGAGTTATCAAGTGAAGATGTGGATTTTCAAAAAGAGTTTGAGGAAAAGCTAAAATTTTTTGAAAAGAAATTAAATGAAATTGAATTAAAGTTCTTACTTGATGAGAAGGATGATATTTCAGATGCAATTATTGAAATTCATCCAGGAGCAGGTGGAACGGAAAGTCATGATTGGGCTGAAATGCTAATGAGAATGTACATAAGATGGATAGAAAGAAAGGGATTTAAATATGAAATTCTTGATATATTACCTGGTGAGACAGCAGGAATAAAGAATGTTTCAATACTTGTGAAAGGAAAATATGCTTATGGATTATTAAAAAGTGAAATTGGTGTTCATAGACTTGTAAGAATTTCGCCATTTGATGCTAATAATAGAAGACATACATCATTTGCCTCTGTTTTTGTTTATCCTCAAATGGAAGATATTAAAATTGAGATAAATGAAAACGATTTGAAAATTGAAACATTTAGATCAAGTGGTGCAGGTGGTCAGCATGTCAATAAAACTGAAAGTGCAGTTAGAATTACACATATTCCAACAGGAATTGTAGTAACTATAAGAAGTGAAAGGTCTCAACATAAAAATAAAGAAATTGCGATGAAAATTTTAAAAGCAAAATTATATGAATTTTATAAGCAAAAAGAGGAAGAAAAAATCAAAGAACTTGAAAAACAAAAAACAGATATTGGTTGGGGTTATCAAATTCGCTCATATATTTTACATCCTTATAAACTTGTAAAAGACCATAGAACAGAATTAGAAATAACAAATCCCGAAGCAGTCTTGGATGGTGAAATTGATGAATTTATAAAAGCTTACCTTTTTTGGAAAAAGAAATCAATAACGATGCTTTAAAATTTAGTTTATCGCCTTTAACCTTTTATAAGGGGGTGAAATTATGAAAAATAAAGAGAAAAAACAAGAAGAAATTATAGTTGGGAAGAGGAAAATAGTTCTTCCTCAATGGGAAGAGGAAAAAGGCTCTAAAAGGAGAATGAGCTTGCTATTAATAATAGCTTTAATTCTTCATATCGCATTAGGCTCATTTATGGGAGCAGGTTTTGTTAGGAAAGCAATTGAAGAAGCAAGACTTAAAGAAATAAAACTAATTGAAGAAAAAAGTGATTTTTTAAATAAGAAACCTATGGAAATTCAACCAATTCAACAAGAGCAAAGAAAAGAAATAAAACAAGAATTACTTAAAGAATTGATGAAACAAAAAAACATTCTTCCTGAGCAGCAAAATGTCAAAGTAGATGAAAAGTCAATTCAAGAAAATTTAGAAAGTCAAGCCAAGTTTGATGAAACAAATGATGAAAATGCAGATGTTGTAGTTGGAATTACTAATCAAAAAGATTTGAGTGATTTATTATCAACTGAAGCTTTGCCTGGCGTGGGTGGTGGTGGTGGCATAGGTGAATACTATGAGTTTTTCAAGGTTGAAGTAAAACCTGAACCTATAAAAACAGTCCTTCCAGAATATCCAGAAGTGGCAAGAAAAGCAGGTCTTGAAGGAAGAGTTACAATAGCAGCAATTGTAGATGAGAATGGAAATGTTGTATATGCAGAAGTTGTAAATAGCACGAATAAAGTTTTTGAAGAAGCAGCACTAAAAGCAGCTTATCAATATAAATTCAAACCTGGAATGATGAAAGATAGAAAGGTTAAAGTAAGAGTAATTATTCCATTTGCTTTTAAACTTCAAAACTGATGAAAAGAAACCACATTATTTTTATTGGAATTGTTGTAGGAATAATAATTAGTTTTTTAGCTTTTATTTATAGTAGAAATTTAAACCAAAAGGTAAAAATTGAATATAAAGTTCAAATTAAAGATGTAGAAAATCCAACCTTAGGTTATGAAAACGCTCAAAACACAATAATAGAATACTTTGATTTTACTTGTCCTCATTGTGGGAATTTTCATTTACAAAAACTACCAAAACTATATAATCAATATATCCAAAGTGGGAAAGTAAAATTTATCTCAAAAAACTTTTTACTTAGACCTCAATCCTTAGAGCCTGCATTAGCAAGTAGATGTGCTTATGAGCAAGGAAAATATTGGGAATATAGCCATGAGTTATTTAATGAATTTTTAAAATCTGGTCCTTTTGCTTATAATAGGAGAAACTTTATAAGAATTGCTTATGAATTAAAACTTGACACTTTGAAATTCATAGATTGTTTTGATAGCAAGAAATATAAAGATATTATTTTGAAAAATACAGAAGAAGGTTTGAAAGATAGCATAAGAGCAACACCAACATTTATTATAAATGGACAAAAAGTTGAAGGTGATTTACCATATGAAGAATTTGTAAAATTTATAAAGTGAAAATAGCATTATTACATGATTGGATAATAGAAATTGCAGGCTCTGAAAAAGTTTTTAAGGAAATATGTGAAATAATTAAAGATGGAGAAATTTGGACAATTGTTTATGATAAAAATAGTTTAAAACTTCTTGGAATTGAAAATAGAAAAGTTAATTCAACAATTGTTCAAAAATTTCCATTCTCAAAAAAACTTTATAGATATTATTTTTTTCTTTATCCAATTATCGTTGAGCAGATTGACCTTTCAAAATATGATATTATAATAAGCTCATCACATGCATTTATAAAAGGCGTTCTAAAAAACTCTAATCAAATTCACATTTGTTATTGTCATACACCAATAAGATATGCTTGGGATTTATATTTTGATTACATAAATTCATTAAATCCATTTTTTAAAATTTTGGCAAGTTATTTTTTACATAAAATTAGAATTTGGGATTATATTTCTTCACAAAGAATAGACTATTTTATTGCTAACTCTTATAATGTTGCCAAAAGAATAAAAATGACTTATAATAAAGATGCTATTGTAATTTATCCACCTGTTGATGTTGAAAGTTTTGAAGTAGAAACGAAAAAAGAAAATTTTTATATAACTGCGGGAAGAATGGTTGAATATAAAAAAATTGATATTATTGTTAAGGCATTCTCAAAATTAAAAGATAAAAAACTTATAGTAATTGGAGATGGACCTAATTTTAAGAAAATTAAAAAATTAGCAAGCTCTAATGTTGAACTTCTTGGACATGTTAATTTTGAAACATTAAAGAATTATTTAAAGAAAGCAAAAGCATTTATATATATGGCGGATGAAGATTTTGGAATACTTCCTGTTGAAGCGCAAGCTTGTGGAACACCAATAATTGCTTATAGGAAAGGAGGGGTTTTAGAAAGTGTTATTGAAAATAAAACAGGTTTATTTTTTGATTATCAAAATGAAGAAAGTTTAATAGATGCGATATTGAAATTTGAAAAAATTGAAGATAAATTTGAGCCTTATGAGATAAGAAAAAATTCTGAAAAATTCTCAAAAGAAGAATTTAGAAAGAAATTTTTGGAATTTTTTAAAAAATTCTTTTAAGAGCAATTATTTCTTCTTCATTCATTTTTCTATATTTTCCTGGTTTTAAATCCATCGGTAAAACAATAGGCTCAGTTTCAATTCGCTTTAATTTTTTAATTGTTGGAATAATTTTTTTTAATTGATTAACTTTTATTTTAATAGTTGTTATAATTGCTTTATTTCTTGAAATTTGAGAAATTTTTACATTTTGATTATTAAAATTTTCACTAATTGGAGCAGAAAGCTCAACCAAATACTTATTCTTTACAAATTTTTTATGATATGCTCTATGAACTTCACCATCATTTGTCAAAATAATTAATCCTTCATCACTTTTTGGAAGATTTTCAAGTGGAATTAAATGCTTTATTTCTTTTGGAAAATAAGTGCTATTTGGAGGTTTATAGTAAATGATATAATCTATGGGCATATTCATTTTTATTTCAAATCCCTTAAATGTTATTCTATCTTTCTCACTAATATCAAACCAAGGTTCTCTTATTATTTTTCCATTAACTTTAATTAATCCATATTTTATTGCTCTAATAGCACTTCTTCTTGAAAAATATCCTGTTTTTTGTAAAAATTTAAAAAGCATCATTTTATTGTTGCAATTATATTACCTTCACAACAAATCCCATTTTCAGTCCAAGCTTTTGCTAACATTTTAATAAATTTACTACCTCCTCTTAAAATTTTAATTTCTAAATATAATCTATCACCAGGGAAAACTGGTCTTCTAAATTTTACATCTTCAATACCAACGAATAGTGGAATTTTTCCATTTATAGGATTGAATTTAGAATATAAAATTGCTCCTGTTTGTGCTAATGCTTCAATAATTAAAACGCCAGGCATAATTGGATAGTTTGGAAAATGTCCATTAAAAAAACTTTCATTTATTGATACATTCTTATATGCTACAATTCTATCTTTTTCAAGATGAATAACCCTATCAACTAATAAAAATGGATACCTATGAGGTATTAAATTTTTAATATCATCAATTTCTAAAATTGGACCACCTATTCCTTCCTTAATGAGTTTTTTAACAAATTCAATATGAAGCTTATGGCTACCTTTTATACAAAAAATTTCTCCTATAAAAGGTCTATTAAGAAACATTAAATCTCCAATTAAATCTAATATCTTGTGCCTAACAGGCTCATCTAAAAATCTCACTTGATTTAAATAACCACTTTTTGAGATAATTAATGTATTTTCAAGATTGCCACCCCTTCCAAAATTATTTTCTATTAAATGATTTATTTCTTCTTCAAAAGCATAAGTCCTTGCCTTTGATATTTCTTCATAATAAGTAGTTTCATTAACCTCAACTCTAAAAAATTGTGATTTTAAAAATTCATGCTCGTAAATAATTGCATAGTTTATAATAAATTTTTCGGATGGTTTAGCATATATATAACTATCTCTAATTCTAATTTCAATAGGTTCTAATAGTTTAAAAGGCTCTATATTTTTATTAAGCTCTAAAAATCCTACTTTTTTAATTTCTTCAAAAAATATCCTACTTGAGCCATCCAATATAGGAATTTCTTCACCTTCCAAGACAATTTTAATATCATATATTCCAAGAGCATTTAAAGCTGAAAGAAGATGCTCAATTGTTTGAATTTCAACATTATCTTTTTTTAATACTATCCTTCTTTTCGTTTCTAAAATATATTCATAATTTAAAGGAATTTCAACACCATCCTTTAAAAATAAAATTCCATTATCATAAGGCTCTAAAATTACTTTTGAAAATTTTCCTGTATGAATTCCTATACCTTCAAATGATAATTTTTGTTTTATTGTTTTTGCTTTCAAATTCATAAGTCGTAAATTTTAAAGCTTGAAAGCAAATCTGAAATGCGTTGTCTAATAATTCTAAAATGTAGATTATTTCTTTATTTTCCCACCCGCCCTATAAATAAGCCTTCGGCTTATGAACTACGTCTCCCTTAAATTCCCCTGTAAAACCTAATAATTTCATTAAAGTTTTTATTAGACAAAGCAGTTAATTTTTTCTTATATTATATTTAAGCCTACGGCTTTAATGTCCTTTTACTTTAAAATTTCTTATTATATGAGAATTCTTGTTTTGGGAGGGACAGGTCAAGTAGGATTAGCGGTTTGTAGAAAATTTCTAAAAGAAGGTTTTAATGATATTGTTATTTCTGGTCTTGTTAAGGATGAAGTTTTAAATACAATAGAGATTTTAAAAAATGAATTTCCCAATTCAAATTTAGAATATAGTTATGGGAATATATTCGCAAGAGAAAGCTCAAAGGATAAACCAAAGGAAGTTATATTAAAGGAAGTTGTTGAAGATTGTTTAGAAGAATTTAATGAAGAGATTTTAAAAAATTCTCATTTGTATAATGTTGTAAGTAAATTTAAACCTCAAATTATTATTGATACAATAAATACTGCTACTGCTCTTGCTTATCAAGATATATTTACAGCATCAAAGGAAATTCTAAAATCAAAAGAAAATTTGGAATTTAAAATTTATAATTTAATAGCATCTTCATCACTACCCTTATTAATTAGACATATTCAAATTCTTTGGGAAACACTTGTAGAAAATAATGTTAAAATTTACATAAAAGTTGGAACAACAGGAACAGGTGGAATGGGTTTAAATATACCTTACACGCATGGTGAGGAAAGACCTTCAAGGGTTCTATTATCAAAAACTGCATTAGCAGGCGCACATACTTTATTATTATTTCTTCTTTCAAGAACACCGAACTTTTCAATTCTATCAAAACCAATAAAAAACAGACCAATAATAAAAGAAATAAAACCTGCTGCACTAATAGCATTTAAGAACATAGCATATGGTAAAATTCAAAAAAGAGGAAAATTCTTAAAATTATATGATGAAAAGAGAATTTATAAGCTTGAAAAGAATAAAATTTTTAAAATAGATGAATTGGATTATGGAATTGAGAAAGGCATTATGGAGGATTTATTTATTGATACAGGAGAAAATGGTTTATTTTCAATTGAAGAATTTAGGGCAATAACAAGTTTAAATCAAATGGAAGCGATAACACCCGAAGAAATAGCTCATGTGGTATTTTTAGAAGCAATTGGAGATAGTACTTCCTATGATGTTTTAAGTGCTATATCATCTTCAATAATGCATCCAACATATAGAGCAGGTTTTTTGAGATATAGGGCTTTAAAAATTCTTGAAGAATTAAAACAAAAATTCAACGCTAAAAGTTGGGCTTTTGAAATTCTCGGTCCTCCAAGATTAAGTAAATTAATAATGGAAGCAGAGCTTATAAAGCAAAACTTTTCAATTGAAGAATTTCTAAATGAAAATATAGAAGAAATTTTTATGAAACTTAAAAAATTTGTTATTGATAATGAAAGTTTTAGAATGACTGCTTTATCAATAGGGATTCCAATTTTTATTGAGCCTGATAATTTGATTTTTGCTAAAAGAGAGATAAGGGATAAACACTGGGAAGGCATTTGGGAAATAAATGAAAATAATTTGAAATTCTTTTTGAATAATGAATGGATTGAAATTTCAAAAGAAAACATTCAAAGATGGAAGGAAAGATTTAAAAAGATATTAAAAGAACTTGAATTTTCTGATTATTCTTCAAAACCAAATAGAACTTTATATGACTTTAATTTTGATAGCGGAGATATTGTCGCTTGGATTTTTGAAAATGAAGATTTAGGTTATAGATTCAAGATAAGATGAAGTTTAATGTTAAAAAGTTTTTATGGGGTCTTAAATTGGCATTTATAACATATATTGTGATTATTATTATCTCAATTCCTATTATAATTTATCTTTCAATAGGACTTCCATCCCTTGAAGAAATTGAGAGATACAAAGCCCCAAACTCAACAAAAGTTTATGATATAAATGGTAAGTTAATTTATGAGTTTCATGAGGAAAGGAGAGTTCCTGTAAAAATTAAAGAGCTTCCAAAACATGTTATTATGGCTTTTGTTCTACTTGAAGATAGAAAATTTTTCAATCATTGGGGTGTTGATATAGACAGAATTATAAAATCTGCAATAAAAAATATATTTACTTTAAGTATAAAAGAAGGTGCAAGTACAATAACTCAGCAGTTAGCAAGAAATATGTTTTTAACGCAAGAAAGAACAATTTCAAGAAAAATAAGAGAAATTTTACTTGCTATTAAAATTGAAAGGACATTTTCAAAAGAAGAAATTCTTGAAAGATATTTAAATCAAATTTACATGGGAGGTGGATTGTATGGGATTCAAAGTGCATCTGAATACTATTTCGGTAAAACTGCTAAGGAATTAAATCCATTAGAAGCTTCAATTTTAGCTGGAATTCCAAAAGACCCAAGTAGATATTCACCTGCTAAAAATTATGACTTATCGTTGAAAAGAGGAAAATTTATATTAAAATTATTATATGAAAATAAAATTATAACTAAGGATGAATATGAAAAATTTAAGAATGAAAAGCCTGAAATTGTTTATTTTAAAGCACCTTTAAGTTATGGAGGAATAGCCCCTTACTTCATAGATGAAGTTAGAAAATATGTGGTTTCAAAATATGGAGAGTACTTTTTGTTTAGAGGTGGAGGAAAAATTTGGACAACACTTGATAGCAGAATTCAAGAAATATGTAATAGGATTGTTGATAGTATGTTAAATGTTTATGATAAAAAATTTCCTACAAAACCTAAATATAAGGATTATAATCCTAAAACAAGAAAACCTCCAAATTATTTACAAGTTGCACTTGTAGTAATTGATAATAAGACTGGATATGTCTTAGCACTCATAGGTGGAAGGAATTATTATCATAGTCAATTTAATAGAGCAACCCAAGCATATAGACAAGCAGGCTCAGCATTTAAGGTTTTCACTTATGCATCTGCTATGGAAAAGGGTTATAATGCGACCGATATTGTTTATGATTTACCAATATCTATAAAACTTCCTGACACTATTTGGCAACCTGAAAACTTTGATAAGGAATATCTTGGACCAATTCCTATATGGAAAGCAATCGCATTATCAAAGAACTTAGCAACTGTTAGATTGCTTTTAGAAATAGGACCAGCATCTGCTAGTGAAATGGCTAAACGCTTAGGCATTGAAACAAATGTTCCCCCTTATTATTCAGTAGCACTTGGTGCAATAGATGTTAGACCAATAGAACTTATAAATGCTTTTAGCACAATAGCAAGTTATGGAAATAGAAAGAAACCTATATTTATTATTAAAATTGAAGATGCCAATGGTGTTGTTTTGGAAGAAAACAAGCCTCAATCAACAATTGTTATGGATTCAATAACTGCTTATTTAACAATTAATTTGTTAAGACATGTTGTTGATGCTGGAACTGCTATTGATGCAAGACTGATTTATAAATTTGAGCATCCCGCAGGTGGAAAAACAGGAACAACTGATGATTATAGGGATGCATGGTTTATTGGATTTACACCTGATATAACCTTAGGTGTATGGTTTGGTTATGATAGTACAAGAACAATTTTTCCAAATGCTACGGGAACACAATTAGCAGTTCCTGTTTGGTCATTAATTATGAAGGAAATTTATAAAGATAAACCAAAAAAAAATTTTTATATTCCTTATGGGGTTAAATTTGTAGAGGTTTGTAGAGTTTCGGGTAAGCTTCCAACAAGAAACTGCCCAAGAATATACGAGCCTTTTAGAGAAGGTAAAGAGCCAAAGGACTATTGTCCTATTCATAAATCTTCAAAAGAAATTTCAGATACAACAATTGAGAAAAATTTTTTAAGAGGGTTATTTAGATAGATTTGACACCTTTTAAAATTATCCTTTAAAATTTTCAAACTTACCGAAAAGGAGGGAAAAAGAGATGAGAAACCTTTTACTTGCCCTAAGCCTAGCGCTAGCTCTTGGAGCATGCGGTGGTGGTCAAAAGGCAGAAGAGCAGAAGCCAGCTGAACAAACTCAAAAACAAACTACAACTACTGATACTACACAAAAGACTACTACTGATACTACTAATACCCAGACCTCTGGCGAAAAGAAGTAATCTAAATTTGGGGTCCAAAGGACCCCTCACATAAATGATATTTTTTTTATCACTTGGAAATAATCCAAAAGAAATAAAATTTGAAATTATAAAAAATTTTCAAATAGCTTATCAAGATGAAGGAATAAAAGTTTTTAAAAATTATAATGAATTTGAAAAATTTTATAAATCTCAAACGAATTTAATATCCGATAGTGTTCCAAAATTAAATGTAAATTTTGAAAATGAACTTTTAATAGGTATTTTTTTAGGTCAAAGACCAACAAGTGGATATTCAATAAATGTCGATAAAGTTGTTTTAGAAAATAAAAAAATTTTAGTTCAAGCAAGTGAAACTTGCCCAAAAAAAGATCAAATTGTTTTAATGGTTATTACATACCCTTCTATTTTCATAAAAATTCCTAAGTACGATTATCCTATTGAGCTAAAATTAAACAAATGTCAAAAAAAATAGAGTTAGTAGTTGAATTTTTAAAAAACAGGTTTGGAATTGAAAATTTAGATGAAAATTTTGCTCTTATTGATAGAGGTGATATTTGGATAACGAGTAAAGAAGCTTTAAAAATCAAAGAAAATTTAAAATTTAATAGGATTGGGATAAGACTTATTAGAGTATTTAAAAATAACTTTAAATTAACCACATCTGGTTCTCAAATTGTTGGCTATTTAGTAAAGAAGAATGTTTTAGTTCTTGAAGATGAAAAATTAGCATTAAGTTATATAAAAGGTGATGATATTTATGGTAATTTTGAAAACTTACAAAAGGGGCAAGTTATAATAAAATTTAAAAATGATATTCTTGGTATTGGATTATATGATGGTGAAAAAATAAAAAATCAAATTCCAATTCCAAAACGAATATCAAATTAACCAAAAACAATAACACCAATAACATAATCTAAGAATAAAATCATAAATGCACATACAACTACACTTATCGTTGTTGCTTTTCCAACACCAATAGCACCACCACTTGTATTAAAACCAAAATAACAACTAATAATTCCAATACTTAAACCAAAGAAAAATGCTTTTAATAATCCTCCAAAAATATCTTTAAAATTATAAAATGTTTTCATTCCATTTATTAAATTTGAAACATCCATAGAGAATAAAAAATAGCTTAAAAGAATAGCGGAAGATATTGAAATAAACATAGAAAGAATGACAAGTAGAGGTGTTGAAATTGTTATTGCTAAAATTCTTGGAAGTAATAAAAATCTATAAGGATTTATTGACATAACTTCAAGAGCATCAATTTGCTCAGAAATCCTCATAGTTCCAAGCTCAGCAGCAAACCCCGCTCCTACCCTTCCTGCTAAAACAATTGCTGTAAATACAGGAGCCATTTCAATAGAAACCGCTTTCCATATTCCAGCACCAATTAAATCCTCTGGAACATAATCTTTTAGTTGATAAGCGGTTTGAAGTGCAGCGACCATACCTGTAAAAGCAGATGTTAGAGCAACTATTGGAATTGAATTTATTCCTGCACTTATTATTTGATATATAATTTGTGGAATTGATTTATTTATTTCATGAATTGATAGAATTATTCTAAAAATCATAAAACTTATTGCTCCAATATGATAAAAGAAGTTAGCTAAAATTTTCATATATGAAATTTCTAATAACATTATTAAATTTTTCAGGATATTCCAAATTACTTAAATGGGCGCAGTTTTCAAAAATGATAAGCTTTGAATTTTTTATATATTTATTCATTATTTTAGCATCTTCAATTGTAGTTAAAGTATCATCGGTAGAAGAAATGATAAGTGTTGGAACTTCAATTTCTTTTAGAATTTCAATACTACTTTCTCTATTGGCAAGTGCTTTTAATGATGAAATTAAGCTTTCTTTTTTTGCTTCTAATATCATATTTCTTATCATTTCCTCTTTTTGCTTATTTCTATTCTTTAAAAATTTTTCAAGATATTCATCAATTAAAAATTCAATTCCTTCATTTTCAATTCTTTTAATAAGCTCAAATCTTTTATTTCTTAATTCTAAACTATCTGCACTTGCTTTTGTATTAGCTAAAACAATCCCCTTAATGAAATTTTTATAATATCTAACCATTTGGAAAATAATATAACCTCCCATACTTAAACCAACAAAAATTGCCCTTTTAATTTTATTTTCATTTAAGAACTGATAAACGAAATCTGCGAAATCTTTTAAATTTTCCTTTAATAAATTTTGATAATCAATTAAGTAGATATTGAATTCCCTTAAATTTTCAGCTTGATATTTCCACATTTTGGAATTTAAAGGAAAAGCATGTAAGAAAACGATATTTTTATGCTCCATATTTTTCAAGCTTGTTAGCAAGTGCTAATATAATTTGGAAAACTTCATAACTTTTTCTAATTCCAAGATAACCTCTTAAACAATCTCTTTCGGTAAATTTGGCATTTTCATCATAAAATGAGCCTTCTTTTGAATAAATTAGTATTGGAACAGGATGCCAAGAATGTCCCTTTAAGGCAGAAGGTGTTGAATGATCTCCTGTAAAAACGAAAACATCTGGATTTTTTTCAAGAATTCTTGGAATATAATAATCCAATTTTTCAATTTCCTTTACTTTACCATAGAAATCACCATCTTCACCTTTTTTATCAGTCCATTTATAGTGTATGTAAATGAAATCATAATTTTCATAATGTTTTTCATAAAATTCTATTAAGTTTTCAAAATCCATTCCAAGCTCAAATGTTTCCATCCCAATTAATCTACAAAGCCCTTTATACATTGGATAATTTGCAAGAGCAAGCGCTTTCATCTTGTATCTCTCTTGAAAACTCGGTATTTTAGGTTTTTTTGATATTCCTCTTAATAAGATATAATTTGCTTTTTTTTCATTTTTTAATATTTCTCTTGAAATATCAATAATTTTGTTTAAAATTCTTGCAGTTTTTTTTGATTGCTCATCTGATGCTTCTAACTTTAATGGCTCTAAATTTTCTTTTTGTGGATCAGTATCGTTTAGATTATCTCCAAGTCCTTCTCCTCTTAGTATAATAACAAATCTATGCTCTATACCTTTTCCCCATATAACTTCAACATCTTCAATTTTTTTTATGTTATTTGATAACAAATCAATAAGTTTATGACTTTCTTCTGTGCTAATTCTTCCAGCCCTTCTATCAACTATTTTATTATTTTCAATTGTTGCGAAATTTCCTCTTATAGCTATATCATTATCTTTAAGTTCTATACCTATTCCAAGTGCTTCAAGAATACCTCTTTTAATTTCAAATTCTATTGGATTATAACCAAATAAGCTTAAATGTGCCGGACCGCTTCCTGGACCTATTCCAGGACTTACAGGCTCAATCAAACCCAATAAACTTTTTTTAGCAAGTTTATCTAAATTTTCTTTTTTGGCAACTTCAAGCTCCGTTTTATTATCAATATAAGGAATTCCTCCAAGTCCATCTGCAATAAGCATTACAATTTTTTTATTATTCCTTATTATTAAGTTTTTTTCAACTGCTATCATGTTCCTTCCTTCCAACTTTTAAGATATTCTTCTTGCTCTTTTGTTAAGCTATCAATTTCTATTCCTAAAACTTTTAGTTTCATTCTTGCAATTTTTTCATCTATTTCATAAGGAAGTGTATAAACTTTGTTTTCTAATTTATTTTTATTTTCTAATAGGTATAAAACTGAATAGAATTGATTTGAAAAACTCATATCCATTACTTCTGCTGGATGTCCTTCTGCACTTGCTAAATTAACAAGCCTACCTTCTGCTAAAAGAAAGACCCTTTTCCCATTTTTTAAATTAAATTGAATAACATTTTCTCTTATAATTTCATAATGTTCTGAAAGCTCATATAAAGCATTTTTATTAATTTCAACATCAAAATGACCACTATTTGCTAAAATAACGCCATCTTTCGCATTTAGAATTGCCTCTTTATCAATGACATTCTTATTACCAGTTAATGTTATTACTAAATCTGCTTTACTAATAGCTAAATTTATAGGCATAACATCAAATCCATCATAAAATGCTTCAAGTGCTTTAATTGGATCTATTTCAGTAATAATAACTTTTGCTCCCATTCCCCTTGCTCTCATAGAAACACCTTTTCCACAATATCCATATCCACAAACAACTACTGTCTTGCCTGCCAATAATATGTTTGTAGCCCTTAAAATCCCATCAATAGTTGATTGACCAGTACCATATCTATTATCAAAAAGATGTTTAGTTTTACTATCATTAACAGCTATAATAGGATATTTTAAACTTCCATCTCTTTCCATAGCTCTAAATCTAATAACACCTGTTGTGGTTTCTTCTGTTCCTCCAATTATTTCAAATATCATATTATTGGAATGGGCATAAGTTGTTAAATCAGCTCCATCATCAAGCGTTATATGAGGTTTAAATTCCAAACATTTATGAATATGCTCATAATAAGTTTCTCTACTCTCTCCTCTAATAGCAAAAACTTCAATATCATAATACTTTACAAGGGCACTTGCTACATCATCTTGCGTTGATAGGGGATTACTTGCACACAATCTAATACTTGCTCCTGCTTTTTTAAGAGCAATTAATAAATTGGCAGTTTCTGTTGTAACATGAAGACAAGCAGATATTCTAATTCCTTTCAATTTATCTTTATTCTCCTCAGATAAAAGTTTTAAAACTTTCATAAAATTTCCAGCCCATTCTATCCTTTTAATACCTTTCTCTGCTAAATTAATATCTTTTATGTGATATTCCATAACTTGAAAATTTTAAGGCATGCTAATCTAAAATTATTGCCTTGTCCAATAATTCTGAAATTAATTATTTTACTTTATTTTCCCACCCACCCTAAAAATAAGCCTTCGGCTTAAAAATGCCCATTTTTACGGCAAGGGGGGCTTCGCTCCCTAATAATCCCCCGATAAAATCTATAATTTCCTAAAATCTTCATAAGTTATTGATAGTCAATTACTTAACGCTATTTATTGGACAAAGCATAAAATTAATGTGTTGTCCAATAATTCTAAAATATAGATTATTTCTTATTTCTCCCACCCACCCTGAAATTAAGCCTTCGGCTTATAACTTTCGCCCCCTAACAAAACCCCCGATAAATTCAGTAATTTCTCAAAATTTTTATAAGTTATTGATTTTCAATCATTTAACACCATTTATTAGACAAAGCATAAAATTAATGCGTTATCTAATAATCCTTGAACTATTTATTTTTGTATATTTTCCCTACCCATCCTAAAAATAAGGCTTCACCTTAAAACTTCACCCTCCTTAAATGAACCCCTGATAAAACCTACAATTTTTTAAAATCTCCATAAAAAGTAAGCAAAAAATTATTCTTTCAATTCTTCAACAATTTCAATATCAAAACTTTTAGCAATCTCAATAGCTTTACTATTGGCAAATGGTGTTAAAATGATTTTCTTGTCAATTTTGATATTAGACTTCTTTTCATATAATCTAACTTTCCTTTCAAAAGTTATAACATCACCTTCACTAACAGATGATTTTATTTCAACTGCTGTTTTTCTTCCATCTTTAATGATAATATCAATTTCTATTTGACTTGGCTCTAAAAAAACATATCCTTCATCATCAAAGAATACAACATTTTCAACAACATAACCCAAATCTTCAATTATCGTTTTTAATCCTGCTCTAAATGTTCCCTCTGCCATTAGTCCCCATCTTGCTCCAATGGCAGTTAATTTCATATCTAATCTCTTAAAATGCTTTTGGTTGGCTTTTCTATCTTCTTCGATTGCTTGCCAAATTCTTTGGTTTTCTTTTTCTTGCCTTTCAAATCCTTCCTTCATATCTTTTCTTAATTCTTCAATAGCTTGCCATATTCTTTCTATATTTTGCCATATTCTTTCATTCTCCTTTTCTTGTCTTTCAAAACCCTCTTTTATTACTTGCCATATTTTCTCATTCTCTTGTGCCTGTCTTTCAAATCCTTCTTTCATATCTTTTCTTAATTCTTCAATTGTCTGCCATATTTTTTCTATATTTCGCCATATTTTCTCATTTTCTTTTTCTTGCCTTTCAAATCCTTCTTTCATAGTTTGCCAAATTTTTTCAATTGACTGCCATATTCTCTCATTATCCTTAACAACAGCATTTATAACTTCTTCAATAAGAATAGTAAATGCCTCTCTCATTATGTCTCTATGTTCAGGAGGTAATTTTTCAAAAACCTTGTTTAATTTTTCTATCATAGTTTGATAATTTTAAAGGATGAGTAAGCAATTATTTTGCGTTGTCCAATAATTCTAATAGCTTAAAGCTTCGCCCCTGTAAATTTAATAATTTCCTTAGAATCTTTAACTTAGCACTACTTATTAGAGAAAATAACCTCAAGGAGTGCTTTCATTTGTCCAAAAATTGAATTATCACTTTTTATTATCTCAACAACAATAGCAGTTATGTTATCTTCACCCCCTCTATCATTTGCTAATTTTACTAAAATTTCAACAGCTTCTTTTGGCTTATATTTTTTTATTATTTCTTTCAATTCATCACTTGAAAAATAGATATATAATCCATCAGAGCATAATAAAAATTTGTCACCATTCATTACATTTCCAATATATAATTTTGGTCTTATAAGTGGTTTATGACCAAGTGCTTTTGTAAGAACATGCTTTGATGGATGAACTTCTGCCTCTTTTGGAGATAATGCTTTTTTCTTTACAAGAACTTGTGCCTGAGTGTCATCCTCGGTTAATTGAACAAAAAATTTATTTGCTCTTAACAAATAAACCCTTGTATCACCAACATGAACAATATAAAACTTTGATTTGAATAAAAATAAAGCTGTAAAGGTTGTCATTGCTCCATAATATTCATCAGAATTACTTATTTCATAAGCTCTTTTACTTGCTTCTTTAAAAGCTGATTCAAGAATTAATTTTGGCTCATCATAATATCCAATTAAATTTTTTAATTTTTCAATGAATGTTTGAGTCGCTTCATAACTTGCTTTATCACCAGACATTCTCCCACCAAGTCCATCTGCAACAATAAACAATCCAATTGAAGGATCCATAGCAAAAAAATCTTCATTTTTGGGTCTTTTTTTACCTAAGTCAGTTATTCCATAGGCTCTACCCCTCATAAAACCCAATCAGATATAGCCTTATTTAAAATTTGCTCATATCTTGAAAGTAAAGCAACTATTATTCCAAGTGAGCTTTTTTCTCTATTTGTTATTATGTGTAAATAAAAATTGCTATTGTTTATAGGTTGGGTAATTATTAAATAATTATTACTTATTGATAATATAAATTTTGGTTTATCAGAGCTATTTAAAGAGCTAACGATTCTTTCTTGGAATTTTAAGGATTCAACGCTATAAGCAGCACTTATTTGAATATCAATATCGGGAACTTTTCTTTCTTCAACAACAGTAAGCCCCTCCTCACCTTCTACAATAGCACCTGCAACATAACCTGGAAGCTCTTGAGAAAGATTTTTTAGAACTTGTTGTATCTTTTCCATATCACTTTCCTCCTTTTATAATTTCTTTTAAGTTATTTATCGTTTTTGGAAATCTAACCTTTATAAGAGATAAAGATGTATTTGAGATTTCAATAACAAAGAAGTTATCATCTTCTTTTTTTATATAGATGATTTTATTATTTTCAAGCTCAATTGAGCATTCAACAAATCCTTTAATTCTTGAAAGTTCTGAAATAAGAGAGCTAAAATCTTCACCTTTTAAGTATAAAGTATTTCCCTCACTATCATATATGCCAAAGCCTTTTAAATTACTATCAAAGCTAAATAGTGAGGAAATTTCCTTATCAAGCTTTTGATAAACTTCATCAGGAATTTTTTTAACTTGACTAATTATACTAAATTCCTCAACTTCAACCTCTGCTACTTCCTCATCTGTTTTAGCAAACAATTCAAGCATTAAATTATTAAATGATTTTCTAATAGTTGTTTTTGGAGGTTTTATATTTCTTTCTACACTAAATGAGCCACCTTTTAAATTAAGTATTTCTTTTAAAGCATCTATTCCTTCAAGATTAACAAATTGAGCATGAACAATTTCACCATCTTGAAAATATATTTTACCACTTCCTACTGCTGATGTAACATTTACAACAGCTAATGCTCTTTCCATATGTAATATATTTAAAAAGTCAATAAGTCCAAGCTCTTTAACAACACCTTTAAATCCACCAGCTTCTATTTTTTTTAGAACTTCTAAAAGATATTCAACATCAAATGGTTTTTCAAGATATTCAAGGGCACCTCTTTCATAACTAATTCTTTCAATCTCCTCGGAGCCTCTTGCAGTCATAATAATGATTTTTATATCTGGATTTTTCTTTCTTGCTTCATTTATAAGCTCTAATCCTGACATTTCATCCATCTTGACATCTGCTATTAGTATATCACTTGGCTCAGCGGATAGTAATTCTAAGGCTTTTTTAGGACTTGTTTCATAAACAACATCATATCCGTTTTTCTTTAAAAATCTTGAAAGTCCTAAAACAATATCTTCTTCATCATCTACTATCATTATTCTTCTCATTTTTCAACCTCCCTTTAAAATATAAAGTAAATACAGTCCCACGATTTAACTCACTCTCCACCTCTATCATACCCCCATTATCCTTAACAAGTTTATGAACAACAAATAAACCAAGACCAGTTCCGCCTTTTTTTGTTGTCCAAAATGGGTAAAAAATTTCCTTTAATTTATCAGAGGGAATTCCAATTCCATTATCAATAACTTTAATGTAGGCAAGTGGCTCTAAATCATCTGATACAATTCCCGATAATCCAACTTCTATTTTTATATATCCACCTTCATCCACAGCATCTATTGAATTTAAAACTAAATTTAAAAGTATTTGCTGTAAATCTTTTGGATCTACGAAAATTTCAACATTTTGACTAACCTCCTTATAAAACTTAATTTTCTTATTTAAAATTTGACCATATAGAATTCCTTCCACTTCTTCTATTACTTCAATTGGATTTATATAAATTGGCTTTGATTTTGAAGGCTTTGTATATATTAAAAGTTTTGATATTAATTCATTTACTCTATCAATTTGTCTTGATATTCTCAAAGCGATTTCCTTTTTGTCATTACTTAAATCATTAGCTAAGGTTTGAGCTAAAACTTTTATGCTTGTAAGGGGATTTTTAATCTCATGAGCGAGAGAGGCAGCAATTAAACCAACTGAGCTTAATCTATCAACTAAGGACATTAAGTCATGCATTCTTTTAATTTGTGTAATATCCCTAAATAATATAATTTTTCCACTAATTTTTGTTTCAAAATCCTTCTGAGCAACCTCAAATACTTTATCTTTTATATTTAATTCAAAAGACTTATCTTGTCTCTTTAAGACATTTTTCACAATCTCACCATAATAATCCTCAAAATTTTTCGCATAATTGTTTGAGTAAATTAAATTGCCTTCTTTTGAAATTAAAATAATTCCGTAATCAATTGTGTTTATTATATCTTCGGTTATACTTGAAACTTTTTGAGGTCTTATAGAAATAAGAATTCCTCTTTCAATTGGGAAAATTTTTAGATAAGCAACTTCTTGTTTGTCTTTTGTAATGATAGGTATTCTTATGTTTAGGGGTGTTAAAGTTTTTTTAGTATTTTCAATAAGCCTCATTACAGCATCTTTATATGATTCAGGAAAAATCAAAAAGAAATTATCAATTTCACCAAAATAATCTTTAAATTTTTTATTTGAAACTTTAATATTGTAATTATTATCAAGCTCCAAAAGAATATCAGAGCTTAAATCAATTAAATTTCCAATTGATGTAATACTCATACAGGCGCTTTACTTGTTAGTTTCTTAATAACAAGTTTAACAATAGCATCAAGTGTTTCAAAAACGCCTTTCTCTTGACTTGCTACTGCCAAGAAATAAGGGGCATTTAGATGGTTTAAGTCCGCTTGAAGTGTTTCAACATCAAGAGCATTAGCGACATCTCTCTTATTATATTGTAAAACAAGAGGAATTGTTCCAAGGGGTGTTCCTTGCTCTTCAAGTGTTTCTGAAAGTTCCTGCATAATCTGTATATTTGCTTCTCTCCTTTCTGGTGAAGAATCTGCTACAAAAACAATACCATCAGCACCTTTTAAAACAAGCTTCCTTGAAGCTCTATAAAATACTTGACCAGGAACAGTATAAATATGAAACTTTACTTTAAAACCACCTGCAAGTGTAATCTCAACAGGAAGAAAATCAAAATATAGTGTTCTTTCACCTTTCGTATCAACAGTAACAAGCTCCCCCCTAAATTTTGGATTTAGTTTAGCATAAATAACTTTTAAATTTGTTGTTTTGCCTGATAAAGCAGGACCATAATAAACAATTTTTACATTAATTTCTTTTTTCTTAGTGTCTATGAACATGATTTTTCCTCCTCATTCTTCTAATAAATCTTTAAATGATAAACCTTCTATAATAGATGTATCACCTCCAAGCAAATCACTTATATCAACAGTAGGTTGTAATTTTTCTATTTCAGCAAGAACTGAGCTTATAAGTTTGGCAGTTTTTCTAACTTCAACAAGCAAAAGTCCAAGTGGAGCATCAGAAGTAATGGAAAGTGAGAGTAGATGGTCTTTTGATATTTTTGAAAGAAGTATCATTTTATCAATTCCCTTTACATATATTTCAGATAATTTACCTCCTTTAACTTCTGACAAAACACTATCACCAAGCCCCAAAAGAGCTGCTGACATAGCCCCAAAATTCTCTTCACTTACATCACCTTCAAGAACTGATGATATAACAATTCCTTCCGTATTAACAACAGCAGCAGCTCTTATTTGAGGCACTTTTCTTATGAGCTGATTTAAAAGCTCTTCTATCTTTTCCATCATTTACCTCCTTCATAAAAAATTCCTAAAATTGAGCCACTATGACTTCCTCCGTAAAGATTTTCACTATATACAATCTCCTCAATTGTTTCAATAACTAAAAATGGAGATTTCAAATTATCCCAAATAATTTTTTTCTCTTTTATATAATCATCTATTCCAAGAAGAATTTTTCTTATCGTATTTTCAAAAATAATACCTCCTGAAATTGATTTTAAACTATTTAAAATTCTTCCTGACATTTTATCAACCCCTTCAAATATCTCTTCCTTACTAAATTCCATAAGCCATAGTGTTGAATTTTCATTTATAAATGAATTAATTCTTATACCCTTTTCTGTAATGGCAAGTGGAACAATTGACCTAAATAAACCAGGTCTTGATTTATCAGCAACAGCAAATTGAAAAGATGATAAAAGTTTTTGTGCCTTAACAGGATCTCTTATTTGACCATCATCAATTCCTCTCTTTGATAAAACATTAATTAATGAATAAAACGCAGGTCCATCATCCAAACTTATTATCATATCACCTTTTACAGATGTCACAACAAATGGTCTTAAAGGATGAAAACCATAACTTTGAGATAAAGAAAAGTTTTCATTTGTTTGAATTCTTATTATAACTGCGTGATCAGTCCATGCCTTATCATCTATAATAAATGTTTGATATTCTACACTATTTAACTTTCCAATAACACCTCCAACTATACAATCAAATTTTTCCTTTACTTCCTCTATTGTAATAATTGAATTTTGACCTGCTAATGGTATTGAGCCTGGGATAATAAATAACAATATATCATTCTTATAAATTTTTGGACTATTTAGAATTTCAGAAAAAGCATCTTTAAGGGCTTTCTTTGAACTTAAAGAAAACCCTTTTGCTAAATAATAATCAATTTTAAATTCATTACTAAATAAACCAACAGCAACGCCTTTATCTGAGTAGCATTCATAAGTTGTAATATCATCAGAAAGTAAAGAAACAATAGTTATGTTAGGAAGAACTTGCTTTATTCCTTCAATAACTTTCTTATATTCATAATTTTTTGTAATAATTGATATAGCAAATGAAACATTTTTTGTGCTTAATGCTTCAAGAGCATCTTTCCCCGCTTCTACACCTGCCATAAATGGCTTATTATTAGATGAAAAACCAACTGAAAATGTCTTACAACTACCTGGTAAAACCTTACCTTCACTTATTCTAATCATAATTAGTGCCAAAATTATAAAGCATACGAATTAAAAAGTAAAGTTTTTGCATGCTCAAGGCTTTCCTCTGAAACAATACCTGATAACATTCTTGCAATTTCAACAATTCGCTCATTATCTTTTATTTCTCTTATGTCTGTAATACTGTCTTTTTTTGTTATTAAAAAGTGTTTTTGAGCAAAACTTGCAATTTGAGGAAGATGTGTAATTACAATAATTTGATAGAATTTTGATAATTCTTTAAGTTTTTGAGCAACTTTTAAAGCAATTTGACCACCAATACCCGTGTCAATCTCGTCAAATATAAGTGTTGAAGGGCTTTCTTTACCTGCAATAATAAGTTTTAAGGCAAGTGCCAACCTTGAAAGCTCTCCACCTGACGCTACTTTTTTTAAAGGTTTTGCTGGAAATTCCTTATTAGAAGAAAATAAAAATTCAATTTTATCTTTTCCATTATATCCAATTGGAATCTCTTCAAAATTTATTATAAATTCTGAATCAGGCATACCAAGTTCTTTAAGGTACTTTATCATTTCACTTCTAAATTTTTTACTTGCGTTTTTCCTTCTTTTGCTAATTTCATCCGCCAATTTATTTAAATAGTTTTCAGTTTCATATACCTCTCTTGCTAAATTTTCAATTTCAAATGGTAAATTTTCCATTTTTTTAATTTTATCTTTAAGCTCCTCCTTGTAATTTATCAATTCTTCAATACTTTTGCCATATTTCTTTTTTAATTTATTTAAAAAGAAAAGTCTTTCTTGAATAATATTTATATTTTCATAATCTTCAAATTCAAAATTCCTCAAAATTTCTTTTAATTCCTTAATTTCATATATAACATTTTCAATTTTATTTGAAATTTCTTTAAATTCATCAATTTCGTTTAAGTTTTGAGATTTTCTTAAAATTAAAGATAGCTTTGAAAGGACACTATCTTCACTTGAAAAAATTAATTCATCAATTAACATCTTAACTTCTTTAATTTGCTCAATTTTTTTAAGGTAATCAAGTTTTTTAATTAGCTCTTCTTCTTCTCCAATCCTTAAATTAGCACTTTCAATTTCGTTTAATTGGTATTTTAAAAAATCAAGCTCTTGCTCATACCTTTCTTTTTTTTCTTGAAATTCAGAATATAAATTTCTAATTTCAATCCAATGTTTATATACATTTCTATATTCTTCCAATAAATCTTCATTATTAGCATACTTGTCAATGATTTTGGTTTGGTAATCACTTTCAAAAACTCTTGACTTGGCATATCTATCAAGGATTTCCATTTGATAGCTTTCATCAAATAACTTATAAGTTTCGTATTGTCCGTGAATCTCAATTAAATTCCTTAAAATTTCATTTATTGTTTTTGAAAGCACAAGATTGTCATTAGCATAAATTCTACTTTTCTTTTTATCACCTTCTATGATTCTTCGCAAGTTAAGGATATTATTTTCAATCTCAATACCATAATTTTCAAAAATTTTTACATATTCATCAGGAATTAACATCTCAAGCTCAATTATTGATTTTTGATCAGAAAAAACCTCCCAATCAACTCTATCACCAAGAGCCAAACTTAAAGCTTTTAATAGCAATGATTTACCTGCACCTGTTTCACCAGTTAAAACATTAAATCCATTACTAAATTCTAAATAAGCTTCTTTCAAAAGCAAGAAATTTTTAACTCTTAAACTTAATAGCATTAATTGAAATTTTAAAGGATAAGGATACTGCCTTTTTGCATTGTCCAATAATTCTGAAATATAGATTATTTCTTATTTCTCCCACCCACCCTGAAATCAAGCCTTCGGCTTGTAAACTTCGCCCCCCTTGAATCCCCCCAAAAATCTATAATTTCCTAAAATTTTCACAAGTTATTGATAATCAATCACTTAACATTATTTATTGGACAAAGCACTGCCCTTTTGGATTGTCTAATAATTTTGGAATATATTTATTTTTCTATGTTTTCCCATCCACCCTATATTTAAGCCTTAAATTCCCACAAAAAACAATAATTTCCTGAAATTTTTATAAGTTATTGGTAGTCAATCATTTAACATTTTTTATTGGACAAGCACTGCTTTATTGCCAATATATAAAGAGCAATTGAAACTGCATTTGAAACATTATATGAATTAACTTGATTATTATAAGCTCTTAAAGTTAAAATTTTTTCAGATAAGTCAATTAGTGATTTTCTAATACCATAATGTTCGGAGCCTACAATAAGAGCAATTTTTTCATTTCCTATATTAACATCTTCAATATATTCACCATTTCTTTCAAGAGCAAAAATTCTTACTTGCTTTTTTTCTAAAATCTGAATAACTCTTTTGACATTATCTGAATATGAAAAGTTTATGTAAAATATAGCACCAGCAGAAGCTTTTATAACACTTGGTGTTATTTTCACAGATTGCGTATATGTTGAAATAATATTATTTACATTTAAAATTTGAGCAGTCCTTATAATTGAGCCAAAATTATAAGGGTCTTGAATTCTATCAGTTATTAAAATTATCTTATTATTGCTATTTATAAAGTTATTTATGTTATCTTGAACTTTAATTTGAAGCTCATCGTCAAAATAAGCACATATTCCTTGATGATTATCATCTTTTATCAATTGCTCTAATCTGAATTTACTAACAAGTTCATAAGGAATACTTTTAAATTGGCAAAGCTGAATAAATTTTTCTTTATCTTTTAAATTTTCATAAATTAAAACCTTTGAAATTCTAAATTTAGAATTTAAAGCACATAAAACGACATTCTTACCATAAATAATCATGATGAAATCAAACTTTTAGCTAAATTTATATCATTTTCAATTTTTCTTTTAAGTTCTTCAACACTTTCAGTTCTTAAAACATCACTAATCCTTCTTATAAATTCAACTTTAATAACCTTGTTATATAGATTTTCATTAAAATTAAAAATGTATGTTTCAATAGTATCCTTTACATAACTTGCGGAAAAAAATTCATTATTTTCAATATAAGTTTTTGTTAGATAAACACCTTCAAAAGGAATAATTTTCTCATCCTTAACTTTGATATTAGCAGTTGGAAATCCAATTTGCCTACCAAATCCTTTACCCTTTTCCACAACGCCTTCTAAAAAGAAATTATAACCTAATAATTTATTAGCAATTTCAATTTTCCCTTCTTTTATGAATTTCCTTATATTAGTTGAGCTAACTTCTATATTTTCAATTTTAATCGGTGGAACAATAGTAAGTCCAAACTCATAATTTTTTATATTTTCATTAAGGAAAAATGTGTCACCTTGCCTTTTATATCCAAATCTGTGATTATACCCAACAATAATCCAATTTACATTGAAGTTTTCTTTTAAAATTTTTAAAAACTCTTCTCTTGTTATTTCAAATGTTCTCTTGTCAAGTAAAACAACAAAATCAACATCAAAATTTTTTAACATTTCCAATTTTTCTTCTTTTGTTAAAATTAAATTTGAATTTTTATAAAGATGCTCAATAAATATAAAAATTAAGCTTTTTGAATTTAATAATTTTGAGGTTTGAATTGTTAAGTTTATAATGAATTTGTGAGCTAAATGAAAACCATCAAATGAGCCAATTGTGACAGATGTTTTTTCTTTTATTTTGGAATTGAAAAAGTCAAGAATTAACATAATTTAAGTTTCTCTTAATCATTTTAGAGCAACTGCCATTAGAATAGTTAATACAATAGTTAACGTTTGAGCTAAAATTAGACCAATAATCCATTTTAATAAAGAATTTTTCATAGCTTGTAGTTTAATTTCAATTTCTGCTCTTAACTTTTCAATTTCTAAATTTATTTGACTTTCCATTTGATTCATTCTTTCATTACTTTCACTTCTGAATTTTTCAATTCTTTCATTACTTTCTGCTCTTAATTTCTCAATTTCTAATCTAATTTGGTTTTCCATTTGATTCATTCTTTCATTGCTTTCAGCTCTTATTTTCTCAATTTCAATTTTTAAGTTCTTTTCAACATCTAAAATTTTTTCAAGCAATTCACTTCTTATTTTTTCTATTTCTATTCTTATTGTTTTTTCAATTTCAAGTTTCTTTAATTCAAGTTTAT
>Ga0079997_117140_pt1 | contig 77249 bp, 66 predicted proteins | sample PerSpoCPS_CMetaG_FD_69200 | JGI IMG/M metagenome (GOLD analysis project Ga0079997, IMG submission 69200) | Archaeal communities from Yellowstone National Park, Wyoming, USA - Perpetual Spouter C (PS_C) MetaG (SPADES assembly) (version 2) | ecosystem: Environmental > Aquatic > Thermal springs >...
AGAGCATTATTCTTACGATAACACGCTTCAGCGAGTGATCGAGGGCAAGGATGCTCGAAGTATTTATTGGACGATCGTCAGGAACGGCTGGGTGACTCAATTGAGCCACGCCGCCTATCTTGGTAAGGAGCTGGCCAAGGCGGAGCTTTCCATCAAGATGGGGTTTAAATACGTTCAAGACGGCGCCTGAGATCAATAGGGGTTACGCAGTTGAGGGCTCGATCCAAGGAATCCGCAGGGCCCCGTACTCATAGGGCTTGGGAGAATTTACCGTCACTTCCATCATCTTACGGGATCGGAATGTTGGCGGCGCCTTGGGTGTATACCCGAGACCTGTACTTGGAGCGGTTCCGGTCCCGGGGGACGCATCATCAATCTGGAGCGCTACAGAGAATAATTATTTACATTCGCTTTGAAAAAGCTCTAAGGTTCTCCATGGTAGAACGAGTAGCGTCTCGCCACGTGGATCCAATGTGGCCATACGGCAGTACGGGCAACGTTTATTACTCGTCACTCCGTCACTGCTATCATGTGCGACACCTTAGAGCAGACCCCCTACGAACTTGGACAACGCGAAATTCAATAAGGAAGGCCCCATGGCCGGTACCGACCCGGCCACCGGCGACCGTCGCGTCTTACAGGCCCAGGAACTTCCGCAGGCGGAGACCCCAGTAAAGCGGCCGCCAGCGGAGGGGCCACCGCGGTAGGGAGACGGCCTCGACCGGACAGCGGCGGATGAACTCCCCCATGACGGCCGGATGGTCCCCTCGAAACGGCGTACACAGCCGAAAGTCCCACTCCATCCGAAAGTTCCGAAGCTCGGCCTCGGACCGAAAGAAGCGTTCCAGGTTCCTCTGCTTGGCCTCGACGAGGTCCGGCCGGGGTCGAACATACCCGTAGTGGTAGATGAAGCATCCCGTCCGGACCAGAGCCCATCGCTTCCAGGGCCGGAGCTTTCCCCACCGGGGATGGTAAAACGTGCCGGCATCCCCGACCGAGCGAATGCCGACTCCATTCCGTACGATGCGGACCTGGGCCCGGTAGCCCCGATGATGGATGACCCACGGGCTGTAGTAAAAGTGCAGGTACTCAAACGAAAAGCCCAGGACCCGCCGACGGTGTAGGTATCGGGCCATCAGTCGGCGAAGGCGGTCGTAATCCCGCTCATGCAGGACCTCATCGGCCTGGAGATAGATGATCCAGTCGCCCGTACACTCGGCCAGGACCCGGTTGGTCTGCCGGGACAGCTCCGTCCAGGGCTCCGGTCGGTCCAGGTCCCAGACCGTATCGACGATGCGAATCCGGGGGTCCCCCAGGGACTCGACCATCGAGCGGGTCTCGTCCTGGGAATCCCCCACGTTGACGACCAGCTCGTCGACGAGGGGGAGGAGGGACCGCAGGGACTCCAGGAAGGGGTAGCCCAGGCATTGTGCATTGCGTAAAATCGTACAGCCGCTGACCCGCATGGTCCGTCCGGACGGCCATTCGGCCGTTCAATCATACGGCAGTATGGCAGTAAAACAATACGGCAGTACGGCAATACGGCTATAAGGGGGAGAGGGCTGCTTCGAGAGTAGCCCCCATCCATCCTGCATCTTGCATACCCCGTGGGCGCGTTTGGCTCGGTCCTCGGTGCTCGGTATTCGGCCCTCGGCGTCGGGCCGGCTCCGGTGCCGGGTACCAGGTCCCAGGTGCCCGGTCCCCGACACCTGGAACCCGGTACCAGGCGCTTGTCTTCGAAAACCCGCACACGGGGTTTGCATCCTGCATCTTGCATCCTGCATCCTGTATCTTGCATCCTGCATCTTGCATCCTGTATCCTGTAACCCTCGCCGAAGGCTCTGATGCGACTGGATCCGAACGTTCCGTACTCGGAATGGCTGACGGAAGTGCCCCCCGAAGAGGCCGAGTACTATCAAAATATCGAGGACTACTTCGGCCGCAAGGGTGGGTTCCCCTGGGTCGTCCGGGGCCGGGACTGGCTGACCGTCCGAAGCTGGTTCGAGCAGGGGATTCCCTTGACGGTCGTCTACCGGGCCATCGACGAGTTCTTTGAGAAATTCGGCCGCGAGGAGGCGCCCCGCTTCCTCGGTTTCGTCGAAAATTTTGTCAAAAAACACTGGCGGCTCTACCGGGCGGCGACCGTCGGTCAGATGGTGGCGACGGGCTGGCTTCAGCAAGTCACGCCGGCCCGCCTGGCCCAGTGGCTGGAGAACTGGGCCCAGCAGTTGGGCCGGTCGGCTGACCGCGCCCGGGACCGGGGCCTGGAGGACACGGCCCGAGTCTTAGAAAAGCGCCAGGCGTCGCTTCAGCGGATCCGCCGGCAGGTCCCGGCCGAGGGACCCGTGACGGCGGAGCTGATCGAGGGCCTCGAGCACAAGTTGGAAAACTTTCAGAAGACCCTCCGGCGGGAGCTCCTCCGGAGCGTCCCGGCAGACCTTCAGGCGGAATGGCAGGCCCAGGTCCGGCAGGCCTTCTTCCGGCGCCTCGAGGGATATCTGACCGAGCGCCAGCGTCAGCGCCTCCTGGAAGAGGCCGTCGTCCGGCGGCTCTGGCAGGAATTGCAATTGCCCGATTTTTCCCTTATCCATTATTTGCTTGAGGCATTCCGATCCGCATCGGCTCCGGGATGAGGTGCGGCCGTAGGGCCATCCGGTACCGGGTTCCAGGTGTCGGGTACCGAGTTCGGTGTTCGGCTTTCGGCCCTCGGCCTGGACGAGAGATGAGGGAAAGTCCCATCTCTCCGCGCCGAAGGCCGGATACCGAGGACCGGGCTAAACGCGCACACCGGGTCTGCATCGTGCATCCTGCATCCTAACCGCTCCGGCGGTCCTGAGGAGGTTTGGGAATGGGCTTTCCGACTCATCGGCCACGACGGTTGCGGCGGACGCCCCTCCTCCGGCGCCTGGTCCGGGAGACGGTCCTCACGCCGGACCACTGGGTCTTTCCCCTCTTCGTGCGGGCCGGTCGGAACCTTCGCGAGGCCATCCGTTCCATGCCGGGCCAGTTCCGTTGGACGGTCGACCGACTGGCGGAACCGGTCGACCAGGCCCTGGAAGTCGGCGTGCGGGCCTTTATCCTGTTCGGTCTCCCGGAGACCAAGGACGACGTCGGGTCGGGCGCTTATGCCGAGGACGGCATTGTCCAGACGGCCATCCGAGAGCTTCGCCGCCGGTACGGCTCAGAAGTCCTTGTCCTGGCCGACGTGTGCCTCTGTGAGTATACATCCCATGGCCACTGCGGGGTCATCCGGGACGGTCGAGTCGATAACGACGTGACCCTGGACCTCCTGGCCCGGACGGCCGTCTCGCTGGCCGCCGCCGGGGCCGACTTCGTGGCGCCTTCGGCCATGATGGACGGCCAAGTCCAGGCCATCCGGCGGGCTTTAGACGAACAGGGGTTCTCCGAGACGCCCATTCTGGCTTATGCCGCTAAGTTTGCCTCGTGTTTTTACGGGCCCTTCCGGGAAGCCGCCGACTCGGCCCCGGCCTTCGGAGACCGACGGGCCTACCAGATGCCCTTTCACCGACGGGAGGCCCTCCATGAGGTCGCCCTCGACGTCGAGGAGGGGGCCGACATCGTGATGGTCAAGCCGGCCTTGGCGTACCTGGACGTCATCGCCGCCGTCCGGGACCGCTGGCCGCTCCCGGTGGCGGCCTACAACGTGTCGGGCGAATATGCCATGGTAAAGGCGGCGGCCGCCCAGGGCTGGATCGACGAGGCTCGGGCCGTCTTGGAGATCCTGACGGCGATCCACCGGGCCGGCGCCGACGTAATCTTGACGTATCACGCCGTGGACGCCGCCCGCTGGCTCCGGGACGGCACGTGGGACGCTCTGTTGTGAAAGCCCGACTCGCCAGAGGGGGTTCTACCGTCCATTTTATCCTGCATACCCCGTGTGGGGGTTTTTCGAGGACAGGTGCCAGGTATCGGGTACCGGCTATCTGGCACCTGGGACCTGGTACCCGGCACCGGAGCCGAATCGACGCCGAAGGCCGGACACCGAGCCCCGAGGACCGAGCCCGGCCACCGGAAAACGCGCACACCGGCTTTGCATCCTGCATCCATTCCAAAAAGGCTTTCGAGTCCGGAGATGAGGGATGGCTCCGACCCGCTCATGGGAGACACCCCCACGGCCCTTCCCCGTTGCCTATAGTCCGAAGTATCGGGTCGACTATGGGGCGCACGTTTTTCCCGTCGAGAAGTACGACCGCATCTGGCAGGCCCTCCGGGAGGACGACGTCTTAGGGCCGCTCCTGGAAGCCGTCGAACCGGAGCCCCTGCCCCTGGAGGGCCTCGCCCGCGTCCACACGAGAGAATACTTGCAGAAACTCGAAGAGGGGCGTCTGACTCCTTATGAGGTCGCCATCCTGGAAATTCCCTACCGTCGGGACATCTACGAAGCCTTCCGTATCAGTTGCGGCGGCACCTGGCTGGCGGCCCGATGGGCCATGCGGTGGGGTCTGGGTGTGCACATCGGCGGGGGGTTTCACCACGCCTTTCCCGACCACGGGGAGGGCTTCTGCATGCTGAATGACGTGGCGGTCGCCATCGAGAAGGGCCTCGCCGAGGGCCTCTTTCAGCGGGCCCTGATCGTCGACCTGGACGTCCACCACGGGAACGGCAATGCGGCCATCTTTGCCGGTCGGTCCGACGTATTCACCTTCTCGATTCATCAAGAGAATAACTATCCTGTTTTCAAGCCTCCCAGCCACCTGGACATCGGCCTGCCCGACGGGGCCGATGACCGGATGTACCTGGAAGCCCTCCGCCGGGGCCTGGCGACTATCGAAACCCGTTTTGAACCCGACATCGTGTTCTACATCGCCGGGGCGGACCCCTACGAGCACGACCGTCTCGGGGGACTGGGCCTAACGATGGCCGGCTTCCGGGAGCGGGATGTCCGGGTCTTTGAATGGGTCCGGCGGCGGGGAGCGGCCTGCGTCATCACGCTGGGCGGGGGGTACGCCCTGCGGGTCGAAGATACGGTCGCCATCCACGTGCAGACGATCCGGGAAGCCTTACGGCTGTGGGTCAAGGGGGAGTGACGAGTGACGGGTAACGAGTGACTGCCGTACTGCCGTATTGCCCTATTGCCATACTGCCGTATTGCATACCCTGTGGGCGGGTTTTTCGAAGACAGGTGCCAGGTACCGGGTTCCAGGTTCCGGGTACCTGGCACCTGGGACCCGGGACCGGATCAGCGCCGGGGGCCGGATACCGAGCACCGAGGACCGAAAACGCGCACATGGGGTTTGCATGGAGGCCTTGGATGAAGTCCAATGCCGAGGTCCTTCGGGTCATCGACGCCTTTCTGGCCCGTCGGCCGGAACCGGCGGAGGCCCTGAAGTTCGTCATCGACACGCTCCACCGGGAGCGACCCCACTATCATTGGGTCGGCGTCTACCGGCTCGAGCCGGACGGGACGCACCTGCGGCTTCACGAGTACTACGTCGGGCGTCCGACGCCCCACACGCGCATCCCCGTCACGGAGGGCATCTGCGGGGCCGCCGTCCGGGAGGGCCGGACCCTCGTCGTCCCCGACGTCTCCCAGGACCCCCGTTATTTGGCCTGCAGTCTGGAGACCCGGTCCGAGATCGTCGTGCCCATCCGAAGGGAGGGCCGCATCGTCGGGGAAATCGACATCGACAGCGACGACCTGGACGCCTTCCGAGAGGAGGACCGCCTTCTCCTGGAAGCCGTCGCCGAGCGCCTGGCCCCTTTCATTCCCTGACCCTTCCGGGAGGGGGGCGGAGTAAACGGCCGGGACCGAGGACTATTGGAGAAGGTCGTCGACGGAGTAAATTCTGCCGCTCAGAACGACCCATCGGATCTGGCGAAGCGCCGTCCAATCCGTCGTCGGATCCCCGGCGTAGAGCGCAATGTCGGCATGGAAGCCGGGATGGATCCTGCCGATGGGCTCCCCGAGGACCGTCCCTGCCAGGGCCGTGGCCGCACGAAGTGCTTCCAAGGAGGGTAGGCCGGCGCGCGCCAATGCTTCGAGTTCGCAGATAAGGCCGGGACCGTGATAGACGCCCGGGTTGCCTGCGTCCGACCCTGCTACCAGAGGAATTTCTGCCGTAGCCATACGTCGGACGTTGGTCTGGGCGATGGCCGTATGCTGGGCCGCGTAGGCATCCATAGACTTCTCGGCCAGCGCTCGATAGCGTTCGGGGACAAAGTCCAGTGGATCAAAGGGCTGTTGCTGTTCCAGGGCTTCCCGCAGGGGCTTCATCAGCCTCGCGAGTATAAACGCGTCCTCCCTTCCCGTCTGCCGCCGAGACGGTCTTCCCATGACGTTTTCAATGACGCACAGGGTGGGGTCAACGACCGTGCCTCGCCGCCGCATCTCTGCCAGCAGATCGTCATCTATGACGGCGTCCACGGGTGTGTGCTCGATCATGTCCGCCCCCAGGGTGACTGCGTCGCGCAGTTCCTCAACCTTCGAGATGTGAACGGCCACCTTTAGACCGGCGCGATGGGCTTCCTCGATAAGGGCTTTCAGGGTATCGGGGGAAATTCGCGGGAACGTCCTATAGTCCACGTGACCAGAGTCGTAGACGATTTTGATCCAGTCGGGGCGAGAGGGAAGTAGCCGCCTTATCGCCTCTCGAGCTGAGGCCGGGTCGGTCACCTGGATGACCCGACGGGCCACTTGCTGGGGGCTCATCCATCGAAACGCCGGCAGTTCCAGGGGGTGGCCGCCGGGTGCCGTAAATATGGGTCCCGATAGAAACAGGCGGGGGTATGGTCGAAGTCCCGCCGACGCCAGCCTACGGACCTCGTGGAGGGGAGCGGGTACGTCACCGAAGGAACGAAGCGCCGTCACCCCACTGCCGGTGTAACCAGCCACCAGGTCATGCCGAATCCTGTCGTCCGGGTCCATCGTGGGGTCGAAAACAGGTACGACGGGGGATTCGAGGTGGACGTGCATGTCGATCAGTCCCGGCGTCGCCCAGAGATCGGCGAAATTCCGTACTGGGGCACCCCGCCAGTCTTCCGGCACAGACGTTCCGACAAAGGCGATGCGGCCTTCCAGGACGCCGATATATACCGGGGAGCCGGGGAGAACCCGCTCTCCGTCCATGACGTGTCCGACGGCGAGGACGTACCGAGGGGCCAGCCACCGGCGCACATATCCCACGGACTGCCCCAGCGAGCTACCCGCCCACGGTAGCGGGATGAGGAGTGCCAGCGCCGCGACGAGCTGGACCCGTTGCCTTCGAGAAAGCGGCTGATGGGGGTTCCATCGGTAGACGGCCAGAGCCCCAAGGAATCCCGCAATGCCCATGAGGAGGATGGTGATCCCGTAAACGATGCGCAGGCCGCCCAGGGGACGGTTCTCCGTCACGCCCCGAAAGAGCTCGAGCATGGCGTGAGTGGGTAGGACCCGACCGATCCGCTGAATCCACTCAGGAAGGAGGAATGAGGGAATGGACAGACCCGACAGGAACAACATGGGGAAAAAGAGGGCGTTGGCTCCCATGGCCAGGCCTTCCGGCCGATCGACGATGCTGGCCAACAGGAAGGCAATGCCAGCCATGGCTCCTGTACAGAGGAGCATCAGCGACCAGAGGGCCGGGGCTCGGCCGACGAGGCCCCCGTGAAACACGATCTCAAGAGCACCCAGCATGACCCCGAAGGTAAGCGTGCTCAGGACCAACCAGGCGGCCAATACGGCGCTGAGAACCGCCCAAGGCCGTAAGGAAGTGACATACAGCCGGCGGAGTACCCCCTTGCGTCGTAGCTCCAGCAGGAGATTGCCCAGGCCAAACAAAGCATTGGCTACGACCACCGTCACAAACAGTTGGGCAGACGTAAAACGCAGGACCTCCGGGCGGTCCCGGCCAAAGATATAGCCAAAGGCCAAGACAAGGAAGAAGGGAAAAGCCAGCGTGAAAAACAGGCTGACTCGCGACCGTAACATGCTCATCAATACAAGACGAATCAGCCACAGTCCACCGCTCATCGTCGCCTCTCTTCACGGCAGTAGGGCCGTTCGGCAGTACGGCGATGAATTATTACCCGTCCCTCGTTACCCCCTCACTCCGTCACTTTTATTGGGAGATGCCGCTCCACACCCGAACTTGGACAACCCGAGGTCCACTAATCCCGAAAATGCTTTCCGGTGATCTGAATGAATATGTCTTCCAGCGTGGGCGGATGGACAGAGAGTTCACGAACCTGGGTACTTTGCGCACGGCTGTGGTCGAACAAGGCCGCCAGGGTCGTGGCCGGGTCTCCCGTCCAGCACACCCATCGGTCTTCTTCCCGGACCGCTCGGGTCACGCCGGGCAGACCTTCCGGCGTGATGGCCCCACTCGAGTCGGTCCACTCGATGCGGGTTTGTCCTCCAAAGGACATGATCAGCCGGCGGGGGGCATCGCATGCAATAATTTTGCCGTGATCGATGATGGCCACGCGGTCGCATAGGGCCTCGGCCTCTTCCAGGTAATGGGTCGTGAGGATCACGGTACGCCCTTCCGCACGGATTTCACGGATAAAATCATGAATCTGGACACGGGCCTGGGGGTCGAGTCCGGCCGTCGGCTCGTCCAGGATGACCAACCGGGGATTCCCGATCAAGGCAAGTGCCAAGTTCAGCCGTTGACGCTGGCCGCCGGAAAGGTGCTGGAAGCGGGTGCGCTGGCGATCGTGAAGTCCGAGTCGCTCCAGAATCCGCCGGACCCGTTGACGGTCTACTCCCGCATAGAGCGACCGGAAAAGCGCTACGATCTCGCCCACGGTAGCATTATCTAAAAAGTCCATGTGTTGGGGTTGTAAGGCGATGAAGCGGGTCAGCCGGTGCCGTTCCCGTTCGGGATCTCGGCCTAACACCTTTACGGTTCCCCCATCCCGGGGGATCAGGCCGCTTATGATCTCCACCGTGGTGGTCTTGCCGGCCCCGTTCGGACCCAGCAGGCCGAAGATTTCTCCTTCCTCGACGGAAAGGTCGATACCCCGCAAGGCTTCTACGGGTCCATAGCGCTTGGTCAGGCCCTGGATTTCCACGACGGCCATCGTCCCTCTCCTGGAGATGGCTTCGGGAGTGTCCAACGATAGAATAGCATCCTTGAACCTCGTGTTGCCAAAGTTCGTAGGAGTCGGTTCGAAGAGGTCGGGCGGTATTGGTGCTGAATTGTCGTACTGCCGTAAAAGAGCCTTATCAACTGCGTGAGCCTTAGCAAGGGTGGAACTCCGATATGGACTTGCGGGCACGGACACGTGTTCGCTGGCTCAGATAGACGATGAGCCAACCCACGCAGGCAGACCTCGAGGGTACACCGGGGAATGGATCGGAGATGGAGCGCTATCGGCTGATGCCCTATTACCGGCTTGCCTGCCAGTGGCAGGACCTCTCGGACTGGTGGCCCGGCGAGACCCCCTGGGAGATTGCCGTGTCGGCCGTCCTCACCCAGCATACCCGGTGGGACCGGGCGTGGCAGGCCCTGGAACGTTTACGTAGGGCCGGGCTTCGGAGTCCTGAAGCCGTCGCCCGGGCCCGTCGGTCCGTCCTGGAGCGACTCCTTCGCCCGGTGGGAGGCTTTCGACGCAAGGCCCGAACCCTCCAGGCGCTGGCCCGCCGGGTCCTCACCGAGTGCGGGGGCGACCTCCGGCGGCTCGGGGAGTGGCCCGTCGAGCGGGCCCGGGCGGCCCTGCTCTCCGTGTACGGCATCGGCCCCGAGACGGCCGACGCCATTTTGCTTTACGCCTGCGACGTGCCCGTCCCCGTCGTGGATGCCTATACGGTCCGAGTCCTTCAGCGGCATGGCCTCCTGCCGCCGGGCCACTGGCGGTATGCGGACGTCGCCCGGCAGATGACGGCGTGGTTTTCGGGAGACGCCCGTGCCTGGAAAGAACTCCATGCCCAGATGGTGATGGTCGGGAAGACCTTCTGTCGGACCCCTCGGCCCCTGTGTTCGGCCTGTCCGTGGAAACCGCTCCTTCCTAAAGAGTAACGAGTCACGAGTGACGAGTAACGAGTAATATGGGGCTTCGTGCTGTCAAAGTTCATAGGATGTCGGGCGGTATCTCAGCGGCTATCCATAATAGGAGTGACGGAGTAACGGAGTGACGAGTAACGAGTAACGAGTGACGGGTGATAACTCACGCCTTACTGTCGTATTGCCGAATTGCCGTACTGCCGTAAAAGGGCCCTGCCGACTGCGTAATCCCTAAATAGACCCCGCACGCGCGTGCGGGACGTGGATCAACGGTTCGATGTTCTCTTTCCGTGTGGACGGCAACCGGTTTCTGAAAGGCCCTCGCAAGTACGTAAGCATCCGGGACTACTTCGAGGGTCATCGGGCTTGGCTGTGGTTCGCCTCGATGGGGCTTCTGGGCTTCTTCTCCTTCATGCCCGGGACCCTGGCGAGTGCCGTCGTGACCCTGGCCTATGGACTCGGCCTGGGTCGGGTCCCCTTGAGTGTCCAGCTTCCTCTATGGTTCCTGACGACCCTTCTGGGCATTCGGGCCGCCCGCGTCTGCGAGGAACGGCTCCGCACGCCAGACCCCTCCTTCATCGTCGTCGACGAGTGGAGCGGCCAGTGGATCGCCCTCATGGGCCTGCCCCTGGAGTGGCCCTGGCTGGTAGCGGCTTTCCTGATATTTCGATTCCTGGACGTCGTGAAACCCCTGGGCCTTCGACGGTTGGAACGCCTGCCTCATGGATTCGGCGTGATGACGGACGACATCGTCGCCGGCGTCGTGACGGGCTTGAGCCTCCACGGCGTCCGGTGGCTTCTGCACTGAGCCAGCGGCGGAGGCGCATTGCGCTGACCGTATGGAAAGGAGAAAAATACCCTGAGCGGGTCTTCGAGACCCGCGTCTGGGACCCCACAGCGGAGTGGGGCCGAGACCCACAAGGAGGTGGGCCATGACGTCCGTCAATCCGTGGGAGATGGCGCGTCAGCAGTTCTTTCAGGCCGCCGACCTGATGGGCCTGGAGGATGGACTCCGAGAAGTCCTGAGCACGTGCAAACGGGAACTGACCGTCCACTTCCCCGTCAAGATGGACGACGGTTCCATCCACGTGTTTACGGGCTATCGGGTCCAGCACAACCTGGCCCGAGGACCGGCCAAGGGCGGCATCCGTTATGCGCCCGACGTCACCCTCGACGAAATCAAGGCCCTGGCGATGTGGATGACCTGGAAGTGTGCCGTCGTCGGCATCCCCTTCGGCGGGGCCAAGGGCGGCGTCGTCTGCGACCCCAAGCGAATGAGCCAGCGGGAGTTAGAGAACCTGACGAGGCGCTATACGACGGAAATCTCCATCCTGATCGGTCCCGAGCGGGACATCCCGGCCCCCGACGTCAACACAAACCCCCAGGTCATGGCCTGGATCATGGACACCTACTCGATGCATCACGGTTACTCGATCCCCGGCGTCGTCACGGGCAAGCCCGTCGAGATCGGCGGCTCCATCGGTCGGAATGACGCCACCTCGCGGGGATGCCTCTACGTCACCCGGGAAGCCCTGGCCGACCGGGGCGAGAAGTTGGAGGGCCAGCGGGTCGCCATCCAGGGCTTCGGCAACGCCGGGATGTACGCCGCCGAACTCTTTGCCAAGGCCGGGGCCATCGTCGTGGCCGTCAGCGACTCCAAGGGCGGCATTTACAATCCGAAGGGTCTGGACGTCGAACGGGTCATCCACGTCAAGGCGACGACGGGGACGGTCGTCGAGTACCGGGACGCCGAGCGCATCGGGCACCGGGACGTCCTGGAGGTCCCCTGCGACATCCTGATCCCGGCGGCCGTCGAGAACCAGATCACGAAGGACAACGCCGACCGCATTCGGGCCCGTATCGTCGTCGAGGCCGCCAACGGTCCGACGACGCCGGAGGCGGATGCCATCCTGTGGGACAAGGGGATTCTCATCCTACCCGACGTCCTGGCCAACGCCGGGGGTGTGACCGTCTCGTACTTTGAGTGGGTCCAGGACCTGTACTCGTTCTTCTGGGACGACCGCCGGGTGTACAGCGAACTGGAAAACGTGATGCGGCGGGCCTATCACGACGTGATGAACAAGTTGGGAGCGCTTCAGAAACAGTACGGCCGCCGGGTCAACCCCCGTCAGGCCGCCCAGGTCCTGGCCATCGAGCGGGTCGCCCAGGCGACCCGCATCCGGGGCATCTATCCGTAAGACCGGACGCGGGGAAAGCCCGTCTCTCAGAAGCCGACAGACGTCCCCTCGGCGTGGGAGACTTCCTGATTCTTGACGGGGCTACAGTATTCGAGGGGCTCCGTGCCCGGCAGGAAGGCTTCCAAGATGACGGGCCCGTCGCATTCCGGCGAAGCCCGCAAGCCCGTGTAGTAGTCGACGGGAAGCATGACGACTCCGGCTGGGGCCTGAAAGGTCTCGGGGGGCCGACCCTCCATGTAAGCCCGCATGAACCGGACCCAGATGGGGAGGGCCGCCCGAGCCCCCGTCTCGTTGTACCCCAGGCGCTTGGGCTCGTCGTAACCGATCCACACGCCGCAGACGACCGACGGTGTAAACCCGATAAACCAGGCGTTCGTGAATTCGTCCGTCGTGCCCGTCTTGCCGGCCGCCTCAAAGGGGAGATTTCGGGCCAGGCCGGCCGCTGTCCCCCGCAGGACGACACCCCGCAGGGCCCACGTCACGACGAAGGCGACCTCCGGCGAAAGGGCATCGTCCGTCTGGGGCACGTGCACCTCCAGGGGCCGACCGTAGCGGTCCTCGACTCGCCGAATCCAGTAAGGCCGGACCCGGAGCCCCCCGTTGGCGAAGGCCGCATAGGCGGCCGTAAGCTCCAGAGGCGTGAGGTCGACAGCCCCGAGGGCGATGGACGGATACGGCGGGATGGGACTCTCGATCCCCAGCCGCCGGGCGACCTGGAGGACCCGTTCGACGCCGACCCGTGTGATAAGCCGGGCCGAAACGGTATTGCGGGAAAATTCCAAGGCCCGCCGGAGCGTGACCCATCCCATGAAGCGGTTGTCAAAATTCCCCGGAGACCACACGACGTGGGTGATGGGGTCCTCATAAAAGAAGGGGGCGTCCTCGACGATCGTCGACAGCGAAAGGCCCGCCTCGAGGGCCGCCGTCCACACGATGGGCTTGAAGGCCGAGCCGACTTGCCGCCGAGCCTGCGTCACCCGATTGAACTGGCTCCGCTGGAAGTCCAGGCCCCCGACCATGGCCCGGACCTCGCCCGTGACGGTGTCCATCACGACGATGGCCCCCTCGACGAGGGGGACGTTCTCCAGCCGGGCCCGAAGGGTCCGGTGCTCGGGGTCCAGGCCCTCGATGCGGGCCATGACGACGTCGCCGGGACGAAGCTTTCGGAGCAGGTGGGACGCCCGGAGGTCGGCCAGGTCTGGGGGCTTCCAAAGGCCGGTGAAGGTCCCGATGCGGTAGACGGCACCCTCGGGGCTGACGCTCACGACGAGGGCCGGGAGGCGATCGCCGACCGAAAGGGTCCTCGACCACTCGGGCAAGTTCAAGCTCGCCAGGTCCGACGGGTCGCATGCGTCCTCACAGACGTTCTGCAGGGGGCCCGACCAGGGTTGACGCCGGGCGAGTTCGTACAAGCCGTCTCGGAGGGCCGCCTCGGCCAGCTGTTGGGCCGTCAAGTCCAGGGTCGTGTAAATGCGGAGACCCCCCGTGTACAGGGTGTCGTACCCGTATTTCGCCTCGATGAAGCGGCGGACCTCTTCGAGGAAGTAGGCCGCCACCTGCGGCCTCTCCTCGTGGGCGATGACCCGAATGGGCGTCTGCCGAGCCCGCTCGTAAACGTCCCGGGAAATGACCCGCTCCTCCAGGAGACGGCGGAGGGCATAGTTCCGCCGCAGGCCCGCCCGCTGGGGATTCAGGTAGGGCGAGTACCGATTCGGCGCACTGACGAGACCGGCCAGGAGGGCCGCCTCTTCCGGTCGGAGCTGGGCCGCCGGCTTGCCGAAGTAGTAGCGGGCGGCCGCCTCAAAGCCGTATACCCCGTGGCCCATGTAGACGTTGTTGTAGTAGTGCAGAAAGATTTCCTGTTTCGTAAAGTGTTTCTCGATATGGAGGGCCAGGAAAATCTCCTTTAACTTGCGGTCCAGCGTGCGCTCCGGCGTCAGAAACAGCATCTTGGCCAACTGCTGGGTGATCGTCGAACCGCCCTGGACGACTCGGCCGGCCCGCAAGTTGTAGTACACTGCCCGGAGCATGCTCAGGGGATTGATCCCCGGATGCCGGAAAAAATCGTCGTCCTCGACGGCCACGATGGCGGACCGCAGGAGGGGTGGGATGTCCTCGTAGCGTTCGACGGGGACCCGCTTCTGAACGGCAAACTCATAGACGGGCCGACCGTTCATGTCGTAGACGACCGAAGGAAGGCTGGGTCGGAGCTTCTCCAGCTCCCGGACCCGTTCCGCCAGACCGGAGACGGACGTGAACGTCCATCCGACGGCGATCCCGACGCCGACCGAGAGGGTCCACACCAGCGACGCCAGAAACCAGAACCATGAAAAGGGTCGGCGGACCTTCCGGTCCTTCGCCGGGGGCGCCTCCGACCTTTCCGACGGTTCCCTCTTCCACTTCCGGGCCATCGCTCGTCCACCGATGGGAAGCCCAGGCAAGATACAAGATGCCGGCCATCCGATGCAAGCTATCTGCCCGTCCGACGGGCATAGGCCAGGCCCTCTTCCCGGGTGTCAAAGCGGCCCCGCTCCCAATCCCGCCGAAGGCGTTCCAGGAGCCGACCGACGGTCGGACCCGGCGGGATCCCCAGCGCCTCGACGAGGTCCGACCCCCGCAGGGGAAAGGTCCACTCTTCGGGAGAACCCTCGAGGACCCGCTCGGCGACCCGCCGAGCCATGGCGACGAACTCCTCCCGCCGGGTCGCCTCCATCCGGGGTCCGGCCTTACCCAACTGGTCGGCCGCCGACAGGACGGCCAGCCAGACGGCCTCGGGGCCAAAGCGCCGGAGCAAATAGGTCACCGCCCGGTCGGGTCCCATCGCCTTCCAGGCTTCCAGGGGAGCCATGTGGAAACGGACGAGCCACTGGACCCAGGTCCGGGCTCTGCGGGAGAGGCAGAGCCGTTCAAGGATCCCTTCTACGATGCGGGCTCCGACCTCGGCGTGGCCGATGAAGGCATAGACGCCCGGTCGTCGGACGGACCGAACGTAAGGCTTGCCAACGTCGTGCAAGAGGGCGGCCAGCTTGAGGAAGGGATACCGCGGGAAGCCCATCGCAAAGGGTGTCTCCCGGACCTGCCGGACGAGGGCCTGAAGCCGACCGTCCGCACCCAGGCGGTCGAGGACCGGACCGACCGCCTGGACGACCTCCAGGGTGTGGCCCCACACGTCCGCATGATGGTACCCGCCCTGCTCGCAGGCCTTCATCGGCCCGACGTCTGGGAAGAGGACTTCCCACAAGCCGTCAGCGTCGGCCGCCCGGATCCACGTATCCGCATGAGGTGCCATCAGCCACCTCAGGACCTCGCCGTGGAGCCGTTCGCCCGGGACGGTCGTGAGGGCCGGGATCTCTAAAGCCAGGTACTGTCGGGTCGCCGGGTCGATCTCAAATCCCAGCTGGGCGGCCAGCCGGTAAGCCCGCACGATCCGCACGGGGTCGTCCCATAGATTCTCCGGCCGGACGACCCGTAGGAGCCTCCGCTCGAGGTCGGCCCGGCCGCCCCAGGGGTCGATGACGGGCTCCGGACCGCCGGTGAGGGAGACACCGCCCTGCGCCACCCAGCGGGCCACCGCAGCGGCCGTCCACTCGACGGCCATGGCGTTGACCGTAAAGTCCCGGCGGGCCAATTCGTCCTCGATGGTCCCCTCGAAGAAGACGATGTCCACCCACGAAGAGCCACCTTCCCGTTTCAGGACCCACCGGTACGTGCGCTTCTCGGGTTGGAGCCCGACGACCGAGTCGCCCCGGGCGGCGACCGTCTGATGAAAGTCGGCGATGACGTCGTTCCACCGGTCCGGGTCGGTTACTTGGACGGCGACATCGGCGTCCGGGGAAGACCGACCCAGGAGGGTATCCCGGACGGTCCCACCGACCCAGAAAACCCGAAGGTCCCAGCGTTTTGCCCAGTCCCAGAGGGCCTCCATCCACATGCCGCCGTATCCGTAAAGGCAACCCGGCCGTCCGGCGGGAGAGCAATGGGCAGTAAGGCAGGAGGGCAGTAAGGCAATAAGGCAATAGGGCAATAAGGCAATAAGGCAGGAAGGCAGTGGGGCCCTCCCCGCTCCGCCCGCGCGGGCGGGGTTCCATATTCCCGTCCAGCCCGTCCGGGCAGGATTCCTGACTCGGTGCCTGGCGGAGGACTCCTGAAGACCGAAAGCCGATTCATCCGCCCGGCCGGCCCCGCGCGACCCGTTCGAAGGGGATCGGCTTGCGGCCCTGGAAGCCTTCATCGGGCCGATGGTAATACAAGATGCGGGCTTCATCGAGTTTCCAGCACCAGTATACGGGCTCACCCTCCAGTTCACCGGGGAAGTCGACCAAGCCCGTCTCGACGTCCCGGACGATGACGCCCAGGCGTTGGATCGAATCGAGAAAGCGTTGGAACGCCGATTCTCGGCGCTGGATCCGCTGGACGATGGCCGTCGTCTCGGGGAGGGCATAGTAGCCGCCGCTTAGGCGGATGCGTTCCCGGAGGCGCTCCAGGCGGGCCTGACTCCGGCGGGCGGCCTGGTAGAGTTCCCGGAGACGTCGGAGCTGGGGTTCCAGTTGACGGCGAAGGGCCTCGGCTTCCTCGAGGGTGAACGTGCGCGTCATGGTCCGTAGCCTCCCGGGTCTGCGGTCCTGATCGAAACTTAAGGCCCGCCGGTCGGTCCGTCCACGGGCTGGACGGTCGGCGGTCCGGGGCCTATGATCTAAAGTGAAATTGAGGTTTATGAATGGACCGGCCCAAGGGCCCGACCGAACGGCTCTGGACCATCGGGGAGGTCGTCGCTTACCTCAAGCCTCGCTTTCCCGAGGTGACCGTCAGTAAGGTCCGATTCTGGGAACAGCAGGGCTTGATCCGACCCCGGCGGACAGGCGGCGGCCATCGCCTCTACTGCCCGGCCGACGTCGAACGCCTGGCCCTGATCCTCCACCTACGCCTCCGGCGGCACCTGCCCCTCCGGGTCGTCCGGGCCATCGTCCGCCGGATGGAGACGGACCCCCATGCCGAGCCGACGCTCATGGAGCTGTTTCTGCAGACGGCCGAGGCCAACGGCTGGGAGGCCCGGCCCCTCGAAGACGTCCGGCAGATGTTGGGCTGGACGGCCGAGGACATCGACCAGGCGGCCCGCCTCGGCTTCATCTTCCCCTGCTCCGAGTCGGGCTACCTGGAGCCCGAGGACATCGTCATCCTTCGGCTCCTGGATGAGGTCCGGCGGCTGACGGGCGCGACCCTGGCGGACCTCCGGCCGTACGTCCAGGCGGCCCGGCACCTGGCCCGATGGGAGGTGCGGCTCCGGCGACGGGCCCGAGACCTCGGAGAGGGGACGGACGACGGGCCCCGCCGCCTGCGGGAGACCCTCCAGTCGCTCGTGCGGGCCCTCTACCTGCGGTACGTCCAAAAGAGTGTCCTGGATCGTTGGACGGGGCGGCCCCAATAAGACGGCCCTGGGCCCCGGAGGAAGTTGGAATACGGCAGTAGGGCAATACGGCAGTACGGCAATGAATTATTCCCCGTTACTCGTCACTCTATAAACAGTAGTGCTCTGTTAAGATTTGAAATGGGGGAATAGGGCATGGGGTCAGGTGCCAGGTTCCGGGTACCGGGTAGCCGGGATCCGAGCCCTTCCTATCCTGCATCATGCATACCCGATGTGCGCGTTTTCGGTCCTCGGTGCTCGGTATCCGGCCTTCGGCGCTAATCCGGTACGGGTATCAGGTATCAGGTACCAGGTGCCAGGTAGCCGGTACCTGACACCTGGGACCTGGTACCAGGTACCTGCCTTCGAAAAACCCGCACACGGGGTATGCATCCTGTATCCTGCATCCATATCAGATTCTCGCCGTGAGTGGCGGCGACCCAAGTAGCCACTCCCCGACCGGTCGGCGGTCGGGTCTGGGGAGGTTGCGATGGCCGAATGGTGGCCCATCGTCCATCTCGTCGGACGTATCCTCTATGGTGGTTACTTTGTTTACAACGGCCTCAACCACTTCCTGAACCTGACCATGATGACCCAGTACGCCCAGTCGAAGGGCGTGCCGGCTCCCCGACTGGCCGTCCTCGGCTCGGGCCTGATGATCCTGCTGGGCGGGCTGTCGGTCCTACTGGGGTTCCACTTCCGATGGGGAGCCCTGCTCATCGTCCTGTTCCTGATCCCCGTGACCCTCAAGATGCATAACTTCTGGGCGGTGACGGACCCGACGTGGCGCATGGTCGACATGATCAACTTCACGAAGAACATGGCCCTCCTGGGGGCGGCCCTCTTCATCATGGCGACGGACGGGGCCACGTGGCACTTCCAGGTCCGGTAATCCTTTGGGTCGGACACCTCGGCAGACGGGGTTTCGGAATCCCGACATCCCGCCTGCCCCAGTCCGTGGAAGTGACGGGGTGGCGATGAGGAGGGTAGCGTTCCAGTCGTTGCGGACGCCAGGAAGGCAATTCGGCAATTCGGCATTAGGGCAAGGGAGATGATTTATTACCCGTTACCCGTCACTCGTCACTCCGTCACTTCGTCACTCCGTCACTTTTATCACTTTTCGGAGGAAACCCCATGAAGTGGCTCACCCTCATCGGACGGATCATCTACGGTGGCTTTTTCGTCTACAACGGTCTGAATCACCTGATAAACCTTAAAATGCTCGCCGGCTATGCGGCCATGAAGGGCGTGCCGGCGCCCCAGGTGGCCGTCCTCGTCTCGGGCCTGATGATCCTCGTCGGCGGGGCCATGGTCGTGCTGGGCTGGAAGGTCCGCCTGGGCGCGTGGCTGATCGTCCTGTTTCTCGTCCCCGTGACCTTTAAGATGCATGCCTTCTGGGCCGAGACGGGCGACACCCGCATGATGGACATGATCAGCTTCGCGAAGAACATGGCCCTCCTGGGGGCGGCCCTGATGATCATGCTCCCGACGTCCTGGCCGTTGGCGGTGGAGAAAGAGAAACAGGCGGCATAGAAGCCCTCGCCTTTCCGGGGAGGCATGGGCTGTCCGGGGCTATCCATCCGCCGTAGCCCGTAGCCGAGCCCACAGGGCGCGAAACCACCGGGGCGGCCGCAGGCGGAAGCGCAAGACCGTCCCGGAGACGGGATGCGGCAGGGCCAGACATCCGGCGTGCAGGGCGATGGCAGGTCGGCGGGCCATCCGCCGGAGCATGGCTCGGAGGACGGGGTCCCGGACGGTGTGCCACCCCCGATGGCCGTAAGTCGGGTCCCCGACGATGGGGTGGCCGATGTGGGTCAGGTGGACCCGAATCTGGTGGGTCCGGCCCGTATAGGGCCAGACGTGCAGGCGGGAGAAGGTCCCCGTCGTGGCGGTCAGGCGGTATCGGGTCCGGGCCCACTTGCCGCCGGTAGAGACGACGTCGAAGCGTTGACGGTGGCGGGGATGACGTCCGATGCGGGTCTCGATGACCCCGGTGGGAGAGCGGGGCTGACCCCAGACGATGGCGACGTAGTGCTTGTGCACGCGGCGGCCTTGGAACGCCTCGACAAGCCGGAGGTAGGCCGTCGGGGTCCGGGCAACGACCAGGAGCCCGGAAGTGACCCGGTCTAAGCGGTGGACGAGTCCCGGCCGGAGGGGATGGCCGACGGCGGCGATCTCGGGGTATCGGGCGAGGAGCCGGTGGACGAGGGTCCCCGTCGGATGGCCGGCCCCGGGGTGGACGGGCAGGCCAGCGGGCTTGGCGACGACGAGGATGGACTCGTCTTCATAGAGGACGCGGAGGGGACCGGCCTCCGGCGTCAGGGTCGGCGCCTCTTCGAGGCGGGCCCACGTGACCTCGACCGTATCTCCAGCCCGGAGGCGGTAGCTCGGCTTGACGACTCGGCCGTTCACCCGGACCCACCCTTGCTCGATGAGGGTCTGCACCTGGGTCCGACTCCAGCCGTCGGCCCGGGCGGTCAGGAAGCGGTCCAGGCGGGTCCCGGCCGCCGAGGCCGGGATGGACACGGTCTCACGACTCAGGACCGTAAATCTCGTCATGGGTTGGGCTCGGCGTCGGCGGCGCCTCCATCAGGGCCCAGGCCTCAATCTGCCGAATCCGAAAGGTCCGACGGTCCCGCCGGAGGAGGTCGTAGGCCGTCAGGAAGTACTCCTCGTTGCGGCGCTCGATTTGCAGGGGAAGGACAACCCGTTCGCTGACGGTGTTGTCCATCGAACGATACCGGATCCGGACCCACCGGTGCTCGAGCTGGGCGTCCGTAAAGACCTGGACCATCTGGAGGACGACGGCCGTGTCGGCCGATAGCCACCGAAGGAGCTCTTTCAGGGTATGAAATCCCCGCTGGACCAGCAGGGGTTCCATCCGACGGAAGACCTGGGCCGTGACCTGGGCGTCGTGGAGGGCCCGGTGACGCCGCCGTTGATCGTAAGGGACGTCCATCTTGCGGGCGACCCGCTCGAGCTGATAGCCGGTCGATGCTTCCATGATATTCAACCGGCGGGCCAGCTCGAGGACGTCGATGACGGGGTTGGCCAGGGGCTGGAAGCCGTGCCGGGTCAGCTCGAAGTTGAGAAAGCCCACGTCGAAGTTGGCGTTGTAGGCCAGGACCGGATAAGCGTCCAGGAACTGCACGAGGAGGGAGGCCATCTCCCGAAAGACCGGGGCCTCGCGCAGACGCTCGGGCGGAATCTGGTGAATCTTCTGGGCCTCGTCGGGAACCTCCCGCTCGGGATTGACCAGCGAGTGGAAGGAGGCCAGGAGACCCGATGGCCCGTACAGGACGGCGCCGACCTCGCAGACACGGTGGCCCTCCTGAAAACGGAGACCCGTCGTCTCGACGTCCAGGGCCACGAAAAATAGGTGTTCCAATCGCGTCTCGATCCAATTCGGCCGCATATCCGCAGTCCGGCGATAAAGTCCGATGACCGCGGCCACGAACCGTAGCCCGGCGTCGGCTACTCTTCCTCCTCCGGGGCCCCGGCGGGCGGTGTCAGCTCGACCCGCACGAAGCTCGCCCACAGGACCATCGGCAGGCCCCGCAAGGCCGCCATGACCGGCTCCGGGACCGGCTCGTCGACGACGATGACCCCGACGGCCTCTCCCCGACTCTCCAGGCGCGCCAGCCCGAAGTAGGCGATGTTGATCCCGTGCTGACCCAGGCACTGGCCCATCGCCCCGATGGCCCCCGGCACGTCCCGATTCCGGACGACGAGAAGGTACGGCTGAATCGGCACGTCCACGGTCGCATCCCACAGGGCCACGAGGCGAAGCACGCCCGGCTGGATGACGGTCCCCTCGACGGTGACGACGCCGTCCTCGTCGGTCAAATGAATGCGAAGCAGGCTCTCGTACAGACGGGGCGTCATTTGGCGGATCTCGGTGACCTCGAGGCCCCGGTCTTCGGCCAGGGCAACGGCGTTGACCCAATTGACCCCGGCCCCCATGACGGGCCGCAGGAGACCCGCCACGACCGCCGCCAGGACGGGGCGCGTCTCTTCTCGGGCGACCCGGCCCCAGTACTCGACGTGCGCCCGCCGGGGACGGAAGTCGGCGACCTGGACGGCGACCTGACCCAGGGCATAACCCAGCCGCATGTAGTCCTGAATAAAGGCCTGAGCCGACTCGGGCACCGACGGAAAGTTGACGGCATTCCGAATGATGCCGTACTTAAGGTAGTCCCGGACCTGGACGGCGATGTCGTAGCCGACCTTCTCGTGGGCCTCGACGGTCGAACCCCCCAGATGGGGCGTAGCGATGACCCGGGGATGGTCAATGAGCCGCCAGTCCCGAGGCGGCTCTTGAGCAAACACGTCCAGAGCGGCCGCCGCCACCCTACCCTCGTCGAGGGCTTCCAGGAGGTCCGCCTCCCGGACCAGCTCCCCCCGGGCACAGTTGACGAAAATGACGCCCGGCTTCATTGCCCGGAACACGTCCCGGTGAAAGACGCCCCGTGTCTCTTCCGTCAGCGGCGCATGGAGACTCAGGATGTCGGACGTCCGGACCAGCGTGTCGAAATCGACCATCTGGACGTCCAGCTCCCGGGCGATGGCCAGGGGTACGTAGGGGTCATAGGCCTGGACACGTGCCTGGAAGGCCCGGAGCCGTCGGGCCAGCTCCCGACCGACCCGTCCCAGGCCGTACAGACCGACGACCTTGCCGGCCAGCTCCCGACCGACGAAGGGGACCCGCTCCCACCGGTGTGCCTTCAGGCTGGCACAGGCGGCGTACACGTGCCGCAGGGCGCACAGGATCAGGGCCAGCGTGTGCTCGGCGGCGGCGACGCTGTTTTGACCCGGCGTGTTCATCACGACGATGCCCTGTCGGGTTGCCGCCTCAACGTCGATGTTGTCGACGCCCGCTCCCGGTCGGCCGATAACCCGCAGACGGCGAGCCCGCTGAAGGAGGTCGGCCGTCAGGCGGGTCCCGCTCCGGACGATGACGGCGTCGTAATCTTCCAGGACGTCGGCCAGACGACGGCCGCCCAAGTGCTTCAGGAAGTCGACCGTCCAGCCTTCGTCCTGTAAGAGCCGGACGGCTCGTTCGGGTAAGTCCTCGGTAATGAGGATCCGCATCATCGACGACGACTCGCCCGCCCAGGGTCACAGGTTCAGATCCAGTTTAGGGCAACCGGGCAGTACGGCAATAGGGCAATAGGGCAATTCGGCAATAGGGCAGTAGGGCAATACGGCATTACGATAGTGCGGGTGGGGTTGGTAGTGCTTTGTTAAGAGATGGATGCAGGATACAGGATGCATGATGCAGGATAGAAATGACCAGGATTCGGATTACCAGGTACCCAGAACCTGGTACCTGGCACCCGTGCCCCATTCCCACATTTCAAAGCTTAACAAAGCAGTAGTGCTCTGTTAAGATTTGAGATGCGGGAATGGGACAGAGGTGCCAAGTACCAGGTTCCGAGTACCAGGTAGCCAGCCGATCCCTTTTTGTCCTGCATCATGCATACCCCGTGTGCGGGTTTTTCGAAGGCAGGTACCTGGTACCAGGTCCCAGGTGTCAGGTACCGGCTACCTGGCACCTGGTACCTGATACCTGATACCCGTACCGGATTAGCGCCGAAGGCCGGATACCGAGCACCGAGGACCGAAAACGCGCACACCGGGTATGCATCTTGTATCCTGTATCTCTTAGCAATCGCAGGCATTCTTATCACTCCTTGCGATCCGTGGGACCTGAGCCGGGGTGAGCGAGCCGGCGACCGACTACCGTAATGCCGTATTGCCCTACTGCCCTATTGCCGAATTGCCCTATTGCCCTACTGCCGTACTGCTCTACCGCTTCCCCATGTACCGTTCCCCGACCGGGACGGCCCACGGCAGGGTGTTCTCCCGAGGCGGGATCGGGCAGTTATAAGCATCGCTGTAAGCGCACAGGGGGACATACGCCTTGTTGAAGTCCAGGATGTACGAACCGTCGGGCTGACGCTCAGCCTCGACATACCGCCCGATGGGATAGGTCGTCTTCCCCGTCGTGGCGTCCCGAAAAATGATGAACAGGACCGATGGGTCGTCCCCGCTTTCGATAAAGGCCCGCAGGCGGTACGTCCGTCCCTGCCACTCGAACGCCAACCAGCCGACATCCGGCATGGGTGCCTGAAGTCCCCGGGACGTCTCGACCCAGACCGTCTGCCGCTGGCCGGCCGGAATCAACCGCGCCCGAAACCGGAAGCGCCCGTCGTAAGGGAAAAGGTCAAAGCCCGGAAAGGCCACCGGCCGCTCCGAAAGGGGTCGGAAGACCAGGATTCGGCCATACGGGGGATGGTAACTCCCATGCAGAGGCCAATCGCCCCACCGCAGGGTCCCCTCGGACCAGACGTACGGTGAGGCTACGTCCTGCCAATCGGCCCGAAGCGTCTCGGGGTCCCAAGCCCGGAGAAATTGCACCGAGGCCGTTCCCGCCCTCCAGACGGCCGTAAACTTCCGGTCCCGAAACGTCACCGCCCAAACGGCCTCCGCCGGGACCGACGAAGCGGTCTGCCACTCGACGGCCTTCGGGTCGTAGGCGGTTGCATACAGGGTTTGGCCGTCTTCCAAGTAGAAGGCCCGATGAACGGCAAGGGGCGACGTCGGAGCATACTGGAAGCGTCGGAGCCGAAGTTCCCACCAGTGCCGGACCTCTGCCTCCGGCGACGGAGTCCCCGACCCGACCATTCGGACCATCCCAAACCCTCCGGTCATCAGGAACAAAAGGGCCCACAGGACTCGCCGTCGGGCGGAACCCCGTAACCTATACCGCATTGCCGCCCCCTCTTGAGGCCTTCCGAATCCTGCCATTATGGATGCAAGATACAGGATGCAAGATGCAGACCCCGCGTGCGGGTTTTTCGAAGACAAGCGCCTGGTACCGGGCTCCGGGTGTCGGGGACCAGGCACCTGGGACCTGGTACCCGGCACCGGGGCCGGTCCGACGCCGAGGGCCGGATACCGAGCGCCGAGGACCGAGCCAAAGCCGCGAGGCGGCCTTCCGCTCTGCCGAGACCTCCTTTCTTCACCCGTCACTCGTCACTCCCTTCATCTCCTTATGGACCCACCACCGCCGGCAGGGCGGACCGAACGGCCTCGAGCGTCTGGGCGAGGACCGTATCATCGTGAGCCAGGGAAAGGAACCAGGCCTCGAAGGCCGACGGCGGCAGATGAATGCCCCGGTCCAGCAAGGCATGGAAAAACCTCCGGAAGGCTTCGGTATCCGACGTCTGGACCTCGGCCAGATTCCGGGGTGGATTCGGCCGGAAGAATACCGTTAGTAGCCCCGTCGTCCACACGACGGTGGCCGGGAGGCCGTGGGCTCGAAAGGCCTCCTGGAGACCCTCGCCGAGAGCGCGAGTCCGACGGGCCAGGACCTCATACGCCGTCGGGTCGCCCTGGAGTTGAAGGAGTGTCGTGTAGCCGGCCGCCACGGCAACGGGATTACCGGCCAGCGTCCCCGCCTGATAGACGGGCCCGACGGGCGCCACCCGGTCCATCCACCGGGCCGGGCCGGCGTAGGCCGCCAGGGGGAAGCCGCCGCCGATGACCTTACCGAGCGTGATGAGGTCTGGCTCGATGCCCGTCCGGGTCGACCAACCGCCCCAGCCGACCCGAAAGCCCGTGATGACCTCGTCGAAGATGAGGAGGCTCCCGGACCGACGGGTCAAGTCCCGCAGGCCCTCGAGGAATCCGTCCGCCGGCAGGACGAGGCCCATGTTGCCGGCGACCGGTTCGACGATGACGGCGGCGATTTCGTCTCCCCGCTCGTGGAACAGGCGCTCGACGGCGGCCAGGTCATTGTAGGGAAGCGACACCGTCGTCCGGGCGATGGCTTCCGGGACGCCCGGCGAAGAGGGGACTCCCAGGGTCAGGGCTCCCGAGCCAGCCTGGACGAGAAAGAAATCGGCATGGCCGTGGTAACAGCCATCGAACTTGACGATGAGGGATCGGCCCGTGACAGCCCGGGCAATGCGGACGGCCGTCATCGTCGCCTCTGTTCCCGAGTTGACGAATCGAACCCGCTCGACGAAGGGGAAAGCGCCGGCGATGAGTTCGGCCAGCTCGACGTCCGTCGGCGTCGGCATACCGTAAGAGCTTCCACGGGCGGCCGCCCGCTGGGCCGCCGCCACGACGGCCGGATGGGCGTGTCCCAGGATCAGGGCCCCCCAGGACATGACATAGTCGATGTAGCTTCGGTCCTCGACGTCCCAGACATACGCGCCCTCGCCCCGCAGGATAAAGCGGGGGACCCCGCCGACGGCCCGGAAGGCCCGAACGGGCGAATGGACGCCGCCCGGGACGACCCTCTGAGCCCGTTCATACCACTCCGTGTTCGTTCCCAGCATAGGGCGCCTCCCCAACTCCACCCCACCCTGCTCCGACGGGCGGGACCTTACTGGACTGCCGAATTAGGGCACCAACACGGCCCGGCCGACGACCTCGTCCCGGTCGAGGGTCGCATAGGCCTCGGCCACGGCCGACAGAGGAAATGTCCGAAAGAAGGGCCGGACCCGACCGGAGCCGATCCATTCGAGGGCCAGGCCCCACTCCCGCCGGGTGTAGGCCGCCGACCCGACGATGCGGTGCTCCCGCATAATCGTCACAGCCGGCCGCAGAAGGCGGGGAGCCTCGCCCGTGACGTTGCCGATCCATACGAGCACCCCTTTTCGCCGGAGAGCCGATAGGCTCCAGTTGATCGTGGGAGTGCCGACGTTTTCGAAGACGGCGTCCACGACGGGCGGTCGGTCCTGAAGGGAGACGATGCGGGCACCCAGGCCGGCTACGATGTCGGCCTTCTTCTTCGATACCAGAGCGAAGACCTCCAAGCCCATCGGCTGAAGGACTTGGACCATATGAATCCCGACGCCGCCCCCAGCGCCTGTCACGAGCACGCGAGCCCCCGGCCCGACGCCAGCCTGCCGGACGGCATGGAAAGTCGTTGCCACGGCGCAGGCGGCCGCCGCATAGTCCACGTAAGCCTCGGTCGGTAGAGGGACCAAGAGGTCCGTCGGAACGGCAACGGCCTCCGCATATCCGCCGGGCCGGGTTTCGCCCAGGACTTGAAAGTTCCCCTCGCAGAGGTTCTCCTCTCCGGAGAGACAGAAGCCACATTGCCGGCACGTCCGAAAGGGGTAAACGGCATAAGGCCGGCCGTCGACCTCGCCGAAGACCTCATGGCCAAGGATAAGCGGCGGTCGGAGGTTCCGGAAGCCACCCCGGACGATAACCCGGTCCCGGCCGCAGATGCCAGCCGCCCGAACCCGCAGGACGACTTCACCTGGGGCGGCCTCGATGTCTCGAGTCTCGATACGCCATCCGTCGGGCCGAAAGTCGGTCAGGACCGCCGTCCGGAACCCCATGGACAAACTCCTCCGCCCGCACATGGAGGGTTCAGATTACAGCTCTGCCAAGAAAGGAATGCAAACCCCATGTGCGCGTTTTCCGGTACCCGGTCCCCTGCCTCGGTCCTCGGCGCTCGGTATCCGGCCTTCGGAGTCGGACCGGATTCGGTACCGGGTACCAGGTATCGGGTACCGGGCACCTGGGACCCGGGACCCGATCGACGCCGAGGACCGAACACCGAGCACCGAAGACCGAGCCCGGGGATCGGAAAACGCGCACACCAGGTTTGTATCCTGCATCTTGCATCCTGCATCCTGTATCCTGCATCTATTTCTTAACAAGGCACCGCCTTGCATTCTACACCCTGCCCTTCTATCTTGCACCTGAGGCGAGTCGGGCCATGCGGTTTTCGACGGCCCTTCGGGACTCGGCCCGCCGACGCCTGGAACGGCTGGGCCGGGCCGACATCGTCGTCGGGATTCCGTCATACAACACGGCGGCGACCGTCGGACACGTCCTCCAGACGGCCGTCCGGGGTCTCCAGACTTACTTTCCCGACCGCCTCGCCCTCGTCATGGTCTCCGACGGCGGGTCGGTCGACGACACCCGGGAGGCGGCGGAAGAAGTCCGGGCCGACTCCTACAATGTCGAAACCCTGGTGACCATCTACCGGGGTCTGCCCGGCAAGGGAACGGCCGTCCGGGCCATCCTGGAAGCGGCCGAACTCCTGCACGCTTCGGTCTGTATCCTGCTGGATGCCGACCTGCGGTCCGTCACGCCCGAGTGGATCCGGAACTTGGCCGAGCCCGTCCTCGAGGGGAGTTACGACTTCATCGCCCCCTACTACCGGCGCTACAAGTACGACGGCACGATCACCAATACCATCGTCTACAACCTGACCCGGGCTCTTTATGGCCTCCGCATTCGCCAGCCCATCGGGGGCGACTTTGCCCTCTCCCGGAGGGCCGTCCGGCAGTACCTGGACTACGACGTGTGGGAGACCGACGTGGCCCGCTTCGGCGTGGACGTCTGGCTGACGGTCACGGCCATCGTCCACGGGTTTCGCATCGGCCAGGCCCGCCTCGGCACGAAAGTCCATGACGTCAAGGACCCCGCCGAGCATCTGGGCCCCATGTTCCGCCAAGTCGTCGGGACGGTCTTCGCCCTCATGCAGACCCACGAGGCCTTCTGGAAGTCCGTCCGGGGGAGTCAGCCCGTCGAAATCCTCGGCGAGGAACCCCCGGGCCGGCCGGAGCCCTTCCGCATCTCGATGGAGCCCCTCCTGGAGGCCTTTCGCCTGGGCGTCCTTTACTTTGGTCCCCTCTGGCAGAGTATCTTGGATCCCTCGACGTATTCCGTCCTCCTGGACCTGGCTTATCGGCCGGCCGAGGAGTTCCGGCTCCCCATCGAGACGTGGGTCCGTTGCGTTTACGCCTTCGCCGTGACGTACAAGAACTGGCCCCGTCACAAGGGGAAACTCCTGGACATTATGCTCCCCCTGTACAACGCCCGGGTCGCCTCGCTGGTCAACGAACTGGCCGACGTGCCGGACGCCGAGGCGGAGGCCTTCTTTGAGGCCCAGGCCGCCGTCTTTGAGGCCCTTAAAGACGAACTCGTGCGGAAGTGGGATGACCCTGCCGAAGCCCAAAAGTGGAAGGTCACCGTTCCGGCCGGACCCCGGCGGGGCGTCGTCATCATCGGGGCCGGACCGACGGCCCGGACGATCGCCCGGTACCTGTCCGTCGCTCGGCCCGTATGGCTGGTCGACCGAAACGGGGAGAATTGCAGGGAAGCGGCCCGAGCCGGCCTCTCCGTCGTGGAGGGCGACGCCCTGCGGCGGGAAGTCCTGGAGACCGCCCACGCCGGGGAAGCGGCCCTCTTGATTGCGATGACCCCCAACGACGAAGTCAACGTCTGGACGGCCCGGCTGGCCCGGAATGACTTGGCCGTCCCGACCGTCCTCATACTGGAGGCCGGGGACCGTCCCGACGAGCTTCGGGAGGCCCTCCGGAGTACGCAGGCCCGGGGTTTTCGGTTGGGGGCCTTCGAGGTTCAAGACTGGGATTGGTGGATCGAGCACCGGCCGACGACCGAGACGGTGTTCGTCGTGCAAGAGGCGGTGCCGCCCGAACAGTTCCTCCAAGGCCTCCCGGACCGTTTCTTTTTGCCCATCGCCGTCCTGCGGGACTCGGAACGCTTCTTCTTTTACGAGGTCGACAGCCTCCGACCGGCAGACCGGGTCGTGGGTCTCACCGTCGCCAAGCCGTGAAAAGGCCCATGCCGCTCGCCGGCCGTAGTAACCCAGGAGGCCCGTGACGAGCAGGATGACGAGAAAGGCCCCGACGAGACCTCTGCCATACCGCCGACCGAGCGCCCGGTCTTCGGCACTCCCGAGAGCCTCCGTAGCCCATCCCACGGGCCGACGGTGCCACCCCGCCGCAAGGAGGGTTCCAAGGACCGTACCCCCAAATCCCAGGACGTTCCACCACAGCCAGCTTACCCCCGACTGCGTCACGGCGACCCACCCGTTGAGACCCAGACCGGCGACGATCCCCCACAGCACGTCCTGGGGCCCGACACCCCGAAGGACAAGGGCGATGACGAACGTGGCCAAGATCGGTCCATAGAGAAGGGACCCGACCATGTTGATGAGCTCGATGACGGTCGGAATCGGGACCCGTCCGAGTCCGATGGCGAAGGCCATGCAGAAGCCTCCCCACAGGAACGTGAGGCACCGAGACACCCACACCTCCTGCCGGGGTCGCGCCCAATGGGTCGGAAGAAACCCCGCCATCTGGAGGTCCCGAAAGGTCGCCGCACTGATAGAGTTGAAAGCACTGTCGAAGCTCGACATGGCCGCCGCCAGCAGGGCCGCCAGAAAGAGACCCCGCAAGCCCGTCGGGAGTGATTCTCGGACAAACCACGGGACGAGACCGTTGGGGTCCTGACGGACGTGCTCTATCCAGGGGGGTGTCTGGACTTGAAGCCAACCGGCCAGCAGAAGGCCGAAGACGACGTAGGTCAAGACGAGGGGATATCGGAGGAGACCGTTGTAAAAGAGCGCCCGGGCGGCCGTCCGGGCGTCCGGTGCCGTCAGCAGGCGTTGGGCCTGGCTCTGGTCACAACCGTAGTAGGACATATACAGAAAGAGGCCGCCGATGAGCATGGGCCAGAAGCCGTAGGGACGCCCGTCGCCCCATCCATGGCCCCCGAGGTCGAGCGTCTGCCATCGGGCCGGGTCGACCCGGCTGAGGGCGTCCCACCCCCCGCTTTTCCAAAGGACCCCTATCCCGACGAGGACGCCCGTCCAGAGGACTCCCAACTGTAAAAGGTCCGATGCGATGTCGGCGAGGATCCCACCCATGAGCGTATACAGGAGGCTCACGCCTCCGATGGCCAGGACGGTCCACATCAGAGGGACGTCCAAGACGACGTGGAAGATCAGCGCCGTAGTGTAAAGGCTCACGCCGGTGGCCAGAGCTCGGGACACCTGAAAGAGGACGCTGACGGCGACCCGTACGGGCCGACCCAACCGGAACTCGAGGAACTCGTAAATGCTCAGGACCCGCCACCGGTGCAAGGCCGCCACGAGGGGAAGGAGGGCCGCCATCGCCAGGGGCAGTGCCAGTTCATATTGAAGCCAGCGCAGGCCCCCGTCGGGTCGAAGGGCGACGAAGGCCGGTCCCCCGACCAGGCTCACGGCGCTGGCTTGAGTCGCCACGATGGAGCCGGCGATGAGTCCCGCCGGGACCCGACGGCCGCCGAGGTAGTAGTCCTCGGCCGTCCGCTGACGAAGCATGAGGACGCCGCTGATCCCGACGACGAGGAGAAAATAAGCGCCCAAGACAAACCCGTCGACGACGGTCATGACCGCCCTGCGGGAGAGACCCGGGTCGAGGGAAGCCGTTCCGGCAAAGATCCTTTACGGAGACCCCATTTTACAGTACACTGACGGGGGGCGCATGGGATCGACCTTGCCAGCGGGGTCCGTAAGCTTCCCTCGACCGCCCTACCCCAAAAGGGAGCTCGCTGAATCCCGATGGAAACCTTCATCCGGAACCTGCTCGTCGTGACGGCCTGGACCCTACCTCTCCTCTGGTTGATGGAGCGCATCCGCTTCCCGACCCTTGTCGCTTTCCTTCTGACCGGTGTCCTCATTGGACCGGCTGGCCTCGGATGGATTCAGGAGGCCCCCGAAATCCACGCTCTGGCCGAGGTCGGTATCATCGCCCTCCTGTTTGTCTTGGGCGTCGAATTCTCGATCGAGTCCCTGGCGGCCGTCGGAGCCCGACTTCCGGTCTTCGGGACCCTTCAGATCCTGCTGACGGGTCTCCTGGGCGGCGGGGGCCTCGTCCTTCTGGGATGGCCCCTTCGGTCTGCTCTGGTCGTCGGACTCGCCACGAGCATGACCAGCACGGCCGTCTTGCTGAAGGTCCTGCAGGAACGTAGGGAACTCGACACTCACTACGGACGGTGGGCCGTCGGGACCTGCCTGCTCCAAGACATGGCAACGCCCCTCATCTTACTGGCCCTCCCCCTGGGGCAGACGGGAGCACCCATCGGACTCGACCTCGGTCCTGTCCTGCTCCGTGGGGTCGTCGTCGTGGCCGGTACCCTTTGGATGACCCGTTATGGGATGCCCTGGATGATGGAGCGCATCGCCCGCATGGGCGCGTCGCCGGACTTTATCCGGGCCTTTGTCCTCGTCTGGGCCCTGGCCATCATCGGGACCGTCCATGCCCTGGGTTGGCCCATTGCCATCGGGGCCTTCCTGGCAGGCCTCATCCTTTCGGAAACACCCATCAGCCATCAGGTCGTGGCCGAACTCCAGCCCCTGCGGGACTTCCTGATGGGCCTGTTTTTCGTGACCCTCGGGCTACAATTCGACCTGCGTCTCTTTCGAACGGCTCCCGGTTCCCTGGGGGCCTTGACGGTCAGCCTACTCCTGGCCAAAGCCCTGGCTTTCGGCATCGCCGCCGCGGCGGTCCGTTTGCCTCTCCGGACGGCCCTGACGCTGACCCTGGGTATGCCCTACGCCGGCGAGTTTTCGGTCCTGATCTTGAACACGGCTTCTGGGACGGGGACCCTGTCGGGGGACCTTTACGCCCAAGCCCTGGCCAGCGTGTTCCTGTCGCTCCTGGCCGCCCCGTTCCTAACGTATCTGGCACCCGGTCTGGCGGCCCGATGGGCCGTTTGGATGGCCCGAGACGCCCGGGCCGCTGACGTCCAGGAGGTCCCCCGCCAAACCGAGGCTTTGGACCGACGAGACCACGTCGTCATCGTCGGATACGGCATCAACGGCGAGAACCTGGCGACCGTCCTGCGGGCCGTCCAGATCCCTTACTGCGTCATTGAAATGGACCTCGGACGGGCCCAGTCTGCCGCCCGGGCCGGGCACCCGGTCATCATCGGCGATGCCCTGTATGCCCACGTCCTTCACCGGGCCGGTGTCCCGACGGCCCGGATGGTCGTGATCGCGATGGCCGACCGCCTGGCGGCCGTCCGCATCGTCCGGCAGGTCCGTCAGATGAACCCGGCGGCCCACGTCATCGTCCGAGTCCGGTTCGTTCGAGACGTCGAGCCGGTTCTAAAAGCCGGGGCCGATGAGGCCATTCCCGAGGAATTTGAGACCTCTGTCGAGATTTTCAGTCGGGTCTTACGGGCTTTCCACGTCCCTCGGCACGTCATCCAACTCCAGACGAACCTGATCCGGCAAAACCACTATGGCCTCCTGCGGGGCATGCCGCTGACCGAATCCGCCGCACGTCGGATTCAATCCATCCTGACGGCCAGCGTGACGGACCTGTATCAGATCCTGGACGGCTCGCCCGCCGCCGGGCAGACCCTGGGGTCCCTGAACTTGCGGGGTCGGGGCGGAGCGACCGTCATCGCCGTCGCCCGGGGCGAGCAGGTCTTCATGAATCCGGGAGCAGACTTTGTCCTCCGACCGGGCGACACCCTCGTCCTGGTCGGCACGCATGCCGAGCTGGACCGCACGATGACGATCCTGGAGGGCCGGGACGGAGGGGAGGGACAGAGGGCGGGGTGGCGAGTGACGAGTAACGAGTGACGGGTGACGAGTAACGGGGAATAATCCATTGCCTTACTGCCGGATTGCCCGATTGCCGATTTACCGGCCCACCGTTTGCAAAAAACGGGTCGACCCAGGACAATGGAGACGTATCGTTGAGAGCGTTTCCCATGGGGGAGATCCACCGCCTGGGACGGTATCAGGTCACCGGCCTCCTGGGGCAGGGCTCCATGGGTGTCGTCTACCAGGGCTTTGACCCCCTCATCGAGCGAGACATCGCCCTGAAAGTCATTCGCATCCCGCCCTGGATGTCCGATGAGGAGGTCCAGGAGTACCGGGAGCGGTTCTTTCGCGAGGCGAAGGCGGCCGGCAAGCTCCAACATCCCAACATCGTGACGATCTACGACATCGGGACGGATGACCGGACGGGCCTCCCCTTTATCGTCATGGAGCTCGTTCGGGGCGAGACCTTAAAAAACCGTATCCAGCGGGAGGGCGGCCTGCCGTGGCCGACGATGGTCCACATCGTCCGTCAGGTCGCCGAGGCTCTCCACTTCGCTCATACCCATGGCATCGTCCATCGGGATATCAAGCCCTCCAACATCATGGTGACCGAAAGCGGCCTCGTGAAGATCACGGACTTCGGGATTGCCCACATGCCGGCCTCGGAACTGACCCGGACGGGACAACTCCTGGGTTCCCCCAGCTACATGTCGCCCGAGCAGGTCCTGGGACAGCGAGTCACGTACCGGACCGACCTGTTCTCGTTAGGCATCGTGCTGTTCGAGGGCTTGACCGGCCAAAAGCCCTTCCAGGGGGATACCTTCAGTCAGATCACCTTCAAGATCGTCCATGAGGCCCCGCCGGACCTGCGGGTTTTGCGTCCAGACCTGCCGGAAGCCCTCTACGGCCTGGTCGAGCGGCTTCTGGCCAAAGATCCCAGCGAGCGCTTCGAGACGGCCGGGGCCGTGGCGGCCTATATTCGCCAACACCTGAGACCCCCGTCTCCCGAGCCGGCCGAGGCGCCTCCCATCGAGTCCCTGGAAGAGGCGACGATTTCGGAGACCGTTCTCCCTTCCGCCCCACCGATCCACGGCCTGGAGACGGCCCAGATCGCCGTCGGCCGATGGCAACGGCCCCTACGCGGCCTGGTGTTCCTCGCCCGCTGGGTCCTGCCCCTTCTCCTCGTGAGCATCCCCTTTGGGTGGTGGTCGGTGAGCCACCGGGCACCCGCACCGCCCCAAGGGCCCCTTACCCTTCCCGCTGGAACGGTCCGACCGAAAACCGAGACCCCCGTTTCACCGAATGTCTCCGCCGTTCCGCCAGGCCCACCGAGCGCCAGTCCCGGTCCGTTGGCGGTCCCCGCCGGGTCCTGTGAGGTTCAATTTTCCATCTTTCACAGGTACCAATTCATGGACGTCCGGGTGCGAGTTGATGACGCATTCGTGTTTGAGAAACGGTTTTACGGACGGGTTCGAAAGTTCACGGTCTTGAAGGTCATCGAACGGTCGGCGGCTTCGGGAACATTTCCCCTGCCGAGGGGTGAGCACGTCGTGACCTTCCAAATGGACGGCGAGGGGGAGACCAAAACGTATACTCAGACCGTTCGATGCGACGAATCTCGGGAAGTTCGGGTCCGTATCGAAAACATGCCGGGAGCCGAAGTACGGGCCTTGAAGAGACCGGAAACCGCCGGAGAACGATGAGCTCCGCCCGTTCGAGCGGGCAACCCAGCCACTCCTGGCGCCCAAGGGTGAGGAATTTGCGCGGCCAGGGATGTATCCGGCCCTCGGCGTCGATCCGAGACCGGGTATCGGGTCCCAGGTGCCCGGTACCCGGTAACCGAAATCCGGGCTATCTCTATCTTGCATCCTGCATCCTGTATCCTGCATCCTGCATCTCTTAACAGAGCCAATCGGTCGGGAACGCATGGGGATTCGAACCGCAGAGCGGGCGTACCATCCGTACTTTCAAGCCGCCGTCCAGGCCCTCGAGGCCTGGCGGACGGCCCTCCAGGGGGGTTGGGCACGCCCGACGGACGTATGGGTCGGATTGATGGACTGGCTGGCAGGCTTCATGCGCCACGTGCGTCGGTGGGACTCGTACTATCTCGTCGAATGGGAAGGAACCCCTGTCTGGCTCAAGCCCGACGAGGTCCCCCTGGGCGAAGCCCTGGAGATGGCCGTTCATGTCCTCGAGCGGCTTGGGGAGCGAACCGAAGAGCTTGCGGAAGTCTGGACGACCCGGTCGGAAGCCTGGATTCAACTTTTGGTCGACCTCATGCCGTGGGTCGTCTGGGGCGGTTCGGCGACGCCGGCCTGGTATCGATGCATCGTGGCGACCCACGCGTTGGACGCCGCTGTGGGCGAACGCCTGTTGGAACGTCTCTACGAGACAGGCCGGCAGTCGGGCGATGAGGCGATCCGGCTCTTGACCCGGGGGGCCATCGATTACTTCCATCTACGTCGGGCCCGCCGGGGGTGAATGGCTCCAGGAGGGAGACGATTTTACGGCAGTCCGGCACTACGGCTCTGTCAAGCTATGGATGCAGGATACAGGATGCACGATGCAGGATAGGAAGGGCTCGGATTCCGGTTACCTGGTGCCCGGAACCTGGTACCTGGCACCCCTGCATCATTCCCACATTTCAAATCTTAACAAAGCCCTACGGCAATAAATTACTAACTCGTCACTCGTTACTCGTCACTCCCTTGGATGAGCCGGGTCATGGAGGGGCACGATGACGGTACCGGGGATTCAGCCGATCCGCTTTGAGACGCTGGTCATTCCCCGTTCATTGGTCGAAACGATGGAGGCGCATGCGGTAGAAGACTATCCCGACGAGGCCTGCGGCCTCCTGGTCGGCTACCCCGACGGTCGGGTCGTCGAGATTTACCGGACGCCGAACGTCGAGCCGACCCGACGGCACGACCGCTATCTCATCGACCCCCGGACGTACCGTCGGGTCGAACGGTCGGCCGACGAGCGGGGCCTGCGGATTCTGGCCGTGTACCACTCCCATCCCGACCATCCGGCCCGACCGTCGGAGACGGACCGCCAGCGGGCGTGGCCGGACTTCGTTTACATCGTCCTGCGGGTCACGGCCCAGGGCGTCGAGGCATGGACCGGCTGGCGGCTGGACGAGGCGGGTCAGTTCGTCCCCTTCCCCTGTCAAGTCGATGAATCCCAGTAAAACGCCTGGGTATCAGGTTTCCCGGACGGTCGCCGCCGGCCAGTCGGGGTGCTCGGCCATGAAGTGGGGGTCCAGGACAAAGAGGGCCTGGGTCGCCGCCGCGAGGTCCAAGCCCTCCATCTTGCGGAGGAGTTCGACGACCTGAATCCGAAGTCGCTCGATGTCTCCCTCGGCGTCGACCCCGACCATTTCCCGGAGTTCCGCCTCGCGACCCCGGAGCCACTGGCGAATGATCCAGGCCCGTCGAGCTCCGTCGCGGGGGTCGATCTCGGTCAGTTCGGCCATCCGGGCCGCTTCGGTCATGACGGGCACGAGGGGGTGATCGAGGTAATGCCGGACCCGGCGGGGCGGTCGCTCGTTACTGAAGAAGGCGGCAATGATGGCCGCTTCCTCGGGCCCGATGGAGGAGACCGTCTGGAGGGTCAGGACGACGGCCGTGGCATGGGGGTGCATGAGCCGGACGATGGACCGGCCCATGTCGGTGAGGGCCCCGTCCCGTTCCATGAAGCCCAACCGTACGAGACGACGGATCGCCTGAACGATTTGGCCCTGCACGTGGCCGTCACCCTGGAAAAGCCGAAGGCTCTTGCGGGCCAGCGCGAGGGTCCCGTCGATGCCGTACTGGGCGACCAGGGCGGCGACGGCGGCGTCGTGGGGGGCAAAGGCCGACTCCAGGGGTTGCGGCCCGAGCCGCAGGGCGTGAATGACCTGACGAATGTTCGCGGCCGGCAGGGCGACGACGGCGAAGCCGACCTGGTCGTAACCCCGGCGGCCGGCCCGGCCCAAGGCATGTTGGAGTTCCGAACGGTCCCAGAAGGGCGAGACGTCGTACAGGACCGTCGTCCGCACGGGGGCGTCGATGCCGTGGGCCAGGCTGGACGTGCAAAAGATGAAGTCCAGCTCGCCCCGCTCCATCAAGGACTCCACCGTCTCCCGGAAGGCATAGCCCAGACCGGCGTGATGGACCCCAATCCCCCGCCGCAGGAGGTGAGCCAAAGGATGCGGGGGGAGTCCCTCCGCCCGCTCGTCTTTGGGCGGGAGTATGTGGGCCGCCTCATAGGCCATGACCATGGCGTCGTCCCGACGCCCGACGAAGATCAGGGCCGGCGTCATCGACCACTGCTTGAGGGTCTGCAGGAGTTCCCGTAGGCCCGGATGGCGGCCCCGCGGGTGGAGGCCCAGCTCGGGGCCTTCTTCCATCCACGTCAGAAATTCCAGGGGGACGGGCCGGTCGGGCCGGGTCGAGATGAAGACCGAACGGCCCAGGCTTCGGAGCCAGGCCGCAATCTCTTCGGCGTTGGGGATGGTCGCCGAAAGCAGGATGAGTCGGGTCTCCCGGGGGGCCAGCAGGATACTCTCCTCCCACGCACTCCCCCGTTCGACGTCCCCGATATAATGAGCCTCGTCCAAGACGAGGAGCTGGAACCGGGCTCCGTCCAGAAGGAGGTTCCGGACGATCTCGGTCGTGCCGACGATCAGGGGCGCCGTGGCATTCTCCCGGTACTCGCCCGTTAAGACGCCGACCTGCTCCCAGCCAAATTTCTCCCGAAAGGCCCTCAACTTCTGGTACGACAGGGCCCGCAGGGGCGTCGCGTAGAAGGCCCGGCCGCCCTGACGGAGGACTTCGGCCATCGCCTGCTCAGCGATCCAGGTCTTCCCCGAACCCGTCGGGGCCGTAACCAAGACGTCCAAACCCCGACGGAAGGCCTCGACGGCCTCGACCTGGAAGGGGTCCGGCTGGAACGGCTGGGGCGGGACGGGGACCAGATTCTGCTGAATCAGCTCCTGCAGACGCCGCCGCCGTTCCTGACGGGCCGTCCGGTACTCCTGGGTCCACCGCTGAAGGGTTGCCCGCAGGTCTCGGTCTTCGACGAGGCTCTCGTAAATGTGGGGGACGACCGTCCGCCGCAGGAGCTTCTCCTCGACGAGCCGCCGCAGGACGGCCGGGTCCCGGCTAATTTCCTCGACGTGCTTGAAGTGATGCAGACGATGGATAAACCGGGGCAGGGGGACGACGTCCAAGACCCGACCCAGCTCCTCGGCCGAGACCAGACGCTGACGCCGACCCGACCGTAGACTGACACCCAGCTCGCCGAGAAGCGCCTGGAGCTTCCGCTGATGGACCCGACCCGTCGGCTCGTTCAGACACCGTAAGACCCACTCCAGGGAGAGCCAGCCCCGGTACCGGGGTGAGACCTCGGCGACGGCCGTCCGGAGCTGGGGATGCTCCCGGGCCCAGGCCCACAGGACGGGATTTCCCAGCCGGCTGAGGCTCTCGACGATCCAGGCCTGCCACTCCGGCGGGACCGGCTCGTCCGGCCGGTGCAGAAACCATAAGACCTCGTCCTGACGGACCTTGATCGGCTCCGCCGGCTGAAGCGTCCGGCGGACCAGGTCGGGCAGGGTCCCGAGGAGGACGTCCCGAAGGTCTTCCCGAAGGTCCAGTATGCGCTTCAGCTCTTCCAGAGCGGCGGGATTCCATACGGGGCGACCCTCGAGCCATTCGGCCAGGACCGATGCCCATTCGGCCGAGACGGGCTGTTCGAAGAGGACGTCCCGCCATAGGACCAGCCGCTTGCGGGCCGGTGCCGATAGCTTCCCGTAAAGCTCCCGAAAGGCCTCCGGCAAGGCCTCAAAGGCCCGCTCCAGGAGCCGCCGGGAGACGACCCGCCGGGGAACCGCCTCGATGAGACGCCAGGCCTGGGCCGGTGTTAGGGTGTACCGCTCCAGCCAGACCTCCAGGAGGCGGGGACTGTGCTCGACCAGCCATTCGAAGGTCGCCGCATCGCCCGGCAGGAGATCCGGATAAGCATCAAAGAGTTTCCGAAGGACATCGGTCCGGACCTGGTCCCCCAGACGCTCCAGAAGCTCGGTCCGGACGTGGGGGAAGGCCTTCAGGAGCTCGGGGAGTTGGCGGACGGCCGCTTCCAGGTCTTCCCGTAAGGTCTGAAGCCAGGCATGAAGCGCCTTGCGCCAGTCTTGGGGGAGAGCACTCCTCGTTTCGTTCATGATCCCCCATTGGGTGGTGTCCAAACTACTGCTCTGTATAAGATACGGATGCAGGATACAGGATGCACGATGCAGGATAGAAAGGGTTCGGATCCTGGCTACCTGGTACCCGGGACCTGGTACCTGGCACCCGTGCCGACAGTTTGAATGCCGAACCCGCCAAAGGCCTTACCCGGCTACCTCAAGGATCCCGCAGAGCCTTACTGTTTCGGCTTCTCCCGAATCACGAACCATCCTCGCCGGTTGAAGCGACGGGTGATCTCCTGGGAGTTGTCGTATTTCGGTTGGGTTTCCCCATAACTGATGACTTCGATGCGGTTGGCATCGATCCCCTTGGAGACCAGGTAATCTTTGATAGCCTCGGCCCGATGGAGCCCCAGAGCCATGTTGTATTCATCCGTCCCGATGTAGCAGGTATGCCCCTCGACGACGACGTTCACGTCCGGATGGTCCCTCAGGTATTGGACCAGCTTGTCCAGCTTCTCGACCTCCGTGGGCCGAATCTCGTAGCGGTCAAAGTCAAAGTAGACTTCGGCCAGGCCCGGTACCGGGGGCACCACGACGGGCGGGGGCGCCGGAGGCGGAGGTGGCGGGGGCGGCGGCGGAGGTGGCGGAGGCGGGGGCGCCGCCACTTTCGGCTGAGGCCAGTAACCCAGGACGACCGTCCCGCCATCGGGATGCTGGCTTCGGTCACTGCCGGCCTGGACATTGCGACGATAGGCCGCCGTGACGTTCAGACCGTCCGTGATGAACCACCGGAGACCTACCCCCAGGTCTGTATAGTCGTCGACCTGGCCCCCCGACTGGACGACGCCGCCCGAGACCTCGGCGACCAACTGGACCCGGGTCTTATAGGGGAAGGCCAGACCGGCTCCATACACGAACTGATTCCCGGCCCGATGGGCCTCCGGTTTGCCGGCCAGCAGAAAGCCAACGTTCCCGAACAGGCCGACCATGTCCTGAGCGTTGAACTCCAACAGACCCCGTACGTCCAGGTCGACCTTGCCGGTCCCGACGCCGTCGGAGGCGGAAGCCGTCGGGACCTTAACCCGGGCCAAGACGCCAAGGCCAAGGGGTTGCTGACGCGCGTCCAAGGCCCGAAGTTTCAGGCCCGCCCACAGGTCCCCAAGGCCGCTGAACCAAGTATTTCGAGAGACCAATTGGGTATTGAAAAAGCCGACCGCACCGCCCTTGGGGTCGATGTCATACTGGGTCAGGACGTCCCAGGCGGCCTGGGCCTGGAGCCAGTCCGTGATTCCAAAGCCAAGCCCGACCCGGTAGTGGGTCTCGTCGACGTCCAGGGGGTCCCGGTCCAGGTTGTCGTGCACGACCCCGAACCAGAGACGGCCCTTTGGAACCGTCTGACTGGATAGGACGTGGAAGATGCCGCTATCGCCTTCCGAGCTATTGCCCATCCGGACCTGAGCGTACGACCCGGAGGCGACGCCCACCAGCAAGCCGACCAGGCATGCGGCCCAGTATCGGAGCCGAATGTCCTTCCATCGCATCCCTGACCTCCACTTTCGAGGTTCGGCCTCAGGTTTTTTCGGGATGGGGTCACCAGATTTGAAACGGATACAGGACAGAAGGGCTCAGGGGATGCAATCATGTCTTACATCCACGGCGGAACCAAGCACCCGACTCTCGAGCCCCCCGACCGGCAGGGTCACTCCTGCCCCATGCCCGCCGCCTCCGTCGAGGCGGAGGACCCTTTTTCATTATAGGCCTGGGCCGCGTCCGTCGCAATCAGACAAAATCGCCCAAATCGCTTTCGAGTTTCGTTTTTCTTGCTTTTTGGAGTGGGAATCGCAGATAACCTTTTAGGACTTACGCGGTGGGCGGGGCTATTTTTACGGCAGTGGGGCCATCGGGCCATGATTCGCAGGGACGAAGGAACGGGGTCCATCCTCCAAGGCCTTGCGGATTCCCCGGATCAGACCCTTTTCTCCTCTATCCGGCGGCTTCGGGTCCCGGTGCGGGTTCTTGCGTCCTGGGTGTCCCGTTCAAGGACGGCGGGTCCGCAAGGGTACGAAGCGCACGGGCGTGATCGATTGGACCGTGCAGTCGGTCGGCTCCGGGCCGTGTTTCACGATGAGCTGGAGGTCCTGGTCCCATGTCCCGACGGGAATGACGAGTCGGCCACCGACCCGGAGTTGCTCGATCAGAGCCGGCGGTACTTCCGGCGGAGCGGCCGTCACGATGATGGCGTCAAAGGGGGCCGCCTCAGGCCATCCCTCCGAGCCGTCGCCGTGACGAAAGTAGATGTTCGTGTATCCCATCGACGCCAAGAGCCGGCGGGCCCGCTCCAGAAGCTCCAGCTCCAGTTCCACGGTATACACCTCCCGGGCCAGCTCGGCCAGAATCGCCGTCTGGTAACCTGAGCCCGTACCGACTTCCAGGACCTTCTCCGGACCCTGCAGGTGGAGGAGTTCCGTCATCAGGGCGACGATGTAAGGCTGACTGATGGTCTGACCGGCCCCGATGGGAAGGGGGCCGTCGTCGTAAGCGGCATAGACGTACTCGGGTGGGACAAACCGGTGACGGGGGACTTTCCGCATGACGGCCAGGACCCGCTCGTCCCGAATGCCCCGCTGGATCAACTGTTGTTGGACCATCTCCTCCCGCAGGCGGGCCATGCGGGCTTCCAGGTCTTCCGACGCTCGTCCGTTCGTACTCATGACCTCACTCAACGGAGTCCCGAGTCCGGCCGGTCACTCCCGGGGTCACCCCGGACGGTCGGGATGGGTCTGGGAATCGAAGACCCGAGCTCGCATCTGTCGGACCCACTGGTCGGCTTGCCGCTGGGGTTCGGGAAGCCGATAGCCGTCCCAGCAGTCGAGGACGACGGCCACGGCCTGCTCCAGCGATATCCGGTGGCCCGGCGAGACGTAGACGGGCCGCGTCCGGGGCCGTGTCGTCAGGACGGCCCCGATGACCGCACCGGTGCGGGGATGCCATAAGGGAACCCACTGGCCCGCGTTCGGGGCGGGTGTTTCATGGCGACCGAAGAGTCGGCTCTTGCCGACGCCGATCGTCGGCCAATCCAGGAGGACCCCGATGTGACAGGCGATTCCAAAGCCCCGGGGGTGGGCCGTTCCCTGACCGTCGACGATCAGGATATCCACGGGGTGGTCGACCTGAGTCATCACCCGCAGGTAGCCCGGCGTCTCCCGAAAGGACAGAAAGCCGGGCACATAGGGGAATTCCACGTCGGCCACGGCCACCCACCGATGGACGACCGTCCGGCCGACGGCGTCCCACAGGACGGCCCCGGCGAGGATACGGTGGCCGCCCCCGATGAAGGCACTGTCGAGGCCCAGGACCCATCGCCAGCGGGTCGGTCCGTCCTCGGCCCGGACCCGTCGGGCCAACGTCCACTGAAGGTTTCGGGCCTCTTCGAGGTCCGCCGGCGTCCGCCACTGGCGGAGCGCCTGTCGGGCGGCCTCGGCCAAACTCCGACTCGCCATCGGGCCAGCCCAGGGGCCTATCGGGTGGGACATCGATCGGCCTCACGGCACCGGGACTCTTCGGAAGAAGTATATCACATCATCGCCGTGGGCGAGGGTTTCCCAGAGTTCCCAGCCGGGCGCCCTGGGGGGCGGCACCTTCTTGAAGCGCTGGACGGCCAGCCGGGCCTCGTCCTGCGTCCAGCCGCATCGGACCAGTCGGTCCAGGACGTCTTCCAGGTGGGGGGTCGGAAAATCATAGGGCGGCCCCAGGAAGATCCAGTCCATGGGAGCGACCGGCGGTCGGGTCAGGACCCGTCGGATGTCCCCGACCCGCACGTCCGTCCGGTCGGTCAGCCCCAGGCGTCGCAGATTCTGCTCCAGGAGACGGGCGACGCGGGGGTCTTTCTCGATAAAAATCACGGAACCGGCTCCCAGACTGAGGGCGTAGATGCCCATGAGGCCCGTCCCGGCAAAGCCGTCCATGAAGCGGCAGTCCTCCACGCTGGCCCCGATCCGGGAGAAAAAGGCTTCCCGAAGCCGAGCCGGCAGGGGTCGATAGGGAAGCCCCGGTCGGGTCTCAATCCACTGACCCCGCAGACGGCCCATCGTGACCCGGATGCGTGACAAGGGACGTCCCCCCGAGAGAGGCATCGACGGTGCCGAGGACCCACATGAGCCGGACGGCTCCCCGAAGCTCGGCGGCAGTCAGGATGCCCGTCAGGCCCACGACGACCCAGGCGGAGGCCCCATGCAGGCCCCTTGAGGTCTGCCCGGCGGCCCGGGCCATCCCCGTCACCAGGGGGACCATCCAGAGGGGCAGGCCCAGGACGATCCATGGAAACAGCCGGTTCCGCCACCGGCGGAGGGACTCGGCCATCGGATGCAGGTCGGGCCGGTCGGCCGTCTGTTCCCGAACCTGCCGGGTCAGGGCCATCCACATAAAAAGGGTCATCGACTGGATCAGCATGTTCCACAGGGCGATACCCAGACCGGCCAGGACGTGGAAGGATAGACCGGTCCATCCGAGGGTCCGGCTGGCGGCCAATCCCAGCCACGCCAGCCATCCGAGGAGAGCACCGAAACTCAAGCCGATGACCATGCGCATCGTCGAGAAAGGTACAATCCCGATGGGCGCATTTTCCGGTAGCCGGGCTCGGTCTTCGGTGCTCGGTATCCGACCCTCGGCGTCGAACCGCATCCGGTACCGAGTACCAGGTGCCAGGTACCCGGTACCAGGCGGAATGCCCGGCTCATACTTCGAAACACACGCCCATGGGGTAAGCAAGCAATCAGGCAGTGAGCCCCGTGCCCCAGCGCCTATGAAACACCCCCTCCCCTTCCCTCCCCCTCTCCCCAAAGCCGGTCCCAGCGCCGGAACTTTTCCAGCCATCGGGGTAGTTCTCGCAGGAAGGCATGGATCCGAAGCCATAGGACCCGCTCGACGGCCGGGGAACCGGCCATGACCTTTCCGGGCGGCACGTCGCCCGTGATGCCCGTCTGGGCCGCCAGCCGCACGTCGTCCCCGACGGTCACGTGGTCCGGCACGCCGGCCTGACCACCCATCCAGACCCGATGGCCGATGCGGGAACTGCCGGCGATGCCGACCTGAGCCGCAATCAGACAGGCCCGCCCGATGGTGACGTTGTGGGCGACCTGCACGAGATTGTCGATCTTCGTGCCGGCCCCGACTCGGGTCTCGCCCAGAAAAGCCCGGTCGATACACGTGTTGGCCCCGATTTCCACGTCGTCCTCGATGACGACCCGTCCAAGCTGGGGCACCTTCACGGGCCGTTCCGGATGGGGAATGAACCGAAAGCCGTCACCGCCCAGGACGGCCCCCCCATGGACGAGGACCCGTCGCCCGATCCGGACCCGGGGGTAGACGACGACGCCCGCATGGAGGACGCTTTCGGGCCCCACCTCCGCGTCTCCGTAAAGGACACAGTGGCCCATCAGTTGGGCACCCGCATAAATCCGCACGCCCGGTCCGACATAGCAGAAGGGTCCGACCCAGGCCGTCGGATGGACCTCGGCCGAGGGGTCTACCTGGGCCGTCGGATGAATGCCCTGCCGGACCGGCGTCAGCCCCAGCCATTCGGCCAGGACCCACAGGACGGCGATGGGGTCTGGATGCAAGACCCACGTCACGTCAGACCGGAGGGCCTCCGATCCCGGGGCGGCGACGACGACGCCGGCTCGTGTGGAGGCGACGGCGTCCCGATGGCGGGGGTCCCACAGGACCGTCAGGTGTTCAGACTCCGCTGTAGCCGGTTCGGCGACGTCGGAAAACGGACGGGCCGGATCCCCGACGACGACGGCATCCGTCGCCCGGGCCAACTCCTCGGCCGTCCACGGTGGCGGATGGGGGGCCACGTCTCTACCCCGCTACCAGGCTTTCCAACCGGTCCCGGCCCCGGGCGTCCTTGAGGGTCTCGACCCGGGCATGGGCCTTGAGGGCCTCCAAGATGCTGAACAGGAGCGCCTGCCGCTTTTGCTGGAGGACCTGAGCCCGTACTTGATGATAACGGGCCTCGAAGTCCTTGGGATCAAAAGTCCTCCGTTCGAGGACCTTCACCACGACGACACCCCGATGGGGGACCTCGATGGGCGGCAGGACGGCATCGGCCGAAGCTTGAAAGACGGCCCGGACCAGTTCCGGGGCCTGACCCAATTCCCCGACAGGACCAGTCTCCGGGAAGGGGCCGGCCTCTTGGACCCGAAACGCCAATCCTTCTGCGACCTTCTTCAGGTCTCCACTCTCCTGCAGGACCCGCTGATAGAGCTCCTCGGCCTCCTTTCGGGCCAGGGCCATCTTCTGGGCCTCCTTCCAGTCGGCGGCGACCCGGTCGCGGACTTCCGCCAGGGGCGGGAGCGTCGGGGGGAGCGTTCCGATCCACTGTACGATGGCATAGGACGCCTCGCCGAGGGAGACGGGTCCCCGGACCTCGCCGGGTTCTCGAAGCGAGAAAAGGGTGTCCCGAATCGGAGCCGGCACGTCGGCCCGAAGCAGATTGGGGGCGACAAAGTCCGTCTCGACGTAGACGGCCTTCGGGGGTTGCGCCCATCGGGTCAGCGAAACGCCCTTCTCGGCCTGCGCCTGCCGGGCCAGAGACTCGGCCAAGGCCTGCGCCCGACGGACGGCCTCCGGCCGGGCCAGACGCCGATGGATCTCCTCCCGGACCTCATGCAGGGGCCGCACTCGGGGAGGACGCTTCTCCAGGACCTGGATGATGTGAAAGCCGTAGGCCGTCTGGACGGGTTCGCTGACCTGCCCGACGGCCAGCGAGAAGGCGGCCTGCTCGAATTCGGGTACCATCCGACCCCGCTCGAACCATCCGAGGTCCCCGCCCTTCTCCCGGGTGCCCGGGTCGTCGGAGTATTCCTGAGCGACCCGGGCGAAGTCTTCGCCGGCCTTCAGACGAGCCCGGACGACCTCAGCCCGCTGACGGGCCTCCGCCTCGGACCGCTTCTGGGTCGAGATGAGGACGTGGCGTGCATGAATTTTTTCGGGTTCTGTAAACTGTTCTTTGTTTTCAGAATAGTACTTATCTATGAGAGATGGGTCGACCGACACGTCGGCCAGGAAGGCATCGGCGTCGACCCGCAGGTAGCCGGCCTTCCGCCGCTCCGGAACCCGGTAGCGGTCGGCATGGGTCTGGTAAAACCGCTCGAGGTCGGAGTCCGTCGGTACCGGGTCCTTATACCGGGAGAGGGGGACCTCGACGTAGGCGATGCGGGCCGTCACATACTGCTGACGGTAGGCCCGTTCGACCTCGTCCCGATGGACGGTGACGGGTCCGCTCAGAAGGTCTTGCAGTTTCTGGACCCGCAACTGCTCGGCGACGGCCCGTTCGTAGTCGGCATATTGAGCGAACCCCTGCCGGCGCAGGAAGTCTTCCAAGATGGCCTGGACCTGGGCCTGGAGCTCCCGGTCGGTGAGCTTGGGGTTTTGCATGCGAATTTGCTGGGCCAGGGTCTCCAGGGACCGGCGGATTTGAGCCTGGACCTCGTCGGGTGTCACCCGGACGTCGAGTCGGTCGGCCAGGCTCCGCCAGAGGTGCGTCTCGATGACCCGGTCGCGGGCCATCTGTAGAATGAATCGCCGCTGTTCGGGCGAAGTCGGTCGGAACACCGAGGTGAGGGCCTCCATCTCCCGCAGGACCTCCAGGCGGGTGACGGGACGGCCGTCGACGCGAAGGACGACTTCCTCGGCGGTCTGGGCCTCATGGCGGCTGGCGGTATAGTAGTACCCGAAGAGGGGGATGAAGGACAGGATGACGATCCACAGGACCCACTTGTAGCGATGGATGTTCCGGCGCATGTGCTGGAGAACCATGGTGCTCCGTCTCCTCACGGAAGGCATTCCATTATACAGGATGCACGATGCAGGATACAGGATGCAGGATGCACGATGTAGGATGCGGGGCCCGATGTCCGGCTTTTCGGAGGCCCTCATGCGTGTATTGGTCCTGACCTCCCACATCCCCTTCGCCGACGGGGGAGAACTACGGCGGGCGCATGGTCTGCTCCAGGCCCTGCGGGCGGCGGGCCACACGGCCGACCTCTTGGTCCTTTCCCAGAACCGCTTCGGACGGACGCTCCTCGGCTACGCCGCCGCCGCTCTGACGGACGTCGGCTTTGGTAGCGGTGGCCCGCCCGACGTCGTCATCTCGCTCCGCTTCCCCTGTTACCTGGCCTGCCATCCCCGGCACGTTGTGTGGCTGTGCCATCGGCTTCGGGAGTACGACGACCTGTGGGACTTCTACCGGGTCCGGTGGTCGCCGGCCCAGCGAATCAAGGAGCGATTCCGCCGGTGGGTCGTCACCCGCCTCGACCGATGGGCTCTCCGGCGGGCCGGGGCCCTATGGGCCATCTCCCGAGAGGTCGCCGGGCGTCTCGAGCGGGGCCTGGGCCTCCAAGCCCGGGTCCTCTACCAGCCGCCGCCCCCGCGACCGTACCGGACCGACCGCTACGGGCCCTTTGTCCTCTGGGTCTCCCGGATGACGGAACTCAAGCGGCCCCGACTGGCCGTCGAGGCGATGGTCCACGTCCAGAGCGGGCTTTCCCTCTGGATGGTCGGCGACGGCCCCGAAGCGGAGGCCGTGCGGCAGTATGTCCGAGAGCGGGGCCTGGAGAAGTGCGTCCGGGTCTTGGGCGCCGTATCCGAGAACGAGTTGATCCGCCTCTACGCCGAATGCCGGGGGGTCCTGTTCACGACATACCGGGAAGACTTTGGTCTCGTGACGGTCGAGGCCTTCGCCTCGGGCAAGCCCGTCATCGTCTGCCGGGACGGAGGCGGGGCGACCGAGCTGGTCTCCCACGGACGCAACGGGTACGTCGTCGAGCCCCGCCCCGAGGCCATCGCCCGCTACCTCGACCGCTGGGGTGAGGACGTTCGGGTCGCCGAACGGCAGGGCGAGCAGGCCCGGAGGACCGTCCGGGAACTCCAATGGCCCCGGGTCGTCGCGGCCCTCCTGGGGGAGGGATAGATAGAGGGCAATCGGGCAGTAGGGCAATAAGGACATGGGGATTCCGATCTGAGCCCCACCCGCAAGAGCGGGGTTCAGAGGGTCTGGGCGGTCCGCTCTAATCTAAGCGTGACAGACCCCTTCACAGAGTTGAGGGCCAGAAGCCGATTTCCCGCAGGACCTGCCGGGCGATGACGATCCGCTGAATCTCCGACGTCCCCTCCCCGATCGTGCACAGCTTCGCATCCCGATAGTACTTTTCGACGGGATAGTCCTTTACAAAGCCGTAACCCCCAAAAATCTGGACAGCCCTGTCGGCGACCCGGACGGCAACCTCCGAGGCAAATAGCTTGGCCATCGAGGACTCCTTCGGCGTTGCCTGTCCCTGGTCCCGAAGCCACGCCGCACGGTGGACCAAGAGGCGGGCCGCCTCGATCTGGGTCGCCATGTCGGCCAGCATGAACTGAATCGCCTGGAATTCAGCGATGGGCCGACCGAACTGACGCCGCTCCTGGGCGTACCGGAGGGCCGCCTCAAAGGCACCTTGGGCGATCCCGACGGCCAGGGCCCCGATCCCGACGCGACCGCCCTCGAGGACCTGCAGGACCTGGGAAAAGCCCTGACCGACCTCGCCGATGACGTTCTCGGGCGGGACCCGGCAGTTGTCGAGGATGACCGAGGCCGTGTCGCTGGTCCGCATTCCTAACTTACTTTCCCGCCTCCCGGGGATCAGGCCCGGCGTACCCCGTTCGACGATGAAGGCCGTGATGCCGCCCTTCCGACCCTTCTGCCGGTCCGTGACGGCCATGACGACGTAGACGTCCCCGACCGTCCCGTGGGTCGTAAAGTTCTTCGTACCCCGCAAGACCCACGCCTCCCCGTCCCAGACGGCCTGCGTCTGCAGGCTTCCGGCGTCGCTTCCGGCCTCGGGTTCCGTCAACGCCCAGGCGCCCAGCTTTTCCCCCCGGGCCAGGGGGACGACGTATCGCTCCCGCTGGACCTCGTTGCCAAAGCGGTAGATGTGGGCCGTACAGAGGGAGTTGTGAGCCGCCACGCTCAAGGCGATGCCCGGGTCGACCCGGGCAAGTTCCTCGATGACGACGACAAACTCCGAATAACCGTAGCCGGCTCCCCCATACTGTTCCGGGACCATCACGCCCAGGAAGCCCAGCTCGCCCATCTTCCGGAATACGTCCCGGGGGAAGACCTCACGGTCGTCCCATTCCCGTAGGAAAGGACGGATCTCTCGCTCCGCAAAGGACCGGACCGTATCCCGGATCATCCGTTGGGTATCGGTGTAGTCAAAGTCGACCATGACCGCCTCGGGACCGGAACGAAGCCCGGTGCATGTCCGGGCACATGCCTCATTTCTGGGGCGCCGGGGCCGTCGGGGGACTCGGCGTCGGTGAGGCCGGGGCCGTCGGAGCCGGTACGGTCGGGAGAGGCGGTCGGACCTCAGCCCGCCGGCGCTGGAGGATCGAAATCGCCAGTGATGTCCCGATGAACAAGACGAAGCAGACGATCGTGACCTTATTCAGGAGCGACATGGCGGCCCGGCCCCTCATGATGGGCGAGGCGCCGCCTCCGCCGCCGAAGATACTGGCGAGGTCCGACCCCTGCCCCTGCTGGAGCAAGACGGCGATGATGATCAAAATGCACAGGAAGACGTGCAAGGTGATGATGAGTCCCAACACAGTTCGCCTCTCCTGTCGGATCATTCATTGGGTTACGCGGAATGATTCGGAATCCCCATCAGAGGACCGCCTTCGGAAGGCCCGGAAGGCTTCCGATGGGACCCCCCGGACGAGCCACCACACGCCCAATTCCTCGGCGAGGGCCCGTGTCTCGGAGGCATCCCACTCCTTCCCGATGACGGCCGGAGCCGCATCGACTCCAAGGGACCGCAGAGTCCGAGCCCGGCGAACAGCCCGCCAGACGTCGGTTTTGTCCACTGTAACGGACACCTCCGCGACGACGACCTGGTCCCCTTTCCACCAGATGAGGTCCGCCAGCGTCGGGTCCTCTTCCGGGGGCAAGAGGGTCTCCCGATCGAAAAGGTCCCGAAGCCACCGACCCAGACGCTCTTGAACTTGGGGGGTGTCTGTCGTACCGCCGGCGCCACCGCCGAACAACAGGGGCGCCCGCCGGATGATATTCCGTTCGTAGCGTTCGCCCCTCCGACGGCCGGCCTCGCCCTTCTGCCACTTCAGCAGGGTATGCACGTCCGCTGTGAGGTCCTGGACCTGACGTGTCAAAGCGTCCAAGCGGTCCGTAAGGTCTTGGACCTGACGCGCCAAGGCGTTCAAACGATCCGTAAGATCCTGAACTTGACGCGTCAGAGCGTCCAGGCGGTCCGTAAGGTCTTGGACCTGGCGCGCCAAGGCGTTCAGACGATCCGTAAGGTCCTGAACTTGACGTGTCAAAGCGTCCAAGCGGTCCGTAAGGTCTTGGACCTGACGCGTCAGAGCGTCCAGGCGGTCCGTAAGGTCCTGGACCCGATTGGCCAGGGCTTCGATCCGGTCGGTCAGACTCTGGATACGGCGTTCCGTCTCCCGTTGGGCCTCTGCTAAGTCCCGGACGATCTGGGGCAAGTCCAGGACCTCGTCGGTCAAGAGGAGTCGCCGCAGTTCGGCTCGCCACTGGGGATGCTCTTCCAGCAAATGGATCAGATCGTGAAAATCTTCGATCCTAAAAGCCATCGCTCCTTTCCAAGAAAGGCAAGGCTTTGAGACCAGTCAGGTCACGTCGAACCCTCTCCTACCAGGCTCTGTGCCACGTCTAAGATAGCGTTGAACGTCTCGGCCTTCAAACTGGCTCCTCCGACGAGGGCCCCGTCGACGTCGGGTGCTCGGAGAAAGCCCTCGACGTTGTCGGGCGTGACGCTCCCCCCGTACAGAATCCGGAGGTCTACCCCCTCGCCCCAGAGCCGGGCTGTCTCGGCCCGAATGAAGGCGTGAACTTCCTGGGCCTGCTCGGGATGGGCCGGGACGCCCGTCCCGATGGCCCACACGGGCTCATAGGCGATCGTGAAGGCGGACGGCGGAACAAGGCCCTCTAAGGCACCCCAGAGCTGGCGCCGGATGACCTTCAGGGTCCAGCCACTCTGACGCTGGTCCAGCGTCTCCCCGACGCACAGGACGGGGTGAAGGCCGACCGAAAGGGCCGTCTGGAGTTTCCGAAAGACCGTCTCGTCGGTCTCTCCGAAGTGTTGCCGCCGTTCCGAGTGTCCGATGATGACGTACTCGCACCCAGCGTCCCTCAGCATTTCGGGGGATACGGCCCCCGTGTAGGCACCCTTCCGCTCCCAATGGGCGTCCTGGGCTCCCAGGGCCACGGGACTCCCGGCCAGGGCTTCGGCGACGGGCAGGAGCCACGGAAAGGGCGGAGCGACCATGACGCGTACGGCCGGGACGGACCGGGCGTGTTCGGCGACCCGCCGGGCCAGGTCCACGGCTTCCGCTCGGAGCGTGTGCATCTTCCAGTTGCCGGCGATGAAGTACGAACGCACCCGTCGCATGATCGTGGGTCCTCCGATGGATTCGTCGCCCCCGTGGAGCCAATGGGGGTGATGGGGACAGATGGGCCTTGGGTCGTCGGGGGCGTAGGGAGCAGGATACAGGAGGGGTTCGTAGGATGCAAATCCGGTGTGCGGGTCTGGCTCGGTCCTCGGCCCTCGGTGCTCGGTATTCGGCCCTCGGCGTCGGACCGGCTCCGGTGCCGGGTATCGGGTGCCAGATAGCCGGTATCTGATACCTGGTACCCGGTACCTGGCACCTGTCTTCGAAAAACCCGCACACGGGGTCTGCATCATGCATCCTGCATCCATTCTTAACAAGGCACTACCCAGCCACCCGCCCATCCCGTTACTCAGGAACCTTCCCAGCGGGCTGGCCGCCGGACACCTGGGGGGTCGCGGCCAGGGGCCGGCTAAGGTGAGGGATATAGAGATCCGTGTCATAGGGGAGGGGGAGGTCCCGGAGGCTTCCGTGGCCCTGGCGCCAGAGGTACAGCCAAACCTGGACGACTCGGCTGATGCCTCGCTGGAGCCGGAGAGCGGCGATCCCGAAGGCCGTGCTTCGAAAGTCCAGGTCCGTCCATGCAGTCGGTTCCGACGGGAGCCCGAACTCGGCGGGACGGGCCAGCATCTGGGCATGAGCCCGAGATTCGGCTTGGACCTTCTGAAGCCATAGGTCCCACCGGCCCGCTTCAAGGTCGGGGTCCCGATAGCCATAGAAGACCGGTGGAATGACGTCGAGGTGCCGTCGGGTAAAGTCATAAAAAGCCCGTCGGATGGCGGGGTCCACCTCCCGGTAGACGGCCGGGTCGTGGAGCCACAGGACCCATCGGGCACTTTCCGAGAAGGCTTGAAGGACCGGAGCGAGCCGACCCGTCTGGTAGAAGTGCTGGGGGACCTCCTTCAGCCAGTAGGGGAGGCGGCGGGGAAGGGCCTGTACCTCTGCAGGCGTCGGAGGTCGACAGACGGTCGCCAGAGCGGCGTCTTCATGAAGCGTAATCAGGCGCCGCAGGGCCGTCGGAAGCCAGGGATACGTCTGACGGTAAGCCCAGGTCTGGACGGCACAGTCCCACGCAGCCCCCCCGAAGGGGGCGAGGATCAACATCAGACCGGTCAGACCGAGAATCCGTAGGTATCGCATCGGACAGGAGCCGGCATCACGCCGACCCCGAGAGACCCCGGTGGGCCCGGGCCGTTTCCAGAGAATCGAAGATCGGAAAGACCTGGTCCAAACCCGTAATCCGGAGAAGGTTCAAAATGCGGTCGCGGGGCTGGATGAGGACCATCTGGGCCGAGGTCCCTCGGAGCCGCTCCAGGAAGCCGACCAGTTCGCCCAGTCCCGTACTGTCGATGTATTGAACGCCTTGAAAGTCCAGCAGAATGCACGCCACGCCGGCGTCGAGGACCTCATTCATAAGGTCGTAAAACTTTCGGGCACTCTCCCCGATCAAGATCGGGCCTTCGATGACCAGGACTGTATGGTCCGGAAAGTCCTGACGGGTGACCTGCATGTCGCGGCCTCCTCTCACGCCAGGGAGAACCGAAAGCTGTTGAAGGCCCTACAGCGGGGACACTCGTCGGGGGGCATCCAGGCCGTCAGTCGAAAGTCGCACTGAGCACAGACCCAGACATGCACCTCCGCCGGGGACGCCGCCTGTGCCGCCGCCTGCTGGCGACGGAGTTCGGCCCACAGGATGTCCTTGATCGAGAGCATGCCCACGACCTGGTTGTCGTGCACGACCGGCAGGTGCCGGCATCTCCGGACGCTCATCTTATAGAGAGCCTGAAGGGAAGAGTCGTCCAGGTCGACGACCTCCACGTCCCGGGTCATGATGTCAGCGACCGACGTCTGCCGAGGGTCCCGCTCTCGGGCGACGACCTGATAGAGCACGTCCCGCTCGGTCACGATGCCGATCAGCTGACCGTACTCGTTAACGACCGGGAGGGCCCCGACCTGATGCTCGGCCATCAGGCGGGAGGCCTCAAGGACCGTCGCCTCCGGGAAGGTGACCCAAACTTCGAGGCTCGGCAGGATGTCTCGGACTTTCAGCATAAGCCACTCACCCTCCGACGCTCGGCCGGTCATCCGGGGCGAGTCCCGGCTTCTTCCGCCGACGCCGGTCCCGGACGCTGGCACCTCACGCCGAAGGCCTAAAGGTCACACCCATGATAGTTCATAGAGCGAGCCCTGTCATCTCGAGACGACACGGCCCTTCCGCGGCAGACCCGGACGCTACCCCATCAGCACGTGGGTCCGAAGCCAATCCACCAGCTCGGCCACCGGGGCCGTCCGGGGCCAACCCGGGAGGACGACCCGGTCGGGGGGCTCGACCCGGGCTTTCGGAAGCCGGGCCAAGCGTCGGAGCCAAGCCTGCAGGCGGGCATCGTCGGGGACGTCCAGCCGCAGGACGAGGGCATCCGACTGGACGCTCAGCTCCGTCACGCCCTCCCGTTGGAGCTCGACCCGCAGACGGGCCAGGCGGAGGAGGTTTTCGACGGCCTCGGGGAGAGGTCCGTAGCAGTCTCGGATCTCCTGGGCCAGGGCCTCGACCCGTTCGACCGTGTCGGCCTCGGCCAGGGCTCGATAGTAGTACATCCGATGGCGTTCCGACGGCATGTAGTCGTCGGGGATCTCGGCGTCGACGGGCAAGCGGAGAGTCGTCCGGCGCGGCGGTCGGTAAGGCTCGTTTTTCAGTTCGGCCACAGCCTGACGGATGACCTCGATGTAAGCGTCCAGACCCAGCGCCTGGATGTGGCCGTGTTGACGCCGGCCGAGGAGTTCCCCGGCCCCCCGCAGTTCCAAGTCCAGGGCCGCCAGACGGAAACCCGACCCCAGCTCCGTGAACTCCCGTAAGGCCGCCAAGCGCCGTCGGGCGACCTCCGAAAGCTCGGCCATCGGGGGAACCATCAGGTAAGCGTAGGCCCGGCGGTAGGAGCGGCCGACCCGGCCCCGAAGTTGATAAAGCTGGGCGAGGCCAAAGCGGTGGGCGTTGTTCACGATGAGCGTGTTGACATTCGGGATATCGACGCCGTTCTCGATGATCGTCGTCGTCACCAGGACGTCGAGGTCGCCCCGCATGAAGCGGAGCATCGTGTCCTCCAGCCGCCGGGGCGGCATCTGCCCGTGGGTGACGGCGACCCGGGCCATCGGGCACAGGTCCTGTACGAGGGCGGCCATCCGGTCCAGGGTCTCGACTTCGTTGTGGACGAAGTAGACCTGGCCTCCCCGACGGAGTTCGTGCTCGATGGCCGAGCGGATGATCTCCGGAGAGAAGTGGACGACGTGCGTCTGGACGGCCAAACGGTCTCGGGGCGGCGTCCGGATGAGACTGATCTCCATCAGGCCCGAGAGCGCCATCTGGAGCGTCCGGGGGATCGGCGTGGCCGTCATGGATAGGACGTCCGCCTCCCGACGGAGCTGTTTGAGACGCTCCTTCTGGAGGACGCCGAAACGCTGTTCCTCGTCGATGACGATCAGGCCCAGGTCCAAGAACTCGACGTCCTCGGACAGGAGGCGGTGGGTCCCGATGATGATGTCGATGTCCCCCCTCTTGAGAGCCTGCAGAATCGACCGCTGTTCGGCCTCCGGGACGAGCCGGCTCAGCATGGCGATCCGGACGGGGAACTCAGCAAACCGTCGGGTGAACGTCATGTAGTGCTGAAAGGCCAAGACCGTCGTCGGGACCAGGACGGCGACCTGCTTGCCGCCCAGGACGGCCTTCATGGCCGCCCGCATGGCGACCTCCGTCTTGCCAAAACCCACGTCCCCGCACAAGAGCCGGTCCATCACCCGGGACCGCTCCATGTCCCGCTTGACCTCCTCGATGGCCCGCTTCTGGTCAGGCGTCAGCTCGTAAGGGAAAGCCGCCTCAAAGGCCTGCTGGAGGTCGTCGTCGGGCGGAAAGGCGAAGCCCTCGACGACCTGACGGGTCGCATACAGCTCGACGAGCTCCCGCAGGATGCCCTCGACGGCCTGCCGGGCCCGACGTTGCTTGGCCTGCCAGGTCCGCCCGCCGAGCCGGTCCAGGGCCGGCGGCTCGTCCGACGGTCCGACATACTTCCGAACCAGGTCGAGGCGGTCGACCGGGACGTACAGCCGGTCGCCCCCGGCATACTCGATGGCGACCGTCTCGACGGACCGCTCCCCATACTGAAGGCGCTGAAGGCCGATGAAGCGGCCGATGCCGTGTTCGGTATGGACCACGTAGTCGCCGGGCCGGAGCGCCGACAGGTCCATCGCCTGAGCCCGCTCGAGGGGCACCCGGTGACGGACCTCCACGGCGATGCGTCGGCCGAAGACGGCGTCCTCGGGGACGACCCATAGACCGAGGTCCGGCGCCTCCAAACCCCAGTGGAGGGGATGGTACGTGAGGACGAGGACGTCGTCCCGCAGGGCCGCTCCCAGATGCTCCGGCGGCACGACGGGACCCGCCTGCATGAGGCGCTCCCGCAGGAGGGCCTGGAACCGTTCGGCCCGAAGCCGAGAACTCAGGACGGGGACGACCCGGACGTCGTTCCGCAGGAAGGCCTGAGTGTCCCGCAGGAACCGGTCGAGGTGGCCCTCGTAAGAGGTCGGCGTCCGCCATCCCAGGCGGTGGCCCCCCAACCCGACCGAAGGCGGAACGCTCTCGGCCGTCATCGCCTGAGCCCACCGACCCTCCGCCCGAAAGGCCACCCACGAAGCCGGCGGCGTAAGCCATTCCCACGGGTCCGGTGCGGGGATACCCTGTTCGAGGGCGTGTCGGCCCGCCTCCTCGGCATGACGATACAGGGCCTCCCATTGGGCATCGACGGCGGCCGGTTCAGAGACGACCCACTCGGCCGCCGGGAAGACGTCCCACCAGGCATGAAGCGATTCCAGGGCCCAGGCCAGGTAGTCCTCGTAGCCCGGAAAACGGCCCCGCTCCGTCCAGGCCTCCAAAGCCGCTTCCCAGGCGGGACCCCACTGCTTCGGGGGGACGACCTCAGCGGCCCGCCGAAACCACCGGTCCGCCTGGGCCGGCGTCAGGGGAAATTCGACCCAGGGAAGGACCCGCAAGTTCTCCAGCCGAGCCTTGCTCCGCTGGGTCTCCACGTCAAAGACCCGAAGCTCTTCCAGCCGCTCGTCAAAGAATTCCATGCGGACGGGGTCGTCATGGCCGGGCGGGAAGACGTCCACGATGGCCCCCCGGACGGCAAAGTCACCCGCCTGCTGGACCTGGTCGGTCCGATGGTACCCATACTGGACGAGGAGCTCGATCAGGAAGTCCCGGGGGACTTCCATGCCGGGGCGAAAGTCCCAGGCCAGACCTTGAAAGAATGTCAGGGGCGGAACCCTCCGGATGGCCGAGGCCACGGGGAGAATGAGAACCCAACGGGGAGCCCGGATCAGCATCGACCAGGCCCGCAACCGTGTGCTCACGACGTCGGGATGGGTTTCCACCAGTAAGAAGGGCGTCCGCTCGTAGTCGGGAAGCGAAATGACCGGGACCCTTCGGTCCGTGTCCCCCGCCGCCAGGACGGTCTGCCAGAACCGGACCTCGTCCTCCCGCTCGGCCAACTGCCGGTCGTCCGGGACGAGCCAGACGACGGGCCGGTCCGTCTGAAGTGCCCGGGCCGCTACAAGGAGGGCCTGCCCGCCGGGCGCCACGTCGTATACGACCGCCTGCCCCAGGGCTTCCTCGATGTTCCACGCCAGGACGGTTCGGGTCTCCATCGACCGTTCCAGAAGGTCACGTACTGCTCTGTTAAGATTATGGATGCAGGATACAGGATGCAGGATAAAAAGGACTCGGATTCCGGTTACTGGGTACCCGGAACCCGGTACCTGGCACCCCTGCCCCATTCCCCATCTCAAATCTTAACAAGGCCATCGCCTATCCGATGGGCGCGTTTTCCAGTGGCCAGGCTCGGTCTTCGGTGCTCGGTGTCCGGCCTCCGGGCATGGGGGGATGAGGGAGATGTGAACTTCCCTCGCCCCTCGTCCGCGCCGAGGGCTGAGAACCGAAGGCCGGACACCGAATTCGGTGCCCGATACCTGACACCTGGAACCCGGTACCGGGTACCTGTCTTCGAAAAACCTGCACACGGGGTCTGCATCCTGCATCTTGCATCCTGCATCCGTTTCTGAACAAGGCAGTCGTCACGGACGCAGTGGGTGGAGCGTTTTTTGACCATACGGGAGTCAAGCCGGAAGGCAAGGAGCCGGGTGCGGGGCCCCGGGGATTTGCCATTAGGACCGGAGCACTCCCCAAGATACTAAGGTCCGGCCCTCGGCGATGCAAACCCCCACGGGGATGCCGGGTGCAGGGCTACTCCCCTGATCCGGTCTGATACACCTGTAAACTTATGAGACACTCGAGCCCCCGGGACGCCATCCCGAAAGGCCTTACGAGTCATGCAACGCCCACCCCAGACCTCATAGGAACGAAAATTGCTACTCTCTGGGGGTCGTTGAACGTACCAGGACAGACCCGGCCCAGGGGGCGGGGGACTGTGCCTGGAAATGAAAGGTGCGGAGACGTCGACCATGAAAAGTGCGTCGTTTATCGAATTGGTCAGTATCCTGCGCCGATACCGGTCTCGGTTCCGCAATGTGGACCCCGAGACGATCGAGCGCACGGTTCGGCTGGCCGACGAAGCGGGTGATTCCTGGTCCCGAAGGGAAGTCGTCTCCTGGGTGGCGCAGGTCCAGCCGGAGGCAGTCCCCTGGCTTGGGACCTTCGTGAACTGGCTCGTCCAGGCGGCCCAACGGCGTTCCCCGTGGACGTCGGAGATCGCCTTCGAGATCCTGAAGGGGTGGCCGGAGGTCTCGCTCCAAGATCTCCAGTGGCTGGAAGCCATCGAACTGTACCCGAGCGCCATCGCCGAGGCCCTCCTGCAGGCCCTGGATGCGAGGGTCCTGGAGGGTTCGAAGATCCCCGAGACCTTCATCGAGCGCCTTGCCCAAGCCGCTCTGAAGTTTGGGGGCACAGCCGCGGCCGCCGTCGTTCGCCTGATCGCCCGAGTCTATCCGGAGGACCCCCGATGGGGTCAGACGGTCCTGGAGTGGTTGAATCAGGAGCAGACCGAGGAGCTTCGGGCGGAATTTCAGCGGGCCCTTCAGAATGCGTGGCCGAACCTGGACACATGGGTTCACTGACCGTCTGCCCCGACTTTAAGGGATAGAGACCCCAAGCTCTCCCGACGGTGGGGCGCGCCGCGCCGGCCCACCGCGGCCGGCGTGAGGGGGAATCTTCTACCGGGCTGACAAAGTTCGAGAGGCCCCGCAACGCGTCCCAAACTCCCCGGGGGTACCCGTCTCCTGGAAACTTCTTGGACTCTCGGGCGTTTACTGATCCGAGACGCCGAAGAGGCCTTCCCGTATCGACCCCCTTGCCAGCGAACCCGAACGGATGCAACTTGGATGAGGACCGTTGGGTTCGCGAGGGCACGCAGAGGTGAGGTGCCGATGAAGAGAGCCGTGGCGTGGGCGATCGGCCTCGTGCTCATCGCCGGCGGGACCGGCGTGGCCTTATACGTCCGGAATCATCGGACGGCGAACTTGAGCTTCCGGACCGTCCCGGTCGAGCAAGGACCCCTCCGAGTGACCGTGACGGCGACGGGGACGCTGAGCGCTATCACGACTGTCCAGGTCGGCACGCAGGTATCGGGCACGATCGCCCGCATTTACGTGGACTTCAACGACCGTGTTCGGAAGGGTCAGGTCTTGGCCGAGCTGGACAAGCGGCCCTTGGTGGCCGCCCTCCAAGACGCCGAGGCCGCCTATGAGCGGGCTCAGGCGGAAGTTCGCCAGACGAAGCGGAACCTGGAGCGGGCCCAGCGTCTGTTTGCCCAGAACCTCATCGCCCAGGCCGACTACGACGCGGCCCTGTCGAATTACGAGACGGCCGTCGCCAACCTGAAGTCGGCCGAGGCCAATCTGAACCGGGCCCGGACGAATCTGTTTTACGCCACCATCACCTCGCCCATCGATGGGGTCGTGGTCTCCCGGAACGTCGACGTGGGTCAGACGGTCGCCGCCAGCTTCAACACACCGACCCTCTTTGTCATCGCCAATGACCTGCGCAAGATGCAGGTCCTGGCCAATGTCGACGAGGCCGACATCGGGCGTGTCCGGGTCGGTCAGCCCGTGACTTTCACGGTAGACGCTTATCCCGACCGGACCTTTCATGGACGGGTCGAACAGGTCCGGCTTCAGCCGACGGTCAATCAGAATGTCGTGACCTACACGGTCGTCATCGATGCGCCGAACCCGGAGGGTCTGCTCCTGCCGGGAATGACAGCCAACGTGACGATCCAGGTCGCCGAGAAGCCGGACGTCCTGAAGGTCCCCATGATGGCCCTCCGGTTTATGCCGCCGCGGGAGTACCTCGAGCGGTCGGACCCGGGTCGCCGTCGGGAACGTCCGTCCGAGAGGGGGAGAAACCGGTTCTCTCCGGGCTCGGTGGGAGACGGAGGCCGGCCGGGTTGGTTCGGTCCCCGAGAACCCGGCCGGGGTGTCCTGTGGGTCCTCGACCCGACGACCCGCCGCATTCGCCCCGTCCCCGTCCGGACGGGTCTTTCCGACGGCACCTATGTGGAGGTCCAGGGCGATTTGAGGCCCGGCATGGAGGTCGTCGTGGGGATGGTGACGGGCACCGAACGGGCGGCTCGGGGTCCCAATCCACAACAGCCGCCGAATCCCTTCATGTTCCGCAGGTTCTGATATGGCCGAGACCCCGGTCATCTCGATTCGGAACCTGACGAAGGTCTACCGTCTCGGCGAGGTCGAGGTCCCGGCCCTACAGGGGGTCGATCTCGACGTCTATCGGGGGGAGTTCGTCGCCATCATGGGGCCCAGCGGGTCGGGCAAGTCCACGCTGATGAACCTGATTGGCTGTATGGACGTGCCGACGAGCGGTGAGTACTATCTGGACGGTCAGGACGTCCGGCGTCTGTCGAAGAACGACCTGGCCCGTGTCCGGAACAAGAAAATCGGCTTTGTCTTCCAGGCCTTTAACCTTCTGGCCCGGGCGACGGTCTTAGAGAACGTCGAACTCCCCCTGATCTATGCGGACGGGATTCCCGCCCGGGAACGGCGGGCCCGGGCCCTTCGGGCCCTGGAGCTGGTCGGACTTGCCGACCGGGCCCACTTCTATCCGACCCAGCTGTCCGGCGGCCAACAGCAACGGGTTGCCATCGCTCGGGCGATCGTCAACGAACCCCTGGTGATCTTAGCCGACGAGCCGACGGGCAACCTGGACACGCGCACGAGCGCGGAGATCATGGGCCTCTTTCAGGAGCTCAACGAGCGGGGCATCACGATCGTGCTGGTGACCCACGAGCCGGACATCGCCCAGTTCGCCATGCGGGTCGTAGAGATGCGGGACGGCCGGATTCACCGGATTCGACCCGTCGAGAACCGTCGAAGGGCAGGGGCCTATACGGTAGTAGGGCAGTAGGGTAATAGGGCAGTAAGGCAGTAGAGCAATACGGCAGATCGCCGGGGATACCCGATGGAAATGTCGGCAAGACCTTGAGTACTACCCAAGTATGGATGCAGGGAGCGGGGTACTCGTACCCCGGGCCATCGAATGCCGTGTTGCCGTACTGCCGTTTCGGAAGGGAGCCATGCGGTACATCAGCATCCTGCGGGTCGCCTACCGGGCTCTGGGACAGAACAAACTTCGGTCTTTCCTGACCATGCTGGGGATCATCATCGGCGTCGCCGCCGTCATCGCCATGCTGGCCGTCGGCCAGGGCGCTCGGGACGTCGTCCAGGCCCAAATCGCCAGCCTGGGGACGAACGTCCTCATCGTCTTCCCGGGGGCGGCCAATCAGGGCGGCGTTCGGATGGAAGCCGGTACGGCCCAGCGATTGACCGAGGACGACGCCACGGCCATCCGGCGCTACTGCCCGGCCGTACAGTACGCGACACCTGTCGTGCGAACCGGTGCCCAGGTCGTGGCCGGACCGCAGAACTGGCGCACGGTCGTTTACGGTGTTTACCCCGAGTACTTCATCATCCGGGATTGGTCCCTGGAGCGGGGCCAGCTGTTTACGGACACGGACCTGCGCGGGGCCACGAAGGTATGCGTGATCGGCCGAACGGTCGCCACCCAGCTCTTCGGCGACGCCGACCCCGTCGGGCAGACGATTCGGATTCGGAACATCCCCTTTAAGGTCCTCGGCGTCTTGGCCCCCAAGGGGCAGAACGCCTTTGGGCAAGACCAGGACGACCTTGTCGTGGCCCCCTTCTCGACCGTCCAGAAGCGTCTGATGGGCATCACCCACGCCCACACGATCCTCGTCTCGGCCCGGTCCGTGGCGGAAATCCGGGAAGCCGAAACGCAGATCCGTCAACTCCTGCGAGACCGCCATCGGCTGGCCCCCAACGAGGAGGACGACTTTACCGTCCGGACTCAGGTCGACATCGCGAACGCGGCGGACGCCACCTCCCGGACGATGGCGATGCTATTGGCCAGCATCGCCGGTATTTCCCTCATCGTGGGAGGCATCGGTGTCATGAACATCATGCTCGTGTCGGTCACGGAGCGGACCCGGGAGATCGGCATCCGCATGGCCGTCGGTGCCCGGGAGGTCGACATTATGGCCCAATTCCTCATCGAGGCCGTCGTCCTGAGCGTCTCGGGCGGCCTCATCGGCATCGTCCTGGGCGTCTTCGTTTCCCGGACGCTGGCCCGTTTCCAGGGCTGGCCGGTCTCGCTTCCGCCCCAGGCCATCGCCCTGGCCTTCCTGTTTGCCGTAGCCGTCGGCATCTTCTTCGGCTGGTACCCGGCCCGCAAGGCCGCCCGCCTGAACCCCATCGAGGCCTTGCGCTACGAGTGAGGGACCTCGGCCGTAACCCCCTTTTACCGAACGGGGTTGGGATGGGGGAATGGTCATGGGCCCTGGCCCGGACCGATGGTCGATCCCACGGCCTCGCCCAAAACGATCCGCCGCAGGTTACCCGGTTCCCAGATGTTGAAGACGATGACCGGCAGGCCGTGCTCCATGCACAGGGAGATGGCCGTCGAGTCCATCACGCGGAGGCCCATCTGGAGGAAATCCTGGTACGTGACATGGGCCAGCTTTCGGGCCGACAGGTTCTTGAGGGGGTCGTCGGTAAAGATGCCCTCGACCTTTGTCGCCTTCAGGAGGACCTGAGCCTTGATCTCCAGGGCCCGGAGCGCCGCCGCCGTGTCCGTCGAGAAGAAGGGATTCCCCGTCCCGGCGGCAAAGATGACGATCCGCCCCTTTTCCAGATGGCGGATCGCCCGACGACGGATGAGGGGCTCGGCGACCTCCTTGACCTCCAGGGCCGACTGACAGCGGGTGACCATCCCGTGGCGTTCCAGCATGTCCTGCAGGGCCAAGGCATTCATCAGGGTCGCCAGCATGCCGATGTAATCGGCCAGGGCCCGGTCCAAGCCCTGAAGGGCGGCCTCGCTTCCCCGAAGGATGTTGCCGCCTCCGACGACGATGGCGACCTCCACCCCCAATGCGTGGACGCTTCCAATCTCCTGAGCCATGTATTGGAGGAATTCGTAGTCGATCCCGTAGGGCTGGCGGCCCCGGAAGGCCTCCCCGCTGAGCTTCAGCAGGATGCGACGATACCGAAGGTCTTCATGCGGCATAAGGGGATACCCCCGTCCCCGAGAAGTGCCGTCGTGGAGAATACAGGATACGGGCCGGGGAATGCAAACCCGGTGTGCGGTTGGACTCGGTTCTCGGTGCTGGGTATTCGGCCCTCGGCGCCGATTCGGTACCGGCTCCCGGGTACTTGGTATCCGCATCCACCTCTTACGGCGAGTCCCCAGGGTCCCGCACCCGGATCACCGGCCCATTGCCCCACTCCCCTATTGCCCTATTGCCTTATTGCCTTACTGCCTTACTGCCCTATTGCCCTACTGCCCTACTGCCTTACTGCCCTTGTATAGGCCCGATACCCAACAGCCGATCCCGAAAAAAGGGCAGGAAAGGTTGACCCCCCGGAAGGTCTCATGTATGATGGACTCTGAATCTGAGGGACGCCGGGAGGGGGCTTCATGCAGTCGTCCCTACGGAAATGGGTGGGTCTCGTCGCGGTCCTGCTGGTACCGGACGGGGGATGGACCCAGTCGGCATGGCGGAAGATAGTCGACGCCCACGGACACGTCACGTATACCAATGTCGGCTTGCCGTCGGCCCGCCCGACGGGACGGTACCCATTGAATCCGGCCAAGTACCAGGCCTTTGAGGCGTATATCGACACCCTGGCGCGGGAACACGGGCTCAGCAAGAAGCTGATCCTGGCCGTCATCGCGATCGAGTCGGATTTTCAGAGTCGGGCCCTGTCTCCGAAGGGGGCCATCGGCCTCATGCAGTTGCTTCCTGAGACGGCCCGGCTGTATGGGGTCCGGAATCCATGGGACCCTTACGAGAACCTGCGGGCCGGGGTTACCCACCTGGCCTACTTGGTCCGGCGATACGGTGGGAACCTGCGGCTGGCGCTGGCCGCCTATAATGCCGGGGAGGACGCTGTGGACCGCTACGGCGGTGTCCCGCCCTTTGCCGAGACCCAGGCTTACGTCCGGAAGGTCTTGGGAATCTACGGCCAAGCGTACACGCACGTCTACCGGTTCGAAGACGCGAATGGGGTCGTGCATTACTCCTTTGAGGCGCCGGACCCGCGCCTTTACCGGAACGTCCGCCGCATCCCCCTGACGGTCCAGGCATATCGGCCAGCCGGCCCCCCGGCGGTGGGGTCCCGACCGATGGAGGAAGGGGCTTCCCCCTCCGGGGAGCCCGAATCGTGATGGAGAGATCGAGATGCCCAATTTGGAAGCCTTGTTCTTGGAAAATCTGACGAAGGGGAAATCCCTTTTGGACCAGGGCCAGTATGAGGAAGCCATCGCCTATCTGGAGCGGGCTTACCGGATTAAGCCCGACGACATTAAAGTCCTCAACATGCTGGGGACAGCCTACTTTAAGGCCGAACGTCTCGACAGCGCCGAGGAAATTTATGAAATCCTGGCTCGCAAAAATCCCAACGTGCCGGTCCTCCACTCCAACCTGGGGATGATCCGTCTGAAGAAGAAGGACTGGGAAGGCGCCGAAATGGCCTTCCAGCGGGTCATCGAACTTCAGCCCGACAACAAGCGAGCCTACGGGTACCTCGGCTTGATCTACGAACAGCAGGGTCTCTTGGAACAGGCCCTGACGTTCTACGAGCGGGCCGGGGCCGAGGGACCGGCCGAGCGGGTGCGGGCCCGTCTGCGAGCCTTACGTCCGACGGCGGCCGCCCCGACCGAAGAGCCGATCGACGAGGCCGACATCGTAGCGGCCGAACCTCTGGCGGCCCGGGCCCCCGAGCCGCCGCCCCCGGCAGTCGAGCCCACGCCGCCCCTGCCGTCTGAGCCCGTCACGCCCTGGAGCGGGCCTCCGCCGACACCGCCTGCACCGGCACCGGGCGAAACGACGACCCGACCCCTGGAAGAAGTCATCCGGGCCCTTCAGTCCCAGCCGATGCCGTGGGAGCCTTCGGCACCTCCGCCGCCGATGCCCGAGGCTTCGGTCCCCCCGAGTCCAGCGGCTGTCCCGCCTTCGGTCCCTTCGACGGCGCCCGAAGAGGCGACCCCCCCACCACCGGAGGCGACTCCTGCCGTCAGCAGGCCGTCCGATTGGGAACTGGGGATGGTCATTCCGATCCCCCCGGCCGAGACGCCCCCGCCGGGTCCGGAGACCGCGACCGAAGCGGTCCCGGTCTCCGTCGCTCCGCCGGCCGAGACCATGCCCCCTATGGCGGCTGAGGCCGAGGAGCCGGTCGAACCGGCCCAGACGACGCCCCGACCCTTCACGCCCCCGCCCGAACCTCCATCGGTCCCGATCCGGGAGCGAATCCAGCCGACCTTCTTGCTGGGGGCTGAGGCCACGGCACAGATCCCGACGGGCCGTCCGGTCAACCTGGGGATTTACGCCCGGGAACAACTTTATGTTTACCCGCCCGTCGGGTCTGAACGGTTTTTGCTCCTGGAGCCGCACCTGTTAGAGGTCGTCCTGTCAGACCGTATTTTGTTCCGAGAGGGCTCGCTGGTCGGCTATTCGGGTGACTTGCGCTTTGAGGCCGTCGAAATCCCGAGCGGGCCGCCCGTCGTAATGGCCCAGGGCTTCGGCCTGATGTTCTTGGCCTATGAGCGGCGTTCGATTCACCTGATCTCCCTCAACGAGGAGACGATTTACGTCGCTATGCCGTGTTTCCTGGTCGCTCAGGCGACGCTCCGGATTCAACCCCGGGTCATCACCGAGAGTGACAACCGGATGTTTGCTTACATGGAGATCTCCGGGACGGGCACGGTCGGCTTTGTCATCCGGAGCAAGCCTTTGATCTTGAAGGTCTTGCGTCACATGCCGGCGGTCGTCCACTCGGACGCCGTCGTGGCCTGGACGGGTACGATGCGGGTCGCTCCGGTCGAGGACCCCTATTCCCGGGCCCTCATCCGAACGTACAGCGAAACGGCCATTCCCCTGCGGTTCGAGGGGGCCGGGGACCTGGTCACGGAGCAGAGCGCCATGTGGGGCGAGCGACGTACGGGGTCGAGTCCGGCCTGACGACCTCCGCCGGCACTCGGGTCGAGACGGAGAGCGGGGACGATGAGAGGCCGTGGAGGGACCTTTTCGCTTTTCGGTGCCCTGCTGGGGAGTCTATGGAGCGGTGCCCTTCTTTACGCCCAGGCCCAGAGCATAGGCCCCTTTCCCCTCCCGCCGGAACTGGAACCCACGGTTCAGTTTTGGGTCCAGGTCTTCACCCAGTACTCCGGCCAGCAGGCCCTCATCGTAGATGCCGAGGCCCCTCATCGGGTCCTGCGGATCGTCGTCGTCGAGGGCGTCGACCCGATGGACGAAGCGACCCAGCGGGCCGTCCGGTCGGCTTTGGAAGCCCAGGTCGCCCAGGTCCAGGCGGCCCTGGACGACCTCGACCGCCGGGGGGCCGAGGCCGCCGAACAGAGTCCCCAGCACCGCTGGCTGTGGCAGGTCTATGCTCCCGAGCGGGCGAGCCGGCCCTTCGTGTTTCGGGAGGTCCGGGACCGCTTGCGCATCCAGTGGGGCCACAAGGAGAAGTTCCGGCAGGCCCTCCAGCGGATGTACCGATTTCTACCCCACATTCGAGCCGTCCTGACGGCCGAGGGCCTGCCGCCGGAGATTGCCTACCTGCCCCTCATCGAATCCGGCTACCATCCCTACGCGGCCTCCTTCGCCGGCGCCCGGGGCCTGTGGCAATTGATGCCGGCGACTGCCCGGAAGATGGGCCTTACGCTGGACTCGTGGGTCGACCAACGCCTGGACCCCCTATATGCGACGGTCGCCGCCGCCCGTTACTTGAAACAGGCTTACGCAGAATTTGGGAACTGGCCCCTGGCCATCACTTCGTACAACCACGGTTTGGAAGGCATCCGCCGGGCCGTCCGCGAGCTGGGCACGACCGACTATGTCCGGGTCTGGCGGGAATACCGGGGCCCCCTCTTCGGCTTCGCCTCCCGTAACTTCTATCCCGAGTTTCTGGCCGCCGTCCTCATTGCCGGGACGCCGGACCGGTACTTCCCGGACTTCCGACCCGACGGCGTATGGGAATTTGCGACTTACGTCGTGCCGCAGGAGATGGCCCTCCGGGACCTCCCGGAGCGACTGGGGGTCTCCCTGACGGCCTTCATTCAGCATAATCCCCAGTTCCTCCTGCCGGCTTACTTCCGCAACGTACGGGTCGCGGCGGGGACGGCCGTCCGGATCCCCCTGCAGGACTCGGCCGATACGGTCGTCCACATCGTCCGGCCCGGGGAGACCTTGGCCGCGATCGCCCGTCTGTATAGAGTTCGGGTCGACACCCTGCGGGAGTGGAATCCCGCCCTCGGGGCCGGCGACCGGCTCCGGCCCGGGATGCCCCTCCGGGTCCCTTCGGCCGAGGCCACGCCGGCTTCGGCTCCGTAGAGGGGACCAAGGGGTTCTGCCCAGATCCCGTCTCCGTTTCTGAGTCTGGGGTCAACACCCGCCGCTTGAGGACGCCGATGGAGTCGCCCGGTGATTCCCTTCGACAGGTTCTCCGGAACACGCTCTGGAACCTCGGGGGACAGGCCCTGACCTTTCTGATTCAATTCGCCACCCTCCCGTGGATCGTCCACGGGGTCGGCGTGACGGCCTTTGGCATCTGGGGTCTCATCGGCGTCCTGCTGAGCTACTTCGCCTTTCTGGACTTGAGCCTTCGGCTGGCCGTCGTCCGTTTCGTGAGCCAGGGGATGGCCCGGGGGGACGTTGCGGGAGTCCGCCAGGCCGTCTGGAGCGCCGTGGGGCTTCTGGGCCTCCAGAGCCTGGCAGGCCTGGTGGGGGTCATGCTCCTGACGCGGCCCCTGTTCCGATCCGTCTTCGACATTCCGGCCGACTGGTACCGGGTCGCCGCATGGGTCTTCTGGGTCCGGGCCGTTGGATTCCTCCTGGAGCTGATGACGGGCCTCTTCCGGGCCGTGCCGGTGGCCCTTCAGCGGATGGACTGGGTCATCCGTCGGACGGCTCTCCTGACGCTGGTCCAGTCGGTCGGCCTGGCCGGGATGGCCCAGCTGGGATGGGGCCTCCTGCGGATGGCCGTCTGGGTCCTTCTTCTGCAGGTCGTGAGCCTGGGCGTCTTTTACCGGATGGCCGTCCGGATGATCGCCGATCTGCGTTCGCCGACGTGGGATGGGGCGACGGCCCGGTCGCTCCTGCGCTTCGGCGGCTGGTCTACCGTCAGCTACCTGGTCGAGCCCATCCTTTTGCACACCGAGAAGCTCTTCATCAGCCGATGGGCCGGCGTGGCCCAACTGACATATTACGTCGTGCCCTATCAGCTCGTCACCCGGCTCTGGAGCGTGACGACGGGCTTCAGCACGGCTCTCCTGCCGGCTTTGAGCGAGACCGATGCCCGACGGGACCAGGCCGCCCAGCAAGCTCTGACCCTGCAGAGCATCCGCATCGTCAGCGGCGTCATGGCCTGGCCCGTGGTCCTGATGGTCGTCTTTGGCCGACCCCTGTTGACGTTTTGGATGGGCCGGGAGTTTGCCGAGCGGGGCACCCTGCCTCTCCAGATCTTGGCCGTGGGTCTGTGGATCAACGTCATCAACTGGCCGGTCTTTGCGCTCTTTCAGGCCAAGGGCCGTCCGGACCGACCGGCCCGGTACCATCTGGGAGAGGCCTGCGTGTACGTCCCCCTGGCGTATGTCGGCGTACGGCTTCTCGGTCTGCCGGGGGCGGCCCTCGCCTGGACTCTCCGGATGGGGATAGACTCCTACCTCCTGCTCCGGGGAAGCGTGCGGGCGGGCTTTTTGCCGGCCCGGGAGCTCCGGTCCGCCCTGGTCCATCCCCTCGTCGTCACGGCCTTCCTGGCGGGCCTCTCCTTAGGCGCGCTCCAGGCGTGGGGTGCCCGGCCGGCCCTCGTCCTCCCGGTCACGGTCGGCTGGCTGGCCCTGGGGGCCTATACGTTTTGGACCCGGGTCCTGCCGTCGCCGATTCGCTTCTGGACTCGATGGTTTGAAGCCTGACCCGAGCGAACCCCTCAGGGTAGAAGCAATAGGGCAGTAAGGTAGTAGGGCAATAGGGCAAATAGGGCCATGAGACAAAATATGGATGCAGGATACACGATGCAGGATGCAAACCCCGTGTGCGGGTTTTCGAAGCGTGAGCCAGGCATTCCGCCTTATTGCCCTACTGCCTTATTGCCCGATTGCCCTGCCGCGTCTCGGGTACCCGGCACCTGGGACCTGATACCCGATACCGGATCAACGCCGAGGGCCGAACACCGAGCACCGAAGACCGAGCCCGACCACCGGAAAACGCGCACACCGGGTCTGCATCCTGTATCCTGCATCCATGAACATAACCCTGCACGGGCGTGCGGAGCCGTCATGGCTGTCGTCCACCAGTTTACGCCGGTCCTGTCCTACGGGGATGCCATCAGCGACTACATCCTGGAGCTTCGGTCCATCCTCCGGTCGGCCGGCCACGAGTCGGAGGTCTTTGTCGAGCACGCCCATCCGAAGGTCGCCCACCTGTGCCGTCCCTTCGTCCAGTACGAGCCGTCCCGGTCTCCGGACCACCTCCTGATCCTCCACTTCTCCATCGGGTCGGACATCAACGTCTTCGTATGGCTGAGCCCGGGCCGGAAGGTCCTCGTCTACCACAACATCACGCCCCATCACTACTTCGAGCAGGTCCACCCCCTCTTGGCCGCCCAGTGCCTGTTGGGACGGTATCAACTCCGGCTCTTTCGCGACGAGTGCGTCCTGGCCCTGGCCGACTCGGAGTTCAACCGACGGGAACTGGACGCTTACGGCATCACTCCCAACGCCGTCTTCCCCATCCCCGTGCGCTTAGAGAAGTTCGACCAAGCGGACATTCGGCGGGACCTGATGGAGCTGTACCGGGACGGCCGGACGAACTGGCTGTTTGTCGGGCGGGTCATTCCCAACAAGCGGGTCGACGCCCTCATCCGGGCCTTTGGGGTCTATCAGCGCCATTACAATCGCCGGAGCCGTCTGATGATTGTCGGGACGACGCACGGATTCGAACGCTACCGGGCCGGGCTCCTTCACCTGGTCCGGTCGCTCGGTCTATCGGACGTCGTCCTGACGGACCACGTGACGCTGGACGAGCTGGCCACGCTGTATCGGCTGGCCGACGTCTTCGTCACCCTGAGCGAGCACGAGGGCTTCTGCGTGCCCCTGCTCGAAGCCATGCACTGCCGGGTCCCCGTCGTAGCCTATGCCGCCGGGGCCGTGCCGGAGACCCTCCGGGGTGGGGGCCTCGTCCTTCAGACTCAGGACCCCTACGTCGTCGCCGAGGCCGTCCACACGCTGATGACCAACGACCGTTTACGGGCCCGCGTGTTGCAAAGTCAGGAACGGGCACTACAGTATTATGCCCGGTATCCCTACGCCGACATGTTCCTTCGGTACGTCCACACCGTCCTATGAAGAGCGGGTCCCGACGGATCGTCCAACTCGTCCCGGCCTTTCACCAGGAAGACGCCATCGGTCAACACATCCGGACGATCCACGACTACTTTCAGGCTGTCGGCTGGGAGTCCTTTATCGTCGCCCTCCAAGCCGACCCGACTCTGGCGTCGACCGTCACGCCGTGGTCGCCGGACCTGGCCCGGCAGTGGGCCGGGGCCGTATGGGTCCTCCACTACGCCCTGCCGTCCGTCCTGACGGAGTTCTTCAAGCAGGCCCCCGGTCGGCGGGTCCTTGTGTACCACAACATCACGCCGCCCGAGTACTTCCTGCCGTGGTCGGCCGAACTGGCCTTCCTGGCTCAGGCCGGACGCCGGGAACTTCAGGGTCTTCGGGAGTTCACGGACTGGGCCGTCGCCGACTCCCACTTCAACGCCGAGGAGCTTCGGGCGATGGGATACGACGCCGTGGACGTCCTGCCCATCTTGGTCGACTGGAGCCGATACCCGGCGCCGTCGCCCTGGGCCGCCTCGACGTACATCGACCCCTTTTATGATTACTGGCTGTTTGTCGGCCGGGTCGTCCCCAACAAGAAGGTCGAGGCCCTCCTGCGGCTCATCTTCTGGTATCGGAAGTTTTACCGGAACTCGACCCGCTTGCTGGTCGTCGGCAAGCTAACCAACACGCCCCGCTACGTTCAGTGGCTCTATGCACTCCGGGCGGCCCTCCACCTGACGGCCCAGGACGTGGCCTTTCTGGGACCCCTCCCTTACGAAGACCTGGCCGCCTGCTACGCCCAGGCGAGCCTGTTCATCACTCTGAGCGACCACGAGGGCTTCTGCCTGCCCGTGCTGGAGGCCATGCACTACGGGACCCCCGTCGTGGCCTATGCCGCCGGGGCCCTCCCCGAGACGGTCGGCCCGGCCGGGGCCCTCGTCTACACCCGAGACCCCATCGTCCTCAGTGAGTGGCTCGAAGACTTCCTGGAACGCCACCGCCGGGACCCCTCTTACCGGACGATCCAGCAGGCCCACCTCCAGAAATTCGAGGCGGGCCCCTACCTGATCCGATTTCGAGAGCAACTGGAGGTCCTGGGATGAGAGCCAAGGCCGGACCCGAGGGAACGTCCGAGCGGGCCGACCGACCCCGGGTCGCCTTTATCGTCCAGCGCTACGGTCAAGACATCACGGGCGGCTCCGAGTACCTCTGCCGGATGGTCGCCGAGCGGCTGACCCGCTGGTATCAGGTCGAGGTCCTGACGACCTGTGCCAAGGACTACCGGACATGGCGAAACGAGTACACGCCGGGCCGGGGTCGGTCCAACGGCGTCGTCGTCTACCGCTTCCCGACCATCCAGGAACGGGATATGGCGAGCTTCAACGAGTTCTCCGAATGGATCTTCAGCCGTCCCCACACGGACCGGGACGAACTCCGGTGGCTCGACCAGCAGGGTCCCGTCTGTCCCGACCTCATCGAGTACCTGGAGAAAAATAGAAATCAATATGAAGCATTCGTGTTTTTTACGTATCTGTACTACCCCACCTACCACGGCCTGAAGGTCGTCGGCCGGTCCGCCGTCCTCGTCCCGACGGCCCACGACGAGCCGCCCCTTCGACTCCGCCTGTACCGGGACGTCTTCGAGCGGCCCCAGGCCTTCATCTTCAACTCCCACGCCGAGGCCCGGCTGGTCGACCGCCGGTTTGGCCTCCGAGGCCGACCCTACCGGATCGCCGGGATCGGAGTCCATGTCCCGACGCCCGTCTCAGGGACTCAATTCCAACGCCAGCAGGGCCTGGAACGGCCCTACATCGTCTTTGCCGGCCGCATCGACGCCGGCAAGAACGTCCACGAGCTGATCGAATACTACCTGAGGTTCAAGCGAAGCCACCCCCGGGCGCCCTACCTGGTCTTGATGGGTTCCCTGGGGATGGAACTCCCGCCGGACCCGGACATCATCTACGTCGGCTTCGTGTCCGAGCGGGAAAAGTGGGATATCCTGCGGGGCGCCGCCGTGACGGTCATCCCGTCGGTCCTGGAGAGTCTGTCCATCGTAGCCCTGGAGTCCCTGTATCTGGAGACTCCCATCCTCGTCCACGCCGGGAGCGAAGTCCTTCAGGAACACGCCGTCCGAAGCAACGGCGGCCTCTTTTATCGAGACTATGAAGAGTTCGAGGCGATGCTGAACTTTCTGCTCCAGCACCCGGACATCCGGCGCCAGCTCGGGCGTCAAGGCCGCCAGTACGTCCAGGCGCACTTCACGTGGCCCCGGGTCTTGGCCCGCTACCGGGCCATCCTGGAAACTGTCCGGAGTAAGCCGTAGGTCAGCATCCCTGCCGCGTGACGACGGCCTCGCAGGGGGACGCCGGCCAGACGTCGAGGGTGCCGGCCTGGGCGAAGGGTTCCATATACCGCCGTACGGCCGCGTCGTCCTCGGCCTCAAGGATCAGAAAGAGCGTATGCTGTCCGTCGAGGACGCCCTCCCCGTGGATCCGGACACCGTATTGTTCGGCATTGGCCGGGCTCAGGTGCTGTAACAGCCGGACCCCCATCTCAGGGTTCCGGGCCGGGCAACGGGCGGCCTCGTGCTGATGGCGGACGACAAACCGCTTCATGGCTGGCACCTCCGGGAAAGTGGGGCGGCTTGGGGAAGATTTCGGGCAATTAAGATTGTGGATACAGGATGCAGGATGCATGATGCAGGATAGAAAGGGCTCGGATTCCGGTTACCCGGTACCGGGCACCCTTGCCCCATTCCCACATCTCACCAAATTCTTGGTGGCGTTCAAACGGTAACTGATATCCTCTTTTTTAAGGCTAACGCGGCAGTTCGGCAATACGGCATTACGGCAGTAGGGCAAGGGAGATGATTGATTACCCGTCACTCGTTACCCGTTACTCGTCACTCCGTCACTTCGTCACTTTCATCCGCCAAATTCTTAACAAAGCAGTTAAGTTCCCCCGGTCCGTCGATTATCGGTATGGCAGTCCTTTGTCCCGGTTTCCGATATGCGGGAATCCGCCAGGGTCCCGAGTTTTAAGTGTCGGGTACCGGGCTCGGTGTCCAGCCTTCGGTCCTTAGCCGAAACGAGGGAGCCCTCCATGGCCGAAGACCGGACCCGGGAACCTGGGGACCCGGTACCGGGCCTGGGGGCGTTTACCCATACTCAAACGACCCACGGCCGTATTGCCGAATCGAATTTACGCCCGACCCCGACGACGGGCAAGGCCCTGACTTCCCCTATAGCCGATACAGCATGAAATAGATCAGGACGCCTGTGACGGCCACGTACAGCCATATCGGCCAGGCCCATCGGGCCAGGGCCCGATGTCGGGGCCACTGACGGCGAAGCCCCCGGACGAGGACGACGACGGCCAGGGGAACGACGGCGACGGCCAAAGCTGTATGCGTCGCCAAGACGGTCAAGTAGAGGGTCCGGAGCCACCCACCCCGGCCAAAGCGGGTCGTCCCGACGAGGCTGTGATATATCAGATAGGACCCGAAAAAGAGGACGGAAAGTCCAAAGGCTGTGTGCATGCACCGCCGGTGAGCCCGGATCCGGCCGCGACGGACGAAGTACCGACCGGCCATGAGCAGGACGGCCGTCGTCCCGTTGAGGACGGCATGAAAGGTCGGCCACCAGACTCGCCAATCCCCGTCCATCGGATCCTCCCCACTTCTGGCTCAGTCCTCGGCCATGGAGGGAGCCCTCGTCCGGGCCGAGAGCCGAAGGCCGGACACCGAACCCGGTACCCGGTGCCTGGGACCGGATATCTGGGCAGTGTTCAAGTCGCTACGGATGATGGTGGAATTGCGCAGGGGTGGGAATATTGCTACGGCCATACAGGAGTTGGGCAGGAAGGCAATGGGCAGTACGGCAATCAAGCGCTGATCCGTATGCGGGCCCCTGGACCCGCCGAGTGAAACCATCCTCCGTCGTTATGACTTGAGCACTACTGCTTTGTTAAGATTTGAAATGTGGTAATTGGGCACGGGTGCCAGGTACCAGGTCCCGGGTACCAGGTAGCCAGGATCCGAACCCCTCCTATCCTGCATCGTGCATCCTGTATCCTGCATCCATATCTTAACAAAGCACTACTCAAGATACAGGATGCTGGACGGGACTCTGACCCCTCGACCCTATCTTGCATACCCCGTGTGCGGGTTTTTCGAAGCATGAGACGGGCATTCCGCCTGGTGCCCGGTACCGGGTACCCGGTATCGGGTACCGGCTATCTGGCACCTGGGACCTGGTACCCGGCACCGGAGCCGAATCGACGCCGAGGGCCGAACACCGAGCCCCGAGGACTGAGCCAAACCCGCACGCGTATCATATATCCTGGGTTCGGCCGCCTTATTCCTCTCCCTGTCCTTCGGACGCCGGCGGGGTCTGCGTGCGGCGTCGGCGTTCGACCCAGCCTTCCTTGTTCTCCTGCCGAGTCCGAGCGATGGCCAAGCTGTAAGGCGGGACGTCTCGTGTGATCGTCGAGCCGGCTGCCACGTAAGCGCCCCGCCCAACGCGGACCGGTGCCACGAGCTGGCTATCGCTCCCGATGAACACGTCGTCCTCGATGACCGTCGGGTACTTCCGGAAGCCGTCATAGTTGCAGGTGATCGTACCGGCCCCGACGTTGACATTCCGGCCGATGACGGCGTCGCCCAGGTAGGTGAGGTGAAGGGCCTTCGAGCCGACCCCAATCCGGCTGTTCTTGACCTCGACGAAGTTGCCGATACGGGCCCCGGTCTCGAGGACCGTTCCCGGGCGGAGGCGGGCCATCGGACCGACTTGGCACCGGTCGCCGATGATGCTTCCCTCGATGACGCTGTGGTCCTCCACGACGACGTCGGACCCGACTTGGCTGTCCCGGACCCGGACGCCCGGGTAGAGGATCGTCCGGTCGCCGATGACCGTGGCCCCCTCGAGGACGACGTCTGGATAAACGACGACGTCGGCCCCCAGCACGACGTTGGCCCCCAACCAGACCCGGTCGGGGGCCAGGAAGTGAACGCCCCGTCGGATCCAGGTCCGGACCACCTGGCGAACCAAGACGGCCTGGACTGTGTGGAGTTCCTCCCAGGTATTCACGCCGAGGGCCTCCGACGGTTCCTCCAGGCGGTAGCCGATGACCGGCCGTCCGTCGGCGACCATCATGGCGACGACGTCCGTCAGGTAGCATTCCCCCTTATCGGGATGGGGCTTCAGCCGCTCCAGGTACTCGACCAGTAGGGGCCACTCGGCGACGTATATACCCAAGTTTACCTCGGCGATGGCCCGCTCGGTCGGGTCACATTCGGCCCATTCCCGGACGGCCCGGACCTGGCCCCGCTCGTCCCGCAGGACCCGTCCATAGGCGGCCGGGTCGGCCAGTAGGCCTGTCGCCAGGGTCAGGGCCGCGCCGGCTTTCCGGTGCGCCTCGCCCATGGCCCCGATCGTCTCGGGCTGGACCGCTGGCGTATCGCCGTTGACGATGAGGACCGGGCCCCGGTAGTCCTCCAGACAGGCTCGGGCCTGGAGGACGGCGTCGCCCGTTCCCCGGGGAACCGCCTGAACGGCCCACCGGAGTGGAACGTCCGGCGCTTCCTGACGGATCCGCTCGGCGACGGTTCCCGCCGGGTCCGAGACGACGACCACGATGGGGTCCACGCCGGCCTGCCGACATCGGTGGACGACCCACCCGACGATGGACCGACCCAACAGGGGGAACAGGAGTTTTTGATGGCCGGCCTTAAAACGCGTACTCTGGCCAGCGGCCAGGACGATGCCGGCGATGGGCTCCGTAGGCATGGCCTACCTCCCTGAGGGAGAAGCCTGGCATTTTGGGATGCAGGATGTAAACCCGATGGGTACGTTTTCTCGGAAGTCTCCGGCAAGAAGCTGGCGTTTCCGTTCTCGGCCTTCGGCGGCTCCCCGCCGGACACCGGGAACCGAATACCGAGTATGGAATCCCGGCACGGGGCCGTATCCCTGCGTCGACCGATTCTTCGGCGGCCACTGAAAGGTCAACGGCTGGCCGACCGACAGCTTCCACTTACGGACGGACCCGGCCGGAACTTCCAGGACGTACCGGGCCTTCCGAAGCGGTCGGTAGGTCGGACAGGGGTCCCCCGGACAGGGCGGCACGTCTTCCAAGATGAAGGCGACCGTCTTGTCTGAACCGATCCATATCATGTCCAGGGGAATGCGAGTGTTCTTCATCCAGAAGGGCCAAAAGTCCTCGGTGTCAAATACAAAGAGCATTCCCCGGTCGGCCGGTAAATGGGTCCGGAACATGAGGCCCCGTTGGCGGGCTTCGTCCGTCGCCGCTACCTCGACGGTGAGGCATACATCCTTTGTCACGCAGAGCCGGATTTCGGGCAGTTTCCCGGATCCGCCTTCCCCCGTCGGGGTCAGCCGTCCGCCGAGGCCGACGGTCATCAAGCCGAGGACGACTCCCACAAACAGTCGGGGCATTCGTCGGGGTCGCATCGGCGATACCTCTCGGGACAAGGGGTCGGACTCCGGGAGAGCCTTACGATTGTACTCGACCCCGACGCTTGGATGGAAGCGGGAGCCACTGTTCGGATGAGGGAAGGCATGGAATACCCAGCATCCTCAGCCATGCAGGTCCCGACGAGGCCTTCCCGGCCCGCCTCCCACCTCGGCCGAGTCCCCTCCCTTAGGTCGCGGGCCCTCCCCCGCCGCCACCGCCGGGACCACGGGACCACCACCTCGGGATAGACGCCTCCCGCCCACCCCCACGGGTCTCGACGTGCGGCCACCCGCCGCCGACTCCGTCCTTGCG